>Ga0364859_10671_pt1 | contig 14370 bp, 12 predicted proteins | sample ExccelAu500001D3_FD_206911 | JGI IMG/M metagenome (GOLD analysis project Ga0364859, IMG submission 206911) | Enriched cells from Trout Bog Lake Hypolimnion, Wisconsin, USA - BchlTB.Aug20.5000.01 .D3 | ecosystem: Environmental > Aquatic > Freshwater > Lake > Hypolimnion/Profundal zone | place: USA...
GGCCGGTCTCTGTCCTTATGTTAAGGATATGTAGTTTTGCATGCAGCGCATGGGTCACCTTAACAACATGTTCCATTATACCAGCATGATTAAATGGCTTGTTGTCGAAGGCAAAACAGATTTTCCGAATGGCTTTATATGCCATCCCAGGTGGCACTGCCAGCACCGGCGCCCTCAAATTATGCAGCGCCTCGGTGAGCGAACTGTCTGGCCACGCGCCATCACCGTTTACGCTGCTGTTCCCCAGCACCACTAGTAAAGGTTTTTCGCCTTCATCACTGCTATCGTTGATCGAGTCAATAAAATCACCATACACCACCCTACCCGTGATATTCATCCCTTGATAAGAATGTTTCAGATTGATCACCAGTTGTTCCATCTGGCGTTCGGCATTTTCCTGCGTGTCGTTTAGGAACGCGCCCGGCAGCTGCACTTCATCATAAACAAGGGGAAGTAAGTAGGAATGGATCACAAGGAGGTCGGCTTTTTGGTCCCTGGCGAGATCACAAGCATATTTAACTGCATTTTCGGCGATTTCTGAAAAATCGGTAGCGGTGATGATGAGTGGCATACGCATTTGTTTCGATAAAGGTAAATCGAAAAACCGTAAAGGGAAACTGACAAACCAATGGGAAGTCGAAATACGGGCTATTCAGAGTCTATAATATTTAGGCAGAACATCGTTACTAGATGGAACAAGCTACCCGAAAACCTAAATTAGGTGTGCGGTTCTCTGGAGTGCCAGACCGGCGGTCCGCAACGTTGCAATTGGCCGGGTTACTGTGCCAGCTTGATCCCCGGAACATACGATTCCTTCCGTTCGAAGGGCCTTGAGGGTCATTTACCGGACTGTGGGAATAGTAAAGTGGATCATAAAGATCGCTGCACCATTCCCACACATTACCGGTCATGTCGTTCAAGCCAAAATCATTTGGCGCAAAACAGCCCACCGGAGAGCAAAAATAATAGCCGTCATAATATCCCGTAAATTTTGCCCCACCCCATTTCCCGAATTTGGGATTTTCGGTCTCGTCGCGCACATTGCCGGCGATACTGCCGTTTACCGGCAAATCATTGCCCCAGCAAAATGTCGTGTGCCTGGACCCATTTCCTGCGGCATATTCCCATTCGGCCTCGGTCGGCAGGCGATAAGTTTTACCAGTAGTTTCGGAAAGCCATTGGCAGTAGGCTACAGCGTCGTTCCAGCTCACGTGGATCACCGGCATATCCCAGTCACTTTCACTACGTTTATTACCTTCCTCATCACACCTCCATGTCACACCCTTCACCCAGTGCCACTCCTGATCATCGTGGCGATACACGTAGCTATTACCCTTCTTGTCAGCATCGGTCTGGTAGCAGGTGATTTCGACAAATCGGGCAAAGTCCCGAACGGTTACTTCATTTTTTGCCAATTTAAACGTACTGATGTTAACATGGTGTATCGGCCTTTCGTAGGTCTGCCCATCGTTACGGCCCATCTCGAACGAACCGCCTGGCACTGTGACCATTTCTGGGATGTTTTGCCCGAAACTATACGGCACCCCGAAACCAATTAAAAACGTAAATAAAACCCTCCGCATAAGATTATTTATAGGTATCTCTTTTCGTCTAAAATATAATATATTATTCAAATTATATTCAATCATCACAAGTCATAAAACCACAGACAAAATAGCAATCAATTTTGGCGTTAGACGCGGTGTACCGATGAAAAGTTTAATCGACCAAACAAAATTTTCTGCGTAGATCGAAATATTTCTATCTAATTGATAATCAATACTTTAAACAATTTTATTTGAAGATAAATAACAGATTGATATTTAGTATTTTATAGAAGATACATGACCCATTTTTTATTTTTTAAAAATATGTTTAAAGACTAGCCTGTCTTATTATATGTCGTATAACGACAAATTGCATCGTTGCACGCGCCTTTAAGCTAAGGTTAATTTTTTCAAAATGGATTGCACTTGCAGAGATTTAAAATTATCTTCGCCGCCATTAGCAGAAGTGAAAATGACAAAAAAGGTTTACGCATTTACAGTTACTTATATTGCATTAATTTTATTTTTTACAAGCTGCCACACTAGCCAAAAGTATGTGGCGCATAAAAATTCCCGTGAGCCTAAGTTTATGGCTGACGTGTATATACCCCCGCATGCGGCGCCTGCAACCGCACCGAAACCCTTAGCAAAAGCCCATGAAATCAAGACCGTAATTCCAACCGCTGAAGTAACAGATAATAGCGCACCCGAAGAATCAGAACCAGTTGCTGCCGCTCCTGAGCAAAGGGTAACTATCATACAGCTGCCGCCAAAAAACAAACCCACCACGGATACCGAACCAATAAAACCAACGGGAGCCAACGACGACACACATAATATCTGTAGCAAGTACGCCGACCTACTTGGAATATCTCCGGGGGACATTTCTAATTCCTGCCTCTATGAGTTTATTGAAAAGTGGTATGGGGCAAATTATAAGCTCGGCGGTACCGATACCGATGGCATAGACTGTTCGGCCTTTGCACAGAGGCTCTATAACGATATTTATGGCATAGACCTTACCAGAACGGCAAAAGAGCAATTCAGCAGTTGTAAGCGTTTGAAGCACCCAACGGAAGCAAAGGAGGGCGACTTGGTTTTTTTCCACGTACATAGCAGGCGCATCACCCATGTGGGCATTTATCTGGCGAACGATTATTTTGTACATGCATCTTCCTCGCAGGGGGTCGTCATCAGCAACCTTAAGGATCAGTACTGGCGCAAGTTCTTTGCCGGCTGTGGCAGGGTAATGCATGGACAGTTCGCGAGGACTGAGACCACCGCCAAAACACGAAAAAATACTCATAAGGATCACGAAAACATCTGATCACGTTATAGTATTAGGTTAATGCAAAACGTTTCATGGAGCCATGCCTTTTACGGTGTGCTGCCATGAAGCGTTTTATATTTAAGAGGAAATGAATGGTCACTTCCCCAGCTTCTCGATCCTATCGTTCACCCTCCGCAGTTCTTTTTGCAAGATTGCGCTAAGGTCTTCGAGGTTTTCCCGGTCTTCATCCATGTCACTGGATTTAGAACAACCCAGCTTCCTTTTCAGCCGACTTAGTTTCCTTCTCGTTTCGCTGCCTTCCGCAGGTGCATATAAAGCGCCAAAGATCGCGCCCAGCGCCAGACTTGTTGAGACCAGCACTAATGTCTTTTTTGTATTACACATAAAATAAAAATAGAAAAGTAGAAATTATAAAACACCGCTAGAACTTGATCTCTTCCAGTTTGCGGTTCACCTTGTTCAATTGCTTGTGGAGGCTATCCTTGATCTCCTCAAGCGACTCCCGCCCCTCGTCGATACTGTCGTTGACTGTGCCGGCAAGCTTTTTGCCCCTTTTTATAAGCCTTTTGCGGGTTTCAGCGCCTTCATCAGGTGCAAACAACATACCTACGGCGGCACCAATGGCCATGCAAGCCCCTACGGTGACTAATACCCTCATTCCCTTGTTCATATTTTTCGTTTTTAAGTGAGTTCTAAAATGTGTGTAAAAATACTATGCCAGCAAAAAAACAGGGTTGACCATAGTCACCCGACATCCTGATATTCAATTGCCCCTTAGCGGCGGTTTAAAGGCATTATAACGTATGGATTACTGGTACCGCCAAATCTAAATTTTTAACTTTTGCACGAAACAAATGGCTCGCAAATCATTTAAAAAAGCCAAACTAAAAGCGTAGGTTTGCAGCGTTTAAAAAATTACAGAATGCACAATATCCAGATGGTAGACCTGAAACGTCAATACCAAAAGATAAAATCAGAAATTGACGCCTCAATACTCAATGTATTAGATAGCACTGCCTTCATCAACGGGCCGGAAGTGAACCATTTTGCGACAGAACTCGCTGCCTATCTGGGCGTGAAGCATGTGATCCCATGCGCTAACGGTACAGATGCACTGCAGATCTCGTTAATGGCCCTGGGCCTGAAACCGGGCGATGAAGTGATCACACCCTCTTATACCTACATAGCCACGGTGGAAGTAGTAGCGTTGCTGCGCCTGACGCCCGTATTTGTAGATGTGGACGCAGATACCTTCACTATGAGCATTGACAGCGTGCGCAAGGCAATCACCCCAAAAACCAAGGCGATCATCCCGGTGCACCTTTATGGCCAAAGCGTGGATATGGAGCCACTGCTGGCGCTAGCTAAGGAACATAATATCCCTGTTATCGAAGATAATGCGCAGGCAATAGGAAGTACTTATACTTTTTCTGACGGCAGGACGGTGAAAACCGGATCGATGGGCACCATTGGCTGCACGTCGTTCTTCCCCTCAAAAAACCTTGGCGGGTACGGCGATGGTGGCGCGATCTTCACCAATGACAGCGCACTCGCCAACACGCTGAAAATGATTGCCAATCATGGGCAGGAAGTGCGGTACTATCACGAGATGGTAGGCTGCAACAGCAGACTGGATTCCATACAGGCTGCGATATTAAGGATTAAATTGAGGCACCTGGACGAATATTGTAGGGCAAGGACCGAAGCCGCCGACTTTTATGACGCAGCCTTTAAGAACCACCCTAAGATCACAACCCCATACAGGGCGCCATACACCAAACATGTTTTCCACCAATATACGCTCCAACTAAAGGGAACAGACAGGGACACGCTGAACCAGAAACTTGCTGAAAGAAAAATACCCAGCATGATCTACTACCCTGTGCCTTGCCATAAGCAGAATATGCTGAAGGAGTACAATGTTTACAACACTTACTTACCGGTCACCGATATGCTGCAAGACTGCGTTATCTCCTTGCCCATGCACACCGAATTAACGAAGGAAGAACTACAATTTATTACTGAGAATATTCTTGAAATAATCGGATAAAACCAACGCGATGAATGTGATACAGACCCCTATCGAAGGGCTCCTTATATTTGAACCCAGGGTATTCAGGGACGACCGCGGATACTTTATGGAAAGCTACAACAAACAGGTTATTGAATCAAAGTCCGGGGTCACAATTCCTTTTGTACAAGACAATCAGGCGCTTTCGATAAAAAATGTATTGAGGGGCCTTCATTACCAAAACCTTCCCTCACCGCAGGCTAAGTTCATACGTGTGCTCAAGGGCTGTATCTGGGACGTGGTTGTAGACATCCGCAAGAACAGCAAAACTTACAAACACTGGTATGGGATAGAATTGTCGGCTGAAAACAAGCTGCAGTTCCTGATACCACATGGATTTGCCCATGGATATTCTGTGCTGTCTGATACCGCAGAAGTGTTTTACAAGTGCGATAATTATTACAACAAGGCCACCGAAGGCGGCATATTTTATGCAGACCCGGAACTGGGTATAGATTGGAAAGTGAACCTGGAACATGCCATCATCTCCGAAAAGGACAAGAACCAGCCCTTATTCCAAAACGCTGTGAATAGTTTCGAGTAACAGGGTTGCCCTTTACAACCCGGCCCCTACGTAGAAATCTATGATTTTCTTCTGTAGCATCATGTTTACGGATGCCTGTATCTTATTCTGAGCAGCCTGTAGCAATACCAGTTGGGCGTTTGACTCGGTGATAAAATCGGTCGCGCCTTCCTTATACTGGCCGTTTACTGCCTCATATGCCTGTTGCGCCGCAAACAGTCCCTTACCTACTGTTTCCATTTGCTGTACGGCGTTTGTATAGTCGTTATATGCTTGTTTTATGCTGGCTACAATGGTAATTTTAGTGTCTTGTAAATCTATCCTTGCATTGTCGGCATTGATCCTCGCGGCAGCCACATTAGACCGGGTATAGTACCGGTCAAAAATATTCCAGGCCGCATTCACACCTACCAATCCGTAAGTATACTTATACAACTGGGTTGGAATGGCCTCCTGGCTGGAAGTCGACTCTGCTTCCCCGTTAAGGCTATAAGCGTTAAAGTACGCGCCGTTATTATACATGCCCAGGTTCAGGCTCACAGTAGGCAAATAACCACTCTTATATTTCTTGATGTTCCAATCCGCAAATTCCGTGTTGAGCATTGCCGAGCGATAGTCTACCCTATCTGACAGCGCCTGGCTAACCAGTGCGTCTTTGTTGCCATACTTCGCAGTGCCTGCGTCGTCATCAATCGGGATGTCTACTATCTCATAATTTTCTGCGGAGTCTATCCTTAGTTTTTGGAACAGTTGTATCTTATCATTCTGCATGCGGCTTTGTGCATTTATCAGAGTGAGTTTGTCATTGCTGGTCTGCGCTTGCTGCTGGTACAGGTCAGTTTTAGGTTTCCTGCCCACGTCAGTAAGCACGGTCAACTGGTCTTCCCTTTTCATTGAAGTCGATAGATTGGCGCTGTCGAGCGATACTATCTTTCTATCAAGTACCACCTGCAAGTACGACTGGGTCACGTCGAGTTCTATTTCCTGCTTTGCCCGCTCCAGAGTCAGGTTAGCCATTTGCTCATTTAGCTTGGCTGATTTCCAGGTGGAGTAATTATAGTAACCGGTAAAAAGATTCAGGCTGCTCGTGAGTTGGTAATTGTATTGGCTGCGGCTCATATAGGCAAGTTCCGGACCCGCAGAAGCGTAGAAATTATTGCCATTGTCATAGTTGACCCCGGCTCCCGCAACCAGATTGGGAAGGTACTGCCCGTAAGCCGCAAGCACCTGCGTACCTGCAAGCGCCACATTGTTGTTACCTTTCAATACCGCTGTGGCATGATCCAGGGCAAGATTGACACAGTCCTGCAGATTAAGCATTCTACCCGTCTGTCCTGATGCGCTGTTGCCATAAAACAACACAATCCCGCAAAATATATATTTCATTTTGTTGGTCATTTTTTATCGATTAATTACCTGTACTCAATCAAGCACAGCAACCTGTTATGCCTGTTTTTCCCGAACCGTAGATCAGCTCACTTTTACAGCTATTCACAAGCCGTAAACCGTGGCTACATCTGAACCCTTACATTCTGCCCCTCGGCCACTTCAGGGCTCACATTCATGCCTATCACGTCACCGGGGTTTATCCCGCTCACGATAGAGACACGTACCCCGTTATTATCACTCACTTCCACCGGTTGGTAGTGGATCGTATTATTGACGATCTGGGGTACAAAATACTTACCACCCCTTACTACCAGCGCCTCAGAAGGAATCGTGAGGTTTTTCTCCACCGGCGCCTGGAACACCACCTGCAAATAACTACCCGGTATGATAGCATCCTTTGTATTCGGCAAGTCTATTTCTGCCAGCATCATACGTGTTTTGGGATCAAGTTCCCCGGCTATCCTTGTGATCGTCGCCGGCAACTTCATATCAGGGCGCTCTGTCATCATAATTGTCACAGGGTAGCCATCGTGCAAAAACGCCGCATCGCCCTGAGATACGTATACATAGATACGGATCTTATCCAGCTCCGATATGGTCACGATAGGCTGGGCGCTGGTCTGCGATCCGGTTGCATTTTGGACTAATGCACCCGGGTCTGCAAAGCGCGCTGTAATAGTGCCTGAAAAAGGTGCAATGATGTTTTTATACGCCATCTGCTCCTTCAGCGACTGCACCTGGGCTGTAGCCATCTCTACCGCTGTTGCTGACGCCTCGGCGTCTTCTTTCGAGATGTAGTCTTTCTTTACCAGTGCTTCATCGCGATTAGCTACCTTCTTCTTGTTTTCAAGGTCGGCCACGGCTGCGCGGTATGCCTGGTCGGTCTCCGGGGAAACGATCGTAGCAAGCAGTTTCCCTTCAGCTACCTTGTCGCCCTTGTCCACGAATATCTTATTCATATAGCCGCTTGTTTTCGCATAGAGGGTTACACTTTGGAATGGCCGCGCCTCACCGATCAGCACAAGGCCCTTGTCGGATTGAGATACTCCCGCCTTTATGGCCTTCACCACCGGCCCTTGCGCTATTTCAGCCATCTTGCTTTGGGTACCTTTTGCAAGGGCTGCCTTTTGATTAAATAACATCAGCAACAGGCCAGCCCCGGCTACTGCGACTACCAGCCCACCCCCGATCCAGATACGTATTGCACTACGTTTACTTTTCTTCGTGTCCATAAAATTTTATTTTTAGATGATTGATTTTGGTTTTTTAATGTTCATTTGTAACTACCGACGGTACTGGAGACGCCACTCCATGCGCACTTTCCACATCATCATAGCGCATCGTCTCCAATGCAAACTGCTCATCCAACTGATTCCTCGCGGGAGCATTCTTTCTCAGTATAGAGTAGATCACCGGCACAATGAATAAGGTCACTATTGTTGCCACGATCAGCCCACCCATCACAGCACGCCCCAGAGGTGCATTCTGTTCGCCACCGGCGCCGGTGCCAAGAGCCATAGGTATCATACCCAGCACCATGGCAAGGGCCGTCATCAGCACAGGCCGCAAGCGGGTTTTACCCGCCTCCAGCGCAGCCTCTATTGCATTCAGCCCCTTCTCCACCCTCACTTCATTAGCGAAGCTCACCAGCAGGATGGAATTGGACACCGCTATACCTACCGCGACGATGGAACCCATCAGCGATACTGTATTAATCGTAGTGCCAGTGAGCGCCAGCATCCACAATATACCTACAAACGCACCCGGTACGGCAAACAATATGATGAACGGATCGAGCCAGGTCTGGAACAAAATAACCATGAGCAAGTACACCAGCACCACAGATATGATCAGCCCCAGGCCCAGCGTCTTGAACGTACTGTTCATTACCTCGGGCTGGCCGCGCATATATATGTGCATCCCTACGGGTAATTGTCCCATTGCTGCTATCTTCCGCTCTATATCGTCAGATACAGACCCCATATCCCTGCCATCAACATTCGCGGTGATATCCATTACGCGTTGCACGGTATAGTGGCTGATCACATCATACTGGTTTTCGTAATCCACGCTTGCCAGGTTGCCCAGGGTTTGGGCAGGCGCCATCGGCATATCGGCAAGCGTTGCGCCGTTAGGCACAGGCTTACCGGGCGTCACAGGCGTGTTAAGTATACTGTTCACAGAATTCAATTCCTTGAATGGCACTTTTACTGCCACGTTATAATTCACGTTGTTTACCGGATTTATGTAGAACGAGGGTGCGACCGTAGCGTTTGAGGACAATGCCACTAACATAGAATTGGCCACATCCTGCTGCGAAAGGCCCAATTCTTGTGCACGTTCCCTGTTCACGTTAAATTTCATGGTGGGGTAATCGAGCACCTGCTTGATATTCACGTCGGCCGTGCCGGGGATCGTGCGAATGGCATTTTTCAGTTTTAAGGCATATTTATAAGATGTATCATAATTATTGTTCATGATCTCAATATCTATAGGCGCAGAAACGCCGAAATTCAATACCTGGCTTACAATATCGGCCGACTGGAAATAAATTGCACAGCCCGGGAAGGAATTATTCAGGTCTTGCCGTATTTGCCGCATGTAATCATTAGTAGGCTTATGTCCCGGATTGAGCGAAATAAGTATATCCGCGTCCATGCTACTCGTATTGTCGGTCTGCACAAAGGCGAGGTTATAAAAGAGCGGTACGCCTATCATATCATTGACTGCGCCAAGGTCCTTTGTCCCTATGATGTGCTGGATGTGGCTCTCCGCTGAATCCACCAGCGATTCCGTTTCCTCAATACGCGACCCCACTGGCGCCCTGAAGTGTATCTTCATCATACCGGTGTCGGTATTGGGAAAGAAATCGGTACCGATAACCTTAACCAGAAAGAGGGATATGACCATAACGCAAAGTGTTGCAAATAATATCGCCTTCCTGTTTGTAAGGAAGCTATGCAACACGCGACCGTATCTCTCGCGGAATTTATCAAACCGCCTGTCGCGCTCCTGGTTAAACTTAAACGAGAACATGTTAAAACGGCTTCCGTTGACCGGAGGCTCCGTGCCGTGATGCTCACTTGCCATCAACATACGTGCTAATACAGGTACGAGGGTCCTTGACAGGATATACGACGCCATCATGGAGATCACAACAGACAGAGCCATGGCCTGGAATAAATATTTGGACGGACCGGTGAGCAATACTACCGGGAAGAACACGATACAAATAGCTAATGTGGCCATAAGCGCCGGTACCGCAATCTGTTGCGCCCCGTCAAGGATGGCAATCGTTAGCGGCTTCCCCAGCGCCCGGTTCCGATGGATGTTTTCCACCTCCACAGTGGCATCATCCACCAACATGCCTATGGCAAGTGACAGACCTCCAAGGGTCATGATATTCAATGAATTACCGGTGAGCTTAAGGAAGATAATACCTACTAAAATCGATAGTGGGATGGAGGTACATACGATCACCATACTGCGCCAGCTACCTAGGAAGAACATGATCATCAGCGATACCAGCGTGGCGCCGATCACGGCTTCGTGCAGTACGCTCTCAATAGAATTTTCAACAAACACCGACTGGTCAAAATCCACTTTCAGGTCAAGCCCGGGAGGGGCCGTCTCTTTGATAACTGGTATCATTGCCCGTGCAGCTTCTACCACCATAAGAGTGGACGCGTTCGATTTTTTCAGGATACACAGGTAGGCAGCCCTCTTGCGGTCTACGCGCACCACGTTGGTCTGATCTGCATAACCGTCTGATATCTGGGAAACCTGTCCCAACGTCACCACCTGACCATTGATCCATTTCACGGGTATCTTATCAAAATCCCTTACTGAATCAGGGCTGGAATTCAACTGCACATTATACTCCCTGGAGCCTATACGTGCAGTACCTGCCGGAATGATGAGGTTTGAAGTCTGCAGCGCGTTAAGCAGGTCTACAGGCGAAAGCCCATAGGCTTGCATTGCCTTAGGGTCGCCATCCACCACTATTTCGCGCTGTTTGCCACCAAACGGCGCCGGAGTAGAAAGACCCGGAATGGTAAACAAGCGCAGGCGGATAAAGTTGAGCGCGTAGTCAAATATTTTATCCTCACCGAGCGTCTTACTGGTCATCGTGATCTGGGCAACCGGCACATTGGTGGCATTGAATTGCAGGATCACGGGTAGTTGTATGCCCGGTGGCATACCATGTATGGACGTACCGGCTACAGCCGACATCTGCGCGATAGCAGCGCCAATATCCGTCCCTTTTTCAAAGTATATCCTCAATATCCCGATCCCTGGCTGGGATTGAGACTCTATGCGCTCTACCCCATTTACGGTAGAAGAGATACCCCTTTCGCTGAGGTAAGTTACTTTCTTTTCCATTTCAGCGGCGGAAAGACCGGGGTACGTCCATATTACTGATACCACTGGAATATCTATTACCGGAAATATATCTACCATCATTGATCTGATGGCCATGATCCCCATCATGAGTATAAGAAATGCCATTACCGCAACCGTGTAAGGCCTTCTTAATGCGAACCTAACTATCCACATAATTATTTATAATTGAACTTTGAATTTACAGCCTGCTGGGATGCATGAAGCCTGATAATTGTAATCAGGAAATGAAACCAACAGCAAAATGAACGGCAGACCAGACACGGCTTACGCCGGACAGGTAGTTACGGACAAAACAAATGTAAACTCAGACGAGCAGGTGCCGCATGCGGAGATATAAAGGCACGGGCACAGGTAAGTCATCCTGTTCCCGCATTAATGCCTTCGGCTGTTCTGCAGAGAAAATATAAGAATTGAAAACGGATTGAAAAGCGGATTGGAAGAAAACCACTGCATCATCATGGTCAGCAGGAGCACACACAAAAACAAAATGTGACGGCTGCGCATGCTCTGGCCGGTCGGCTATCGTGCAGTCCTTCACGTCGTTTGTGGAAAAATGATCCACTTTTATATTTTCTACTATGCCACTTTGACGGTATAAATGGAGCCTTATGTATCGTTTAACTGGGCAAGAACAGAAAACCACAAAAAACACTGCAATACCAAGCCATAAAGACCGGGTAAAAAGCGTTTTTCTGTGATTTTTATAAAACATATTCGATGTTTAGACACGCAAAATTAGGACTATTTAATCTTATTTTGGAAAGACTTTGTCCATTATATTCTTAATAAAGACTTAAAGCTTTTCCGACAGCTAATAAAGCATTATTTGACAACGCGGTACAATAAATCATGTTTCGCCATACGTTACTTCGGCACGTAAATAAGGTATTTCTCCTCAAAGGCCGGCTCCGGAAAAATGTCATGAACACTCCATGCCTGGGCAATTTTTTGTAACCCGGATTCATTTATTTCGGCGGTCAGGTCGCCTCCCTTCAGGCACATAAGCCCGTTGGGAAATTCGTCGCTTTTCTGGCCCCGTCTGATCGCGGGGTTTATCCATCGCCAAAGTTCTCCCAGCGGCGCCACAGCCCTGGATACGGCATAATCAAAGCTGCGGCCCTGCAGTTCCTCCACCCTGCCTTGCATAGCCGTCACATTTTTCAAGCCGGTAGCATCAATCACTTCCTGCACCACCTTTATCTTCTTACCAATGCTATCCATAAGCAGGAAATTTACCTCAGGGAAGAAAATAGCCAGCGGTATGCCGGGAAATCCTCCTCCCGTGCCAATATCTATGACCTCAGCGCCATCGTCGAAATTGCACATCACAGCAATGGCAAGTGAGTGGAGCACATGCTTTTCATATAATGCATCAATATCCTTTCGGCTGATCACATTGATCTTTTCGTTCCACTCCTTGTATAGGTCCTCGAGTTGCGTAAATTGCGCCAGTTGTGCTTCGGTAAAATCCGAAAAATATTTTTTTATTATTTCCACTGCTGTTTGTTTTTCCAGGCTATGTATGGCAAGAACGCAAAGTTATACATCATCCACGCTATATCGAATACCGGAAAGAGGTAAACCATATTTTTTTCTTTCAGTTTCTGCGCTGCAGCCACCCATAACAGCCAATAAATAATACAACGACTAGCAATAATCAGTAATACCGTTTCAAAATGAGGAGAGAAAAGTAATACTATAGCACAAAGCCACAACACAGCATGCGACAGGGCATAGATACCCAGCAACATCTTGATATCCCATTTGTAATATTTCCCGGTGGACAGGTGCCTTTGCTTCTGCTTCCGCCAATCGCCCCAAGTGACTTTAGCCTCAGAATACGTGAACGAAGCCGGATCAAATACTACCGCTGTGTTATTTTTAGTGCCAATTGCGCTCACCATCAGGTCGTCATCGCCCGAGGCTAATGTTTTCCACGCTTTGGTTTCCGTAGCCCTCAGCCAGGCGTCCTTTGTACAGGCAAGATTGCGGCCCACGCCCATATACGGCTTACCTGCCATCGCGTACGTACTGTATTGTAAAAACGTATGTATGGTCTCCCATCTTATGAATTTGTTCAGGAAACCTGCCCTTGCGTAATAGCCCCCGTAGCCCAGCGCTATTTCCTTTCTACGTGCCAGAGGCGCCGCCATCATCGACAGCCATTCGTCGCTTGCCGGGCAACAATCCGCATCAGTGAACAATAACCATTCGTGCTTTGAAGCAGCAACTGCCTGGTTCAGCGCGAACTTCTTACCAACATGTTCCGCTTTTTCACTGGGAGTGATGGTTATTACTTTTAAATGCCCGTTTTGTCTGCCAAATTCCGCCAGGACCAACGGCGTTTCGTCACTCGAAGAATCGTCAACCACTATAACTTCAAATAAACGATCACCATACTGTCCTCCATATTTTTGATACAAGACCTGTGGCAAATTTTTCCGCAGGGCTTGAGCCTCATTCCTGGCACAGATAATAATGCTGACCGGCCTTGCTTCTGATTCGGAAAGATCAGGAGTTTCGTTGCGAGGCAATATGCGCACAAAAAAATACAGCGCATAGGCACACTGTACAATTACCGCAAAAATAAATACCCAAAACACAAGGTAAAGATAATCGGGCATCTCGTTAAATGAACACCTTGAACAAAATGACCTATTGATCCGCCATTGTAGCGCACCTGTTATTGCAATTTGAAAACGATCGGCAAGGTAAAATACACCCGTACGGCCTGGCCGTTTTGTCGTCCCGGCGTCCACGGTGGCATTTCGGTAACCACCCGCATTGCCTCCTCGTCGCACCCTCCACCTATCCCTTTATTTAGGTTCACATCGCACACTGTCCCATCTTCATCAATAACGAATTTAACGATCACCCGTCCGGAAATATTCTCTTCCCGTGCCAGCTTCGGATATTTGATATTCTTGGATAGGTAGCTACCCAAGTCATACGGAGTATGCGGCATTTTTTCCACGTAATGAAATATGACATCCTTCGGTTCATCACCCACGCAAGCCATCAGCAGGCCGCTTTCATCATAGCATTTCGACTCCGTCTTAATATTATCCTTAAACGTGGTCAGCTTCTTTATTTTACCGCTTTCGTAATATACCGTATCTACCCTGTCTTTCTCCTTTTTCTTTAC
>Ga0364859_10573_pt1 | contig 14364 bp, 12 predicted proteins | sample ExccelAu500001D3_FD_206911 | JGI IMG/M metagenome (GOLD analysis project Ga0364859, IMG submission 206911) | Enriched cells from Trout Bog Lake Hypolimnion, Wisconsin, USA - BchlTB.Aug20.5000.01 .D3 | ecosystem: Environmental > Aquatic > Freshwater > Lake > Hypolimnion/Profundal zone | place: USA...
GCTTCTTTTACTCTTTTTCAGCTTCGAGTGACCAATTCTTGGCGCGTTCCCATAATGTGTAGGCGTTTGAGATTGTAAGCCACACATACCAACTGCCATTCCAAACCAACTTTCTCCACCCCGCGCAAGAGAAACTGCCGAAATCCCAATACGCTCTTAATAATCCCAAAGACCGGTTCGACGGTTTGTTGGCGTAATTTATACTTGGCTTTGCCTGCCGCGCTTTTGAGCCGCTGTTTCATTACTTCGCTCATACTGGCTCCTGCCACGGGCTCCTTTGGCTCTGGCTTTTTCTCCAAATCGCTCACGGTGCGGTGATGATCTTTTTTATCCAAAGCCGCATAGACGGTGACTCCAGTGGGATCGCCTGCGCCATTTTGCTCCACAGTCTTGACCGCTGCTTCGCTGTAGAAGCCGCTGTCAGTTAATACGATTTCAACGGATTTCACTGGGTGGGCTATGGCTGCCACGCCAGCAACAAGTTCTTGTTTGTCATTGGGGGCCTGGCTGACTCGTTCGCCCACGATCAAGCGGCTGTTCACTTCCACCGCCGCTTGCGCGTTGTAGCTCTGTTCAAAATGTTGGCCGTTGCCTGCCTTCATGATCCGGCTTTGTGGATCGGTAAAATTATATTGATCGGTTGGTTTGGGTTCCTGGCTGGGTGCTTTGGGTTCCGGGCCGCGCGGCTTGTCTCCTTTGTCTTGTTGGGCTGCCCGTTCCTTCACCTTGGCTTGGTATTCTGCCATTTCAGCCGCCGCTCGCGCTTTGGCTCGCGCCTCAATCTCTGCCCGGGCTGCCGCTAGTTTGGCCTTGCGCTCTTGGCGGCGTTGAATTTCGGCGGGAATAGTCAGCCCGTCCTCCAGAGGCGTGCTGTCTGCGTGTTCGGCTTTGGCCAGCAGCTCTTTGACTTCCAAGTCCAGCTGCTCGATCGTTTTGCCCGCATGCTCGTAACTGACTGCCGCATGCTTGCTGGCATTGGCCAGCACCTTGGTGCCATCAATCGACACGGTGATCTGACCCACTTGGAGAAACTTCAGGGTCTGCGCCAGCTCCAGCACGCGCACAAAGGTTTTTTGGAGGAGTTCTTTATTGGCCGTGCGAAAGGTGCAAATCGTATCGTGGTCTGGATGGGTGTCCCCGCAGATCATTCGCACTGGCACGCTATCGTAACTGGCCTTCTCCATGCGTCGGGAACCAAAAAGCCCAGTGGCATAACAATAAAGAAGCAGCGATAGAAGCATGTGCGGGGGAAACTGTTCGCTGCCAGTGCCCCGATCATTAACCTTTACGCTGCCCAAGTCCATGCCTTCGACGGCTTCGAGAATAAAGTGCGCCAAATGGTCTGCCGGCACCCAGTCGCGCAGGTTGGGCGGCAGGATCAGCGGGGTATCGTAATCAATATTAACAAATCTGGCAGCCATAGTTATGTGATTGACTCCACAACGACCTATTTTGTTCAAAATATCTTAAAAAATCTTCAACCTAAGTCCGACAGGCTGCTAGGGGAATGAAATGAGCGACCAGAAACTTGCAAACGACGCCAGCTCTTCAACCCATGGACTAATTTACCAGTTCTACATCGCTGTTTTGAAATGCTTCGAAATGACCGAAGGTCAAAAAGTCATTCTCGAACGGTATGGCGATGTGACGGTCAGCGCATCTCAACAATTTGAGGTCAAACACTACGGCGACGCGTTAACGGACAGCCATATAAACTTTTGGAACACACTAAACAACTGGCTTCGACCTGATTTTGATGCGAGTCAATACTCCGCTTTGGTGCTCTTCACGACCCAAAAAATCGGTCCGAACTCATCTTTGAGGGAATGGAACGAAGTTGGGCTCGTAGCGCGGATGAACATTTTGAAGAGCATAATCGACGAGGCGGAGGTTCGGGAACAAAAACGACAAAATGATAAAAAGGGACAAGGGGATACGCCTCAAATTCTCCACCTCCAACGACGCGTGATGGAGCGGCTCCAAATTGAGAAATTGCGCAAGGTAATTGAGCTGTTCGTCATTGCAGATGCCAGTCCCGACCTTCCCAATTTATATGCACGGCTCAAACAAATCCATTGCAAAGGTATTCTGGAAAAGAATCGAGACGACTTCCTCTCGTCACTTTTAGGATATATTTTGAGTCCGTCTGTAGAAGAAGGGAAGTCCTGGGAAATTACCTACAATGAGTTTTCTAACAAAGTTGCTGCTTTAACCGCTCTGTACCACAAAGGCACGAGCAGATTTCCGGTAAAATATCGTCGCCCCCCTCAAACTGAAGATATAACCGCCCTACATGACAACCCATTCACGGCGAAAATTCGTGATATTCAATATCATGAGGTGATTTCTAAGGCGATCTCGGATTATCTGTACGCGAGTAATACTGTTTTTGAAGAATTCCGAGAATACAAAGCTCCAACAGACAACTACAAAGTTTTTGCAGAGGAGGTGCTTGATCAGATCGAACCGACACGTCGTCTCGCCCTCAGAAGCGTGAAGGACATCATTCCGGATTCGCAATCCTTCTACGACAATGTCATGCAATTAACGGTCCCCACCTTCTCCGGCTTCGAAACGCCAATTCCGAGCTTTCGGAATGGAGTCATTCACATGCACTTTAACGACCCAAGCAAAAAATTAAAATGGAGGCTCGAAAACGAATGAGCACCCCAATTCAAAGTTTTGCGATTATTTACAATAATCCATTCATTTTCACAGCCATCCCATAGGATTTTAAGAAAAAGCTGGAACATTGCGTTTAGCCCTGCCACACGGCAGGGATGAAAATAAAAAACAACAACGTTCCAGCGGCTTCGAAAATGAATCAGCTGCGTCAGATTTGCAACTTCATTCCTGAATTCTCTGTTTCCAAGATAGCCCGGGAGACCAAAGTCGATGAACAAGCCAGAACTTTTAGTCCTTGGAGTCATGTGGTCAGTTTGAGTTACGCGCAACTGACTCATAGCATTGGTCTCAATGACGTCTGTGATGCCTTGAACTTGAATTCGGGCCCGCTTTCCAGCATCCGGGGCGCGACGCCACCCTCCCGCAACAATCTCTCTCACGCGAACAAAGTCAGATCGGCCCAGATGGCTGAGATTCTCTTCTGGAGAGTATTCGAGCACCTGGGTGATTTGTCCCCGCGCTTTGTCAGCGGCAAAGCGGGCAAGCGTTTTGCGCGCAAATTCAAGCGAACGATTCACCTGGTCGATTCGACGACCATTGAGTTGGTCGCCTCGTGTATGGACTGGGCCAAGCACCGTCGGCGCAAGGCCGCCGCCAAGTGCCACCTGCGGCTGGACCTGCAAAGTTTCCTCCCTCGCTTTGCCATCGTGGACACCGCCAAGCATGCCGACGCCCGGCGCGCCCGAGAGGTCTGCGCCGGGATCAAAGCAGGCGAAATCGTCATATTCGACAAGGCTTACGTGGACTTTGAGCATCTGGCCGATTTGGCCATGCGGGAGATTTACTGGGTCACACGCCCCAAGGAGAACATGAGCTATGAGGTGGTCGCCGAATATCAACAAGGAGTCCAGGGCAAGATCCTGAGCGATCAACTCATCAAGCTCAAGACGCCCTCCTCGCAGGAGAAATACCCGGAGTTGATGCGCCGGGTGGTGGCGCTGGTGGAAGTGGACGGCAAGGAGGTGGTGATGGAGTTCCTGACTAACAACCTGGAGTGGAGCGCCCAAAGCATCGCCGATCTTTACCGGGCTCGCTGGCAAATCGAGGTCTTCTTCAAGCAGATCAAGCAGACTCTCCAACTGGCCGACTTTCTGGGCACCAGCGCCAACGCGGTGCGCTGGCAAATTTGGACAGCGCTGCTGGTTTACCTGCTGCTGCGCTACCTCTCTTTTCTTTCCAATTGGAGCCACAGCTTCAGCCGCCTCTTTACAATCATTCGCTCCTCGCTCTGGAAGAAGTGGGACATGATGGGATTGCTGCGGCTCTACGGGACAGCCGACGGTCACTTCCGTTATCTGGCCAGCCCCCAGCAAGTGTATTTCCCTGGAATGTGTTAAAACCTATGGGACAGCACGCGTTGCCAGTCAACAGTGAAGGAACGTTGCTTATGTAATCTCCCTTAAAACTCCCAACGCGCTTTTTTTGATTGCCTCTCGATTTGCAGGGAAACCGAGGGGTTTTGCCCTGCTTTTAAGCCTCTATGGGATGTCTGTGATTCATTTTCGCTCCACTGTTTTCAGCCTTCTATAGCTCCCATTCCACAAAGCCAAAAAGCATCTTGTTGTCCTATTTGATATTACCGCTAGTGCTCTATCCAACATCCAGGACGTTTCTCGTTAACGCAAAATCAAGTAGTTCAATCCGAACATTTATTAGCAATCACGACCGGCTTTTTGGCTTGGAAGCACGACTTAAAGAATACCGCGCATTGACAAACACGAGTTTTCAGCATGCTATTGACATTGGCTCCCTTCAAATCGCGGGGGATCTTTCTGTTACCGCCACTCAGGGACACCATATTCCGATACAAATTTGTCCCCCTGGCACCGTAAAAGCGGCAAGCCGTCTAGGGAAAATCTTTAGTCCGTTTGAGATACCAACGATTTACCGCACACTTGGAATTAGTCAATTATGAGAGCATTCATTCGACATATCGGCATTTTGGATCATAAGGATATTGTCCACGCAGTGAGTTTTGGGCCGGGAGTGAATGTTGTAACGGGCAAATCTTCAACGGGCAAAAGTGCTTTGATTGAAATATTTGATTATTGCTTTGGAAGTTCCGATTCCACAGTTCCCGAAGGTGTGATCACAGAAAGCGCTTCAATTTATTTCACGGTCATCCATATCAAAGAGATCAATCTGGTTCTGGCTCGTAAGACGGGTAACAATCGTGGTTTCATCAAAGAAGCCAGTGACGCGGAGTCCGGAGATGTGAACACATTTCAGCAACCGTATTTTGCCAACGATTACTTTCTCCCACTAGATGATTATAAGAAGGAGATCGGTCGCTATTTTGGGCTGGATATCACCAACGTGGATACCAGTCTCGAAGCCAAAGCATATCGAGGAAACAGAAAAAGTCCGACTCCGTCAATTAGGAGCCTCGCGTCATTCATACTTCAACACCAGAACTTGATCGCTAACAAACATGCCGTCTTTTATCGTTTTGACGAAGAAATAAAGCGCGAACAAGCTATTGAGCACTTCAAGATTTTCGCCGGTTTTGTCGATCAAACTTATTTTGTAAAATCACAGCAACTCGATATTTTACAATCCGAACAACGACAAATAGAACTTCGGATTCCCCGAGTAGCAGATATTCGCAAAAAAGCAGAGGCAGATTTACGGCGAGTCCTTGATGAATATTTTTCTATAAGTGGCGTTCAGATTGATATTGGATCCGTTGGCGAAGCCATACAAAATCCAATACGCGCACTTGAAAAGCTTAAAAAAATCAGCCTTACGGTTCTTCCTCAGTCCGACCAACATGCCACCCAGAGGCATCAAATGGAAATGGAAATGGCGCGTTTGACAGCCGAACTGCGCAAGAGCCAACAAACATTGACTTTAGTTCAATCATCAATCTCATTTGCTAAAAATTACGATGCAAATGCTTTAGCGGTGGCCGTTCCATCCGATGCAGAATTGCATGCTTCCTCCTGTCCGTTTTGCAACACCCATCATCCGGCAGTGGAGCGGGAAGCAAACCGTCTGACCGAAGCCATTGAATGGCTCAATACAGAATTGCACCGTTCCCCATACTTGATCGGTTCATTCGAGGAAGAGGAACAAGATGTTGTTCGCAAAATTCAATCCTATCAGCAGGGTATTAATGAGCTGGATGGAAAAATCAAAGCCATTGACCAACAAATTACGGATTTGGCAAATTTCCGAACACAATATGAACTTACTTTAAAAACCAAGTTGCAGGTGGAAACAGTGTTGGACCAAGTTTTAGCTCAGAAGAACGAGGCCCTGGATGTCAAGTTGGATGAGGTTAAAAATAAAATTGCCGCATTAAAACATTTCCTCGCCGAACATTACAACGTCGATTCCAAACTTAAAGAGGCTGAGCAAGCGATCTGGGATATCATGGCCGAGCTAGGAAAACGATTTGACTTTGAAGAATCTTTTCATCCAATCAATTTGCGTTTCTCGCTCGACACCTTTGATCTTTGGCACCAGGGGAAAGACAAGAAGGTGTTTTTAAGGTCAATGGGAAGCGGGGCAAATTGGCTTTATTGTCATCTGACCCTGTTTCTGGCTCTTCATAAGTATTTTTGCAGCCTTGGGGATACCTGTATCGTTCCATCGGTTCTCTTTTTGGATCAACCAAGTCAAGTTTACTTCCCAAGCATATTAGACAATGAAACAGAGTTTTCACCGACCGACCTTGCAAAAAAGCAAGGTGAAACACGAAAAAGGCCGGTCGACGATGACATTAACGCTGTAACCAACCTTTATTCTCAACTGGTCGTATTCTGCAAGGAAGTACTCGAAAAAACCGGAATTGAGCCCCAGATTATTGTAACAGATCATGCAGATAATCTTACGCTAGCAGAAGGGATGTCATTTGAATCTCTGGTTCAAGGGAGGCGCTGGCGAGACCGTGGCTTCATCCATCCTTCGGGCAATTCAGCGGTTCTGTTGGAGGTTCCTGTTACAGAACTGTAAGCGTCACGCCTAAGAGCTCATATTTCAGTGAGAATGACAACATATCCGCAACATGCAAGTGCAAACAACGTAAAGCACTGCAACTTAGGGATTAGGTTAAGGGCTGAAAGCCCAGCATCCTGCCTATCAGGTGCCATCGACTCGTGGTGCCGACCTCATGTGATAGCCCGGGCTGCAACGAGCATAGCAAGTGGAGGCCCAGGTGAACGTCCTCGCAATTGTCCAAGCTCTGTAAGAGCGAAATTAATGCTGGCGGGTTTCTAAACAGGCTCTCAGTGTTTTCGCATCCCCTGTCGGTGGTTGGCAAGCCGTGCCCGTGCAGAGAAATACCCGGGGCCGGTCCGTCACAGGCAGCGTCTTGGCGAAAGGCTCAACCTCTCCCTGATTTCCCAGAACTACTTTAGTCTGCGTCGCCGAATGAATCACCTGAACGAGCGCACGCATCGCTGCATAATTCCCATTCTTCTCTTCATTTCCATCACTCACAACCACCGCTCGGACGGGTGCTTCCAAAAAGAAATCAAGCCCAAGCAACAAATGCGGAACCGCCTGCGGCACCCCATGCATGCGCTCCGCCAGCAGGCAAAGTGTTTTCTCGGCTGCATTCGCAAACTCTTTGCGACCGGTGATCGCCCCGAGCTTGAGCAGCCCCAGTGTGGCAACAGAAGCGCCGGAAGGTTCGGCGCCATCGTAATCTTCTTTGGATCGCAGGATCAGGTCTTTGGAATCGGCGGAACTCTGATAAAACCCGCCGTTTGCGGGATCGTAAAAGCGCGCCAGCATGGACTGGGCAAGTGCGATGGCAAAATCGAGGTGTTGCGGGATCAACGTGGCTTCATAAAGATCAATAACACCCCCCATCAAGTTGGCATAGTCTTCGAGCAATTGCACATGGTCGCGCTCGCCTTCGCGCCAGCGGTGGTGAAGCGTTTTGCTTCCCCCGTCCCAAAGGTCGGCTTGCAAAAACGCCAGGTTTCTTTCCGCCGCCGCACGATAGGTTTCATCCCCAAGCACGGCGTAGGCGCGTGCTAATGCGCCGAGCATCATGCCATTCCAGGAAGCCAGCACCTTGTCATCGCACTGCGGGCGAACCCGGCTTTCGCGCGCTTTCAACATCTTCCCTTTTGCGGATTCGATTAATGGCTGCTCCCTGGGTGAAATTAAAGGGTCAACAATGCTTAATACGTTTTGATTGGGCAGGGGATCGGGATCGCTATGATCCGTAAAATTACCGTCTTCGGTGATTCCGTAATATCGAACGGCAACGTCAAATTCCTCTCGCGTTAGCAGGTCGCCAAGCTCGGCGCGTGTCCAGCAATAGAATTTGCCTTCCTTCCCTTCGCTGTCGGCGTCCTCGGCGGAATGGAAACCGCCTTCCGGATGCGTCATGTCGCGCAGGACGTAGTCCAGAGTCTGTCGGACAACCTCCTCATAACGTTCATTGCCGCTGACCAGATAGGCATCCAGGAACAAATTTGAAAGCTGCGCATTGTCGTAGAGCATCTTTTCAAAGTGCGGCACCAGCCACTGGGCATCGACCGAGTAGCGGTGAAAACCTCCGCCAATCTGGTCGCGAATCCCGCCATCGGCCATGCGGTCGCACGTGTGTAGCACCATCCTGATCGCATCGTCATCTTCGAAATGCACACCGTAGTGCAGAAGGAACAGCGGCTGGCTGGGGCGCGGGAATTTGGGAGCGCTGCCGAAGCCGCCATTGTCCGAATCATATTCCTGCTTAAACAAGGCCGCCGCGTTGCTTAGAATTCCGGGCTGGAGCAACACATCCCCCGAAGTCGCTTGTGCCGTATACTCCAAAAGTTTTTCGTACAGGCTTTGCGCGGAAACCACGACCTCGCCCCGTCGTGCTTCCCAGAAACGCCGCACCTGCTCCAATATCTGCAAAATGCCAAGCCGCCCCTGTCTGCTTTCCGGCGGAAAGTAAGTGCCGCCGAAGAACGGTTTCAGGTCGGGCGTCAGGAAACAATTCAGCGGCCAGCCACCCTGTCCCGTCATGGCCTGCACTGCCGTCATGTAAATCTTGTCAACATCCGGACGCTCCTCCCGATCCACCTTGATGCTGACGAAATATGCGTTGAGATATTCGGCGACCTCCTCGTTCTCAAACGACTCCCGCTCCATGACATGACACCAGTGGCAGGTTGAATACCCGATACTTAAGAAAATCGGCTTGCTTTCCCGTCGCGCTCTTTCAAAAGCCTCGTCGCCCCACGAGTGCCAATCGACCGGATTGTGCTGGTGCTGGAGCAAGTAAGGCGATTTTTCGCGCGCCAGCCGATTGACCGGCGATGATATTATCATGAGACAATATAACATATTGAACCTTGAACTTTAAGAGATGAACTTTAGGGTTGCGGGATGATTTCGGAGAAAACATGGCGATTGGAGGCGGTCGGGCAGCTTTTTCTAAGCGTGCTCGGAACGCTGGGAATCGGCATGCTTCTGGCCACGCTGCTTCAGACTTTTCCGGCAGGGCTTTCGCAAGACATGCGCCGATTCCTGGGTATGTGCATCATGACCCTCTGTTTTCAAATCGCCGCTTTGGTTTGGATTGCGATCTTTCTGAAAGGCGAAAATCTTTCATGGAGCCGGGCCTTTGGCTTTTCAACTCCCCGGCCGGCACGGACAATAGCCTTGGCGATTACGGTTGTGCTTATTGTTTTGCCGCTGACCTGGGGGCTCCAGCAGCTTTCGATTGTTTTAATGAATTGGGTGCATATCAAACCCGAAGCGCAAGCGGTGGTTGAGGAACTGCAAAATCCAAGCCTCTCGCTGGTCCAAAAAATCTACTTTGGAATTCTGGCAATCGTTGTTGCACCCATGGCCGAGGAAACACTCTTTCGTGGCATACTTTATCCCACCATCAAGCAACTGGGCTATCCGAGGCTTGCTCTTTGGGGAACTTCGATATTTTTTAGTGCCACCCACCTAAGCATATCGACGTTTCTTCCTCTTGTTTTTCTGGCGATTATTCTGACGTTTCTCTATGAAGAAACCGACAATCTTCTGGCGCCTGTTGTAGCCCACAGTGTATTCAATGCGATCAATTTTTTTGTCCTGATGTTCATTGATCCGATCAGCCGGTTATTGAACTTAAAATGAACGAATTCGAACTTATTGCCAAATTGACACGCTCGCTGCCTGGCAACTCAACGGTTGTGACAGGGGCAGGGGACGACTGTGCCGTTCTGGACCTGGGGTTGTCCGACCGCTATCTCCTTCTCAAGACCGACGCTGTGGTCGAAGGCGTCCATTTTGTGTCCACTGCTGCACCAGAAAAAATCGGCCATAAAGCCCTGGCCCGTTGCCTCAGTGACATTGCGGCAATGGCAGGCCGTCCACAGGCGGCGCTCATTACTCTCGCGTTGCCCAAGACTTTTGACCCGGAATTCATACAGCGAATATACGATGGCGTGAATGCCCTGGCCCTGCGGCATGGAGTGGCCATTGTGGGCGGCGAAACGACCACCAACCCGGAGTGCATTCTCATTTCGGTATCCCTTCTCGGCGACGTGCCCAAAAACAAATGCATTCTCCGATCTGGCGCAAAAAGCGGCGACGCCATCTTCGTTACTGGCGAGCTTGGCGGCTCAATTGCGGGCAAGCACCTTGACTTTGAACCGCGCCTGCCACAAGCGCTCTGGCTGACGGACAATTTTGCAATCCACTCGATGATCGATCTCAGCGATGGGCTTGCAAACGACCTGCGCCATATCCTGAAGGCCAGCCACGTTGGCGCGGAATTGCTGTCCAAATCCATTCCCATCAGTCGTGCTGCCCGGTCGCAGGCCAAAGCCGGCTCGCCCGGTAAAACCCCGCTGCTCGCTGCGTTGGGCGACGGCGAAGACTTTGAACTCCTCTTTACCCTCGCCAGCAAGGACGCTGTTTCCCTGCTGGACCGGTGGAAAATGCAATTTCCCGACCTGCGTCTGGGCTGTATTGGAAAGATTACCTCCGCCCCCGGTCTGAAACTGCGCGACGAAACGGGCGTCCATTCCTTGGAATCTCATGGCTACATTCATTTCGCATAACCCCACAGAGACACAAGCCCTCGGTGAAGAATGGGGACGATTGGCCCAGCGCGGCTGGGTTATTGGTTTGAGCGGCGACTTGGGCGCGGGTAAAACCCAGCTTGTCAAAGGACTTGCCCGTGGCATGAACATAACCGGTCGCATCCAATCGCCAACCTTTCCCTTGATCAATGAGCACTGCGGCGAACGGCTGCAGCTCTTTCACATCGACCTCTATCGGTTGGAAACGCGCGAACAGATCATTGCCGCCGGACTCGAACCTTACCTGATCCGGCCAAACGGCGTCACCGTCGTTGAGTGGATTGAGCGCTGGATTGGCGACCAGCCGCCCGCCGCTGCAAATTTTAAATTCCGCCGCGTCCACATCCAGACGCTTGGCGAAACCGATCGTCAAATTGACTATGAAGATATTGGCAGTTGAATTTTCCTCGGAAGACCGCAGCGTGGCCGTTCTTGAATGCGGGAATGGCGTCGCACACCTTCTCGGCGCAGTCTGCGAACGCGGCGGACGCCGGGCCATCGAGTTGGTGGAACAAGCGTTGTTGCGGGCCGGCTGCGAGCGGGAACAAGTCGACTGCATGGCGATGGGGCTTGGCCCGGGTTCCTATACAGGAATACGAGGTGCCATCGCTCTGGCTCAAGGCTGGCAGCTAGGCCGCGGGATAAGGCTGCTTGGCATCGGCAGTGTTGAATGCCTGGCCGCGCAGGCACAGGCGCTGAAACTTTACGGGTCAATTTACATCGTCATTGATGCCCAGCGAAACGAGTTTTATCTCGCCCGTTACGAAATTACTCCCCGGGCCTTCCGCGAAACCGACCCGCTCCATTTGGTCCCCGCAGCTGAAGTTCAACAACTCTGCGACTCTGACCAGATCGTAATTGGCCCGGAAATAACCGAGTGCTTTCCCAAGGCTAAAAACATCTCTCCAGACGCCATAACGCTGGGCCAACTGGCCGCTGGGCGCTCCGACTTTGTACCCGGCAACAAGGTTGAACCAATATACCTCCGCGAAACCGATTTCAAAAAAGCGCCGCCCAGAAGGGTCATTCTATAGCCGTTTTGACCTGGATTCCTATCCAGAAAGCGCACCGGGTTTTCCTCGCCAACATAGTCTTCGACCTGTGGCGGTAATAGGTGTTGCTGGTGACGGTCCCAGCCTTGGATCCAATTCATACAGCAATCAGACGCGGTGATGCATTAACGTGTTCAATACTTCTGATTAGAAATGCTTTTTTTATGCAGCGTCTTCACGCCGCGCTCCTGACGGAAGTCTGATTCGACCGCCTCACCCAGTTTGAATCACACCCGCGCCGCACACCACCGCTGAGATGCGGTCGGTCCCATGAAAAAGTGAAGCCGTGACAATATTTCGTTGTAAAAGAGTCTGAAACTCTGGTGTTTTATCTATGTCGTCCATACGCTTAATTCCTCTGAAAATTTTGTTTGTCATTTCGCCAACACTGAATAGACACCGACCCTCTGCATTTTGTATATCCCGGACCAACATTCTTTTTGGCATCGCCAAATATGTTGGTTCCGGGCCTGATAACGCCGCCGGATTTTCGACCAACCGACTGCCCAGACCCAACGCCGGAGGACTGTCGCCATCCCTGTCCTGCCACACCTTTGGCGGAGGAAGATGCGCTCCCTTACCCGCTGCGCTGGCCCTCACGCTCCGCGACCCCTATCCGCCCTCGGATAGGAGTCACCCGCCTTTTGGGCTGCAGGGCTGCACGCCGACCCACAATCCGCCTTTCCAACGACGAACCTCTGCGTTAGCATGTTTCATCGTGATCAGAGCGCTCATTTTTGATCTGGACAGCTGCCTCGCTGCGGCAGACGAAGTTGGGGAAAGCCTCTTTGTGCCGGCCTTCCAGGCCATTCGCTCGGCCAGCAACGGCGAGATCTCGGCGGACCAACTCGGCGCTGCCTTCGCAGACTGTTGGCGATTTCCCTTCGACTTCATCGCTGACAAATACCATTTTTCGCCCGCCATGCGCTCGGCCGGCTTCGCGGCCTTCAGCCAAATAGAAGTCTGCCAGCCGATGCACGGATACGGCGACTTGGGCGTCCTTGCCAAAATTCCGGCCAAACTCTTTCTGGTGACCTCCGGATTTCGTTGCCTGCAGGAGAGCAAAATCAGCGCGCTCGGAATTGCACACCTCTTCGCCGAGGTGCACATCGACGCCATTGACGAGGCTTGCCCTAAAGGCAAGTTGCATGCTTTCGCTGAAATACTCCAGACACACCGCCTCTCTCCAAAGGAAGTTCTGGTCGTCGGCGACAATCCGGATTCCGAGATTGCCGCTGGCAACCGGCTCGGCATGACTACAATCCAAATACTGCGTCCGGGGGTTGCTGTTTCGCCCGCCGCGACTCACCGCATTCACAGGCTAGGCGAACTGAGCCAGTTCATTTGATTCCACTTCACGTCCCTCGGAACGCGCCGACAGGAGACACTCGCCGGCTTACCCCTCCGCCTCCGCGGCCGTGGCAATTAAGAAGTATCATATTTTGCCTGCGCGTGTTAATATGACAGCATGGATCACCCGGAACTGTCAGATGAAGCTGCAAATTCCTCGCCCAATTCATGCCAACTGCCAGACCCAGCCATCTGTCGTGCCGGGGGCTGTCCTTGTCGACTCACTGGGCCAATTTGCTCTTTCCTTTGGCCAAGGGTCGTTTCCCCGGCGCCTCGAGATCATCGCCCGAACGCCTCGCCAAAACTCCGCTAAAGCCTGTCCAACTTTTAGCAGTGGTTTCGATGGACACCGCTGCACCTGGCTCTTGGCCTGCGCCCGAATTGCCCACAACTCGGAATCAGCGCCCGTGGCACACGGAAAAAACCTGACCAAAGAATTCAGGCCGCCCCCGATTCCATTAGCTACTATCGTTTCTTATCCTGCTCACTCTTCAGGGGTGCATACACCGGCCTCGGTTGTAGGATTCCGAGGCCGGTTTCTTCTTGATCACTAAACGACGCGTAGCGCCAGCCCGTCCACCAAGAGATTTTCGCCCTGGGCCTTGCAAATCTCACAGCTTCATTTAAGTTGTGCCCACAATCGAGCACGACGGTTTGACGCCACCCGAAGAGCCAATTTGTTTATGAAGAACTACCACACCACCGTCTTGATCGTTGAGGATAATACTGACGACCAACATTTTATTCAACGGGCTCTCCTGGCCAGCGGCGTGACTGGAGCTATCCGCGCGGTCTGCGACGGCGAGGAGGCAATTGCTTATCTGATTGGGGCGGATCAATACGGCGACCGGCAAGAGTTTCCCTATCCCACTTTCATCATGACCGACTTGAACATGCCCCGCGCCGATGGGTTCGCCGTTTTGGAACACATCAAGAACAACCCGGCTTGGGCCATTATCCCCACCGTCGTCCTCACTGCCTCCGCCGATCGAGACGACATTAAAAAATCTTACATTTTGGGGGCCAGCTCCTATCACGTCAAACCGCCCGGTTATCCGGAACTATGCCAACTCATCAAAATCCTTCATGATTACTGGATGACCTGCGAGGTTCCCCAAGTGGACGCCAGCGGCAAAATGGTACCTACCGAAAGCAAGGGCAAATTGGGTGAGAGAATTCCGCAACGCCGATCTGCTCAATCGAGTCATGCGATTCTTTGTCCAAAGGCTTTTCCAGGAGCATGCTCGCGT
>Ga0364859_10678_pt1 | contig 14273 bp, 10 predicted proteins | sample ExccelAu500001D3_FD_206911 | JGI IMG/M metagenome (GOLD analysis project Ga0364859, IMG submission 206911) | Enriched cells from Trout Bog Lake Hypolimnion, Wisconsin, USA - BchlTB.Aug20.5000.01 .D3 | ecosystem: Environmental > Aquatic > Freshwater > Lake > Hypolimnion/Profundal zone | place: USA...
GATGCTGGTGGCAGGTAGTATGATTGGATCGGGTATATTTATTGTTAGCGCAGATATTGTAAGAAATGTGGGCAGCGCAGGCTGGTTAATAGCTGTATGGTTACTAACCGGGTTTATGACACTTACAGCAGCATTGAGTTACGGAGAATTAAGTTCCATGTTTCCAAAAGCGGGCGGCCAGTATGTTTATTTGAAAGAAGCTTATAATCCACTGGTTGGTTTTTTGTATGGATGGAGCTTTTTTGCTGTGATACAAACTGGTACTATTGCTGCAGTAGGTGTTGCATTTTCAAAATTTACAGCCTATTTAATACCACAGGTAAGTGAAGATTTGGTAGCATTTACTATCGGATCTGTTAAGATTTCACCTGCACAGATTTTATCCATCGCCATTATTGTGATACTTACCTATATTAATACAAGAGGGGTAAAAAGCGGAAAACTTATTCAGACCACATTTACGCTTACCAAACTACTGAGTTTATTCGGACTGATTATTTTTGGCTTTTTTGCATTTAAGGGAGATGTATGGCGTGCCAACTGGAGTGATGCATTTAACCTGCATCATCTGGCTAAAGACGGTACTGTATCGTCTTATACCACAATGGCAGCACTGGGTGCTATAGCCGCGGCAATGGTGGGAAGTATTTTCAGCAGCGATGCCTGGAATAATGTAACCTTTATTGCAGGAGAAATTAAAAACCCCAAAAAGAATATAGGACTGAGTTTATTTATGGGTACTTTAATTGTGACCATTATTTATGTTGCTGCCAATATTGTGTATACCGGTGTTTTACCCCTGCAGGCGATTGCATCTGCAGAAAAAGACAGGGTTGCGGTTGCTGCCTCCCATGAAATATTCGGTAATGCCGGAACGATGCTGATTGCCCTGATGATTATGGTCTCTACGTTTGGTTGCAATAATGGTTTGATACTGGCCGGGGCCAGGGTTTATTATACCATGGCAAACGATGGCTTATTTTTCAGGAAAACAGGGGAATTAAATAGTAAAGCAGTACCTGCATTTGGATTGTGGATCCAGTGTATTGTTGCTTCTTTATTGTGTTTAAGCGGAAAATATGGCGATTTGCTGGATATGGTTTCTTTTATAGTGGTTATATTTTATGTGCTGACCATACTGGGCATCTTTATTCTGAGAAAGAAAAGTCCGGATGCAGATCGTCCCTATAAAGCTTTCGGATACCCTGTATTACCTGCAATGTATATCCTGATGGGTACAAGTTTCTGTATTTTACTGATTAAATTTAAACCTGAATTTACATGGCCAGGATTGATCATAGCCCTGATAGGAATACCTTTGTATTATATTGCAGTCGCAAATAAAAAGAAAGAGTAATTGTATGAATTTTGATCAGTTATTTGAAAGTTTCAAAGGGATAAAAGTGGTGGTATTTGGAGATGTAATGCTGGATACTTACTGGTGGGGAAATGTAGATAGGATTTCACCGGAGGCTCCTGTTCCGGTAGTTGCCCTTAAGAATAAAGAACTCAGAATTGGTGGGGCAGGCAATGTGGCATTAAACAGTGTGGCATTAGGAGCGGAGACCTATATTGTTTCAGTGGTGGGTAAGGATGAAGATGGTAAGCAACTGAGCCAGTTATTTGAACAAAACAGTATTAAGACTGATTTTTTACTGCTTTCTGAAAAGCGTATCACTACCAATAAGATTCGTATTGTATGCCGTAACCAGCAAATGATGCGGCTGGATGCAGAAATAACACATGATGTGGAGGAAAAAGAACAGGAACAGTTGCTGAATGGTTTAAAAGCCTGCTTTGAACATATACATCCGGATGTTTTAATTTTTGAGGATTATAATAAGGGGGTGCTGACCGAAAGTCTGATTACTAAAGTGATTTCCCTTTGTAAAGAGTATCAGGTGGTAACAACCGTAGACCCTAAAAGGAAAAATTTCTTTACATTCAAAGGCGTGGATATTTTTAAACCCAATCTGAAGGAAGTAATTGAAGGGTTGAACCTGCTGACTGAAACGGTTACGGAAGAATCATTACAGGAAATTCATACTGCTTTGAAAGAGAAACTGCAGCACAAAGTATCTTTTATTACCCTGTCAGAGAAAGGGGTGTTTTTTCAATCGCCTGACCAGTTTAAATTAATACCCACACATATCCGTTCCATTGCAGATGTAAGTGGTGCCGGAGATACGGTAATTGCCACTGCGTCATTGGTCTATGCCACAACGAAAGACATGCAGCTGGCAGCAGAAATGGCTAATATTGCCGGGGGACTGGTTTGTGAAGAAGTAGGTACAGCTGCTATTAACCGGCAAAAATTACTGGACGAGTGTAAAATATTATTAGACTGATTCTATTGAGCCTTTCACAGGTATTCGCATTTGAATCCTCCTTTTATCAATTTACAGGGTAAATGTCATGTAAGCAGGGAAAACTATAAGTGGGGTTTATTTTTTAAATAAATTCTAATTTGATGGCGATTTTTATTGAGTAAAATCGTAAATATTTAAAAGTTAGAGGTAATGTTTAAATTTTATTTAGTGTCCTTGAAAAATAATTTTAAAATATACTACTCCTAATTGGCTAATTTCGGTCAGATACAAATGCCAATACATATGTCTGATTTTACACTTGTTATACACGGTGGTGCGGGAACTATTTTGAAAGATGATATGACCCCTGAACTGGAGAAAGCTTATATAGATGTTTTACAGTCATCTCTGGATGCTGGTTTTGGAGTATTGGAACAGGGAGGATCTGCAGTAAATGCAGTAAAAGCAGCTATTGTAGTAATGGAGGATAATGTGCTGTTTAATGCCGGGCGGGGGGCAGTATTTACTAAAAAAGGAGTGCAGGAAATGGATGCCGCCATTATGGATGGCTGTAACCTGAATGCCGGAGCTGTTGCAGGAGTACGGAATGTACGTAATCCAATTCTGCTGGCGATGGAAGTAATGAACAACAGTAACCATGTTTTTTTAAGTGGTAAAGGGGCAAATGATTTTGCCATTAAGCAGGGTATAAAGCTGGAGCCCGATGAATATTTTTATTCTCAGTTCCGGTATGACCAATGGAAGTCTATCCGGGACTCTGACAATTATTCTTTGGATCATACCAATCACCGACTGGAAGAATTGTTAAAAGATAAGAAATTTGGGACTGTTGGTGCTGTAGCTTGTGACAGTAATGGAAATCTGGCTGCTGCCACCAGTACCGGTGGTATGACCAATAAAAAATATGGAAGGATCGGAGATAGCCCAGTAATTGGTAGTGGCACTTATGCCAATAACCATACCTGTGCCATCAGCTGTACCGGACATGGCGAAATGTTTATAAGAGCAGTAGCCGCTTATGATGTTAGTTGTTTAATGGAATACAGGGGACTGAGCTTACAGGAAGCAATGGATATAGTGGTAAATGAAAAATTGGTACAAATAGGCGGAGAAGGGGGAATGATTGGCGTGGATGCCAAAGGAAATTTTTCGCTGGTACTCAATAGTGCCGGTATGTACCGCGGTGCAAAAAATAATAAGGGATTTAATCAGGTTGAAATTTATAAATAAACCTCATTGATTGCATACTCTGGCAGAAAGTTAAGCTGCCTGCTCCTTTAAAATCACTGAGGTTAAGATAAAACCAAAAGCCGGCTGCAATTGTATTGTAACCGGCTTTTATGTATTTACTATTTTGAAGCTTTACATCGCTTTTTTCATTGGCATTTCACCATGTTCTGAACATAGTTTTCTGGTCATTTGAGTAGTGGCAGCACCACAGGCAGGGCATTTACCAGCTTTAGTTCCAGTTGCTTTTACACAATGGGCGCAATAATAAGTGCCTAATTGTACTTTGGCAACCTTACAATCTGCACAGGAGCCACCATCTTTTGTTATTTTATAACATTTAGGGCAGGCCCATGCAGCCGGGTTTTGGGCTTTTTTTACAGTTTCCACTTTTAGCGGTAATTACATTAAACTGAGCCAATTCCAGTATTTCGGCAGTATTTTCCCGCATATCGGGATTGTCTTCAATCAATAATATTTTCTTATTCATTGGATGCATTATTTTTGGGGATAAGAATTTTAAATGTCGTGCCTTCGTTTAATTTGCTGACAAAATCAATATTACCATTCAATAGTTCTACATATTTGGCTACAATATTAAGACCTAAACCTGTTCCCTGTATATTGGTTACATTAATAGCCCTGAAAAACCTTTCAAACAAATGTTCCTGGTCTTCTTCGGGTATGCCAATACCATGATCTCTGATAATTAATTCAATTTGTGCGTCATTCACCACAGAATACACTTCTATCGGGGATCCTTCCGGAGAGAATTTGATGGCATTGGAAATTAAATTGAAGAGTATATTTTTTAATATTTTACCATCCAGTATCACTTCACAATATCCCTTGTGGTTATAATGAATAACCTGGCCTTTTTTGGCCACAGCCTGAAGTTCCTGTATAATTTCTGAGATAAAATCGTCCAGTTGAAATTCTTCCGGAATAGTGGAAATTCTTCCTTCTTCCAGTTTGGTTAAAGACAACATATCATTGAGGATCTCAGTCATATGTGTTACTGAAGATTTGATCCTGCTGATATGGCGCACCTGACTGTCCACATCATTCCGCTCCCCATATTTTCTTATGAGGGATAGTGAGGATAAAATGGTAGCCAACGGTGTTCTGAATTCATGGGATGCCATGGAAACAAACCTTGTTTTCAACTCATTCAGTTCTTTTTCCTTTTCAAGGGCAGAGCTTAATTCTTCCTGGGACCGCTCCAGTTCGTGTAAGGCTTCTTCCAGTATCAGGGTCCTGTCTTTTACCCTTTTTTCCAATTCATTGGTCAAAAATTCCAGTTCCTGTTTTTGTTTTTTCAGGATTTCATCATTCATTTTTCTTACTGTAATATCTATAATGAATGCAATCACAAATTTCCCTTCCTGGTTCTCAAAGGGGCTGAGGCTGATTTCTACCGGAAATTCCTCCCCGTTTTTTTTCAGTCCGTTCAGATCCATTCCAATACCCATTGAACGGGCATGCGGGTTCTTACTATACTTATCCAAATGTTTATGATGCTGTTGGGTATACCTGGAGGGTATTAAAAGCTCTATTGGCTTTCCTAACATTTCTTCCTTGGAATAGGAAAATAATTTTTCACTGGCAGGGTTTGCCAGTACAATTTCACCTTTTTGGTTTACAACAAGAATACTTTCAGCTGCAAATTTAAACAATGCGCTGAACCTGTCTTCGGATGACATAGGAGGTTTTTCAATTGATTGATGTAATAAAAATAACTAATAAAATTTATTCTTTACAAATCAATTGATGAATTCAGTTTTTGGTGTTTTCAAATATACCTTTTACAGAAACCGGATTGATCAGTCTAAACCGTTACTGAAGCCATGGTAAAACGCTCCATTAAAGATTCCAGTTGCTGCTCAAAACATTGCAGTTTACTGTAAAAAACAGTGTCTTTTATAAATGTTTTTCTTTCCAGCAGGGAATGATAATACCTGATCCCTTCCAGTATATTATTATAAAAGGTTTTCAGATACTTTATTTTTTTAACGTCTGTTGTGGTTGCAGATTCTTCTACCAGTTCCTTGAAATAATCTACATACAATTCCAGTTCTTTCTGAAACATATTGGGGCGGTACCCTTCATCCAGAATATTGGTTCTGCCATAAATATGATCTACCATCGTCTGCAGGGATACTACTTTATTGAAATAAGCAATATTTGGGCCCGGGCAAATGGTTACGCCAATTGCTGTCTTTAACAATGGTTTGGTAATACTGCAGTTTACCGCTGCATTACTCAACCCCAGACATAAACATTCCTTGGTTAATACCAGTTCTTTTTGTTTGTCCAGTTCGTGTTTACCTAACCCAAGCGCTTCCAATGCAGCCAGTTTCAATTTCTGGTACTTGGTAGATGCCGTACAGATAGGCCTTTCGGTAAATTCTGTATTACTTTCCAGTAATTTCTCCGGACAGGGGCTTCCGGATGTACCTGAATCAATTCTTGACAGTTTTTCAACTTCTCCTGAATTGCCTTTCAGGTAATTGAACCGAACACCCAATGGTGAGTTTCTGCTCAGAATAATATCTTCTTCTCCTGCTTCACATAGTTTTTTTATGGTAGCATCATCTACCGTAGTAGCTTCAGGGACCAGTAAAAAAGGGCTTCCCCAACCGGTTCCGTCTACTTCATAATAATTTCTCAGGAAGGAATCTTCCTCTGCTGTTCCAATACCTCCCTGCACCGTAATACGGGTATAAGGAATATTTTCAGGAACAGCTTTGCCTTTTTCCAATAATGCTTTGCTGTATAAACCAAACAGTTCGGTACACATTTCCTCTTTCTTGGTTTTAAATTCTTCCAGAATAGGCCCCATCAGGTAACCATCTGTTGCAAAAGCATGGCCACCACAATTCAATCCGGATTCTACCCTGAATTCAGATACCCATAATCCCTTTTTAGCCAGGTATTTACCCTGTATAAGTGCAGACCTGAAATCACTTACTTTAATTATAATTTTCTTTTCAAATACCCCATTCTTTTCCACCCGGAACTGTTCAAAATTTTCCAGGTAATTATATAGACGGGGATTCATACCGGCAGAGAAAATTACAGCCGAATTCTTCAGGTCACTTTCCACATATCCACGGATGGCTGTTAATGCATCAGACCCGTTTTCAATCAGTTCTCCGGCTTTATTATAACTGTTATTATCAATTTTGGTCATGATGTTCACATCAATACTACCCGGATGAATCAGGGTACGGAGTCTTTCCTGCAACTGTTCTTTCAGGTTAACATCTTTCATTTCCAGCATGGAATGATACAGTTGTTTTAATTTGCTTTCTTCCGGAAGCATTTCAAAATATTTCACAATTTCCTGCCCTTTTTCAAATGCCTTCGACTTCAGCATGTCTACTTTATCATGCACCATCCTGTTCACCAGGTTTAAATAATCAGTAATGCGCTTGGCACGGTGATCCAGATCAATGGTAGGAATAGGTATATATAATTCATTTAACTGGGTATAATAATATTCCCTTAGTCTTTCCAGCAAAGAATCTTCCACAATAGATATTACGGATGCAATACCATAGGGGGCCACTTTTACGGGGGTATTTGCTGTAAATGCCAATCCCATTACAGGGATATGAAAAGTGTGATCAGTATACGTCATCGTTCAATTTTAAATGCTAAAATATATAAGGCACAGAAGTGCAAAGATAACCTAAAAAACCAAGGTTCTTGATTTTTGGGCAATTTCCGGGACATAAAATAGCATATTTCTACTTTTTAACAGAAAAAATGACCAGAACCCTTTGTTTTCCTTTTAAAACTTATCTGATTCTATCCCTCCTCTCAGACAGTATATTACTACCTGGTGCCTACCAGATTCCTATTTAACCCGCAATAAAGCCGCAGTTAACCCACAGTTTAACCACATAAAATGTGGGAAATATGTGGGATAACTGTGGGATAACTGTGCGATAACCTAAAATCAGATAGGTAGCAGGTACCTTTCAGAGATTGATCTGTTTGCATTAAAGTTTGGAGAAGTTCAGGTAATGACTTACGGAAATCAGGATTTTATTTTCCGGCCCTGCTGAAACCTTTTACGCCTTACTTCCTGTACAGGTACACCTTCTATTTTACTTTCCAGCCAGGCAATAATATCCAGGTACATGAAAGAGCGGTTTTCCAGCGGGTTGTTTTCCATGGTTTCAAGCTTTTCTTTTAAATGGGTAAAAGCCGGAATTAATTTTTGAGAAGACAATGAAAATGAACGTTTTATGAATTTAAAGACCTCTTCTTCCACAATACTGAGGTTTTTCATTTTAGCCATAAACCGGTATACAGATTTAATCAGGTATTCCAGTAAATCGTAATTACCCAGTTCGTAATGGGCAATCAGGTGCAGCAGCCGGGCATAACATTGCAGATCGGTACGCAGGTCTACCTTCCAGTTAATAATCTTATTCAGGTAATCGATGGCTTTTTCATTGTTGCCACTGCCAAAATAAAGACAGGCAATTTTATAGTAAAAGACCAGCACACGGTGACGGTCCAGGTGCAACTGGTATTCCTTCAGCTTTTCTTCTATCATGGGCACCAGTTTCAACCCCTCTGTAAACGTACCCTCTACAAAATGTTTATTAATCCGGGCAATATTCAGGTATACGAAAGTCTGGATACGGGTATTTGCATTCAATGCACTCTGGTTGGAAGCAGCAAAATCTTCAAACAGGTGCAGGAAGTCATTAAACTTATCGTAATTATTCAGGTTAAAATGTGCACTCAGCAAATTATGCAGTCCGCGTATATACTGGCCGGCTTCAATACCTTTCATAAAAGGCGTTTCTTCAAAAATATTCACCCATTTCTGGGTATAGCGGTAATACATTAATAAATCCTGCCGTATAAACCCATACCAGCAATACGCCTGGTAGAGGTATAATTTTTCATAAAAACTAAGGTGGGCTGTATCGTATTTGGGCAGGTTGGTTTCAAAAAAAGTGCGCACTGCATGTACATCCCTGGAATCGCGTGCATGGCCGTGCTTAATATACCAGCTATACAGTTCCAGCGCCAGGTTAGAGAAACGGCCAATCAGAAACAGCTTATCATTGATAATATCAGATTCCTTACTCAGCTCCTCTGCCCTGTTTTCCATACTGCGGGTAATATGCAGGGCTTCAATTTTTTTCTCAAAAATAACGGCCAGTTGCTGATAAGTGATCTGGTTATGGGCTTTGGCTACTTCCTTTAACTTATCCAGTACTTTTAAACTCTGCAGGTACAGGCCCTTATTGTAGAGGATCCGGGCAAAATCCAGCTGCTCGTGCAGGCGGATATCAATATTATCCTCATCTTCCGAAGAACGAAGGCTGGCCAGTATTTTTTTATATAATAATGCTTTGGTATTGGAAAGCTGCTGTTTAGTTAGTGCCTTGTTTTTACGGAGTAAAACAGCCTCGTTATAGTCGTCCATTTTATCCAGCGCATCAAACAACTGCACAATTTTCAGGTCTTCCCCACCGGAATTCCGCTTCACATACAGCTTGAAATTGCGTTTTTCGCCCTTGTCGAGCGACTTAATCAACTGAAAAACATGGTCTGTACTTCTGTTGGGCATCGTATTTAAATTTAGCTAAAATGCACGCCCGTTAAGGCTTCTATGCTATACAACTGTCTTTATTCAACGTAAAACAAGTGCATTTTTGACAAAAATCTATAGTTCAGGTTAAATACTTTTATAAACTATGATTGCCGGAATTTAAACCGGATACGGTATTAAAATTAGGCAAGCAAACGTAATCAAATAAATATATTAAGTCATGAGCGACAATAAAGTTTACATTTTTGATACCACGCTGAGAGACGGGGAGCAAGTCCCTGGTTGTAAATTAAATACCAAAGAAAAACTGGAACTGGCAGCAGTACTGGAAGAACTGGGAGTAGATATCATTGAAGCAGGTTTTCCTATTTCTTCGCCGGGTGACTTTGAATCTGTGCACGAAATATCCAAGCTCATTAAAAATACAACGGTTTGCGGTTTAACCCGTGCCGTTCAGAAAGATATTGAAGTAGCTGCTGAAGCTTTAAAGCCAGCTAAAAGACCAAGAATCCATACCGGAATTGGTACATCAGACCATCATATCAAAGGAAAATTCAACTCTAACCGGGAGGATATTTTAGTCCGTGCCATACAATGCGTAAAGTGGGCCAGGAATTTTGTGGATGATGTGGAATTTTATGCAGAAGATGCCGGCAGGACCGACAATGACTATTTAGCCCGTGTGGTGGAAGCAGTGATTAAAGCCGGAGCAACGGTAGTAAACATACCCGATACCACAGGGTATTGCCTGCCCAACCAATATGGTTCTAAAATGGCTTATTTAAGAAATAATGTTCCCAATATTGATAAAGCGATTCTTTCCTGCCATTGTCATAATGACCTGGGACTGGCTACTGCCAATTCCATTGAAGGGGTGATTAATGGTGCCCGCCAGATAGAATGTACGATTAACGGACTGGGAGAAAGAGCCGGAAACACTTCTCTGGAAGAAGTGGTAATGGTTTTAAAACAACACAAAGACCTGGGCTATTATACCAATGTAAATGCCAAACAGCTAAATCCAATCAGCCGACTGGTAAGCGATATTATGAGAATGCCGGTGCAGCCCAATAAAGCAATTGTAGGCGCCAATGCATTTTCTCATTCATCCGGTATTCATCAGGATGGCTTTTTAAAAAGTGCAATTACTTACGAAATTATCAATCCGGTTGAAGTAGGTGCAGATACTTCCAAGTGCACTGGCATTCCGGTTAAAAAATCTGGGGTACGATTTTAAAAGGGATGAGGTAGATATTATCTATGCCCAATTTTTACAGGTAGCAGACAGTAAAAAAGAAGTAAGGGATGAGGACCTGCAGCAATTAGCAAAGCAGGTTACTGTTATTGCCCAATAAGTAATGAATACACCCTGTATTATATTATCTGATGTGAGTGTGCAACAGTTTGGAAAAACTGTACTGGACCAGGTTTCGTTCTGTCTGAAATCAAATCAGCACCTGGCCATTACCGGAAATGCAGGCAGTGGCAAAACAGTACTGGCAAAAACGATCGCTTCCCATATATTTTACAAAGGTAAAATTGATATTCATTTTACTGCAAATGCACAATTGCTGCCTAAAGTGGTGCTGGCAGAAAATACAGAAACCTGGAAAAACCTTTCCAATGTGTCTGATTTTTATTACCAGCAAAGATTTAACAGCTGTGATGCAGAAGATTCAGTTACAGTTTCCGGGGCACTGGAAACTGTAACTACGCATCTTCGGGCTAAAGAAAAAAGCAGCCTGATAAACAAGTGGCTGCAACAACTCAATTTATTACACAGGGTTAATACCCCTTTAATTCAGCTTTCCAACGGGGAACAAAAAAAGCTGCAGCTGATAAAGGTATTATTACAAAAACCACAGGTTTTAATACTGGATAAAGCTTTTACCGGATTAGATGTAAAAAGCAGAAAAGAATTACACCAGATATTGAATGCACTGGCAGCCGAAGGAACAAAAGTGATCCTGATTACCGACAAAAAAGAACTGCCGGAATGTATAACCCATGTGGCAGCTTTAGAGGATGGCAGGCTGATTGCTTTTGAAAGCAAAGAAAACTTTAACTGGACCCTGCTTAAAAAACAAAAGAACCTGGAGGCTGCTGTTACTGAGATTCCGGCAATGCCCGATCATCAGCAGTATCCGCATATTCTGGACATGAAGGAAGTAACAGTCCAGTATGGTGCTAAAGTAATCCTGCATAAAATCAGCTGGGAAATAATGCAGGGCGAAAAATGGTTACTGAAAGGTGCCAACGGAGCGGGTAAATCTACACTGCTGAGTTTGATAACGGCCGACAATCCGCAGGCTTATGCCAATGATATCCGTCTGTTTGGTAAACAAAGGGGAAAGGGAGAAAGTATCTGGGATATTAAAAAAAATATAGGGTATGTTTCGCCTGAATTACATAAATATTTTGATACCCATATCAGTGTATACCAAACCATTGGATCAGGTTTTTTCGATACGATGGGGTTATACAGAAAACTGAATGAAGAACAGGAGTCTGTTTTAAAAGCATGGATGCATGCCTTTAAACTGACAGCCTATGCAGAACATTCTTTATCAGCCTTATCAGCCGGGCAGCAAAGATGGGTATTACTGGCCAGGGCATTGGTAAAAAATCCGCCTTTACTGGTATTGGATGAACCCTGCCAGGGATTGGATATCGCACATATCAAAGCATTTACCGCATTGATTGACAGCATTTGCCAGGATAGGGATACCACTTTAATTTATGTAAGCCATTATGAAGATGAATTGCCCTCCTGTATTCAGTTTAAAATGGAATTAACGGAAGGGAAACAGCTTATTAAAAGAAAATCAGTGACCTTAACAGCAGAATAAATCCAGTACAGCATGAAAAAAAATATAGCAGTTATCAATGGAGATGGGATAGGTCCTGAAGTTACTGCACAGGCTATCAGGGTTTTAAATGCAGTGGCAGACAGGTATCATCATGAATTTACCTACCATTATTGTTTAATGGGGGCTTGTGCCATTGAACAGAAAGGCACTCCCCTGCCTGATGAAACCATAGAAACCTGTCTGAATAGTGATGCCATTTTATTTGGTGCCATTGGCGACCCTAAATATGACAATAACCCCTCTGCTAAAATAAGGCCGGAACAGGGTTTACTGAAACTAAGAAAATCATTGCAATTATTTTCCAATATACGGCCCATTGTAGCTTATCCGTCGGTACAGCACCTTTCTCCTTTAAAAGAATCGCAGCTGGAGGGGGTTGATTTTATCATATTCAGGGAATTGACGGGTGGTATTTATTTTGGTAAAAAAGAAACCAGTGAAGACGGCAAACAAGCCATTGATGAATGTGTGTACAATGCATCTGAAATTGAAAGGATTGCCCATATTGCCTTTCAGAATGCCAGGCTGAGAAGAAAAAAATTAACCCTGCTGGACAAATCCAATGTACTTGAAACCTCCAGGCTTTGGAGAAAAGTGGTACAGGAAATTTCAAAGGAATACAAGGATGTTGCAGTTAATTATATGTATGTTGACAATGCAGCCATGCAGATCATCCTCAACCCAAAGCAGTTTGATGTGATTTTAACTGAAAATATGTTCGGGGATATTATCAGTGATGAAGCCAGTGTAATCAGCGGTTCTATCGGCATGTTACCTTCTGCCTCCTATGGGGTTTGTACTGCTTTGTTTGAACCCATACACGGAGCTTATCCGCAGGCAGCTGGAAAAGATATTGCGAATCCTATCGGATCCATACTGTCGGCAGCCATGATGCTGGATTATTTTCAGATGCATAAGGAAGCAGAAAGAATAAGGCAGGGCGTGAACTGGACCCTTAAAAATAAGTTTATTACCAAAGACATTGATCCGATTAATTTCTATTTCACCAGTACGGTGGGAGAACTGATCAGCGACTATGTAATTCATAAGATTACAGATGAAATTAACCAGGAAAATATAGAATTGAGGAAATCGACGATTATTTAAAAATAGTATAAAATAGTTCTTTGTTTTTATTGAGAGGCGTATTATATTTGTTGCAACAACACTCCTACATGTTAGCAAGCAAAAATAATAATGTGATTTTAAGCGTCATTCTGATTGTCGCTGTCATTATTATTCCTGCACTGCATGGAGGTGAATGTTGCTTATAAAAATTAACGATTTTATTATAACAAAGACCGCCTCCTTACAGAGGCGGTTTTTTATTTGGGTGCATTGGATAACAGAAAAAATAAACAGTTTGGTAAAAAATTAAATTGATAGCATGTCTACAGAATTAAACAAGTACAGTAAAACATTAACACAGGACGAAACACAGCCCGGAGCGCAGGCTATGTATTATGCCATTGGATTTAAAGAAGAAGATTTTAAAAAAGCACAGGTGGGTATTGCCAGCATGGGCTGGGATGGTAACCCTTGTAATATGCATTTGAATGATCTGGCTACAGAAGTAAAGAAAAGTGTGGAAGCCAACGGATTACTGGGTTTACGTTTTTATACCATTGGGGTGAGTGATGGGATAAGTATGGGTACCGATGGAATGCGGTATAGCCTGGTGAGCCGGGAAGTAATTGCAGACAGTATTGAAACCAATGCAGGTGCACAATATTATGACGCTATTATTACCGTACCGGGTTGCGATAAAAATATGCCGGGATCCATTATGGCCATGGCCCGTTTAAACCGCCCTTCTATTATGTTATATGGTGGTACTATTGCACCGGGGCATTATAAGGGACAGGACCTGAATATTGTTTCTGCTTTTGAAGCATTGGGACAAAAAATTGCAGGTACCCTGGAAGAAGCAGATTTTAAAGGAATTGTAAAAAACAGCTGCCCGGGTGCAGGTGCCTGCGGGGGTATGTATACTGCTAATACGCTGGCCAGTGCTATTGAAGCATTGGGAATGAGCCTGCCTAACAGCTCTTCCAACCCTGCTATAAGTGCAGAAAAACAACAGGAATGTGAAGCCATTGGCGCAGCTATTAAATTATTGGTGGAAAGAGATATAAAGCCTAAAGATATCATGACCCGTAAAGCATTTGAAAATGCAATTACGGTGGTAATGGTATTGGGTGGCAGTACCAATGCTGTACTGCACCTGATAGCCATGGCCAAAGCCGTGGGTGTTCCTTTAACACA
>Ga0364859_10679_pt1 | contig 14268 bp, 13 predicted proteins | sample ExccelAu500001D3_FD_206911 | JGI IMG/M metagenome (GOLD analysis project Ga0364859, IMG submission 206911) | Enriched cells from Trout Bog Lake Hypolimnion, Wisconsin, USA - BchlTB.Aug20.5000.01 .D3 | ecosystem: Environmental > Aquatic > Freshwater > Lake > Hypolimnion/Profundal zone | place: USA...
CGAATCCTACGCGTATGGATAAATTTTTGGAGGTAGTGGCAGTGCCCACCATAAACAAAAATGGGTTATAGCGGCCTGCGTTATTCATAGCTTGCCATAAAAGTGCGGTGGGATTTTCCGTAAATTTACTTTTCCATTGAGTGCGATATGCATGATCAAGCTCATCAAGATCTTTGAACACCACGATCTGTTTTTCTTCTGATTTGCTAATACCCTCAATGAGAGTATGGAGTACTTTATAGGTTTGATCATTGAATATTTTGATCAGTTCTCGAGAAGGAAAGATTAAAAGTTTCTTTTTATGGTAATGGGCGAGTCCTGCAAGAAAAGTTTCTTTCCCAAAATATTGTCCTCCGCAAAGCAATAACAAGCGAAGGCGAGCAGATCCAAGTTGCTCTTCATGGTCCATCACAATTGCTATCTCGCGCATTTCTTCTGGAAGGGTATTTATGGCATGAGCGGAAAGCTTGGGGTTAGGAGTTTTGAGATATGTATCGAGTTGCAGAGCATTTTCTGCGGTTATTGCTTGGGGATTTATTACTGCCGCTTTGAGTTTTTGTTTTCCTTTTTCTATAACTATCTTGGAATGGCTAGAAGGGCTTTTTAGCATGCAATAGCTTATAGCGCTTGAGCATAATAGGGAAATGATTACTATTCTGAGTATCATGCAAAACCTCGTCTTGTGGTGCTTTTGGCGGGTTGAAGATGTGGAGCGTCCTCAAAAAAGTGAACGGCAAATTTATAAAAAATTACATTAACACTTTATGTTTGTCAATGCCAAAGATTGCTATTTGTTTTTTATATGCCGAAGAAGTGGCTCATTGACTTCATTAAGCTCTTGAGCTATTCTCTCTTAAATTTCATTCTTTGTATTATTCGATTTGATCGATCATCTCTTTTGATGATAAGCAGGAAGATATATGCATCGAGCGCGTAAATGCCTACTGTCACGGGTCATTATAGTTCTTCTCTTGATGGGATGGGCAAATGAAGCTACCGCCGGAGCCTTTGCGCGGACCGCCCAAATTTTACAAGAAAATGCTCCTGCTATTATAAAAAGCATAGAAGAAGTAATAGAGTATATTCCCACTCTTGTTAATATGCATTCTTTAATGCAGCAATATTTTGCCCAATCTAAAACCTCTCAAGCCTCAAAAGCAAATTCTCCTACCACTTCCCGGGGTGCCTATGAGTTTACTCATCAAGGAGCTATTGGTATTCAATCTGTTCCTTCCCGTGATCATTCTATGGATTATTATCTGCAACAGGTTAATGCTACTCATCACGCTCAAGTGCGCGCCCTTGATATATCGCCTTCTATGGTTTCTAGCGTCAACACTTCGCTAACAATTCCTAATGCTGGAGCGAACTATCTTGTGGTACATTCCAGTAATGTTTCGACTCTTGGGGGACAACAACCCACATTTGTTTCATTAACCCCTTCGGGAGATCCAATCGTCACCCTTCAACTGGGACCTGCTCGCTATGGTCCTTCCATCGAACGATCTCACATTCAGTTGCAACATATGATGTGCCAAGTCGTGGCCGAGAATCGAATGATCAATGATATTAGACAAAGTGACCGTAAGAACGTTGTAGTGCAAAAGGCGGCGCAAGAGAATCGAAATACAATTTTCAATTTGGTTGATCGAGCCTTGCAACCAGGAGTTACTGCGGATGCTGTGTTTAGTCAGCTGGACTTACTGGCGGCCACAGAGTTGCGTTTTACGAGGCAGCTTGATGCATTAGAAAAAGCAAATAAGTGTGCCTGCAACATTTTATTTGATTCTCATGGCAATTATGTACCTCTCGATGGTATAGGCAGAAGAAATTCATATTTCCAGGCTTATCTCCCCCATTCACTCATTTCTCAGCCGACTTCCCGCATTAGAGAACTTTCTGAAAAGCATGCTGATTTGCCTGCTGCCCAAGACTATGTAAGAAAAGAAAGCCATCAAGATCCTCGATCAAAATCAGTATTTGAAGCAGTGAAAGAGGCAGGAAAGAGCATAAAGAATTTCTTTGGAATGAGCCCTGCAGAAATACTTAGGCAAGAATGGAATCAAGACCTTTTCGCTTTTAAAGATGCATGCCAGCAAGGCAATCATGCTAAAGCCATAGAGATCATGCAGAAGTATAATGGTCGCTATTGTCCTCTTTCAGAGGGGAACCCTATAGCTCAGCGCTATGGACCTCAAGGACACTTTGTTGTGTTAAAAGGATGTTATGAAACCCATAAAGATGGTTTTGAAATTCCATTTAAGCTTACGCGTGACCCATTATATCCATTGATCGCTCAGGAGCTTGAAAAAGTACGAAATAATCCTGAACAATTTCAACAATTACGTCAGCAATATATAGAAGCCTTAAGTTTGCGGTATGAGGCTGCCAATCATCTTATGAAAAAATGTGGCCTGCTTTTTTATATCAGCGATCCTGAGTTGGTAAAAACATCGTATGAATTGATCAGTTTGCCCGTTTCTGAACATATAGATTTTCTTACTGCCAAGGCATTATCAAATCAAGAAAACCCGCATTTATATGATGTGTTCTATGAATCAAATGGCTTGCTTAAGTATCTGACCTATAACCAAGAATGCAAAGAATATTCAATGCCTTCTGAGATTATGAACCCAGAAAATGCATTGGTACGGAAGGCTTTTGATGATATTGCCAGAAATATTCCAGAGGGTACTGAAGCTGCAGCAATAGACCAATCATTGGATACTCTTACCCGGGCGAGCGTAGTAGCTGATCCTCAATTAAAACTAGAGCTTGTTTCTGAAGCAAAAGAAATCTTTGCGGTTCCTGCCGATAGTTTTGGGCAACAGGGTCCGCTTGAGAGTGACCTTGTAATGTTGAGAGATCAAAGATCTTCTGATAATCGAAGATCGCAGGGTAAGCCATCGCAATCACCTGGCGGATCGGGCCAGGACCCGGATAAAGATAAAAAAGAACGCAAAATAAATACCCTTACAAAGCCAGAATATTTTAATCGTATTAAAGATAGGTACAAACAGTGTAGGGATGAACGTTATCAAAGAAGAGATCGGGCTGAGGCAATTGAAAATGCTGAATATCTAGCCTGGGATAATCGACATAAAGATGTTGAAGCCTATGATGCAAAAGGTAAACATTTAGGATCTATTGATCCACAAACTAATCGCCTGTATAAGCCAGCTGTACCAGGGCGTAGAATGGAATAAGGATTTTATATGGAAATAATGACTACTCACTGTTGTGATTTGATGAAAAATTTCTTAGAGGAAGGTCGAATTGGGCTTGGATATAATGAACGATTTAGAGAATATTATTTTAAGCTCCGTGATGAGAAAGGCATAGCACAACTTATTTTCCATTGTCCTTGGTGTGGTAAGTTGCTTCCATTAAGTTTGCGGGATGAATATTTTGATTTACTAATGCGAGAGTATGGCATAGAGATCAGCCTTGATATTATAAAAAATTCACAATTACCACCAGAATTTAAGAGCGATGAGTGGTGGAAAAAAAGAAATCTATAAAAATGTAATAAGGTTGTGGTTATTTAGAACGTTATGCTTTTTGTTATGGATGCAATAGTGCATGCATAGTTTTGCAAAATAAGTCAAAATCATCCTGAGAAAAAAGCACAAAGTGTATTGAAGTAAGTTGTGTTGGGCTGTTTTGAATATATTCGTAAATAGCTTCTAATGCGATGCGAGCAGCGCGCTCTTTAGGAAAGGCATAGATAGCTGAACTGATAAAGGGGAATGCGATAGATGTAACATTGTGGTTTTCAGCTAACAGTAAAGAATTTTTATATGATTGGGCTAAAAGAGAATCTTGCTGCGGTTTATCTTTTATAGCTCTACAATCAGGCCCCACTGCATGAATGATATATTTTATTCCACAGGATTTTAGATTAAAGCTTTCGGTAATGCGGGCCTGCCCAACAGGACATCGGACGGTACTATGTGCCGGATATTTATCACAGGCAGCCTGAAGACTATCCCATCCTGCACGATTAAAGATAGCGCCGCAAACACCAGCGCCACCAAGCAATTGTTCATTAGCGGCGTTGACAATAGCATCAACAGGACAATGAGTTATGTCGCCTTTTTCGATGGTGATGTGGGTAGTGGGAGTAATGTTAAAGGTCTGTGTAGAATTTTGCCCGAAAAGTAGTATCGGAAAAGCCGCTAGCGTTAAAAGTAATAGACGTTTCATAGTGTAATATCCTCCATATTAAGATAGGTGCTTTCACAGTATAGCAGGTTACACCCTATTCAGAAATCCTATTCAATGGGTTTAATGCGCACGTATGTGTCTCTCTCGCGATGATAGGCGCAAAGCATTTTGTGCTCATTGTTGAGATCCTGAGCAATAGCTTCAAGCGCGTCAGGAGGGAGATAGCCCGGAATGAGTTTAAGAACTACATTATTATTGGGTTTTACTAATTCGCGCCTTCTCTCTGCTGATTCATGGACGCATTGCCCGCACGCGGTGGCATAATGGCCTTGAATATCGGCGCGCCGTTCCATGTAACCATGATAAACAAGATACGTAAGCACAAAACTTGCGCCTCCTGCTACACATACAAGCGAGGCATGAAGTGCCGTTGAATCCCCTATGGTGTCGCTATACTGGAGAAGTTTATAGGTGGCAGCGCTTACACCGGCTACTGCAGAGCTTACTAGGAGGGTCCCCATTCCCGGATCATTATTGAGTGTATGACTGGCTTCATGGCATAATGCCGATCGATGAGATCCGTAAGGATAGGGATTGAACCGTTCTTCGTTGACGTAAATAGCTGCAGCTTCTTCTACAGCTCCGGGTTTAATGAGTCTTGCAAAGAGACCATTAGGATCTAACCGTTTAATAGGTACGTGGCGATCTTCAGGAATATTTAATAGGATCTGTGCCTCTTTTCCTAAGCGTTGATAGTGTTCTGAGGCAGGCATATTGCCATATCCTAGTGCCCAATTAAGAGGGAATTTCAGAGGTCTTTCAACATATTTACTAAAAAGATATACGGCTTTTGTTTGTGAAATCCAGCTCATCATGCGAGTAGGGATTGATGGGCGATATCCTCGCTCTTGGGCCATCAGAGGTGCAGTAATTATCAATACAGTGAGTGTAATAGTATTAATTCTTTTCACCCAAACTCTCCTTAATATTCTTTCTATACTCTTCTAGCCTCGAGTGCTTATACTCTCGTATTGTTTTTCCTTGAATACGCAGGGGAACTTTATCGAGTGCAATCAGGGCTTCTTTCCAGTTTTTCTCGCCCATTGCCACCAGGGCATACCATAGATCGTAATGAAAAAGAGGATCTCCATACTCCGTCATTTGTTTGTAGAGGTGCTTAATGAAGAGTTTTTCTTCTCCTTCGGCGTGCATAATAGTGTGTTCACACGCAAGGAGCGCCTCATCGCTGAGGTTGTTCCCATCATATAATCGATCTTGGGTGCAGGCAGTTACAATCGGTGAAAATTGGGGTGTACATAATGCGGCATCATACATTATTAATATGTCCCCCACCAAAGCAAAAGAAAAATGTGGGTTGATCTCTTTTCCCATTGCACATACTTCTTGCAGCGGTGGATATGCCCAGCAGCCCAAGTAGTCTGTTTCATTGATAACCGATCCAAAGCCTCGTATGTCATCAATAAGTATGGTGCATTCGGCAATGTTAGCATTTTTAATTGCTTTCAGTTCTTTTCGAATTGCAGTAATTGCCTCTGGATCGGAAATATTATCATTACTCAGGGCAGTATTGCCGCCACTATAATGAGCATCAAGCCAAAAAAGGATGCGTCCTTTGAGAGATGGGCCTATTTGAGTGATTATCTCGGGTGAAGAGCCATAATATAATCGTATATTGTTGTGACCAGATACCGTTTGCATTGCTTGATTAAATAATGTTTTACTCAGTTCAACCGTGTGTACCTCACTAAAAAAAGGGGAAGCAGCAACGGCATTTTTACCGTTATAAGTTCCGGTTTCTACTAAGATGGTAGGGTGAAAGGTGTTTATTAGTTCTTGTATAAATGATGTTTCTAGATAACCCTCATTGGTTTTATGACTCGCAAAATTAAATGCATTACTTGGCTGATAGCTACAGACGAGAGTGATTATTGCAAGAAAGTAATTTGCTGTATGACAAGACACAAGAGCTCCTTTTTTTGAGTGCGATCCAAAATTCGGCACTAATGATAGTTGCTTTTGGGCCACATGTAAAGCAGGCAAGGAGCAGGGGTTGTTGAGTGTTTAAAAATGCTTAATCAATTCAAATTGACCATCATTGAGATTGAATGAATAGATATTCCCTTCTTCAAAGCGATAAATCCATGCATGCAGTGTTAAGAGGCCTTTATTAATAGCATGATTCACGGCCGGATGTGTTTTAACATTTTCAATCTGTTGTAATACGTGTTCTTGCAGCAAAATATTCGTATCTAATTCTTGATAGCTTTTATTTACTAAGGCGAGTGTTGGGGAGACATTTTCGTCGATCCAGGCATGCAACTGGCGCTGATTTTTAAGGGAATCAAGATTAACAGCGGCATCGAGTGCTCCGCAATGGGAATGCCCGCAGATGATAAGATGCTCTACCTTCAGTTGATTAATGGCAAACTCAATGGTAGCTGCTTCGCCACTGGGAATTGAGTAGGGAGGAATGATATTGCCCGTATTGCGTAAAATAAAAAGATCTCCCGGATTGGTTGAGGTAACCAGGGTAGGATTTATGCGTGAATCGGAGCAGGTAATAAATAAAATTTCCGGTTCTTGTCCACTGACTAATTTTTGGAAAAAATCTTTTTGAATGGGAAAGACTTCAGTTTGAAACTTATGAAGGCCCCTAATTAATTTTTTCATCTTCTCTATTCACTTATTCTCGTCGTTTCTATTAAACAATTATTTATTAATTAACTAGAGTAGGGCAATGTTTAAGTTGTTGCAAGGCAGAAGGGCTCATGGTATTTGAAATGAGCTTAAAAATTCTTGCGCCTGGTGTGCGCGCTAGGCTATAGTGAACTGGCTTTCCCTGGGAATAGTATTCTTTCAGAAGGCGGTCAAAAAACTTTAATTTGAGAGTAGGGATGATTTTCTTCACAAGATTAATTGCTGGATCGTTATTATGGTTTATGGCGATGGTTTTTGCTGAGGATATGTCCTGCTGTGTATCAGATTTTTGGCTCAGCAATACTCAACATTGTCGGACATCGGTGCGTCATATTGAGCGTGGGGGTATAGGATACAAGCAAGGGTATACAACGGTGGAAGGTTTTTTTGCTTCTCCACCAGGATCATTAGTTCTGACGCCATTTCTGGATCTACGAGCTCATGTCTTTGATGATGGGAAAATTGCCACTAATGTAGGTATTGGAGTAAGGCAGATCTCAGGCTGCAGGGTATATGGTCTTAATGGGTATTATGATTATAGAAATACAAAAAAAATTCATTATAACCAAGTAGGCTTTGGTCTTGAAACCCTGGGAAAACGGTGGGATTTTCGCGTTAATACCTATCTACCCATGGGTAAAAAAATCACTGCTCCCTATGACGCAGCATTTGTTGAATTTTCGGGTAATAATATGATCATTTCTCAAAAGTATCAGTTTGCAATGAGGGGTGTAAATGCAGAACTCGGCATTCATTGTGGCAAATATCGATCGGTGAATTTTTATGCGGCAATTGGCACCTATTATTTTAAGGGAGCAGATCTCGGAGTTCGAGCCTGGGGTGGCAAAGTTCGGGTAGTGTGTAGATTAAAGCAGTATTTAACTCTCGAGATAAGCAATTCTTATGACAATGTATTTCATAATAGATTGCAAGGCCAGATTGGTTTTACCCTGCCATTTGGGAAAGGATCGTCAAGAGAACAGGAAGATGATTATACGGGTGATGATATGCGTCATGTCCTTTTTTCTCGCATGGTTCAACCCGTGGAAAGACAAGAAATAATTATAGTTGATCATAAGAAGGAACACAGTGCGGCTATTGATCCGACTACCTGTCAACCGTATAAGTTTGTGTTTGTAGACAATACGAGCCATTCTGCGGGTACTTATGAAAGTCCTTATCCTACCCTTGCTTTAGCGCAGGCGAATTCGGGAGTTGGTGATATTATTTATGTATTTCCGGGTGATGGGACTACGAAGGGCATGGATGCAGGAATTACCCTGCAACTCAATCAAAAACTGTGGGGTTCGGGGATTAACCAATTTATACAAACGGCTCAAGGAAGTTTTGTTATTCCCGCTCAAAGTGCTGCGTTGCCACAGCTGACCAATACTTCATTAGATACTGCAGGCGATGGAGTTACTTTGTCTTCGGGCAACCAAGTCCGTGGCGTTATTCTTACCGGTGCTCTAGACAAGGGAATTATGGGAGCTCAGATTGAATCTGTTGATATTGCAGAATGTATTATTCAAAACAACGGTGAAAGAGCTCTTGAGATCTCGTTTGCCAATCAGGCTACGGTCAACCTCACCGATAATGTGATCAACGAGAATGAAGGAGGCAGTGTAATGACTTTCAATGGCTCTGCTACTTTGTTAGTCTCAGGTAATACTATTGCTAATACCATTTCCGTGAGCGATCCTCCTCTTGTCATCGTTGCAGGCAGCAGTCCTCTTACTGCTACTATTACGAATAACACTATTAATAACAATACATGCAGCGCTATACGGTGTGCACTTAATAATACGGACTCAGCTCAACTAACCATAAGCGGCAATACGATTACCAACAATGCCATTGGAGCACTCGGATTTGATGAGGGATCTGCGATAGTAATTGATCCGAGTCTTAGTGCAGCGGGGAACTGCATCTTGAATATCACTGATAATACTTTCTCAGGTAATGGTGGTTACTCTCTCTATTGTGTTAATAATGGGGTCTTTAATGATTTCCAAGTAAATGCTACCGGTAATACACTCACCGGCAATGGAAAGGGTGGATTGGTATTTGCCAATGGATGCAACTCGCTCACGCTTACTGCGACCGATAATATTATCTCAAATGGCGGAGATCATGGAATTTCGACTGATGGAGATATTATTATAGACACAGTAAATATGACTATATCCAATAATCAAATCACCGGGAATACAGATTCTGCGAATGGAATAGCTCTGGGCCATTCGGGAACCACACTTAACTTTATCGCTATCAACAATGACCTTAGTTCAAATGCCTCGTCAGGAATTCTCATGTATCCTTCTTATGAAATAGAAAACGTAACTGCAACAATTGCCAATAATACCATTAGCAACAATCAAAACTTAGGATCTAATGCATCAGGAGGTGTTGATTTGGAGCAATTTATTAATTTGGCCGGTACTCTGACCAATAACACGCTCTCAAATAATGCATCCTCTGATTTATTTATTGGCTCTGCAGAAACATCTCCTTCGGTTTGTTTAACCATGAGTGGCAACAGTAGCAATATGGGTTATACGTTATCAAGTGGTACTGGTACATTTAATCTTGCACCGTGCAATGTTGATATGGTCAATAGCGGAATAATTACACCGATAGGAACTATTACTGCGGTTCAATCGTGTCCTGGTGCTACGCCATGTCCACCTTGAGACGCTTACTAAAGAGAGAGAGAAGTGGTATGAAAAAATTATTATTGTTGAGTGTATTTTTTGTAGGTTCGCTAGGTTTTCTTGTGCATGCCGTTGAAGCAGATATAACCAAGAGCGTAGAAGAAGCAGCTACCGATAAAAAACCGACAACAACTACTCAGACAGGGGTTCAGCCTCCTCAGTCTACGATTAAGCCCAGAGCAGCAACATCTGCATCCGATATACGGATAGAACCAACTCGGGATCAACCTATTGTGCAGGAGCCCGCGCGGGGTGGATATGTTGTGGTACCATTGGCAGATCTTTCCACTCTGAGGAATAATTTATTAGAAATGATTCAATCGCTTTCTGATTCTGCGCAACCGATCTTTGCAGGGCTGTATAAAGATCCCCTTTTCCAGCCATTTGGTGATTCTTTAGTAAATGCGGCAAAGCAACGATATGCAGGAACTTTGGCCAGTGATATCGTGGTGGCATTGCAGAGGGTCAACGATCCTTTGTATAGAGAACTGGCTAATGTGGCAAGTAGTAAAGATGCCGCAACTCTTATTAGCGCTGCCAATGAGACCCAGCAACAAGTACGCAACGCCCTTATTGCTCGTATGGGAAACCCTCCCCGGGCAGCACAAATCTTAGCGTTGGCAGATAAAGAATACGCTGTCTTAGTGGATACTCAAGCGCAATTGAGAAATCAGTATGCTCCCTTGATTGAAACAAGCCTTAAAAATATTCGTTCTCAATTGATTAGTACCTATCCTAAAGAGGCTGCACAACTGACAAAATTGGTTATTCCCAATCTGATTCCTCTGCAATCGCTCAGAGTGGAAATGGCGTCATTGGTTACTCGGATGAGTTTGGCGGGCGAATATGAAGAGATATTAGCAGGTAAAACAGACGTTACTTCAAAAGTACTGCAAGCAAGTAAAGTAGGAAAAGATATTCAAAATATGCAGGCATTATCGAATCAATATTATAAATTAAATAAGCAATATAAAACCCTGCTCAAATAATGCGATTTTTAACTTCTCTCTATTATTTTTTCCCTATCACATGCTTCTGAGATTTTGGTGGATTTTTTTTAGAACCTCCTGGGCCAGCCCATAATATTTTATCCGCCCAATACGCAGCGCTCAGTTTTCCTTTAGCAATATTTCGAGCATGACGTGCCTTAAAGGATCGCCGAGCTTCGGGGCTATAATTATGCCCCATACTACTATCACCAAAATGAATAAGTTTTATTACCGCTCCTTCTTTCGCTAATACCATCCCCTTTTTACTTTTTCGGGTACTTTTGCGGGGCTTGTTAAATCCATCAAAAATAATTCCGCGATAGTTAATTTTGCCATTGGGGAGTTTTTCAAGTCCAGAAGGATATTTTTTCTTAAGAGAAATTCGCATTATCTCTTTCTCCTTTTTTTATCTATACCTTACTTTCTTTTCTCGAATGTAATCCTAAATAGCTTATGGACATTTAGGCAATCGTATGAGAATAAAACATAATTTTTGATCAAATTTTTATGTTCATATTGAACGAGCAATTTCTCTCAGATATCGAGCACGCGCAATGCCATTAGGGTGGCCCGATAAAATAATAGTGGGCATGAAAGCAATCAAACCTCCAACGCTTTTTCTATATTCGTGCGCATGGTGCTCATACTGCTCAAAAAAGTCGGCTGCCGCTTCAATTTCATCTTTTGAACTAAAGCGAGCTGCAAACACATCAGCCCTTTTCTCTTCTCGGGTTTTAAATAATAGATTGCTTGAATAACTTAAGAATAGATCGGCAAAAGCCCCAACCACCATGCCAACTGCGATGGCGGCTATGCCGCCCCACGGGCCAATAACTGTATGCGCCGCTATCAAGCCAGCGTAGGTGGCAACAGTGCCAATCGTGCCGGCTACCGCTATCCGTTTGTAGGGATCATTGTGATACACATGCCCTAACTCGTGTCTAAAAATAAAGCATTGGGCTTTAGAGCAGGCAATTGTCTTAATATGGGCCTGGAATGTTTTTTTATTTTCTGCAATTCCCGGCAGTATGTGAGTTTCAATGACTTCTTTTATTTTACAACACTCAGGATCATCTCCGATTCCACTCCACATCATTGGATCAATTACTACGGTGTTCAATAGAGTCAGTGCAACGCTATCATCAGCATAGCCATATCGTAAGGTGATATCTTGCGGTCGCATACCACACGCGGTTATTTCGCGTTGAAACGCCTGCAGGTAGCGATCTGATGGTATAAATGTTAGGACCGACCTTTGAGACTTTGCTATTTTATACGTTTGATAGGTTAAGTAGGTCCCAACCATGAATGAGCAGAGTAGAATGCACCAAAAGCTGAAGAAGTATTGAGGGATACAATAATAAAAAATGATCAAAGATACGGATATGTTGATAACGCCAAGAATTTGTAAAAGAAAAGTGGTGCGATCCATAAGATGTTCTCCATTTTGATAACCGTCCCCTAGTAGAGGTATTCTGTACAGAAGGTACCATTTTTGATATTACTCTGCAACGAGTTCAGACGGCCTATTCGGCTTTTGGCATAGGTATTGGTGCTTAAAAGGTGGCCCAAAAAGAAACGGGGCCCCATGAGGAGCCCCAATCCGATTCTAAGCAGCAAGAATTAAGAAGGAGAGATTTTAACATTCTTGGTTATTAGGAAAATAATATCTTACTAATGTTCCTGCAATAATCCAGCCAAGTGTACCGAAGACAACATATACATCGCTACATAGGTACGACCACGGCAAAGTAATAAAACATCTAATGATTGATATTCCAAGCCATGCACCGCCAAGACTTAGTATTGCTTCATGGACAGATCGATAAAAACATTCAAAGAGTGTCATTAGCTTCCTTTATGGTAAGGGCAATAAGCCACCGAGTGCGCCTGCAACGACAGATACTGTTTCAATAGCGGCTACTAATCCAACCGCTCCTCCTGCGGCACTTACGCCACCAGCAGTTGCGGTAGCTGCCATCGCCCCTCCACCTGCCGCAGTAATACCCGTAGCTAGAATTGCTGTTCCTGCACCTGAAGCAAGACCAAGTTTAGCCGCCAATCCTACACCGATAGCTACAGCTTTAGCTGTCATAGCAACAGCTGGTGTGGCTGCTCCCCCAGTTCCAACGATTGCTGCGCCACCCGCTACTACTCCGGCGCTAACGCCTGCAGTAACAACTGCCCAACATAAACTTTTAGCGATCCAATAACAGGCTGTTGCGCTGACGGGGCCACCGCCATATAATCGACCTAATGCAATCAATTTGTAGGTATTATCGCTCATTAATACTGGCTTGATGTAGCAATGCTCATTAAATGATTCTATTTGTTCAGGTGTTTTAAGTTTCTGTAGTAGTGGATCCACCCAAATCTTATCTACTTTATGAGCTTTTCCGTTGTCTATTAAGTGGAAATCGCCCGCGAAGTCTATAAAGACTGCTTTGGTGGGTTGCTCTAGCTGCTCTCTTACTGATTCGGAGCCAAGTATGGAGAGAGAGATTAATGATAAAGAAAGAAATAGTTTGTTCATGAGAACATCCTTATGTATATAGGTTATGTAGTTAAACGCTGCTTGGAGAGATTGTAGCAATGAGAGTATTAAATGCAAGAGATTTATGAATCATGCTTTTGGGTGTATTGTGAGTTGGAAATATCGACTAAATTGGTGGAATTAAGTGCGATGAATGGTAAATGGCTAATTAATAAGGGTTTCCATAAGTCTTCAATGTATTGACCAGGACAATCTTTTGACAAGAAAAACATTATAATGCATCATTGAAAATGACGTATTGGTCGAAGGATTGGTACTCAAGCAATTTCGAATAAGACTTACTCGAGCTCTGTTCATGGAGAAACAATAATGCGCTGTCTTTTATTTATTTTACTTACCACCTTGGGACTACATGCTGTTGATAATGAACTCATAATTGCGGCAAAAGCGCTTGATGTAAAAAAGGTTGAAGAGCTTATACAACAAGGTGCCCTTAACCAATTAGAGCCGCTCGAAATAGTAGCAATAACTCAAGAATTGCAACCTTTTATAAAAAAGCACACGCTGTCCACGAATATCGCCTGTGCGGTAGGCAAACTTATAGTAGGCGTTGCCCTTTTGTACCCTGCTTCTCGATGTGTATATAGAGCATTCGCATGGAATGAAGATAATTCTGGATCGGTCGACCGGGCCACTTATGTATTAATCAATGGTCCTCAAGATGATATCTTCAAACCATTTTGTGAGCCCATTAAGCGATTTTGTGGGCCCATCGTAAGAGACTTAGGCCGATTTTTTAGGGGAGATATTGGTGTAGTAGCCCTTAGAATTCGTGGCGGAGGACAAAATACATTTCACCTCCCTCTTATTGCAGTCTCGGGGTTTTGCCTCGCAGCAGGTGGATGTCTCGTAGCCAGTGCATTAAAAGATGCGATCGAAATCCCTAATAGTGAAAAAGCTCTACGTATTATGGGTATGCTTAAAGCAGAATTAAAACGGCTGGAAGAACTCAATTCCTTTATAGGTTAAAGCGTTTTGTAATTCTCTGCGCAGTTTCTTCTGGGCTTAATTCATTAGTATCTAATTTTAAATAGGGGAACCCTTCAAAAAATTCCTGTCTGGGCTTCATGTCCCATTCCATCTCGTTTTTCATTAAAATGCGCTCTGAAAAGGTAAGATCTCTTTT
>Ga0364859_10681_pt1 | contig 14229 bp, 6 predicted proteins | sample ExccelAu500001D3_FD_206911 | JGI IMG/M metagenome (GOLD analysis project Ga0364859, IMG submission 206911) | Enriched cells from Trout Bog Lake Hypolimnion, Wisconsin, USA - BchlTB.Aug20.5000.01 .D3 | ecosystem: Environmental > Aquatic > Freshwater > Lake > Hypolimnion/Profundal zone | place: USA...
TGAAAAAAACCATAACATTTCATAACATTCCATAACAAAGCATAACAAACCATAACAAAAAGCTACGCGGACCCTCCGGCTCCCGATGCGGGAGAGCCGCCGACCAGGAATACGGCCACCTGATGCAGTGCCGTGCTTTTTGCTACGAGGCGGCTTCGTTTCGAATGCTGTGTGTCGAAAAGGTTTATCAAACCTTATCAATTTTGTCTGGTCGATTTACCCGGGGCAATTAGAGAAATTTACCACTGAGGCACTAAGAACACTAAGTTGCACTAAGAAATACATGAAAGTAATTAGGGTTTAGCAGGTTTGGATGTTTATCTGCTGCAAAATGCTTTGATGAATTTGATTACTTCTGCTTTTCGCTCAAACACGCTCATGTGTTTGGCGTCGTCAAATAGATGGAAGTCGGCGATGGGTGGGTAGGAGGCTTGTTTTAGGGTTAATGCCAGTGGGGCGCTTTCATCTTCCTTTCCGTTGATGAATAAAACCGGGATGGTGGCATTTTTCAGCACTTCGCTTTTGTCTTTCCGGTTCATCATAGCAGCATTGGCGAGCATGACTGCTTCGGGGCTGTATTTCTGAGCCTGGTGAATGAGGGTCTCTATCAGCTTTTTGTTCTTTTTCTTAAATGTATCATGGAAGATGCCGTTGTAAAGTTCGGAGATAAAAAAGCGGGTGCCATGTTCTTTTATAAACGCAATGCCCTTTAAGCGGTTCTCTTTTTTTATCGGAGTATCTTCAAAGCAGTGCGAGTTGAGCAATCCAAAACGGGTCAACATTTCACCATGCTTTCCGGCAAAGCTCAGTGTGATGTAACCACCCATAGAGTGGCCAAGCAAGGTGAGCTGTTTTGTGTTTTCCTTTTTTAAAATTTCGTGTAGAAAACCGGCATACCAATCCATCGATAGTTCATTGACCAGCAAAGGAGAGCGCCCGAAACCGGGCAGGTCGGGGATGATTACCTTGTGTGTTTTTTTAAGTTCATTTAATAGTCCGTTCCACATGTTGCCTTCTTCAATAAATCCATGCACTAACATGAGTGTCTTTCCGGTTCCTTCAACGCGATAGTAGCAATCGGCACCACCGTATCTTATCCATTTATCCATGCTTTAAAAATATCCTATTTTCACGCTTCCTAAAATTTTTCTCATGTCGCATTTTTTTCGGTTCCTCCTGATAGGTTTCCTATTGTCTTTGCAGGCCAGTACACATGCCCAGGAAACAACTTTCCATCGCAATGGTCCTGACGATTACCGGGAGGGGGTACATGCATTCACGAATGCCACCATCTATAAAAACTATAACACCAAAGTGGAGCATGCCACGCTGCTGATTAAGGATGGCAAGGTGGTTGATGCGGGTGCTAATGTGACCATCCCCAAAGGGGCTATTGTGCATGACCTGAAGGGCAAATTCATCTACCCTTCTTTTATCGATATCTACAGCAGCTACGGTTTACCCGAGGTTAAAAAGCAGGGCGGAAATGGCGGGCCGCAAATGGAGACCAATGTAAAAGGTGCATACGGATGGAACCAGGCGCTACACCCGGATTATAGTGCTATCAAAAACTTTATAGCCGATGATAAAAAAGCCGATGACTGGCGAAAAGCAGGCTTTGGCACTGTGCTTACCCACATGAAGGACGGCATTGCCAGAGGCACCGGTGCCGTAGTTACCCTGGCTAACGACAAAGAAAATAACCTGGTGGTAAAAGCTGATGCCAGCGCTCATTATTCTTTCAGCAAGGGAACCAGTACGCAGGATTATCCGGAGTCGCTGATGGGAGTTATTGCCCTGCTGCGTCAAACTTATTACGATGCCGAGTGGTACAAAAACCTGAAGGATAAAAAAGAATACAATTTATCGCTGGAAGCATGGAACAACACGCAGTCGCTGCCGCAAATTTTTGACGCTGTTCATGACTGGCAGTGCATTTTACGGGCGGATAAGATAGCGAAGGAGTTTGGGGTTCAGTACATCATTAAATCGGATGGCAAAGAATACCAACGGGTAGATGAAATAAAAAACACGAAGGCGCGCCTCATTACCTCGCTCAATTTCCCGAAGGCGTATGATGTTGAAGACCCTTATAAAGCCTTGTGGGTGTCGTTAGAAGAAATGAAGAACTGGGAACTGGCACCAACCAACCCTGCGGCTCTTACAAAGGCAGGCATTGAGTTTTCGCTTACCCCTTCAGACCTTGAAAAGAAGGAAGACTTTTTACCCAATTTACGTAAAGCGGTAAAGTATGGTTTGGATTCTGCCACTGCTTTAAAATCTATTACCTACAATCCGGCTCTGTTCTTAAAAGTGGAAGACAAAGTAGGTTCGCTGGAAGCGGGAAAGCTGGCCAACTTTATCATCACCTCAAAGTCGCTGTTTGATGATAAGTGTGAGGTGAATGAAAACTGGATACAGGGAAAGCGCTATGAAATAAAGGCTTTTGAACCGAAGGATATCCGGGGCACTTACAAGCTTGACCTGAGTAACAACCTGAGCTACACTTTAAAGGTTGCGGGCGATGTGGCGGCACCGAAAGGCAGTATTGTGATAAGCGATTCATCCAAGCCTGAGGCGAAGCTGACATACAAGGGGAGCGATATAACCATCTCGTTCAATCCCGAAAAGAAAAAGGAGCTCAATAAGATATTTTTAACCGGGATAATAGATTTTGACGCTAAGACCTGGCAAGGTAAAGGACAGCTTGCCGCCGGCGATTGGATAACCTGGACAGCCACCCAAACCAAGGGCCCGGATGCAGATACAACGAAGCCTAAAAAGGATTCGACCACTGTTGATCTGACCAAACTGAGCAAGGTGGTCTACCCGTTCAGTGGCTATGGAAATGAAACCATACCTTCACCTGAAAATGTGCTGATCAAAAACGGAACTGTTTGGACCAACGAAGCGGAGGGCAATCTTAATAATACAGATGTTATTATCCGTAACGGCAAGATAAGCGCCGTTGGCAAAGGGTTAAGCTGTGCCGAGTGCAAGACGATAGATGCGACCGGTAAATATGTTACCAGCGGAATTATAGATGAGCACTCACATATCGCCATTGGCTTTGGTGTGAATGAAGGAAGTGAAGCCAGCAGTGCTGAAGTGCGCATTGGTGATGTGGTGAACGCGCTGGATATAGATATTTACAGGCAGCTAAGTGGCGGTGTAACGGCTTCGCAGTTGTTGCATGGGTCAGCCAATCCTATTGGCGGGCAAAGCGGCCTGGTAAAACTTCGCTGGGGCTTTGCACCCGAAAAGATGAAGATTGAAGGGGCCGATGGCTTCATCAAATTTGCATTGGGCGAAAACGTGAAGCAATCTAACTGGGGAGACCGGTCGGTGGTGCGTTATCCTCAAACACGCATGGGGGTAGAGCAGACCTACTACAACTACTTTACCAAAGCCCGTGAATATGGTAAAGCGCTGTCATCCAAAACAACTCCGCGCAAAGACCTTGAACTGGATGCCTTGCTAGAAATATTAAAAGGCAAACGCTTTATAACCTGCCACAGTTATGTTCAAAGCGAGATCAACATGCTGATGCATGTGAGCGACACTTTCGGGTTTAAGATCAACACCTTCACCCACATACTGGAAGGATACAAAGTTGCCGACAAGATGAAGGCCCACGGCATTTATGCCTCGACCTTTGCCGATTGGTGGGCTTACAAATATGAAGTGATTGACGCCATACCCTACAACGCCGCCATCCTGACCAAAGTAGGTGTGATAACCGCTGTCAACTCGGATGATGCCGAAATGGGCCGCCGCTTGAATCAGGAAGCCGCCAAGACGATCAAATACGGCGGGCTAAGCGAAGTGGAAGCCTGGAAGCTATGCACGCTCAACCCGGCCAGGATGTTGCATCTGGACGGGCACATGGGTTCCATCAAAACAGGCAAGGATGCCGATGTGGTGGTGTGGAGTGATAACCCGCTTTCGGTGTACGCCCGTGTAGAGCAGACCTTTGTGGATGGCATCCGGTTTTATGATAGCCAGCTGGATGCGCAGAAGCGTGATGACATCAGGAAAGAACGGGCCAGGCTGGTTCAGAAAATGCTGGATGATAAAACGGCAGGGGCAGCAACGCAGGCACCGGCACCAAAGGGAAAGAACGACATAAGGATTGGGGACGAGAACTAATTTGACCACTGATTTAATGATAAATACCGGACCATGAAAAATATAAAGACCTTTTTAAGTTGTGTAGCTCTTGCCTTCAGCTTTGTTCAACTAAGTAATGCGCAGGCACCGGATGTTCCCACCCCGGCACCGGCTCAGCAGGGCAAGATATATTTGACCAATGCGACCATCCACACCGGTGGTGGCAGGGTTTTGCAGAATGCCACCATTGGCTTTGAAAATGGCAAGATCATTTTCCTGGAAGAGAACCCGAGTATTAAAACCGATGCAACGATGGGGAAGGTCATTGATTGCCGCGGTAAGCAGATATACCCTGGGGTCATCTCCACGAATACCTATCTTGGTCTGAGTGAGATAGAAGCAGTTCGTGCAACCAATGATGCGAACGAGGTGGGCCTGTTTAACCCCAATGTAAAGGCCATCGTTTCGTATAACACCGATAGCCGTGTAACGCCAACTTTGCGCAGCAATGGCGTCTTATACGCCCAAGTGGCACCCCAAGGTGGTTATGTTTCAGGCACCAGCGCTGTTGTTCAATTGGATGCCTGGAACTGGGAAGACGCGGCTGTAAAGAACGAAGACGGGGTGTTCATTAACTGGCCTTCGATGTTTAAAGTAAAAGGCTGGTGGGCAGAACCACAAGGTTATGAACTGAACAAGGACTACGATAAGCAGGTGAATGATCTGAAAGACTATCTGAAAGACGCCAAAAGCTATGCTGATGCCGGGGCTCACGAAAAGACCAACCTTGGTTTTGAAGCTATGAAGGGCCTGTTTGATAAAAGCAAAAGCCTTTATGTAAATGTAAACTACGTTAAGGAGATGCAGAACGTAATTGCCTTTGCAGAAGAACTTGGTGTTAACATTGTGCTTGTAGGTGCTAAGGATTCATATATGATAGCTGATGCTTTGGCTAAGAAAAAGATACCGGTTATCCTCAGCAAATGTCACGACCTGCCCACTTATGATGATGAAGACATTCAGCAGCCATATAAGACCCCGGCTATTCTTCAAAAAGCGGGTGTGCTGTACTGCATCAGTATTGGTGCGTTTTGGCAGGAGCGCAATTTGATGTTCGAGGCCGGCACCGCTGCTACATATGGTTTAACGAAAGAAGAAGCTCTGTCTGCCATTACATCAACCCCGGCCAAAATACTAAAGCTCGATAACCAGATAGGCACTTTGGAAAAAGGTAAAGAAGCCTCTTTACTTGTAACTACCGGCGACTTGCTCGATATGAAAACCTCTACCATTGAACAAGCATATATCAGTGGTCGTCAGATTGACTTGAACAACAAGCAGAAAGCTTTGAACGATAAGTTCTCGAAGAAATACGGGGTCAACTAAGCAAGGCCATCTGCTTGAATAGAAACATAGTTTTGTTGTGTATCTACCGATGCTTTTGAGTCTGCAATATTATCTGATACTTCGGGGAAGAAGGCCTTGTTGAAGACCAGGATGATACATACCCCACTGGTAATGGCGGCATCAGCTATGTTGAACACCGGGCGGAAGAACTCAAAGTACTCACCACCCCAGAAAGGCAACCAATTAGGAAAATATCCGTGCATTAGCGGGAACCAAAGCATGTCTACAACATGTCCCTGTAAGAAGCCCGCATAGCCGCCGCCTTTAGGAAACACTTCTGCCACGCGACCAAAACTATCTGTGAATATCAACCCGTAAAAAGCGCCATCTATCATGTTTCCAATAGCACCGGCAACTATCATAGCACAAGCGGTTATAAAACCCCAGTGGGCTTTGCTCTTTATCAGCGTACCGAGGTACCAAATACCACCTACCACAGCCGCAGTCCTGAACAGGCTAAGCATAAGTTTACCCCATATGCCCGGAAGCATCATGCCAAAAGCCATACCGGCGTTTTCGGTAAAATGGAGGCGGCACCAGTTGGCTACCATGATCTCTTCGCCCATGACCATGTGGGTCTTTACCCAAAGTTTCACGGCCTGGTCTATCAGCAGCACTAAAAAAATAATCAATACAACTTTATATGTTTTCATGTAAATCCGTGAATTGTTATTATAAATAAAACCCTTCTCCGGGCAAAATTAATACGGCCCGCTCATTGTGCTATACGGCACTTTTGATATTAAGTTTTTTAAACAAACATTTCCATTTCATCTACAATTCGCCCTTTGTTGAAGTAAGCTTTTTGCATGTGCCATACTAATTTAATTCTACCATTACATGCAGTATCTCTTCGTTCAGTTCTACCTCTTCAAAATCGGGGAGCGAGTCAACCAGTAATATCTCTTTAGCCAGTATCTCGTTGCTGATATAGTCTTTAAACTGCACCAGCGCCATTTCAAAAGTTTTGTTCTTCACTACCGATACCCGTATGCGGTCCAGCACCTGGAAATCCTTGTCCTTACGGATATTCTGCACCTTGTTCACGAACTCTCTGGCCGTGCCCTCGTTGCGTAACTCTTCCGAGATGGTCACATCCAGTGCTACGGTAATAGCGCCTTCACTGGCTACCAGCCAACCCGGTATATCTTCGCTTTGTATCTCTACATCGCCAATTTCGAGGTTGAAGCTTTCGCCGTCGAGGTTTAACACAAACACCTTGTCGCGCTCCAGTTGTTGCAGGTTCTCCTGTGTGAACTGCCCGATTGCCGCTTGCAGGCTCTTCATCTTGCCACCCACTTTCTTGCCTAATTCGCGGAAATTGGGCTTTATCTTCTTCTTCACAATGCCAGAAGCATCGCTGATGTATTCAACGCTCTTTACGTTCACTTCACTCAGGATATAGCTCTCTACCTTCTGCAACTGCTCTTTCATTTTATCGCTCAGCACCGGTATCATGATCTTCTGCAGGGGCTGACGAACTTTTATCTTTTCCTTTTTGCGCAACGAAAGCACTAATGAGCAGGCCTTTTGGGCTAACTCCATACGCTCTTCCAGGTCCTTATCTACCTGACTTTCGTCGGCTTTGGCCAGCAGGGTCAAATGCACAGAATCATGCGCAAAAGCAGCATTGTTTTTAACTGCGTCGGCGCGGTTGTTATCCGTCAGGCTCTTATATAGCCAATCGCTGAAGAACGGCGATACCGGGCTCATTAACTGGGCAACAGTAGTTAAGCACTGGTATAATGTTTCGTAAGCCGAAACCTTATCTGCACTCATTTCACCTTTCCAGAATCTTCTGCGCGATAAACGAACAAACCAGTTCGATAAATGCTCATCTACAAAAGCTTCAATAGCACGGGCGGCTTTCGTTGGTTCGTAATCTTCGTAGTAACCGGTCACATCTTTTAACAGCGATTGCAGTTTGGAGATGATCCAGCGGTCTAATTCCGGTTTTTCGCTGTAAGGCAACAGGTTGCTTTCGTCTATCTGCCAGTTGTCGATATTGGCATACAGCGCGAAGAACGAATAGGTGTTGTAAAGCGTGCCAAAGTGAGCCCGGGTTACATCCTGCACACCGGCTATGTCGAACTTCATGTTATCCCATGGGTCGCTGTTGCGCATCATATACCAGCGGATAGCATCGGCAGAGTATTTGCTCATTGCCTCGAAAGGCTCGATGATATTGCCTAAGCGCTTGCTCATTTTATTGCCGTTCTTATCCAGCAACAACCCGTTCGACACCACATTTTTATAGGCCACCGAATCGAAAAGCGCCACGGCTAAAACATGCAGGGTGAAGAACCATCCACGGGTCTGGTCAACCCCCTCAGATATGAAGTCGGCCGGGAAAGAAACCTTGCCCCCGAAGGGGGCTTGATCTGGCTCAAATGGCCAGTGCCACTGCGCATAAGGCATCGCACCGCTATCAAACCAAACATCTATCAGGTCGCTCACCCTTTTCATAGGTTGGCCGCTTTTCGATACCAGCACGATCTCATCCACCATCGGCTTGTGTAAGTCAACCTGGTTATGAAATACCTCTTTTTCGATGATAACATATTTGTTGTGGCCCAGGTCTTTCGCCTTCACCACTTCTTCATACAATTGGTCAATAGAGCCGATGATCATTTCTTCACTACCGTCTTCTGTTTTCCAGATAGGCAGCGGAGTTCCCCAGTAACGGCTGCGCGATAAATTCCAGTCAACCAGGTTTTCGAGCCACTGTCCAAAGCGGCCTTCGCCGGTGTGGGCGGGCTTCCAGTTGATGGTCTTGTTCAGTTCTATCAACCGGTCCTTGACTGCCGTTGTTTTGATGAACCAGCTATCGAGCGGATAATATATCACCGGTTTATCGGTGCGCCAGCAGTGCGGGTAATTGTGCTCGTATTTTTCGGTCTTGAACAGCTTGTTCTCCAGTTTCAGTTTCAGCACTATCAGGTCATCCACGCTCATGTATTTCTCCAGGTGTGGGATGATCTCTTTCAGCTTTTCTTTCTGCACCTGTAATTCGGCAAACTTCTCTTCATCGGTTAAGTAAGCCTCTTTGATGTAACGTTCGCCCAGCGGAAAAACAGGGTCGTTCACCTCGCTCACAAACTTGCCTTGCTTATCTACCAGCGTTAAAGAGCCGATGCCGTTTTGCTTCGCCACTTTAAAGTCATCTGAACCGAACGAAGGGGCTATGTGTACGATGCCGGTTCCATCGGTAGTGGTCACAAAATCACCGACCACTACTCTGAAGGCATCGCCCTCTGCCGGTTGCGTATAAGGCAAAAGCTGCTCATATCTTAAACCTGCCAGGCCAGCCCCCAAACCAAGGTCTTCGCTGTGTTTTAACTCCAGGTTGTTCCACTCAAAGGTCTTCTCCAACAAGTCGGCGGCCAGTATTACGCTCACTTCCTTTTTGGTGTAGAAGTTCACGGTCTTCGCCTTTACATAACGCACATTGCCTCCAACTGCCAGTGCGGTGTTCGATGGCAGGGTCCATGGCGTGGTCGTCCAGGCCAGGAAACGAACATCCTCATCTTCACTGTCGAACAGGAATTTGCTCTTCTCATCGCGAACCAATTTGAACATCGCAACCGCCGAAACATCCTTCACATTTTTATAGCAACCCGGCTGGTTCAACTCGTGCGAACTTAAACCGGTGCCTGCCGCCGGCGAATACGGCTGAATGGTATAGCCTTCGTACAGCAATCCTTTATCGTATAACTTCTTCAGCAGCGCCCATAAACTTTCGATATAGTTATTCTCGTAGGTGATATACGGGTCGCGCATATCAACCCAGTAGCCCATTTTGGTGGTCAGCTCTTCCCATACATCGGTAAAACGCATCACATCTTCGCGACACAGCTTGTTGTATTCGGCTACTGATATTTTGGTGCCGATATCTGCCTTGGTAATACCCAGTTGCTTCTCAACGTTCAACTCAACCGGCAATCCGTGTGTATCCCAACCGGCCTTTCTTTCAACGCGGTAGCCCTGCAGGGTCTTGAACCTGCAAAACAGGTCCTTAATGGTGCGGCTCATGACGTGGTGAATGCCCGGCTTGCCATTGGCCGAAGGAGGGCCTTCATAAAACACAAAGCGCTTGTCTTCGGGGCGCTGAGAGATGCTTTTTTCAAACGTCTTGCTCTCCTCCCAGAATTTGAGCATGTTCTGCTCTATCTCAGGAAGTGATAACTGGTCGAATTCGGGATAGCCCTTGCTATCAGGATTTTTTTGTTGCATAAGGAGGGCGAAGATATTATATAGTGACGATACTTTGAGTGGCCTGTTTTTTCAGGTACTGTTTCTGTTGGCGTTTTGTCGTTTTTGCGCGGCCTTGGCCTCACCCCGTCATCGCTTCGCTCGACAATCTCCACCGCAAGCGTTGGAGAAGGGAACCCTGCACCGGGCGCTTGCGGTCGGCAATCGCCGGGGCCGGGCAAATACGGCTGAAGTTCAGGCAGTCGGGGATGCCATAACTGTTCGGAAGATTGCAATTTGCACTCCTGTCCCCGCAGGGCAGTGTCGTTTAGTTAAGCCTGGTGCAATTCTTTTTGCGCTTCGCAACCTCCCGGCCTCCGAAGCGGAGGAGCTGCCTCGCAGCAAAAAGAACAGCACTGCACCGGATAGTTGTATTTCTGGGTGGCGGCTCTCCCGTTTCGGGAGCCGGAGGGTCTGCGCGGCATTCCCTTAACAACATTGGCCGGCGACGGTGAAGGGGGCGGAGAGCATCTTGAAACGAGCGTCCAAACTAACAATACACGTGCCTCTTCCGAACACCCATGGTGCAGACTCCTATGCGGGAGACAGAGGTTCTGCGCGGCATTTTGTTATGGAATGTTATGCTTTGTTATGAAATGTTATGGAATGTTATGGTTTTTTTCGTCGGTTGCTATCCATCTCCTTCCTTCATAACTCTATGCCAACAACCACCTTACCGATTACCCTCCCTGTCAATAGCCATGTCTATGACCGGGACATTCATGGACATTTGAGCCCTTCCAAATGTCCCTGGCCGGACATTTATGGACATTTGAACCGCCCAAATGTCCATAAATGTCTATAAATGTCCATAAAAACGGGGTTTCTGAATTTTTTTGATCTACCCCTTATTTTTTCGGCAATGGCTACCGGTAGTGGTCGGACGACTAAGCCGGGCATAAGGCCTGGCAAGTCGTCTGACCACTAAAAGGTGCCCTTTCAAAGCCCTTACCGCTCAAAAAATCACATATTTTTTTGCTTTTCCGAGTGCCTCTTTTCAATAAAACAGGCTCCGCACAATAACAATTAAGTCAAAGAACAACCTACCCCCTAAACTCACTTTTGCTGATGATTGAAAGACCAAAGCCAGATGCCGGTAGCACCAAAAAGGCCGGTGCGGAGAAACCCGCTTTACATGCAAAACTACAGGGGCTTTTGCCTTACAAAGGTAATCAAATTTAATTACAAACCAAATTTTTGCCGCCTCTCAGAAAATATTTTTTTGCTTTTTTTTGAGTGAAAGTGGTTCTCCCTGTTTTAGCGTAACACCATGGTCTTACCAGGTTGAAACCTGAAAATTGAGCGATTTCAAAAATGCTCAACGGACTATCCATGCCTGTAAAGCTCTTCGCAGCACGTCAAGATGTTTCGCTGTCGCTCAACATGACAAAAGGTGCAATAACCGGTAAAACTATCCTCTTGTCGTTCTGAACGAAGTGAAGAATCTTAATAGAGCGTATCAACTGCCTGTTTATTGAATGATTACAAGTCGCGAACCTGAACGACGTTGCTCCTCAGTTGTTCGCAGTGTGTCGAAGACCAACTGCGAACTATCAATGAATGTTTGCGGTCTCCGACCCAAACAACTTACCCCGCGAACAAACCACCCCAAACACCACACCCACTTGCATTTTGTATTCAAGTCCCCTCCGGGGGTTTAGGGACCTGATTTAATTACTTCTTTTGTGACCCTCTCCCCATCCACCACCACGCTCACCCAATAAACCCCGTTAGCCAGGTAGTTTAAATCAAGCATTTTGGTATAACTGGGGTTTAGGTTGGTTTCGTTTTGGGTGTAAACGGTTTGGCCGAGTAGGTTGGTAATGGTAATGGTGGCTTGGTGCAGGTTTTGTTCTGCTATGGTTATATCTAATTCGGTTGTAAAGGGGTTAGGGTATATATTCATTTGCAGGTTGGTCCTAATAGAGATGATAGCGGTAGGGGCCATACAAAAAGTTAACATCCAAAAATCTGTAGTCACACCAGTGGTGTCCCAATTATTTTGAGTCTTGTAGCCACCTACACTATCGCGGTTTGTATTAGCAACGGCATAGCAACCATCCCAAGTTTCGATTGCTACTCCACCATAATCCCATCCCGTTGTAAAAATGGTTTTGTCCCATTGTTTTAAACCCACAGAATCGGTTTTTACCACCCAGCTTTGAGAAAAGCCAAGATTGTTTTCAGATTTTTGACACACGGCAAAGGGACTAGTAGAATTTCCTGCCAGCAGAAATCCCCCATCCTTAGTGTTGGAGGCATTCGATAGCCCTCCACTGCCTAAACTTCCAAAATCTCTGTCCCATAATTTGTAACCTGTGCTATCAATCTCCACTATCCAATAATCAATGCTCCCGTTCTCGTTATCATAACAATTATGGCTGGTTTTATTCCCCGTACTGTCAGACGATGAATAACCGGCTAATAAAAATTTGCCATTATTGGCTTTTAGCATTGACACCAGCACATCTTCATCAGTGCCACCGTAACTTTTATCCCATAACTTATTACCCACAGAATCTATCTTGATAATCCAATAATCATCACCTCCAAAAATTGGACCGCTGATATCACCGGGATAGATTCTGGTATCTGTATTGGCTTTACCACCGATCAGATACCCCCCTTCATCAGTTTGGATTATTGCGTAAGCTTCTTCGTTCTGACTGGTGCCGAATCGTTTATCCCATTCCTTGTTGCCAAGTGAGTCAATTTTAACCACCCAATAATCGGAAGTAAAATTTGTCGTGTCCCAATTAGGCTGGGTTTTATCACCACTAACGCCTGAACTTGAAAATCCAGCCAAAATATAGCCGCCGTCCGATGTTTGTTGCAATGAGTTCAGCAGATCGTCCTTTGCGCCTCCATAGTCTTTATCCCATTGCTCCTCCCCGTTGGAGTTAATTTTAACAATCCAAAAATCAAAACCTCCTTTTGATGGCTGTGTTTTATTGCCACCAATACCTGATTCCGAAAAGCCTCCTAAAATATAGCCGCCATCTAAAGTTCCCCTTATTATTGTCAAGGCATCATCCCCGTTACCTCCATAAGTATTGTCCCAAACCTTATTACCCAAGGAATCAACTTTAATTACCCAATAATCATAACTACCAAAACAATTTTGTGATTTATCCCCACCGAGCATCGAAGTCGAAGTCCCGGCAAGCAAAATAGTATGGTCGGCGTTTTCACAAAAAACATATGACATATCCTCATCTTTTGTTCCGCCAAAACGCCGATCCCATTGCTTAATAAGGCCAACAGATTGAGCCCAACCAGAGGCAATCACTAATAATAAAAAGAGGAGGGCACTCATCTTTTTCATACACCTAAGCTACCCCTTTAAATTAAATTCCCTGTTATTTTTTTCCATGTGTTTTTTGAAAACGTCTGGCCCTCGACGGGTTGCGGCTGACCAAATGCATGGTAACCTTGGGAGATTAATTTCCTATGAAAACCAAAAATATACCTAAAACTTTATAATATCGGTTGATGAAACGCAACGCCCTCTGCCTCCTGGTATTTATTTTTGTTTGGTCAACACATTTTTTATCAGAAACAATTACTGTAACCGATTCGGTTTGGGTGCTGCCGTTGTCGATGAGCATCGTCAGGGAACATAATACCAACCTGGATGAGTACAAGGGGCTCATGGAAGCCCGGCACACCTATGGTCTCGAAAACATCAATGGGCACTATTATTACATGCTCCCGATCGGAACTCCGCTTTTAGTAACACCCATGGTGAAGGCCATTGACTATTGCTGTAGCCATATTTTGTACATGGACCTCAATCAAACAATCGCCGGTGGATATGGGAATGGGATTGAACTGTTTATTGCCTCACTTTTGGTTGCCATTACCTCGGTTATTATCTTTTTAATTGCTATTGAAATAACACAGTCGCGATGGCAATCGCTGTTGGCTGTTTTCGTTTTTGCTTTTTGTACTTCCGCATGGAGTATAGCCAGCCGGGCTTTATGGAGCCATACCGCCTCGATGCTGATGTTGAGCATTGCGCTGTTCGCCCTTTTAAAAGCCGGGGACAATGTAAAATGGCTTTTTGTTGCCGGAATGGCACTGGCTTATGCCTATGTGGTACGTCCGACCAATAGTTTATCTATTATTTTCTTCTCGCTCTATGCTTTAATGGCGTATCGAAAAAATGTGCTTCTTCTGGCCGCTGGTGCGCTATTCATTTTCTTACCTTTTGTGGCGTATAACTATCATATCTATCATCACGTTCTAAGCAATTACTATTTGCCTAAGCAATTAAAAGTGGGTGGCAACAGTTATCTGGTAAACGCTTTAATGGCCAATCTGGTTTCTCCGGCCCGCGGTCTTTTCCTTTTTTCACCTGTTCTTCTGTTTTCGATAGCGGGAGTATTTCTTTTGCTCAGGCATAAAGAGTTTTCAAAACTTCACCTGGCCATTTTGCTGGTTATTCTGGCTCATTATTAT
>Ga0364859_10687_pt1 | contig 14048 bp, 6 predicted proteins | sample ExccelAu500001D3_FD_206911 | JGI IMG/M metagenome (GOLD analysis project Ga0364859, IMG submission 206911) | Enriched cells from Trout Bog Lake Hypolimnion, Wisconsin, USA - BchlTB.Aug20.5000.01 .D3 | ecosystem: Environmental > Aquatic > Freshwater > Lake > Hypolimnion/Profundal zone | place: USA...
CAGGCACATCAACGCCGATACTATGCGCCACAGTAATGTACGGGAGATAGGTGCGGAATGGCTTTGCCATCAAACGCTTGAAGAACTCGATATTGCCAGGGTGCTGAGCGGATCTGGCTTCAGTGGCGAACAGTTGCAACTGGCCATCACACAAATCATCAGCCGCGCCGTATACCCCGCATCAGAACTGAAAACAGCCTCATGGATAATGGATAACTCGGCAATATGCGAACTCACAGGCTATGACCGTAATAAGATCACCAAAGACAAATTATATGAAAGCGCCCTGCGTCTTTACTCAGTCAAAGACGCCCTGGAGCAGCATCTTTCCCGCAAAACAAATGAATTGTTCAACATCAGCGACAAAATTGTATTGTACGACCTGACCAATACCTATTTTGAAGGACAATACACAAACAGCAGGCTGGCTAAATATGGCCGAAGCAAAGAAAAGCGCAACGATGCCCGGCTGGTGGTACTGGCACTTGTAGTAAATATTTATGGGTTCATCAAATACTCCTGCATCCATGAGGGCAACATGGCCGATAGCAACAGCTTGTCGCACATGATAGACAAGCTGACTCTTAATACCAATACCGTTCAGCCCATAGTAGTAATGGATGCGGGGATTGCTACCGAAGCCAATCTGCAGATGGTAAGAGCCAAAGGCTATCACTACCTGTGTGTAAGCCGCAGCAGGCTCAAGGACTATCAGGCGGTAGCCGGCAGACTTACGGTACTGATGGAAACAAAAAGTAAACGGCAGGTACGGCTTAAGGCAGTAACCAGTGAAGGCCAGACCGATTACTATATGGAAGTGGCCAGTGAAGATAAATGGAAAACTGCCAATGGCATGCGCACCCAGTTTGAACAACGCTTTGAAGAAGAACTGCGTAAAATAGCTGAATCCCTTGGCCGAAAGGGAGGGATCAAAAAGACAGATAAGGTGCATCAACGCATCGGACGTGCCAGGGAACGCTATCCTTCTGTACAATACTACTACGATATAGACATTACCACAAGCGCTGACAAGGAAACAGCAACATCAATACAATGGCAGAAAAATGAAGCACGTTATGCACAAAAGGAAGCCACGCTGGGCATATATTTTTTAAGAACCAGCCTGCTGCTCGAAGATGAAGTAACAATCTGGAATATTTACAACACCATCCGTGAAATAGAAAGCACTTTCCGCACCCTTAAAACTGACCTTGACCTGAGACCTGTTTACCATAAATCGGACAATGGCACCCTGGCTCATCTGCACCTGGGAATACTTGCTTACTGGCTGGTAAACACCATCCGGTGTAAGTTGAAGGCGCACGGCATCAACAGCCATTGGCCTGAAATAGTAAGGATCGGCAATACTCAGAAAATAATCACCACACACGGCACAAACAGGGCAGGCTACCTGATCGGAGTAAGAAAATGTTCTGATCCTCCTGATGAATTAAAGAAGCTGCAATCGATCCTTCGAATAAAACACAAACCATTTGCCAAACGAAAATCTGTAGTACACAAACCGAAACTCAAAAAAAATGAAACACTTTACTATCAAGACTTTACGGACATTTAGCTGCAATGTGGGCTAAATACCTGCTGAAACAGTTTTTTGTTCCGCTATGCTGGCGCGAACAACATACCACGACATTGTCATAGATCCTCTGGACTAAAATGGATCATAGAGCAAAATACGCGGTAGGCTGATTATTTCGGGCGTAGTGAATCTGGAACATAGTTCGGCTTTATAAATGCACCCGCCCACATGAAAAAAACCTACTCCATCAGAAGTAGGTTTTTTTATAAAATGATATTTGAAGCTATTATTGCTTGCTTAGATTATCGCTTGTGGTTCTTTTCTGCACCGAAGCTATTGCCACCGGGAGAATCATCGCCATCAGGGCTGCCCAGGCGGTCTACAACACAACGGAACCCGATATCAGCCCTGGAGAGGTTGCCCTGCAGGTAGCGGCGTGTGCCTGGAGAAAGCCAGTAAGCGCGGTCATGCCATCCACCACCTTTGTACACCTTGGTAGAGTCGTTGATCAGCGAGTTAACGCCATAGGCATAATTGAATTGCGATAAGCTATCACCATCCTTATAACTGCTCAGGTCTCCGGTCCTTGTTTCGTAACGGCCGTTGGTCTGAACGTCCTGATTGGTTACATAAGCAAATGGCAAGTGGCCCACGCTGTCTTTTTCTTCGAGGGTACCGTCATCCTGATATACAGGCTTAGTGTACTTGTTGCCACGGAATGGGCGATATTCATCCACATCTTCGTGTGAAGTAGGGCGGTAAGTATCCATTACCCACTCGTTCACGTTGCCGGCCATATCATACAGGTGGAATGCGTTTGGCAGGTAAGATTTCGCTGGTGCTGGTCCATCTGCATTGTCATTCAAGCCTCCGGGTACACCCATCATATCACCTTGTCCACGCATGAAGTTACCTTCAAATTCGCCCTGGTACTGGTTGTGCATACCGTAGCGTGTCGTATTTTTTGGTCCCCATGGCACCGTATTGCGGTCTGTGAACACTTCCTCACCACGACGGCGTTTGTTTTCAGGGCTTGGGTTATTACCTATTTCACCGAGTGCTGCATATTCCCATTCTGCTTCTGTAGGCAGGCGGTAGTTAGGCAGGAACACCCCATCCTCAAGCCTGCTCTTACGTGTACCTGCGCCATTGGGGTCAAGGTCTTTCTTAGGCCGTGGCCCGGTAGTACCTTCATACTGCCCTGCGAGGTAAGACTTGGTCGTAAACACGTCCTCACCAGACTGTGTGGCATTTGGCCTCAAAGCGCCAGACTGTATCAGCAGGTACTCGTTCACGCGGTCTGTACGCCAGTCGCAGAAGTCGTTGGCCTGATACCAGTTCACGCCCACAACTGGGTAGTGGTTATAAGCCGCTGCCTGAAAATAATTATTTACGTAAGGCTCGTTATAAGCAAGCGCAGAACGCCATACCGTTTGGTCGGGCCAGGCTGCATTCACCAGATTTTGATAGTCGTTACCATAAGCGCGCTGCATCCAGAATACATATTCCCGGTAGCTCACATTCTCCACTTCGGTAGCGTCCATATAAAATGAGGAAACGGAAACGGTGCGCCTTTGGCTATTGTTCTCTACGGTCGGCATTTCATCATCCGCAGCACCCATCGTGAAACGGCCCCCCTGCACAAACACCATACCTATTGGCGTCTGCTGACCCTTATATTCTGTTACGTCATAACCCCCGTAGCGCTTGTCATTGAGCGGCCACCCCGTTACCTGGGAAACCCTGTCTCCTGTGCCCCGCTTGTGTGAACCGGAAGAACATGAGGAGAAAAAAGGAGCCGTTGCAAAGCAAAGCAAGCTAATACCAATGAGTTTTCTTTTCATAATCAAACAAAAACATTTAAACTGATTAACGCGTAAGTTTTGAAAGTGGTTACAATGTTAGCGCAACTTTTTCAGATTGTCAAGCTTTCATCCTTAATTGGAGAAAAAAAATCCGAATTTTTATTTTTGGCATTACATAATATTAAATAGATGACCCCGTTATTTTCGTGAGAGAAATGTTATTTTATTGCTGTTTTTTATTCGCTTTCTCCTAAAATTTCCCCAAAATAAGGCTTCGTCTACATTTTTTTTCATTCAAAACCGCTCAAATATAATGAAAAGGATCTTTTCACGCGCCCTTATTTTGTCACATTTGTTAGTATTTCACACGCTTTTTTCCTACGTCACCATTATTGCATCCTTCCAGGTAACGGCAAAGGATATTCAAAGGGGTTGTTTCGTAGCGCGCTTGAGGCTTAGCAGCCCCCCGAAGCCCGATGTCCGGATCTCTGGTGTTTCTTATATATTATGTACTTCGTGGTGTGCTTGTTCGGCCCCGGCAGGGTCGCATGTTTATAGCAGATTGATTTCTAAAAATATACGGACCCGAAGCGGCTGACAGAATATTAAAATGTCCCGCGTTTTTATTCCTTGCGGAATATAGTTGCACGCTGGCTATTTTAAATTTAGTTGACTAATATCCTCGTTATTTCCGCATCAGTATAATATTTATAATAGTGCTTCGTTTAAGGAGGATGTAGGTACACAATTAAATTGGGCTGTTATACTAATTTTTCCTAATTTTGATACCCTACTATGTAAAAACTGTTTTAAACCGGCCATTACCGGCCTAAATATTAGTTTGTAATATGAAAATATTTTCTTCAGCCCTCGCTTTTCTGGTCACCGTACTACTTGGCCAGTCCCTGTTTGCCGCTAATGAGTCTACAGTTACCTGCCAGGTAAACCCTAAGGACATACATGCCGGGTATGTTGTGGAGAAAATATGGCTCACGCAATTTGCGAAGCCTGATGTCCGCATTTCCGGCGTCACCTATGTAGCCAATGCCAGTCTGCCTGCTGACGCCAAAGCCTCAGATCCTGCGAACCTGGATATACGCATCGGCATGGAGCGCAAGAGGCCATTTGCCATCGTTAGCATACCCGGCTATGTAGTTAGCGAAGTACCCGGCCAGGTGAACCAGGTAAGCGGATTTACTTTAACAGTAACAGAACAAACGCCACCCGCCAATCCTTCTACCTTACGGACGACATTTAACGACGTGTCTAAATCTGTTTTAGCGCAGGGTACGTGGTATAAGATAGCTGTGACAAAGACGGGCTTTTACAAAATCGATAATTCGGTCCTCTCCGCTATGGGTGTAACAGCATCCAGTGTCAATCCTGCTCATATCCATGTATTCGGAAATGGGGGCAACATGTTGTCTGAAAACAATGCTGTACCGCGCCCTACAGACCTCATAGAAAACGCGGTAATGCTCAACGGAGACAACGGCGATGGTAAGTTTGACGCAGGCGAATCAGTTATTTTCTATGCTGTGGGCCCCACTGCATGGTACAAAGACAGTACCAACCAGCGCTTTTACCATCAGAATAATCTGTACACAGACACTGCCTATTATTTTGTCACCTTCGATACCACCGCCGGCTTACGTATTTCCGGGCAGGGTAGTGTACCGGCGAGCAATGTCACTGTAAACAGCTTTAATTACTATGCTGTTCATGATACCGAATTAATAAACCCTGTAGATCTCGGCAAGGTATGGTATGGCGAATCTTTTTACCCCGCCCTCGACAACACCACTCAGGATTTTATTTTTAACATCGGCACCACGGTTACTTCAGTTTACGCCAAGGTGGTGATGTCCGGCACCACCGGCAATTCTTCCGGTAATACCTTCAATGCCACGCTCAATGGGGCTACTATTGGCACGGCTGGCAAACCTCGGGGCCTGCTGGGATCTACCACTGGCGACTATGTTATGTCCACAGATACTGTGCAGGCGCAGGTGGCATGCAATGCTTCTTCCCTCGATGTCAAAGTGAATTTCGTTTCTGCCCCCGATGGTTCTGGCGTCGGCTACATGAATTACATAGAACTCAATACCCGCGCCGGCCTCACAATGCTCGGCGACCAGATGAGTTTCCGCGACTGGCAGAGTGTAGGCGCAGGTAATGTGGCCAATTATCAGTTGCAGGGCGCCAATGGCAGCACCATGGTATGGGATGTCACCAACCCCCAGGTGCCTGTGTTAATGAATGGCTCGCTGAGCGGCAGCACCTACAGCTTTTCGCAGGACGCATCCCGGTTACATGAGTTTGCGGCCATGAACGACCTCAATCTCAATACGCCAAGTTATGTAGGCACGGTAGCCAACCAAAACCTCCATGGCTCAGGGCAGGTTGACCTCATCATTGTTACACACCCCGATTTTTTGCAACAGGCCAACCAGCTTGCAGCCTATCACCAGAGTCATGATAATATGCGCGTGATCGTGGCGACGCCACAGCAGATATACAATGAGTTCTCTTCCGGTGGCCAGGACATCAGTGCCATCAGGGATTTTGCGCGCATGTTCTACGAAAGGGCCGGCAACGACACCGCACAGATGCCGTCTGATATTATATTGTTCGGGGGCGCTTCCTACGATTACAAGAACCGCGTGGCCAATAACAGCAATTTCGTCCCGGTTTTCGAGTCAGCAGAATCCTTATACGATCTCAACGCATTTTCTACCGACGATTTTTACGGCTTCCTTGATAACAATGAATATATCGAGAATGACGCCATCCCAAATATGCTCGACATTGGTGTGGGCCGCCTGCCTGCAAGGAGCGTAGCAGACGCTACAACGCTCGTGAATAAGATCATTGGCTACACCCAGCCCGCCACGCTGGGCCCTTGGCGCATTGCCTCTACCTATGTGGCCTGTATCAATGATGATGCGGGCTGCCACATGTGCGACGCCGAGGACATGGCGTCGACCGTTACCACCAGCACCAAAAACATTTTTAATGAAGACAAGGTTTATGAAGATGCCATACCGCTCGCGTCAACGCCGGCTGGCGCCCGTTGCCCCAACGCCAATGCCGAAATAGACAACGACGTTTTTAAAGGCGTATTCCTCATCAACTACAATGGGCATGGCAATACAGAAGTATGGTCTTCCGAGCGCATCCTTACAGAAGGCGACTACGGCAACTGGAACAACGCCAACATGCTCCCCTTTATGGTCACTGCTACCTGCGATTTTGGTCAGTTTGATCAACCGCAGTTTGTAAGCGCTGCATCGCAATTGGTGCTACGCCCCGGTGGTGGGGTCATAGCCGTCCTCACAACCACCGAGGCGGTTTTTGCTGTTTACAATCAGGAGTTGAATTCACAGTACCTTGCGGCTCAGTGTACCCGCAACGCTGATGGCAGTTGGAATACCTTCGGCGCCGCTACCAGGATAGGGAAAAATATCACCTATATCAGGAGCACACAACAAGGTGAGATAGCTAATTTCCGCAAATTCTCCCTCCTCGGCGACCCCGCGCTTACCCCTACCTTCCCTAATTACAACATCACATTGGATAGCATCAACGACGGTGCTACCCTCCAGCTCGCAGATACCGTAAAGGCATTGGGCAAGTACATCATCAGCGGCAGCGTCCGCGACCTCAGCGGCAATCTGCTTAGCGGCTTTAACGGGCAGTTGAATGTATCGTTCTACGACAAGCCCAGCACGGTGCTCACCATCACCAGCCCTACCACCCCCTTCCTGCTACAGCAAAATATCATTTACAAAGGCATTGTCACAGTGACCAATGGTGTGTTCACCTTCGAGTTTATTACGCCGCTCGACATCAACTATTATTTTGGTAAGGGCAAGATCAGCAGCTACGCACAAAACGGCGTCACGGACGCTGCCGGCAATGATTCCTCCATCACGGTGGGTGGCTATTCCAGCAATCCCGTAATTAATACCACACCTCCCGTTGTGCGCCCATATATCAACGATAGCCTGTTCCTGAATGGTGGCATCACAGGGGCCAACACCTCCCTCTTTGTGGCCATAACCTCCGTAACAGGTATCAATGTCTCAGGCGATGAAATAGGCCACAACCTCACTGCTGTGCTCGATGGCCAGGTTGAAGCGCCCTATATCCTCAACAATTACTACCAGACCGCGCCCAACACCTACCAGCGCGGGTATGTCACCTTCCCCTTGACCGGCCTTGCAGATGGCCCGCACTCCATGAAAGTCACCGCATGGGATGTAAATAATAATTCCGGTACCGGCGAGGTAGACTTTACCGTCGTTGACGGACAGGTGGTAGATATACAGGACCTTGGTAATTACCCCAATCCATTTAGCAACACCACCACCTTTGTTTTCGAGCACAACCACCCCAACGAGGCCCTGGATGTGCAATTGGAAATCTATGGTGTCTCCGGTGCGCTTGTAAAATCTATTAACGATAATATCACCCCCACAGATAGCCGCACCAGCCAGATCACATGGGATGGCCGCGATAACGACGGCATATTATTACCCTCCGGCGTGTACATTTACCGCCTTAATATGACCACAAGCCAAGGTTTTAAATCTTCTGCATACCAAAAGCTGGTTATTGTGCGTTAATGGGATATTCAGTCAAATAATTATTGACGAAATCAGGGAAATTAGATATTTTTGCAAAAAATTATAAAAATTAAAATAACAATAGAATGTCGAAACGTTTTGCTTTGATAGTGTTAACCGTGTTTTCAGCAGTCATATCTTATCGGGTTAATGGTCAGATCAGTTCTAATGGTGTTAGCTCTAGTTTTGTAACTACAGCCGTGCCATTCTTACGTATCGACCCCGATGCCCGCTCTGGTGCGATGGGTGACGCTGGCATCGCTATTAGCCCTGATGCCAATGCACAATACTGGAACGTGGCCAAACTGCCATTCTGCGACAAAAATTACGGCATTTCTATGACCTACACCCCTTGGCTTAAAGATCTTGTTCCAGACATTTTCCTGGCTTACCTCGCGGCCTATGCTAAATTTGGTGAAAAAAAGGATAAGGTGATCAGCGGCTCCATGAGGTATTTCTCGCTGGGTAGCATTGCCTATACAGACGCCTTGGGTAATCCCATAGGCACAGGTATGCCACGCGAATATTCATTTGACCTTGGCTACTCGCAAAAGCTTTCTGAATTTTTATCTACCGGCGTAAGCATGCGTTACATCCACTCGGCTATCGCATCTGGCGTTAACTATTCCACGTCAGGCGGCGCCGGCGAATACAGCCCCGGCAATGCATTTGCCGCAGACCTCGGCATGTATTACACCAAGAAACATGAGATCGACGGTATCAAGAACAATATATTCAGTTTCGGCGCTGTGATCAGCAACCTCGGTTCCAAAATATCTTACAACAATACCCGCAAAGACTTCATTCCTATGAACCTCGGCGTAGGTATTGCCTACACCACACAGTGGGATGAATACAACAAGGTAACCTTCGCGCTTGATGTGAATAAGCTCCTGGTGCCGGTTCTTAACCCCGTTAACCCCGACACCCAGGTAAGCGTACCCAGTGCTATATTCACTTCCTTCCAGACCGGCAACCAGATACAGGAACTCGATATGTCGCTCGGAGCAGAATACTGGTATCAGAACACCATCGCCTTCCGTGCAGGCTACTATTATTCCAACCCCAACAATGGCGACCTCCAGTACATAACTGCAGGCATAGGCGCCCGTTACAATGTCATCGTCATCAATGCATCCTACCTCGTGCCACAAGGCACAGGTACCACCCGCAACCCGCTCTCAAACACAGTGCGCTTCTCGCTTATCTTTGAATTTGATAAGATCGACAAGCCCGCAGATTCCGGCGACGACGACAGCAGTAAGTAGCCCCCCATAACACAAAGAAAATGCTTAGGTTGTTTTCGCTCTGTAATTGAAAATGCTTTTCCTGTTTACAGCATTACGCCCCCGGTTGCTAAAAACAGACAGCTCGGAATGCTTTGATAAACATAATAATATGTTCGACTCACTGCATTAACCGCAAACGGATCATGCAGCGCAATTGCCGATACGTATAACAAAGCACACCAACGTTAAAGATTAAGCCAAAACCCGCGTGGCTGAATTTTGAATTTGAATATTCCGTAATTTTGGGATAATAAAATAATATGCCGAAAATAACGCCCTTGGTGAGATTGGCTTTGCTGTGCTTGATCCTGTTTGCATTTTCCGGCATTGCCTCCGCACAGTCCAATATTGAACTCGCGCGTAAATACGCGATGGAAAAAGACTATAGTAAGGCCATAGATACCTATAACGAACTTTACGCCCTGGCCCCGGACTCGGTATATACTGAGTACCTGAACATGCTGATCGCAGCGAAGAAGTATAAACCGGCTGAAAAACTTGTGGTGAAGCAAATGACCCTGAGTTCTCAGAACTTTATTTTGCTGATAGACCTGGGTACCGTTTACGAAGCGGAAGGCAAGGAGAGCGCAGCATACCAGGCTTACGACTCGCTGGTGCACCGGGTAAATGGCGACGACCTGCTTACGCAGCGCATTGTAAAAGCATTTACCTCAGCGGGCCTTGACACGTTTGCAACTATGACTTATGAGCGCGCGATAGAGATGCTGGGGGCGCAATTTGCTATATTTTACAGCCTGCCATTATCCAAGCTTTATGCAAAGGACGGCAATGTGGCGAAGGCCATAGATGCGCTGCTGCCGAATGTGCCGCCACAGTACGCGGCTATAAATGTAGAGAGCATAAAATCTGAGATGCTGGAGATATTGGGTGATGACCCGGAGAAGCTAAGAATAGCACAGAAGGCTATCATCAACCGCATCAATGCACAGCCCGGCAACGTGACCGACGCACTTCTGCTCACGTGGATATACACCCAGAAAAACGACTGGGACGGGGCGCTGATACAGGTGGAAGCGCTGGATGAACGCAACGGGGAGCACGGGAAGCGCATCCTGGAACTGGCCAGGGCGGCTGTGGCGGCAAAGCAATATGATGCTGCGGCAAAAGCCTACGGCGATGTGATAGCCCTGGGCGCCACGCTGCCCTACTATGTGGGCGCACGCAGTGAGCAACTGAGCGCGGCACTGGCCCAAATAAAAAATAACCCAGATGTAAAACCCGGCGACGCAGCAAACCTGGCCAATCTGTACGATACCTTCCTGGTGCAATATCCCAGCTATTACAGCACAGAAACGGCATCTGAGTTTGCCCTCCTCGAAGCCCAGTATGCGGGCAATGTACCCAGGGCGATAGAGATATTGCAGCGGGCGATAAACCAGCCGGAGTCGCGCGTGAATATGATAGGTAAGTTCAAATTGCAGATGGGCGATTACTATGTGCCTACGGGGCAGCTTTGGGACGCATCCCTCATCTACAGCCAGGTGGACAAGGCGTTTAAAGAAGACGCTATGGGCGAGGATGCCCGATTCAGGAATGCCAAGCTGGCCTACTACATGGGCGATTTCGACTGGGCGCAGCATCAATTGTCCATACTCAAGGCGGCTACTTCTGAGCTCATTGCCAATGATGCGCTGTACCTTTCCGTACTCATCACCGAGAACGTGGAAGACAGTAATACTGTCCCTTTGCAACGGTTTGCAAGCGCCGGACTGCTGCTGTTCCAGAACAAGGATAAGGAAGCTGAAAGCATACTTGACAGCCTGAACATTGCCTACCCAAAGCACCCGCTCAACGACGACATACTAATGCTGCGGTCAGACATCGCATTGAAGCACCATGACTACAACAAGGCGCTGGGCTACCTGAAGAATATATATGACCAATACCATGATGATGTGCTGGGCGACGATGCAGTATTCAAGATGGCGGAGATCTATCAAAATGACCTTCATCTGCCAGATCAGGCAAAGCATTATTACGAACAACTGATCATAGACTACCCCGGCAGCACGTTTGTGCAAACTGCCCGGCAACGACTGTCTGACCTAACGAATGGGGCTAACCCATAGTGGCCAGTTTGTTGCTCCCGGATTGAACCGACAAAACAGTAATTTTATTTTTTGAACTATTGTTTACCCTTTAAATTTTTGAAATTTGAACGTAGTGCTTACCCGTTGCTATATACTAATGGTCTTGCTTTTGTTGTCCGCGGCGGGGGCGCAGGCGCAATCCAAGGAGCACATACTTAAGGGCATCGTAAAGATAAAGGATGGCGAAACCTGCAAATATGTGATCGGGTTTACCCTGTCCGGCAATTCGCTGACGGGATATTCCAATACGACTAATCCTGAGGGCATAGAACTCAAAGCATCAATAAAGGGCAGCATCAACCGGAAAAAGCACACGCTGTCGTTTGTGGAATTTAATACAGTGGTGGATTCGCCAAATGAGGCATGCCTGTTTGATGCAAGACTGTCTTACCAAACGATAAATGGCCAAATGCTGGTAGGCGGCGCATTTACAGGCAGGGACGCACAAAACAAATATTGCGGTGAAGGAACGATTGTATTTGCCGCTGCTGCCAAGCCCGACTACCTCTTTGAAAAAGAGAAGCCCAAACAGGCGCCTGTGGAAATACCCCAGGCAGACACGGTAGCTAAAATAACCGCGCCGGCATTCACGAAGGTGAAATCGGGCGAACAACAGCAGCTCACCTGCAAGGCCGACACGTGTACACTGGAGATATGGGACGGCGAAGTAGTGGACGGCGATATTGTGACCATAATGGTGGACAAACAGATCGTATTGCAGCACTACACCCTAACAGCCAACAAAAGGCATCTGAAAATACCGCTTACGCAGAAGACGACAACTTTGACGATATTGGCTGAAAACGAAGGCAAGGCGCCGCCAAATACCTCTATGGTCTTGCTCTCGAGCGGGAAGACGCAAACGGGTTTCCTCGTATGCCTGGAGACAGGGAAAACTGCCGACATTCTTTTGAAGAAAAAATGAGGAGTGTGCAGTGCATTTACACATTAACACAAATCATCTATCCGTGTTGCTTTTATCGTTAAATTTACCCGATGAAAGAGATACTCAATAAGTTGTTTTTTGGCAAGCCGGAGTACAATACCAAGCTCAGGTACACCGCTTACCAAACCAATTTGATCTATCTGAAGCGGATCTGGAATAATGCAAAACACCATGATGTGGGTTTTGAAAAAATACTACGCCTGTTCCTTGTCCTGATCCAATTCGTCTTTCCGGGCCTGCATATCCGCAATTATTTTGGGAAAATGGGTGCAATGAAACGGAACGCATCGACCGAGTTTTATGTTTTTTTCAAGACATTTTTACCGCTCTTCTTCCTGTTATCCGGCCTGTACCAACATAAGATAGTTGTTTTCGTCTCAGCGTACTTCATGACGGAAACGATCTTCTATGTTACCTCGGTAATTTTCGTCTCGGATATGTTTGTAAAACCACGCTCCTACAGGAGGAACATCCTGATGCTTTTCTTAAACTATATAGAGATATGCTTAAATTTTGCTGTGATCTACGCGGGCCTTCACCTGCTGGGCGACAAGCCGGAGACCGCTGTTGACTACATCTATTTTAGCATTGTTACAGCCACCACTATCGGTTATGGTGACTTGCATCCCATCAGCCACTTAGGCAAGATGATCGTTTGTGTGCAGGCATTGCTGGTGTTGGCCTTTATCGTACTGTTCCTAAACTTCTTCGGGTCGAAGGTGGAGACCCTCCACCGCGAAGACGAATAAAATTACATACCCTCAATTCAGATACCGGGTAACCACGCGAATGGCCCAAATCATTGCTTAGAGGGCCTTTAGGGCCATCAGCCTTTCCCAGTGCTCATGCACCCCTTCCTCCGCGCCATGCAGCAGCACTTCGGCATGTTCATGGTTCTGGCGGTCCAGGATACTAAAACGGGTCTCATTGTACAGGAAGTCCTTTAGCGGCAGTATTGCGTCCTTGCTATCTAGCATGAAGCGCGCACCCTTTGCCTTGGAAGGATTATAGCGGAACAGTGGCCAGTAGCCCGATTTCACTGCATCCTGCTGGTGCTGCGCTCCATACATCATGTCATACCCGTGGGCGATGCAGTGGCTGTAAGCGATCACCAGCGATGTGCCGGGGAATGCCTCTGCTTCCTGAAGCGTTTTCACGGCATGTGCATCGTTGGCTCCCAGCGCTATCTGCGCCACAAATGCCGACCCATGGGCAATGGCCTGCAGTGCCAGGTCCTTCTTGCCCGTGGCCTTTCCATCAACCGAGAATTTAGCGCTGGCTCCAATTGGGGTTGACTTCGATTTTTGGCCGCCGGTGTTTGAATAAACTTCCGTGTCCAGGACAAGTATGTTCACATTCTCCCCGGTCGATAACACATGATCCAAACCGCCAAACCCAATATCATAAGCCCATCCGTCGCCCCCTATGATCCAGTGCGATTTTTTCACCAGGTATTCGGCAATGATCATCAACTGCCGCGCTTCAGGGCCGTTCACAGTCTGTAGTCTCTTTTGCAGCTCTTTTACCCGTTCGCGCTGTGCTATGATGCCTGCCTCAGCGCTTTGATCGGCCGCAAGTATGTCATCGGCGAATGCCTGGCCTACATGGTCACGGAGGCAGGTCAAAAGTATCCTTGCTATATCGCCTTTTTTATCATAGGCGAGCTTGATGCCAAGGCCAAATTCTGCGTTATCTTCAAACAGTGAATTAGCCCATGCCGGCCCGCAGCCAT
>Ga0364859_10083_pt3 | contig 13893 bp, 9 predicted proteins | sample ExccelAu500001D3_FD_206911 | JGI IMG/M metagenome (GOLD analysis project Ga0364859, IMG submission 206911) | Enriched cells from Trout Bog Lake Hypolimnion, Wisconsin, USA - BchlTB.Aug20.5000.01 .D3 | ecosystem: Environmental > Aquatic > Freshwater > Lake > Hypolimnion/Profundal zone | place: USA...
ATTTTTTCAACAAGGGCTTCTGCAACGAGATATTGAGATGCTAAAAGGGCACTTTCTTTTTTCCGTGCATGCAAAATGACGTAGAGGGCATCGGCTTTGAGCGCAATAGCGACATTTGCAGGCAAGGTCCATGGAGTCGTTGTCCAGATAAGAACATTCGTATTTTCTAAAGCTCTTTGATGCTCTTGACTCAAAGAGCTAGGCAATGCTTCAGTGCTCTCCGAACTCTCCAAGAGTTTAAAAGGAAAGGCGACATAAATGGCTGGAGATGTTTTTTCCTGATATTCAATCTCCGCCTCTGCTAGTGCGGTCTGAGCGCCCGTACTCCAATAGACCGGCTTCTTACTGCGATAGACGAGCCCACGTTCGACAATCTTGCCAAAGGAGCGAATGATCCGAGCTTCGTAAGCAGGATCAAGTGTGAGGTAAGGATTCTCCCAATCCCCAAAGACACCCAAGCGTTTAAAATCCTGACGCTGAATATCAATGAAGGAGCGCGCATAGGCTTCGGATTTTGTGCGAATCTCAAGAGGGGTGAGCCCCTCTGAGGATTGCACGACTTTAAATTCAATAGGAAGTCCATGACAATCCCAGCCAGGAATATAGGGAGCCTGAAAGCCAGACATCGTTTTTGACTTCACCACAAAATCCTTGATGAGCTTATTTAAGGCAGTACCCATATGCACTTTTCCATTGGCAAAGGGAGGCCCATCATGAAGGATGTAACGTGGCGAGCCTTCTCGAGTCTGCTGAATGTGATCGTAAATATTTTCTCGATTCCAGCGGGCGAGAATTTCTAGCTCACGCGTAGCGAGCCCTGCCCTCATGGGGAAATCAGTTTTGGGTAAAGAAACAGTATCACGGTAACGCATAAATCAGGCTGAAGAGTATCGATTCAAAAGATTCCCAGCAAGCAAAACCAAGCTTTGATTTATTGATGAGACAACTCGCAGTAGATCGGTGTGAAATATTCGGGTTAAGCTCCAATCATCTCACGAAAACGCGACTCCTCCAGAACGCTTATGCCTAGTTTTTGAGCGCGCGCAAGCTTGCTTCCAGGGTCTTCGCCTACGAGTAAATACGTAGTTTTAGCGCTAATACTCAGTGATACCTTGCCTCCTAAAGAGCGAATAAGCTCGGCGATTGCTTCGCGTGACTGGCTGAGTCTTCCGGTGATGACCCAGATGGTTCCTTGTAGCGGACCTTTTTGGACAACTAAGACGGGATCATTCTCCCCAAAATGTACTCCTGCTTTTTTGAACGCTGCCAAGAGTTGTTGCATCGCAGGCTCACGCAAATGATCATGAATGCTTTGAGCCATGACACTTCCGATGTCTTCCATGGCGCAGAGCTCTTGAATAGAGGCTAAAGATAATTGTTCCAACGTGTGAAAGTGTTCAGCGAGTGTGCGAGCTGCTCTCACACCCACATAGGTAATCCCAAGACCCACCAACAAGCGCCAGAGCGGTTGACGACGACTTTGATCAATGGCCTTAAGAAGGTTGTGGACACTTTTCTCACCCATGCGCTCGAGCGCTAAGAGCTCCTCTGCATGCAAATGATAAAGATCAGCGATATTGCGGACGAGCCGCGCTTCGATGAGCTGGGCAACGACCGCTTCTCCAAGGCCTGCAATATCCATGGCGTGACGGCTGGCAAAGTATTGGATGCGTCGGCGCAGCTGTGCAGGACAGTGATCATTGAGGCATCGCAGGGCTACCTCCTTGGCCCTTCGGGTAACGGGTCCGTGACAAGAGGGACAGCATGTTGGCATGTGAAACGCTCGCTCGGTCCCATCGCGCTTTTCGTAGATGACCCCGACCACAGAAGGAATCACCTCTCCTGCCTTTTCAATCATAACAGCATCGCCAATACGCAGATTTTTACGCCGAATTTCCTCTTCGTTATGAAGGGTTGCACGTGAGACTTTACTCCCCGCTAAGAAGACAGGCTCTAACTCAGCAACTGGAGTTAAGACCCCGGAGCGCCCCACCTGAATGGTGATCCCAAGCAAACGTGTTGTGGCTTGCTCTGGCTCATATTTAAAGGCAATAGCCCAGCGAGGTGCTTTGCTCGTTGATCCAAGACGTGCTCGCTGCGCGAAGGAATTGACCTTAAGAACAGCTCCATCGGTTTGAAACACATAATCATGACGGATCTTTCCCAGGCGCTCGATCCCTTGCAATACCTCTTGTGGGGTTCGTACACATTCTATGCTCTCATGGGTGGGAAGACCCCAAGCGCGCAGTTTTTCAATTAACTCCGTCTGTGTCGTCATCAACATCCCTTCGAGTGCTCCACAACCATAAAAAATCGCTTCTAAGTGACGCTCCTTCACAATTGAGGGATCCAGCTGTTTGAGCGAACCGGCCGCCGCATTACGCGGATTGGCAAAGACGGGTAAACCTGCCTCATCACGTTCTTGATTGAGCGTAAGAAACATTTTTTTAGAAAGATAAACCTCCCCACGCACTTCTAGAAGAGAGGGCGCCATACCGTGTAGTTTTTTTGGAATCATTGGCATCACCTTAAGATTACGCGTCACATCATCGCCGCACGTTCCGTCACCACGCGTGAGCCCACGCACAAAGATTCCATCACGGTAGAGTAAGGAAATGGCAACCCCATCAATCTTAGGCTCGAGGGTGAGAGCGATGTGCTCCTCTACTGAATCCTCTTTTTTAGCATCTGTTGTTACAGTCTCTGTGGCTGATGCAGAAGAAGTCGAGAGTGTAGAGTGATCCCGTTTACCTGAAGCAATCGATAGAGCGACATAGTTACTTACAGATTCCCTAGACTCTGAAACCAGATTCTTAGGAAGAAGCTTGTGAAGGCGTTTAATAAAGTCGAGCACCTCCTCTTTGCAGTACGTATTCTCTAGACTCTGCATGGGCACATGATGCCGGCCACTTTGAAATCCTTTTGCTCGCTCACGGACACGTTGGGTAGGTGAGTCCTTGGTGATGAGGTTCGGATATTTTTTTTCTAAGGCAAGGAGCTCCCCATAGAGCCGATCATACTCACGATCTGAAATCTGAGGCATCGCCTGATCATAATAAAGGACGTCGTGATGCTGAATCTCTTTGCGCAGGGTGATCAGATCCTTTGTTACAGAACTGGGAGTATCTTCTTCTTCTTTTGAAAAATTAAGAAAACTTTGATCAGAGCTCATAGATAAAAATTGGGATCAAGAAAAATAATGGCTCATGCCAGGAGGCTATCAAGTGCGTAGCTTTCATTTTCAAAACTAGTAACAATAACCCAAAACAATCATCTCAACAAACACCATCGTCTGATGCATGTCTTGACCCTACCTCATACTCATCATGCTTTACTTCATTTTTATTGATATCTGATACTCCTTGGAAAAACATCACGCATCATGAGAACAACATGTGATCTAGCATTACCTATTCTTAAAGAGCTCAAAGCCTTTAGCAAGAGTCATTCTTTTTCCTTTGGAAAAGCAGTGACTCAATTGCTCATGGAAGCCTTAACCATGCATCAAGCCAACAAAAAGAAAGCCTCATCAACGTTCCAATGGCGCTCTCAACCCATAAGACAAGCCAAGGGTGATCTTTTAGATAAAGAAGCCCTTTACAAAATCCTCGATCAAGATGAGCTGTTCCATTGATGTTAATATCCTCATTGACGCATTCGATAGTAATAAAAAAGAGCAATACAAGGCGACATCCTTTCTTCAAGAAAGAAATGCAGATAAAAAACTTCTTTGTATTACTTGGATGACATTAATGAGCTATCAGAGGTTTGCAACTCATTCTAATATTTTCTCTAAACCGTTGACCCCTCAAGAAGCATGGGTCAACATCGAAGACCTACTACGTCTTCCGGAAGTAAGATTCATTGCCGAAGAAGAAAGGTTCGCCGAGTACTATGCACACACAACTAAGGGGCTTCATGTCCGTGAAAACCTTCTTTCTAATGCGCATCTAGCAGCAATCCTGCGACAACATAGTGCTAAAATCATCTACTCTGCAGACACTGACTTTCGAAAATTTGACTTCCTCAAAGTGATCAATCCTTTGAAGTAGCTTCTGAAGTATCCTGCCCTGTTTGTTTCTAAACATGGGCAATTATTTTTGGGTTAGTAACAGGTGTTATCCTATTGTTTCCTGGGTCTACACGATAAAAAGAAAGACCGTTTCCGTTAGAAGCCGAGGGATTAACGCTTTCCTCTAGAGCTTGCAGAGCTCTGCTCTACTCCAATCTGGCGTCTTGTTGCACTGCTGCTGATATTTGGTCTACGCTTTGGTGAGATACTCCTTGCATCGCTGCTCGACTTATTCCACCGATATTAATAGCGCTAAGCAGACAGTCTTATGAGTCTCTTGGCTGATAATTATTTGTGCCGTTTACAGGGAGCGTTGTCCTGTTGGTTTTATTCGATATCGCATCGAATAACTGTCTTCTATTCTGTGCTATTTAGTTTTCGTTTCTTCTCTTCATTCTCAATGTTTAGTGACTGAGAACTTGAAAACCTGGCACTTGTTACCAACTCTATATTATCTGAGTCACTTGTCCCTGTATTATTTGAGCTTCTTTTTTTTGAAGGAAAAGCCGATGATGTGGAACTCCCAACCGTGCTGTTCAAACTCCTTCTACTCCTATTTAAGGGAGGTTTCTCATGATTGCCTGCTAAGGTTACTGTTTTAATTTCGCGAGAAGCAGATTGATTTGTTTTTATCAAATTGTTGCTTGCTTCGATTGCTGCTTCAATCGCCTTTTCGTTTTCTTTCTCAAGAGATATGTTTCCATGATTGCCTAATACGTATTGTGCTTTTACCAAGTCACGATATTCCATCAGCTTCTTTCGAGCATCACTGTTATTAAAACATCCTGATCTTACTTTTTCATTTATTAATTGATTAACACTGGCAATATCCGCATGGTATCGATGGTCGATACTACACTCCATCTCGTTGTTGGGATTCAAATCGGAAAACAAGAGACCAGCTGTCTGTCTAGCGACTTTAGCGAAAGAACCTATCATATTGCTTTGTTTGGTTTTGTGACTTCCGATGCATTATACCACGCTCGGGTTTGAGCCTGTTATTTTTTTGCCGGTTGCTCTTTTTGCAAGGATGAAACCGACTTTATCAAAAAAATCGACATGAAAACAATGACAATAGTGAGCAAAACTTTGTGGCAATAAAATATTACTCTACATTACTCCATCAGCCTTTGCAGCCTCCTCGTCACGATAAGGCATGAAATATCCGGTTTAGATTTCGTTGCGCACGAGATCTTCCCAGTTCTGGCGACGACGCACGAGGGAGGCAGTGCTACCGTTAACGAGGATTTCTGGTGGTAAGGGACGAGCATTGTAGTTTGATGCCATGACGAGGCCATAGGCGCCTGCGCTCATGATGGCAAGATGCTCTCCCTCTTCCATACGAGGGAGTCTGCGATCTTGAGCAAAAAAATCACCACTTTCACAGACAGGGCCAACAACATCGATCTTTTCCAAGGGACGCTCCTCAGGTGCCACAAGTGGCTCAAGATCATGATGCCCTTGGTAGAGTGTAGGACGAATGAGATCATTCATCCCGGCATCGACGATGAGGAAGTTTTTTTCGGGCGTTTCTTTGCGGTAGAGGACTTTTGTGAGTAAGACTCCGGCATTACCAACGAGAAACCTCCCTGGCTCTAAGAAAATGGGGAGATTGAGCTGCTCGAGTGGTTTGAGAATCTGACGTATGTAGTCGTGCGCAGAAAGCCTCTCCCCTGTACTTTCTTGAGCCCACCACGCTGCATCGCCACTTGCAAGTGCTCCTTGATAAACAATCCCAAGACCGCCCCCAATACTAAAAAATTCTAAGGCATAGCGTTCCTGAATTTTTTGAACGAGCGGCGTGAGTTTCTCGATAGCCTCCAAGAAAGGCGCTGCGCGGAGAATTTGAGAGCCAATGTGGGTTTGAATGCCGCGGATTTTGAGATGAGGTAAGGAGGCAACTCGTTCATAGAACGACTCTGCACGATCAAGACCAATGCCAAATTTATTTTTATGTCTCCCAGTAGAAATATAGTGATGCGTTGGTGTATCAACATCAGGATTAACACGCAGGGCGATGGGGGCCTTGCAGCCTAGTCTTCCGGCAATGGCATTGATGAGATCGAGCTCTCCTTCTGACTCTACATTAAAGGAATAAACCCCCTCACCTAGCGCGTACTCAATTTCATGAGGCATTTTGCCCACTCCTGCAAAGGTGCACTGACCGGCACTTCCGCCTGCTTTGAGAACTTTAAAGAGCTCTCCTCCAGAAACAATATCAAATCCGGCTCCCTCCTCTTTTAATAAACGTAGAATGGCAAGATTGCTATTGGCCTTCACCGCATAAAAGAGCCGATGATGAAGAGACCCCAGGGCTTTTTGAAGAGCACGATAATTATCACGAATGGTTCTTGCAGAGTAGACATAGGCAGGTGTCCCAAACTCTTGAGATAAGCTTTCTAGGTCAACTCCTTCACAATGAAGAATGCTATTAATGTAATGAAAAGAATGCATGAGAAAATGGCAGAGAATTTTTGAGGAGTTTGCGTCAGAAAATTTCATACTGAATCGTTATAAGGCGCAGCGCAAAGCTTATTGAACAAACTGGGTGCCAATTGCTTTTCCTTCCACCTTATAGTCCAGATCTCAATCCTATTGAAAACTTTTAGGCTTATCTGAAAAAGCGTATCAGGGAAATCATCGATAACTTTATGACCTTAGAAAAAGCAATGATTTTTGCACTTTAAAAAAGTGCCCTTTTTAATTTAATTGACTATATAAGACCAACACAGTAATAATAGAGCTTTTCACAAGCCATACTAGCTTTAATGTGAAACATTCAGGTAGTATCACATCATCAAACAATGTCATCATTGTTGGAGCTTTTTCGCGCAATCGTGTGAGAGGAAAAAATTTCTTTTTGCACCAGCACACCATAGTTATTCACGTTTGATAAATGCACCTAATGACTTCCTTATTACAAACAAAGATAGCACTACTCATCGTCCTCTTTGTTCTCCTTACCTTTATCTGGACGTCGTGGCACAAGCGTCATAGCCGCGGATGTGGAGGAGGATGTGGCTGTCCTAACAAAAAAATCACCAACAAAAACCGAGTGCACCACAAATCATCCTAAAAAAAGACTCGAAGAGTCAGCTCCATAAACCGAAAGGAAAGAGGACTCTTCTACAATGCTCTGCCTCTTAATAACTGACTTTTGAAATAAAATAGCAGGCTCGCTATCAAAGGAGGAATGGTTAAGACAATAGCCATAGGCAACATGGTCTTCATATCAATGAATCCAATGGCAATCGAGGTCAGTGTCCCTAAGACAATCTGAATGGTATTTAAAAGTGCAGAGGCTCTGCCTGCTCTTCTTTCAAAAGGAGCCATGGCAAATGCCGTTGCATTAGGAGAGACACACCCCACAGCTAACAACATTCCAAAAAGCAAGAGAAAGACAACTGGTAAGCAGAACCAATGCATCCATGTAAGAGCTGCTAAGCTTAAACACATGAACAGCTCTAATCCAAGGGCTATGCGCAGCACTTGAAGAGCAGGAAAATAGCGCAGCAGCAAAAGATTCACTTGACTACCGCTAATATAACCAGTGGCAAGTGAGGTAAAAATAAAACCATAGCTGTAAATACTAACCTTAAAAAAATCAAACAACAGCACCGGTGATGCAGCAATAAAACCAAAGAGTGAGGCAAAGGAAAAACCTCCAATAAGAGCGTAGATAAAAAATTGAGGATGATAAAAGAGCGCCCAATAATCACGTAAAATAGATCTAGGAGTGAGTTTTACGGATGTATCTCCGGGGTGACTTTCTGGAAGAATCCATGCGGCAGAGATGATCATGAGCCCAACGATCAGGATCAAAATCATAAAGGAACCATGCCAGCCAATATGAGTGGCCACCAAGCTTCCTATGCTTGGCGCAAGAAGCGGAGAAACTCCGAGAACGAGCATGAGGTGTGAAAAAACTTTTGTACTTTCCTTCACGGTAAACAAGTCCCGCACCATGGCCATACTCACAACAGTAGCAACACATCCCCCGACTGAAGAAACAAAACGCCACATCACAAGCTCCGATAAGTTGCGCGCAAAGATACAACCCAAAGAGGCAAAGATATAGAGCGCAAGACCAAGGTACAGTGGCTTCTTGCGGCCGAAACGATCTATAATGGGACCATATAACATCTGCCCCACACCAATCCCGATAAAATAACTTGAAAGCGTAAAGGATAATGCTGCCGTCGTTGTGTGCAGATCGTGGGCAATCTCCTGAAAGGCCGGTAAGTACATATCCGTTGAGAGCGGATTGGTCGCACTGAGAAAACCCAGCACGACGATAATCCAGCGGCGATGTTGAAGAGAACGAATCATATTTTTGCGATATTATTGCTTCACTCCCAGCATGACGATCAGAATGTCGCTCTTTAGGAAAAATATAAAGTCAATGCCTAAATACGCTTCGACCAGATATTTTATACTAAATTGTCACGAGGCGCTGTGCATATCTTGCTTAGCTCGAATATTTCATACCAATCGTGACAAAGAAGCTGCGAAGGCTAATAAAGTACCACCGGCGGCCTAAGAGAACGCGAGGAGACTGCCCTGAGTCTACAAGATTCTTTCTTTGAAGCAGCCCTTCAAAAGGCGAGACAAGCTTCGTCAAGCGAGTCAACGCAAACTCAATATTTTGATTCCGGGCTGTATGTGTACAGCCTCCCCAAGTTACAATGTGAGTTTGAGCGCAGCATCCACTCTAGATTCCCGACCTTCGCAAGTGATCGGTATAAAATATTCGGGTTAGTCGTAGCGTTGGTCAAAAAGTCCATTTTTTAAATACTCAAATGTATAGATGCCACTGCTATGCCCGTCACCCCAGAAAAACTGCAATGCATAGGCTCCTACAAATTCATATTTTTTTAAGAGAGAACTCTCCGCGGTGTATTTTTTTTTTTCTAAAGAGAGTTTATTCCCCATGACATCAGGCTCACCCATGCATGCTGCACAAGGACATGCTCTACGCAATGTGCGTAGGGAAAGATATTGCTCTGTTCCATCTGTCCATGCTAGTGCGAGCTGATCACCAATCATTGCTATTTGCTTGGGTGGGTGCAAAGGAGAGGAGTGCATTATTGAGGTCATAAACATTAAAAATTGAGGCACCTGTATGAGACCATCTTTAAGAACCTCGTTTCAAAGTCACTTAAAACCGGATATTTCATACTGATCGTAACAAGGAGGCTGCAAAGACTAATGGGGCATCACCGCGGCAGCCCAAAAAGACCGCGGGGAGGCTACCCAGAGTTTGTAAGCTCTCGTTTTCTTTGAGGCAGACTTTCAAAGATCGAGACGAAATTCGCCAAGCAAGTCAACGCAAAAGAGCATTTTAAAGCAAGGCTGTATGTCTACAGCCCTCCCCCCAAATCACAATCTGAGTCTCCTGGCAGCACCTCCCTTTTCTTCCCGGTCTTCGCAGTAGAGATTGGTATGAAATATCCTGATTAGAAGATCTAATTTACTTAAATAAAAGTGGAACAAGCAAAATAGCGACAATATTAACGACCTTAATCATCGGATTAATAGCAGGTCCTGCTGTATCTTTGTAAGGATCACCCACCGTATCACCGGTCACCGCAGCAGAGTGAGCCGAGGAGCCTTTCCCTCCATGGTTGCCTTCTTCAATATATTTCTTAGCATTGTCCCATGCCCCACCACTAGAGGTCATCGAGATGGCAAGAAAAAGCCCTGTGACAATTGTACCTACTAGGACTCCTCCAAGAGCAACTGCACCTAGCCATGGGATAAAGCCAACGGCAACAACCGTACCAATTGGGAGCAATGCAGGAATAATCATCTCGCGCAGTGCCGCTTTGGTGACAATGTCAACACAGGTTCCATACTCAGGAGTATCTTTGCCAGTGAGAATTCCAGGGTGCAATTTGAGTTGACGACGTACTTCTAGGACCACAGCTCCTGCTGCTTTACCAACGGCATCGATACTAAAGGCAGAAAAAACAAACGGAAGTAGCCCTCCAATCAAGAGGCCTGCAATGACACGTGGATCAGAAAGTGAAAAAGCTAAGGCCATAGTGCCATTCATGTGATTTCTAAGTTCTTCAACATAGGATCCAAAGAGAACTAATGCTGCAAGACCCGCGGAGGCAATGGCATATCCTTTTGTCACGGCCTTCATGGTGTTACCTACGGCATCAAGCTCATCGGTAATCTGCCGTGCTGACTTGGGAGATTCACTCATAACGGCAATACCACCAGCATTATCGGTGATAGGACCAAAAGCATCCAGTGAGATCACAATGCCTGATAGCGAGAGCATGCTCATGACAGCTACGGCAACACCATAGAGTCCTGCAAGTTCAAAACTACCCAGGATCGCAGCAATAATAAATATGGCTGGCAGCACAGTCGCATGGTTACCTACAGCAATACCAGCAATGATATTGGTTCCATGACCAGTTTCAGAGGCACGTGCAATACGGCGCACAGGTTCATAATGAGTCGATGTAAAATAATTTGTGATTAGTACAATAATCGCCGTCATCACCAGTCCAATGAGTGCAGATGCATAGAGACCATTGGCAGTGAGAATTTTTTCAGTGCTTGCTATTGCCGTTGGAAAAAGAAGCTTTGTCGCCGGATAAAATAAAACTGCTGAAAAAAGTACATTTAAAACAACTGCAGTGATGAGTGAGGCTCCTGGTTTTTGCTTGGAAGCATTCACATAGAAAATAGCAAAAATGGAACCAATCACAGAAATACCACCAAGCACGAAGGGATAAATCATTGCCGCAGGAGTCGATTTCAATGTCAGAAAACCAACAAAGATGGCTCCAATTAAACTCACCGCATAGGTTTCAAAAACATCAGCAGCCATACCTGCACAGTCACCCACATTATCACCGACATTATCAGCAATAGTAGCAGGGTTGCGAGGATCATCTTCATCAAGATTTTGTTCAATTTTACCCACAAGATCAGCTCCAACATCAGCTGCCTTTGTATAGATGCCACCACCAAGACGTGCAAATACGCTAATGAGGCTTGCTCCTAACGCAAGACCAATGAGGCTACTAACAGCTTCTGCCTCACCTAAGAGTTGAGATGCTAAGACAAAAAATCCTCCAACTGAAAGAAGCGCAAGACCCACCACTAATAAGCCTGTTACTGCTCCACCACTAAATGCCATGCGCATGGCTGTATGACGTGAGAGCAAAGCTCCTGCAGCGGTCCGAAGATTGGCAACCACAGCAATGCGCATGCCAACGTACCCGGCTGCAAGCGAACAAACAGCACCAATAATAAAACCAGTCGAAGTCGTTTGTCCTTTGAAGTAGAGAAGCGCTCCAAAAATCACTACTGCAATGAGAGAAATAGCAGTGATTTGTCGATTGAGATAAGCCTTAGCACCCTCTTCAATAGCTGCTGCGATAGTACCCATTTTGCGAGTGCCAGCCGGCGCTTTAAGAATGGAGCGGATAAGAACAAGTGCCACAATAATGCCAAAGGATCCACAGATCATAGCAAGATGAATACCGTTCTTCGAGAGTTGCATGAGGTTAAACATAGAATTTTTTTACATTTTTTATAAATAGCGGTGCACTGCTTTACATGAAGTTGGCAAAAGAAACAACTCATTATTTTTTATCCTGATTTTAACCTGGATATTTCATACTAATCGTGAAGAGGGGGCTGCGAAGGATGATGGGGTACCACCGGCGCCCCAAGAGACCGGGGGGGGACTGCCGACTGCCTTTAGGTGGTCCTGAAAGGGCGAGACGAGCTTCGCCAAGTGAATTTAACGCAGATGAGTATTTTGACGCCGGGCTGTATGTATCCAGCACTCCCCAAGTTACAATGTGAGTTGAGTAGAGCATCCATCGTGGATTTCCGGCCTCCGCAGGTGATCAAGTGTGAAATATTAGGGCTAGATCTCGACATCTTCTCGATATCTACTATTTTCTAATGAGCATCTCTTATTTTCTCATAAACTAACATGACGAGCATTACTTACCTTGAGGCAATTCGTGCAGCCCAGGCACGAGCACTAGAAGAAGATTCTAGGGTGTTTATTTATGGCCAAGATGTAGGTGCTTTTGGAGGAGCTTTTAAAGCCACAAAAAATCTTGCTAAGCAATTTCCTGGCCGCGTCATGGACGCTCCCATTAGTGAAGATGCTATGATTGGCATGGCTATTGGAGCTGCGATTGAGGGAATGCGACCCATTATTGAAATGCAGTTTGCCGATTTTTCGACCTGTGGTTTGAACCAAATTGTCAATCATGCAGCAACCTTGTTTTATAGAACAGAAGTCCCTTGCCCTCTTGTCGTGCGCCTGCCCTGTGGAGGGACTTCTGGCGGTGGCCCCTTTCACAGTCAAAGCCTAGAGGCCATCTATGCCCATTTTCCTGGGCTTGTGGTCATGACACCAGGGACTGTTGAAGACGCCTATACAATGCTTCTCGAGGCCATTACTATCGATGATCCAGTGATCTTTTGTGAGCATAAATTTCTCTATTATCATCTCAAAGCCGAGGCACTTCCCACATGCGCGCTGCCGTCTAATAAGGCACGGGTCACACGCCCTGGTCGTGATGCCACCCTTGTGACCTATAGTGCCATGCTCCATGAGTCATTAGCTGCTGCTGCAACATTAGCCCATGATGGGTATGAAATTGAAGTGGTCGATCTTCGGTCTGTCAAACCCCTGGACACTGATACCATTTTAGCTTCCGTAGCACGAACAGGACGCCTCTTAGTTGTGAGTGAAGCGTTCCCGTGGAGTGGTGTTGCTGCTGAAGTCATCGCACGCGTGACTGCAGAGGGCTTTGGGCTTCTAGATGCCCCTCCCCAGCGGCTCAATGCAAAAGACACACCCGTCCCCTTTCATCCTGCACTCTGGGGAACACATCGACCCACGGCCTCGACGATCGCTTCTGCGCTGCATCACTTACTCAAGCTTTAATCCCGATATCTCTTATCATGCACGCAGCCTGCTTAAGCCGGATATTTCACACTGATCTACTGCGGAGGCCGGGAAGCCTGGTGGATGCTGTGTTGAGCTCGAAGTCTTCCTCGGGCAGTATGTACTCATACAGTCGTCGTCAGACTTCATCACTCGCCTTACCTCATAAGCCTTCGCAGTCTCCTCGTCACGATCAGTATGAAATATCCGGGTTAACAGACACCGATGAACTATGCCATGGCAGTAACATGCAGGCGGAAAAACCCAATAAATATTTTCCTCCCTCCTTGCAAACGCGTGCGCTTATTTTTGATTTGGATGACACCCTACTTGTCGATGAAGAAGTGTCATGTGAGGCCCTAAGAAACGTTGCCGAATTTCTTCGAATCAATGCTAGGGAGGAACAGGATCAATTCATTAAGAATGTGTCGATGATCGCTAAAAAAAAATGGAAGGAAGGTCCTTGTTATTCTTTTTGTTCCGTGATTGGCATTAGTGCTATGGAATGTCTCTGGGGTCATTTTCATGGAGAAAGAGATGAACTAAGGGCCTTGCGCACTTGGGCTCTTGAATATCGTCAGGGGGTATTTGATGAAATACTCCAAGAATATCCACAGGCTCCAAAAGTTTCAGAACAATGTGTCGCTCTCTTTGAACACGAGAGGCGTGCACGTCAACAGCTATTTACCGGGACATTTGCCTTACTCCGCGAACTTGCAAAAAATTATCATCTCGGACTCTTAACAAATGGAGCTCCTGATTTGCAGCGAGAGAAATTAAGCCACTCTGGACTTGAGCCTTTTTTTTCTGCAATCATCATCTCAGGAGATCACGGTGTTGGAAAACCTAAGCCCCTCATTTTTCAAAAAATGTTGGATCAACTTCG
>Ga0364859_10587_pt2 | contig 13686 bp, 5 predicted proteins | sample ExccelAu500001D3_FD_206911 | JGI IMG/M metagenome (GOLD analysis project Ga0364859, IMG submission 206911) | Enriched cells from Trout Bog Lake Hypolimnion, Wisconsin, USA - BchlTB.Aug20.5000.01 .D3 | ecosystem: Environmental > Aquatic > Freshwater > Lake > Hypolimnion/Profundal zone | place: USA...
TTCCTGCATTTGCGGGTAAAACTCGTCGTTGTTGCCGTCGTTGTTGGGGGTAAAGGCGTTGGGTATAAAGTAGTTTTGCGGCGGCAATACTTTAATGGCCTGTGTGGTGCTGTCGGTACAGCCGTTCAGGTTACTGGCATACAGCGTAACGTTATAGGTGCCGTATTGCGTAAAATTAAATGTGGCGTTCGAATCGGTTGATGTTCCCAGTCCGCCGAAATTCCAGTTATAGCTGGTGGCGTTGCTGCTGTTATTGGTAAAGTCAACTTCGGTTTGCGGAAGTTGCAGCACGCCGGTGCTTGGGGTAAAGGCGGCAACCGGTTTGGCATAAATCTGAATAAAGTTAGCGGCGCTGCTGTCAACCGTGCAGCCATTGGCCGTTACCGATAAACCAACATTGTAGTTACCGGTGGTAGTATAAACGTGGCAGGGCGCGGCTGTGGTTGAAGTTTGCCCGTCGCCGAAACTCCACAGGTAAGTAGTGTTATTGCCGGGCGTGGTAACATTAGTAAAGCAAACGCTGGTTCCGGGGCAACCCAGCTGCGGAGTAGCAGTAAAGAAAGCCGAAGGCTCAGGCAGAATTGCAATGCTTTGTGTATCGAGGTTGCTGGCGCATCCGGCGCGGTATATAATCAAACTGGCCGTAGTGGTTTCAACTGATGAATAAGTTACATGCTGGTTTTGCAGCGCCGAATTTGCCGGTGTGGCATTGGCGCCAAAGTTCCAGCTGAAACTATCGGTAGGCAAAGCGCTGCCCGTTGATGCGAAGTTGAAACTGTTGTTATTCAAACACTCTGCCGAAGGCACATTAAACAGGGCCACCGGTGCGGCTTTAACTGTTACTACCACGCTGTCGGTGGCGCTGCAGTTATTACCGGTGGCGGTAATTTTGTAGGTATAGTTAACCGGTGTAGTGCCGGTGTTTAAAACACTTACGGTAGGGTTGCTGGCGGTGCTGCTGCTTAACCCTGTTGCAGGGCTCCATACATAAGTATACCCTGCGGTTGAAGGGCCGCCTAAAGTGGCGCTGTCGCCTCCGCAAAAAGATACGGGCGCCCCTGCTGTTACCACCGGTAATGCGGTTACGGTAACAAGCATGGTATCGGGGTTGGCCGTGCAGCCGTTATCTGTTACGTTTAAAATAACAGTGTCCGTTCCGGCGGTTGACCAGTTAACCTGGTAAGGGCCTTTGCCGGTTCCGCCGGCTACGGTGCCTCCTCCAAAATACCAGTGGTAAATTGCATTGGCATCTGAAACGCCGATGTAATTAATGGCACTGTTTACACCTGCGCATACGGGGCTGGTAACGGTAAACGTTGCAGTAGGCACGGGGCCCACGCCTACCGGTACTGAATCGGTTGCAGTGCAGCCCTGCGCATCGGTTGCTGTTACGTAGTAGGTAGTTGCCACTGCCGGCGAAACTGTATTGGTGTTTCCGCTGGCGCCGTTGCTCCATGCATAAGAAACTGCGCCGGGCAGGCTGGCCGAAAGTGTTACGCTGTTACCGTTGCAAACCCCGGTATCGGCCGGTGTTACAATTACCGGCGGTGCATCAACAATAACAACAGCCGTGGCGCTGGCGCTGCAGTTGGCGCCGCTGCTTACAGTAACGCTGTAAACCGTGGTTACCTGCGGAAACACCGTTACCCCCTGCGAGGTTCCGGGAGAGGTATTGCCCGGCATGGCGTTCCAGGTATAACCGCTGGTGTTAACCGAAGTGTAGCTGCACGTTAAAGTAACCAGGGCCCGTGCGCAGCTGTGGCTGCTATCGGGCGTAATTGAAATAGTAAAGGGCGCAACGGTTATAGTGGCCGTACCGCTGGCCGTGCAGGTGCCGTTGCTTGCGGTTACCGTATAGGTTGTGGTGGCAGCCGGCGATACCGTAATGGCCGACGTGGTAGCACCGGTGCTCCATAAATAATTGGTGGCCGGGCTGGCGGTTAAAGTGTTGTTTGTGTTAGGGCAGGTACTGAGCGCCGCCGGGTTAATATTGGCTGCAGGTGTTTGCACCACGGTAAGCGTAAGCGTTGTAAAACTATCGCAACCGGTTACTGTGCTGACGGCAGTATCTTTATATACACCCGAAGCAGTAAGGTTATTGGGGCCGAAAGTATAACTGTTGCCACTGCATATAGTGGCTGAAATAGCCTGATTAATGGTTGGGTATACATTGAGCGTAAGCGTGGTAAAACTATCGCAACCCGCTGCCGAAATAGCGGTGTCCATATACGTTCCGCTTACGGTGTAGGTACGGCCGCCAAAGCTGTAACCGCTGCCCTGGCAAATGTTTTCGGCAATGCTTTGGGTTATCTGCGTAGCCTGTGTAAGGGTTATGTTGGTAATGCTGTCGCAACCGGTTACTGTACTTGGTACGGTATCGGCGTAGTTGCCGCCGGTGGTGTAAACATGCCCGCCAAAAGTATAGCTGGTGCAAAAGGTATGGTTGCCCAGGTTAACCACACTTACCGGATAAACTACAAACGGCGTTACGGTGGTTACGTTTCCGCATGGTGTGGTTACGGTAACCAAACCGCTTATAGTGCCCGGTGCAATAGTGGCGGTAATCTGTGTTGGTGTAACCACTAAATTGGTTAGTGCTGTGCCGCTTATGCTTACGCCGGTAGCACCGGTAAACAGCGTTCCGTTAACGGTAACGGTGCTGCCGGTGCATCCGCTGCCGGTTACGCTGGTAATGGTGGGTGTAGAAACACTGTACGAAATGATTACCTGCCCGTTACCACCGTTACCACCGGTGCCCGGACCGGTGCCGTTAAAAAACTGGTTCTCTCCGCCGCCGCCAGCGCCGCCGCCGCCAATGGTGCTGCCGTTACCGCCGTTTTCGTAAAATGCTGCTACTACGGTTCCGCCAACGCCGCCCGCGTATTGCGGGTTATTGGGGTTGCCCGGTCCACCGGCACCGCCGTTGCCGTTGGCATCCTGCTGGGTTTGGGCAGGGGTGGAGCCGTTACCGGCATTACCTGCACCGCCACCGCCGCCGCCGCCGGTGTTATCGTGCTGATTGTTTCCCAACGCGCCATTGCCGCCGGTGTAAAAAGTACCTGTGCAGCCTGCAAAAGTTCCGCCGCCGCCCATGCCCACTGTAGCGCCTACGCCGCTGGTATTACCAATGCCTGCGCCTCCGCCAACACCTGTTACGGTAATGGTACCGTTGGTAACAATGCTGCTGCCGCCGGGAGTTCCGTTGGGGGCGGTATTTGAAGTGCCCACGCCGCCGGTGCCGCCGGTGCCCACGGTTACTGTAAAGGTTCCGCTAACGTTGGTTAAAACTGCCTGGGCAAAGCCGCCGCCGCCTCCGCCGCTGCCAGCTGCACCGCCGCCCGGTTCGGCCGCGCCGCCGCCGCCGCCACCTGCGCCCCAGCACATTACTGTAATGCTGGTAACACAGGCCGGAACGGTAAACGTGCCCGAAGTGGTAAACACCTGCACCGTCTGGCCCCGTAATGCGGTAAAACTGAAACACAAAGCCGTCAGTAAAAAAGCGGTTGTTCTTAAATAACGGAGGAAAGATTTACTGTTCATTAAATGAATTATTTTGAATAGGGGTGTATAGATGCTGCGTTGTTGTTAAAACAAAAATGCTAAAACGTTAATTATCAGGGGCCGAATTTAAGCTTTTACCCCAAATTCCGTCTGTATAAGACTTGCAGCCGCCTTATGGGGTTGCGTGGGGGGATAAGTAGTGCAAAATGAGGTGGTTAGTTGTTTATCCAGCCAACGGATATAACCCGTTTTTGGAATGGGGACGTGGCCCTGACGGGTTAAGCGGTATTTACCCCTGAGACAAAATGGAATCCTTATTTAAGTTGCCCCGCCATTTATGGCGGGCTTGGCGGAATAAACTTATATCGGGGGCTTTAGCCCTTTTGTAAATGCAGCTTACGTCGTCCAATCATTTTTTTCCGTCGTTCATATCACTGTTAAAGGGCTGAAATGGCGCAGTGTAAAGCATACGGCCTGATGCTCAGGCCTATTTGCATTCAACCGCAAACTCTAAACTCCAGACTGAAAACTGCTACATCAGAAGGATATTTAACCTTAAACGATTGCCATTTCAAGTAACTGTTTGGCATCAATATGCAGTTCGGTGTAAACGGCTTTCAGAAATGCAACATCGGGTTTTTGCCTGCCATTGAGTATCAGCGATAGTTTAGCTGTTGAGATGTTTAACTTTTCGGCAAGGTCTTTTTGTTTCAGGCGCATTTCATGCATTTTCATTTCAATTACCCCGCCAAGTGTTGTTGGTGGCTCAATAACAAAAGTCTTTTTTTCGTACGCCTGTGCTGCAACAGCCAGGCTGCGGATTTTGGCCAGTTCGTTCGCTGTAACGTTTTTACTGCCTTTATTCATCAGCCGCTCAATTTCTGCCATTATTTGCTGGTAGGCAGATTTGTCTTTAATAACAGGCCTCGCGGCGGCTTTTTTTGAAAGCAATCGTACCTCTTTAGCTGTTACTCTTTTTGCACCTTTTATGGTATTCATCTCAGGTAATTTAAATTTTCGAAATATTCTTTATCCGGTCATAGTCTGCATGTCGCCCTACAAAACGGATAAAAACGGTTCTTACATCAAAAAAATCAGGGCCACCACCCGGTAATTGTTACCGCCTGCGTTAAAAACATACCTGTCGTTCCCTACCGCATCCACTGAATTGAAAGTGTTTTTCATTTCATGAAAATTGCTCCAGTCGGCCATTTCTACCATTCTGTACCAATTGTTCAGGGCATCTGTTGCCTGCGGGTTTTTATCAATAAACGCTTTAATAGCACTATAGCTTATTATAACCACCCGTTTAATTTATAACGCGAAAGTAAAAATAAAGTTTAGAAATTCTAAATTTTGTTTAGATTTTTATTGAAGGTATATAACTACGCCAACGTGCCCCCGGAAGGAAAAATAAGGATGTCTGAACGGCAAAGGAGGGAATGGCTGTTTGCATTCAACTGCAAACTTTAAACCCCAAACTGAAAACTGTCACATCTTCACAAACCTCCTCCGCACCACACCTTCCACACTATTCACCTCTACAAAATAAACACCGCTGCTAAGCTGGGTAACATCTATTTCGGTTTTAAACGGCAGGTTGTAAAGCAAGTGCCCGTTAAGGTCGTAAATGGAAATGCTTTGGGGTTGCAGGTTGGTGGTTTTTAGATAGAGTTGGGCGGTGGTGGGGTTGGGGTAGAGGGTGACGTCGGTGGAGGTGATGTTGGTTATGCCGGTTGGGGTTGGAGTGCCGATAACGATGTTGAGGCCTGAAGGAACGGTAACACTATCATTGTAGTTATCTTTTATTATCATCTGCATGTTGTAGTGGCCGGTGGCAATGCCGGTGGTGTTCCAGTTTGCCAGTGTGCCCTGGGTTACCGGTGAGGTGTGAACGGAGTCGGTGATGGTCCAGGTGTTAGTGCCCTGTAGTTGATAAGCTACGTAGTAACTGGCAAAGGTCATGAGGTGGCTGGTAGGTCCGCGGAGGATATAGGCAGAGCCGGTGAGGGGTTGTATATAGCCGGAATCGACGGTTTGAGGAGGCAGCATGCCTACCCAGATATCGGAGCCGCCGTAGGCAACCGGTGGGGATATAACAGGCGTTTGAATCATGAATAAAAGGCCGCTGTCGATTGCATAACCGGTTGCTGCACTGATGGAGCAAAAACCAACCACCGCGGTACCTCCCTGCTCGGCCCGCACGGGGCAGTCAAATCCGCAACCGGATGCGCTCTGGAAACCAAAACCACTGGCCCAGAAGTAGCCACCTGATCCATCGCCAAACATATTTGAACAAGAGGTATGGCCGTGGCCGCTGGTGCCTATTTCGCCCAGTATACAGCTTGCAATATTTACATAGGTGGTATCGGTAGGGTAAACGCCCCAGGTTTGCACCGAGCAGTTGTTGAGCTGGAAGGTGCGGTCGGAGAAGAAAGTGGGGGAGGTTACGTAGCTGGAGTTATCGACCAGGCCCTGAGCCATACCTGTTTCGGCACCCCTATAAATTACAGCCACCGACCGGATGGTGGAGTTGGTGATATTTACATTGGTGAGGTTTTCGGGCATGAGTGCCCAGTGGACTTGTTTGATGTTATCGAGTTCGATAGTATACGGAAGACCGGCAACACCGGCGGAGTCGGGCCCGATGGCGTAGTGCTGAAGGTTGTAGCCATTGGGGAAGGTCCAGGTTAAGCCGGCGCCGCGCTGAATATGGTGCCAAACAATAACGGTATCTACGTTTTTGAGGTTAAGCAAACAAGTATCGGTAGCCACTATTTCACCCAAAAGGTTGGCAGTGTCAACAATAAAGTGTGCATGGGCATTTAAACCGATGGTAGAGGCACTGGAAGTAAATTGCACATTTTGTAAATTGAAGGTTGACGTACCGGCCATGCTCCAGGGTGTGGCAAGTTGGTTAAAATCGAGGGTGCAGTTGCGCATTTGTAACAGGCCGTTGCCATCGCCTTCAAGGCCCCACTGGTAAAAATATTGCTGGGGAAAAAGGAAATATGAATTGGTGGCAAGTACCTGCCCCTGGCCTACAACTATCAGCGAACCACTGATGGTGGCATGGGCGTTGTTGAATATCAGTACTCCGTCGTTAATAACGGCTATACTACTGTTGTTTTGCCAGTTGCCGGTTACAACTAAAGTATCATGGGGTGTCATGCCTACATAAAAAAAATTGCCACCGCTTTTCATGGTGTTCGTCCGCTCTGCTTTTGCTTCGGGGGTTTGTTGTTGAAGCAGGTGACAAATGCCGGAGGGGTGTGCATTTCCATTCCGGGCTGCTGCCGAAGGCATGGGTATTGGGTTATCCTTTTGTTCCCAGGCCTTTTGCAGGGCTTCGTTTACCTGCTGTTGGGGAAAAGGATGACCTTTAACGCTGTTTTGCGCGTTGCAAAGAAACGGAATCAATAAAAGGAAAGTAAATAGTTTCACAGGTGCCAATTTTGAGAATTAGACGAAAAACCGTTTTGGGCAATGTATAATTGGAGTCAATGATTATATGTAAACTTAGTAATTATTTATTATCACCTCAAATTGTGCAGGAATAAGAAGCAAAGCAAGGACAGCCTTGTTAGCGAAATTAAGCGCAGAACGCGCTAAGTATGCTCAGCCGAAGAGAAACTGAAAACAGTTACATCTTCACAAACCTCCTCCTAACCACGCCCTCAGCACTATTCACCTCCACAAAATAAACGCCGCTGCTAAGTTGGGTAACATCTATTTCGGGTTTAAAGGGCGTGGTGTAAAGCATGCGCCCGTTAAGGTCGTAAATGGAAATGGTTTGGGGTTGTATGTTGGTGGTTTTTAGGTAGAGTTGGTTGGTGGTGGGATTGGGGTAGAGGGAGAGAGGGGAATTACTAATTAAGATATTGCTGATGTCCTCGCAGATGGGAATAAATATACTGTCAGACACACTGGTTTTACAGCCATAGCCATTTATGCACGTATATGTTATTGCCCCCTGTTGTCCAAGAATAACAGCGCTATCAACATAAAAATGGTTATTAACTACACCCCAACCACTATAAATTCCTCCAGGTGGATTACCGCCACCTAATAAAAATACAAAAGGACCAGTCCCCCCTTCAGTCGCTGTACCAGTGCCGTCTGGACACGACGCTAAGACAAAGCTATCCTGCGTTAGCGACTGTGTAAACCACCATACATCCCCTGCAGTTACTAACGAATCCCAACTAAAACTAACCGCTGGCAATTGATTTACCGTAAGCGTGAGGCTTACAACACTATCGCAACCACCCGCATTAGTCAACGTATCGGTATAATTACCAGCCTGCGTATGTGCAAAGTTGCCCACATAAAAAGTATCGCCTGCACAGATGGAATGAGCAATGCTAATGCTATCGGTAACGCATGCTTCGCTTCTATAAATGCTTACCGACAAAAAAAGAAGGATACATAGCTGCTTCATAAACCCATTTCCCCAAATATAACATTTGTTTTTCTTAAATGCTTTCGTAATTCGTAAACGTGTGCAACGGTGGTGTAAACAGCATATTTACGGGCGCGTTTGCCGTAGGGGCGAAAAATTTTTCGCCCCTACATTTTGGTGCGGTGGGTGAGGCCTATTTGCATTTCCCGCATGGGGCGAAAATTTTTTCGCCTTTACCCGGTATTCCGTATAATCCGACCCTTACATTACTTCCCAAAATAATCTAAAATACCCATCACCAAAACAGCTGAACGTGTAACACTTAATCAAAGCCAAAACACCAATCAAAGCGCCCCCTTCAACCCGGACATAAAGCATTTTGACATGTAAGAGAAATACCAAACAGGTAAATACGGATGCAACGCAAAGCATACTTTTGGTTTCTGATATATAAAAACTATAGCGTCATGAAAACGATATCCAACATCCTCCTCATTGTTCTGCTGCTTGTATGGGCAGGCAAGGCCACGGCCCAGATACCCAACTGCAGCAACAGCAATATTATTATTACCGATACCATCATCAGCCAGGCCTGCACCAACAACGGGCAAATTGATGTGGGCATAACCGGCGGTACTGCACCCTACACCTTTCAGTGGATGACGGACTATAACCTGCCGGTGCTGTCAACCAGCCAGAACCTTACCGGCGCGTACGCAGGTAACTATGTGCTGATTGTTACCGATAGCCACAGCACCTGCAACACCATTAATGTTTACCTGGCGCCCGCTTTCCAGATACAATCATCCGGCACGGAAGATACCACATGCCCTATCCACAGCGGTAGCTTAACGGTAATAGCTACCGGTGGCAATATTCCTTACAGTTATTTATGGAGCAATGGCGGAACTACCGCTACTATTGGTGGCCTGGCCCCGGGCCATTTTGATGTTACCGTTACTGACGCCGCCGGATGCGAGGTAATTGCCAGCCACCTCGACTCGGCAGGGCTTGATGTTTATGCGGGCGGCTCTATCAACCTCAGCCTTACATTTCAAAACCCAACCACCTGTCAAAACAACAACGGCACTATAACTGCCACCCCAACCGGTGGCACATCGCCTTATACTTACGCATGGAGCAACAACGGAGTATTAATTCCTTCGCAAACCGGCAACCAGGCAACAGGCCTTGCCGGTAACGATTACTACACCGTAGTCGTTACAGATGCAAATGGCTGCGTGGGTTACGGTTACGAATACAGCATGACGTTTACCAGTCCTATAACATTGGGCATTACCAGCACCCCGCAAAACTGCAGCACCATTAATGGCTCGGCAACGGTGGCGGCCAATGGCAGTACTGCCCCGTATACTTATTTATGGAGCACCGGTGCCACCACACAGGCCATAACCGGTTTAGCCGCCGGTTACTTTACCGTTACCGTTACCGATGCCAACAGCTGCATTAATACAAGCAGTACGTATGTTGAATACTACTCGCCGGTTAATGCCAATGTTTCTTCTACCGATCAGATGTGTAATGCCTCGCTGGGTTTAGCTTCAGCAGCGCCTACTTCGGGCACTGCGCCTTATACTTATAGCTGGAGCAACGGTGCAACAACCGCAGCCGTCACTTCGCTTAGCCCCGGCTATTACGAGGTAACGGTTACTGATAACGCCGGCTGCTCGGTGGCCAGCTACGTCTACATTGCGCTGGGTAGTCTTATTACCCCCAACGCCACCCAAACCGACCAGGCGTGCCCTAATACGCTTGGCACAGCTACACTTGCACCCACCGGTGGTGTAGCGCCATATACTTATTTCTGGAGCAACGGTGCAACCGGCGCAACCATTACCGGCTTGCAAAACGGCAACTATCAATATACCATTACCGATGCCAACGGTTGCCAGTACCTTGGCGGAAATGTTTATATCAACTTTAATTCGGGTATAGAGGCCGAAGTTTATGCGCAGGCATACCCTACCTGCCTGCAGCCTAACGGCTCGGCCTATGTATATATTACTAACGGTGCAACTTCGCTTTCTTATTTATGGAATAACGGGCAAACCGGTTCAACGGCCACCGGTCTTGCCGGCGGTTTTTACCAGGTTACTATTACGCAAACTACAACCAACTGCAGTGTGATTAAAAATATCAGTCTGAATGCCCAAAGCCCTATGTATGCCACCGTATCAGTAACCCCTGCCACCTGCATTTTTACCAACGATGGCAGCGCAACGGTTAGCCTTATTAACGGCACCCCGCCTTATACTTACGCATGGGGCAACGGTGCAACCACTGCCTCGGTCGACAGCCTGCACGCCCGCTGGGGAATAGGCGTTAACGTAACTGACGCCAACGGTTGCTGGGCCGATGCTTACCAAAACTCGGTGGGCTACCAGAACCTCAGCTGCGCCGCTGTTATAACCGGTACTATTGTTGACGATCTGAACGGCGACTGCACTTTCGACAATGGCGATAATGAATTGCAAAATACCTGGGTAGGTGTTGTGCCCGGCCACGGAACACTGTCTGATGTATACGGTAATTACCGCTTACTGGTGCCTGCCGGTAACTATGCCGTTACGCAACACGCGCTTTACCGCAACCAGGGTTGCCCGGTAGGCTCTATGGTGTTAGATAACCTGAACGCCGGAACCGTATACGCCAATAATAATTTTTACGACTGGCCACTAAACGTGCAGGACCTGCGCGTAAGCATTACCGATATTGAAGAACCACGCCCTGGCTTTACGCACACCGTACGTGTATGGTTCCAGAACAACGGACTTTTTCCGGTTAGCAATGCCGTAGTAACTTTTGTTTACGATGCCAATGTTACTTACACCGGTGGCGCATATGCCGTAAACACACAAACACGCACCATTACTATTAACTGCGGTTTGCTGCCAGCCTCTTTCGGCTACGGCTACGTTGACCTCGATTTTACTACCGACCCAAGCACCCCGCTTGGCACTTTAGAAACTTATACTGCCAGCATAACACCGGTTATTAATGATGCCACACCGCTCAATAATACCGAAACAGAACAATACCCGGTAGTAAGCTCGTATGATCCTAACCTGCTAACCGTTTCGCCTAAAGGTTCCGGCAACCCCGGTTACATTGCACATGCCGACTCAGTGCTTAAATACACCATACACTTTCAAAACACCGGTAACTTTGCGGCCAGCTTCGTAGCCATCCGCGATACCCTCGATCCGGGACTCGACCCATCAACTATTCAATTGGGCGCATCAACCGCACCGGTTACTTACCAGCTTGAAGACAACGTGCTCATCTTCCTGCTCGACCCTATTTACCTGCCCGACAGCTCAACCGACCAGCTTAACAGCAATGGCGTGGTTTCGTTCTACGTCAAACAAGTTAAAGACCTTGCAGCGGGTACACAAATACATAACAAAACAGCTATCTATTTCGATTTCAACCAACCGGTGCCCACCAACAGCGTGCTCAACACTTTAACCGACACAGCAGAGGGTATCACAACCATCAACGACGAAATTAACATGCAGCTTATGCCCAACCCATCGGCCGGTCAAACCAATGTGGTGCTAAGCCTGCAACAAAACTTCACCGGTATGCTCGAGGTAACAAACCTCCTCGGCCAAACCGTTCATGCCGAGCCTATCAACCTGCAACCCGGCAACTACACCGTGCCCCTTAACCTGCAAGATCAGGCCAGCGGCATCTACCTCGTTCACCTCAGCAACAACAGCACAAGCCACTGCCTTAAATTTGTAAAAGCGCAGTAGAGGGTAATTTGCCAATTCGGCAATTCGATTCCCGCGAAAGGCGGGATGAAACAAATGTGATAATGGAACAGCCAACCGGGGCGGCTGTTCTGTTATCACATTTTTTGTTTTGCGTGGGCGTGCCCCTGCGGGTCAGCCTGTCCCGATGCTCTGATCGGGAGGCTTTTCGCGGAATTTATCCTGATGCTTCATCGGGAAGTCCTCGGTTTAGCAAAGCCTCAACCTGCGGGCTTTCCGCTGCTATCCCTCACGCGAACAGCCAGCAGCCACCCCTTCCGTCCCCTAAAGGGGTCATTATATATTGTTTGGGAGAATGGCTATTTTAGCTGAATAACATACAAATATGACACTTGAAGAATTAAATCGAGATTTTAAAACATTAAAAAAGGAAAATAGAATTGAGGCATTAAAGGATTGTATGAGATATTTTCGACCAAATAAAGAGGGATTATATAATTTGGGCACATGGTATGAACGCGAATTGAGCCTAACATTTGAGAGGGAACCAGATTCTAACTATTACAATATGTTGTTATCTTATAGGCAAGAAATGTCCATAAGGTCTAAGGCTAAATTTACAAGTAAAAAGGGGTGGTCTGATGGCGAACGAGATGCAAAAGAAGTTTTTACTAGAGTTATGACTTTTGCCTCATAAAATAGTTACATGAAACGTTAGCGGATAACAAAAAGGCCAATTGTTTTTTAGACTTTATCCGGTAGGGATCAGCTAAGGTAAAATTTCCGTCTGGCGTTTGTGAAAAGATGCCTAAGGCAACCTTTGTTATATGAATTAGGAGAGAATTTTTTTCATTAATTTTTAACTGGTACCTGACAAAGTCCTTTTCTGATTTTATAGTTGAAAAACCGAGTTCAGTTAAATAAGAATCTATTGCTTTTGAAACAATCATTCCCAAAACTTAGCCAAATAATCTACAAAACCAAACAATTTCCTCCCAAATTAGATATAGGAGCCCCTAAAGGGGAAACTATGGCAAAACAGCCAACTACATTTATTTCTACAGACCCTGTATTTTGCATTTGGCTTTGGTTTCCCCTTTAGGGGCCAGAAGGGGCTACACTCAAAGCATAAACAACCAAACTAAACATATCCCGTTCTCTCTTCTCTATTTTGCTCAGAAAACGTTGAGGTGCGCGGCTCTTCCAACTCTCTCAACTTCTTCCTACCTTCCGTCCATGAAGTTTTACTTAATAATATTCTTTACCATCACCACCACCGGTTGCATAAAAGCACAGCTTCAGCTGCCAATGGATAGCACCACCGTTAAAATTATATTCACACAAACTTTTAAATACGATTCATCTGACCGACCTCAATACTGGCAGAAAGCCAACAATTGGGCCGCTGCTAAATTCGGCTCGGGCTACAAACTGATGCACGCCAGCGAACCGGCAAGGCAAAAAATATTCTTTACCGATTCGTTTACACAGGTAATGGGCACCGGCCCCACCACTGAACGAAGAACAGTCACATACCGCGGCTCCATCGTTTTCAAAAAACACCTCTGCATCCTCCAAATCACCAACCTCTTTTGCAACTACACCGACCACCGCATCCCTTTCGAGCAACTGGTAGCATGGAGCAATCCCACCTCCACCCTGCAAAACACAGAACCCTGGACTCAATTTCTGAAAAACTGTTCCACCCAACTCAATGCTATCCTAAATTCTTTTAATGATTATATGGATGGTAAAAAGTCAATTCACTAAAGCTTTTTTTAGTAGAAGTGTTTGCATTTATTTCTACTGCAACTACAAATAACAAGCAGAGTGTTTCTAAGGCTCGAGCTCAGTAATTTTCCATTTTCTTCCTTATTTTTTTGCTTAACACCAATAAAACCGCTTATTTATATTTATTTGCGTACGGGAAAATGCTACTTATGTTTTTAAACGTGCGCTTAGTTTTTTGTGTGGTGCTAAACTTCTTCGTAAGTCATTGCAGCGCAGAGAAAGAAGACCAGGGTCTGCTTGATTTGTTTGTTTATG
>Ga0364859_10697_pt1 | contig 13657 bp, 13 predicted proteins | sample ExccelAu500001D3_FD_206911 | JGI IMG/M metagenome (GOLD analysis project Ga0364859, IMG submission 206911) | Enriched cells from Trout Bog Lake Hypolimnion, Wisconsin, USA - BchlTB.Aug20.5000.01 .D3 | ecosystem: Environmental > Aquatic > Freshwater > Lake > Hypolimnion/Profundal zone | place: USA...
AGTAAGCAGGTTCCCTAATTTTATGGGGTTGGCAAACGATACATTGTCAACGGAAGCGGTCACCACCGGGCAATTACAGTGTTTCTGGGAGGATATCGCCGCGGCAATGTCCATCCAGTGCATTAGCCTTCCACCCATCAGGTTACCAAGCGTGTTGGTATCGTTGGGTAACACCAATTCAGACATTACAACAATCGTATCCTTCGGATTTTTTCCGGGCATGTTCTTAGAAGTCAAGATAGAATGATTTGAGGTGCAAGGTACATAAAAATGGAAGCCCGGAACTAAGCGGATATTTTGAAAACCATCTTAGTGCCCGTTCATGGCCTCAATAGTCTTCACACAATTAAAGCCATTACTATTAAACAGCCTCAAACTGTAGATACCTGATGCCATTGATTGCGGCAATGTGAACGGTGCAATGTTGCCATTTAAGGTTAACGTTCCTGATTGTATGATTTGTCCCGTAAAATCGGACAATTCGAAAGACCACGTCCCGGGCATTGACGGTAATTCTATGGTCACCCTACCTGTTGCCGGGTTGGGAAACAGCTTAACTTCAAACGTACCGTGTACATTTGCAACACCTTCATTTACCAGCCGTTGGATGTGTGTAGCAGCATGAACAGGGTGACTATACGTAGCATCCGAATAGGTCACTTCAGCCAGTGGGGTAACCTCTCCGGTGCGATAGTAATCCTGTAGATAAGTTGTGGTGGTTTGGCCTTGGGTGAGGCCCAACGTGGTTAACAACAAATCAGTAGCTAATGTACCATTAAGAAAAAAGCTATCAACTGTAGAAACAATTTTCTTGACCTGTAACACATTAAAATACGAAGAGGGTATTCCATCCATGTTTTTAACCCTCATCTGTCCCCAGCCAGTTACTGAATCGGTTTCACTCACATAAGATCTCACAATGCCTGGCGCATGATTGTAACTAAATGCTGTTATTGATATTTGATAATTAAAATCTGATTTATATGACGAAAACCAATTGTTTTCGTAGGTCGCTGGAAATGATATGACAAGGTGAGCCGACGAGAAAGTATCAACCTGCGGAAGAGTCACAAAGCTGTCGGTGAACCCTCCCGTTATAGAGCCGATATAATCGGCAGCCCGAGGCAATTCAATTCCATACTCGAAATTTCCTGCGCTTGTAATGGCACTTTCTACATTTCCCTGATAGGCATACCCTGCAAAATCGTAAAAATTGCTATCGGCAAACGGATACGTAATTGAGGCTACCCGGTAAATAAATGACGGTACAGAACTATCTGTAATTGTGGTCAGATCCCATATTGCATTGGTTGTAGGTGTTAGGATGGGGATGAATGATGCAACAGTTGTATTGGCAATGCTATCGGTGCCAAGAACCGAAACCGGGTAACTGCTTTGGCTGAGCGTGATCTGGGCGGATAAAGTCACAGTAAGCGATAGGGTAACGACTAAGCTTAGCAGGAATTTTCTCATGCAACGTGATTTTGGTGAACAAAAATAAAAATGAATATCGTAAACAAACTTGCTGACAAATCCCCCTTGTTTTCTATAGTTCATCTGTTTTGAAAAACCCTGCTCTACGGATCCTGAAAATAACAATTCAAATTAAGTAAAAAAATAGCATTTTATCCCAATTAATACGAAGAAACCCAGTGTTCCCCCTAGTAAAATTGAGGCAGCACTGGGATTTTTTTGGCCTGCAGCAAGGCGCCGAGCCAAAATAGTGATTCGATTTCATTGAAATTACTTGCTCAGGTGCATGCTCCTTTCTTTGAACAATTGCCTAAACCATGGGTCACGCAGGTTTTTGATGAACCTGATTGCCTCCCCGGTACTCTTCATTTCCGGCCCTAATTCTTTATTTACATTCGGAAATTTATTAAAGCTAAAAATGGGTTCCTTAACGGCGAAGCCCTCGAGGTTCTTTTCTATTTTCAGGTCCCTCAGTTTCATTTCGCCCATCATTACCTTGGTCGCAATATTCAGATAGGGGATACCGTAAGCTTTTGCAATAAATGGCGTCGTCCGGCTGGCCCTTGGATTTGCTTCTATCACAAAAACCTTACCGTCCTTTATCGCGAACTGGATGTTGATCAGTCCCTTGATATTAAGCCTCAGCGCTATTTTCTTCGCTATGTCTATCATCTCCACTACTACCAGTTGACCAAGATTGAAGACAGGAAGCAACGCGTGGCTGTCGCCGCTGTGTATCCCCGCCGGCTCTATGTGCTCCATAATGCCCATGATGTGCACTTCTTCGCCATCGCATATCGCATCTATCTCTGCTTCCTGGCAGCGATCCAGAAAGTGGTCAATAAGTATTTTATTACCAGGCAGATGTTTCAGCAGGCTCAGAACGCTACTTTCCAGTTCATCCTCATTTATTACTATCCTCATACGCTGCCCGCCCAGCACGTATGAAGGTCTCACCAGAACCGGATAGCCAACCGCTTTTGCTACCTCAATGGCATCATCAGTTGTATACGCCGTGCCATAATCAGGGTATGGGATACCCAGTTCTTTCAGCGTATCGCTAAAGCGGCCCCTATCTTCTGCGATGTCCATGTCATCGAACGAGGTCCCAATGATCTTTATACCTTTTTCATGCAATCTCTTAGCCAGTTTTAGAGCTGTTTGTCCCCCCAATTGCACAATTACACCATCTGGTTTTTCATGCTCTATGATCTCCCAAAGGTGCTCCCAGTATACTGGCTCGAAATACAATTTATCTGCGATGTCAAAATCGGTCGACACAGTTTCCGGGTTACAATTCACCATGATCGATTCGTAGCCACACTCCCGAATGGCAATCAAACCATGGGTGCAGCAATAGTCAAATTCTATACCCTGCCCTATGCGGTTAGGCCCGGACCCCAGCACTATTATTTTTTTCTTTTTCGATACGATGCTCTCATTACTCACTATTTCTACTTCCTGTCCAAAGAGCTCATCGGGCTGCGGTTGAAAGGAAACGGTAGGCGCTTCGAACGTACTGTAGTAATAGGGTGTTTTTGCTTCAAACTCCGCACTGCAGGTATCTACCATTTTAAAAACACGGGTTATACCCAGCGATTTCCGGTATTCATATACTTCCTCTGCCGTGCAGTCTTTTACCAATTCTGCTATTTGTTCATCGCTGAAGCCCATTTGCTTCGCGTCTGTCAATAAGGTAACTGGCAGTTTGCCGAGGTGCTTGTGTTTACGTATCTCATTTTCCAGGTTCACAATATCCTGGATCTGGTATAGGAACCAGCGATCTATTTGGGTCAGCTCACGGATGGTTTTGATAGATACACCGGCCGCGATTGCTTCCTTTATGCGGAAAATACGGTCCCAGGTAGGGCGTTTCAGCGAATTGATCAGTTCTTCAGGGCGCATGCGGCTGGTACTGATGAAGGACAGCCCCGTAGCATTGTTCTCAAGGCTTTGACAGGCTTTTTGAAGTGCCTCAGGGAATGTGCGGCCGATGGCCATCACTTCTCCCACTGATTTCATCTGCAACCCTAAAGTATCGTCTGCCCCCTTGAATTTGTCGAAATTCCAACGGGGCATTTTAACGATCACGTAATCAAGCGCCGGTTCAAAATATGCCGAAGTTGTCTGCGTGATCTGATTTTTTAACTCATCCAGCGCATAGCCTATAGCCAGCTTCGCGGCCATTTTGGCAATAGGGTATCCGGTTGCTTTCGACGCAAGTGCTGATGAGCGGCTAACCCGGGGATTTATCTCTATGGCGATTATTTCTTCGGTGTCAGGGTTGAGGGCAAACTGTACATTACATCCACCCGCAAAATTCCCCAAATCGCGCATCATCATGATTGCGGTATTGCGCATGAGTTGGAACGCCGTATCGCTGAGTGTCATTGCCGGCGCTACGGTAATGCTATCACCGGTATGAATGCCCATGGGGTCCAGGTTCTCGACGGTGCAGATGATCACGACGTTATCATACCTGTCCCGGAGGAGTTCTAATTCAAATTCCTTCCAACCCAGCATTGCTTTTTCCACTAACACCTCGTGCATAGGCGAAGCTGTGAGACCGCGTTCAAGTGCGCCATCCAGTTCATCTTTATGCATCACAATGCCGCCCCCGGAACCTCCTAAAGTAAATGAGGGCCTTATAACGATAGGTAACCCTATTTCCTGTGCAAATTCTTTCCCTTCCAACAATGAATTTGCTGTCCTGGCAGGTGCAACCGGTACTCCCAGCCTGATCATCCACTGGCGGAACAGTTCTCGGTCCTCAGCTTTATCAATAGCTTTTATGTCCACACCTATCAACCGAACGTTAAACCTCTCCCAAACACCCAATTCATCCGCTTCTTTTGCCAGGTTCAGCGCGGTCTGGCCACCCATAGTTGCCAGTACCGCATCTATTTGGTTCTCTTCGAGTATCTGCTCAATGCTCTCAACCGTAAGTGGCAATAAATAGACCCGATCAGCCATGATTGGGTCCGTCATGATGGTAGCAGGGTTAGAGTTGATCAAAACAACCCTGATCCCTTCTTCCCTAAGGCTACGTGCTGCCTGAGAACCTGAATAGTCGAATTCACAGGCCTGTCCGATAACAATGGGCCCCGAACCGATGATCAAAACACTTTTTATAGAATGGTCGCGCATTAAAAGAGAAAAAATTAAAAATTAAAAAAATATAAAGCAACGCGATGAGCACACACAAAAATCGGGCTCAACGCCCGAAGTGCAAAATTATAAAAAAAATCGCCCGCTACCATATTATATTTTTGATGATAGTTACGCATTTGATTTCAAGTGTTACCAATGAATACTCATAACATTATCCTTATTTACCGTTTCCAAGTGACATTGCGAAGGGCAAGAAACACTTTATCGAAATATCGATTTTAGGCGTCTGAAAAACATTTTTAATTTATATCTAACGAAATCCCCAGTTGTGGATAATTATTTACATAATTTTGCCGGGAGTTGGATAATATAATCCAAAAGTGAATAACTTTTTTCGCACTTTTGCGAAGAATAAATTACCCCCATAATGAGTTTTTTAGGTTTTTTTAAATTTCTGACACAAGAAATCGCAATAGATCTTGGCACAGCCAATACACTTATCATTCATAACGACCAGGTGGTAGTAGACGAACCATCAATAGTGGCCATAGACCGCACTACAAATAAAATAGTAGCTGTGGGCAAAAAGGCCATGATGATGCACGAAAAAACCCACGACAACCTGAAAACCATTCGACCCTTGAAAGATGGCGTTATCGCCGATTTCAACGCCGCGGAAGGGATGCTGCGTGAAATGATCAAATTAGTATACCCAAAGAAACCCATGTTCCCACCCAGTTGGCGGATGGTTATTTGTATCCCTTCCAGTATTACCGAAGTGGAAAAAAGGGCCGTACGCGACTCTGCTGAACAGGCGGGAGCAAAGGAAGTATACATGATCCACGAGCCGATGGCGGCAGCGCTGGGTATAGGTATCGATGTGGAAGAGCCCACTGGCAATATGATCATCGATATAGGCGGGGGTACCACCGGCATCTCCGTGATAGCCCTTGCCGGTATTGTTTGCGATCAGAGCATCCGGATCGCCGGTGATGAATTTACTACAGACATCATGGAGACCATGCGCCGCTACCATAGCCTGATGATAGGCGAACGGACTGCTGAACAAATAAAAATACATGTGGGTTCTGCCCTCAAAGAGTTGGATAATCCACCCGATGACATAGCCGTAAATGGCCGTGACCTTGTAACCGGTATTCCGAAGCAGATCATGGTAACCTATCAGGAAGTAGCAGAGGCCCTTGATAAATCAATATTCAAAATAGAAGAAGCTATTTTAAAGGCATTGGAAAGCACGCCACCCGAGCTCGCTTCTGATATCTATCGCCGTGGGTTGTACCTCACCGGCGGGGGCGCATTGCTCAGGGGGCTGGACCGGCGTATCTCGCATAAGATCAAATTGCCTGTGCATGTGGCCGATGACCCGCTGCGTGCAGTAGTTCGCGGCACAGGCATGGCTTTGAAAAATATCGCAAGGATGCCGTACTTGATGAAATAAAATTTCAATGGACAGCTTTAGCGAATGCTGTCCATTGAAATTTATTGCTGCGGTCTTTTGCAGGGCGCAGGGCATGAAGATACCGGAAGGTTGAAAAGACCAAGTGTTTCCCATCCTGCACGACAGCATGATCCTATACCATTAACGATCAATTGAACCAATTTCATAAGTGCGCAATTTTATTCTTTTTATACGGCGCTTTTTTAATCTCATACTGTTTCTCTTATTAGAGATGGTGTGTATGGTGCTTGTTGCCCAAACAAAGACGCTACAGGGAAATGACCTGGTCAGTTCAGCCAATTCAATATCAGGCCTTGTGTATAAAAAAAGAAGCGATGTCGCCTATTATTTTGGGCTACGCAACATGAATGATAGCTTGCTGAATGAAAACGCACTTTTACGGAAAAAGATAGAACAGCTACATAGTTTAGATACACTAAGGGACAGCCTGGTTCATTCAAAGATAAACCCCTCTGACACGTCGATACACATCGTAAAATTTGCCGACTACGTTTACCGCACGGCCCGTGTCATCAATAATTCCATTAATACCAGCAACAATTATATTACCATAAACCGCGGCGCCAGGGATGGGGTAGAAAAAAACATGGCCGTAATATCGGGTACCGGTATTGTGGGTAGGGTAGAGCATGTTTCCGCCCATTTTGCAAGCGTACTTTCCATTCTAAGTTCTAAACAAAAAGTGAGTGCGAAGCTAAAGGACGGCACCAATGGGTACATCGTTTGGGATGAGAAGCAGCCGGATGAGTTATTAATGACCGATGTGACACAGCAGGCGAAAGTAAAAAAAGGCGACTCCGTTTTTACTACCAGTTACTCATTCTTTCCCGCAGACCTGTTGATAGGCGTGGTGACAAAAATTGAGACAATCAAAAAAAATAATTTTCAGTTGTTGTACCTGCAGTCTTCCACTAATTTCAGGAACCTTCAGTACGTATATGTAGTGGAAAATAAAATGGCACAGGAAAGAAAACAATTAGAAGATTCATCGATAAAAAAGTAGGGCGCTTGAAGGCGCAAGAAACAAAACGCTATTTGTCGCAGAGAGAAAAGGAGAACAGGCAAAAAATATGAACGTTTATTTAAAAAATATAATTCGTTTTTGTATTATCATCCTGCTACAGGTGCTGATCCTAAATAACATCAATCTACGCTGGTGGAATGAGCCTTCCGGTTTCCCGGTGTTCATTCCTTATGTGTATCCTGTATTTATACTTTTGCTTCCCTTTGAAACGCCCGTGTGGGCATTGCTACTTATAGGGTTTGGGTTAGGGGCAACGGTTGACACCTTTATGAATACCGCAGGCATGCACGCATGCGCCACCGTCCTCATTGCCTATTTACGTACCAACGTCCTCAGTGCACTTCTGCCACGCAATCTTTCCGACTACGATAATCAACAGCCTTCCATAAAAAGCATGGGGTGGATGCCGTTTCTCACCTACAGCGCATTCTTATTCGTCATTCATGATTTCACTTATTTCACAATAGAACTTTGGAACTTGTCTAATATCGGTTTCCTCTTACTCAAGGTTCTAGCCTCCACAGTTACATCGATGTTATTCATCATAGTTTATCTGCTATTATTCACTCGCCAGACTTCGTCAAGGGTCTGAGGCCTTTTGTTGTCCCGCTCAGATTTAGTCCAGTGGAATAGTAACATTGAAAACGCAGTTATAATGGGTTACTGTTGCTGGTTTTAACCATTCAATGTTAATATTTCCAGCGGTATCTACAAATCCATTTAATATGTCTATCCAAACAACACCTGTATCGTCAAAAAATCGACTACCATACGTCGTTTGAGCTGTAAAATTGCCTGCAATTAGTGTCGGGTAATAACCAATAGGCAATATTCCCATAACTTTTACAGCATAAATAGGCGACGCCGCAAAATTATTCGCATTGCCAGCCGCCAGAAACCCTTTTAAATGCAGCGTATTCGCTGCCCAGTCTTTCTTGTAATAAATACTACCCACCACACCTCCGTCAGCAGCGGGTGTAGACACTGTAATTGTCGTAAAGGCGGCGTCCCGGTTATTCAATGCCAGCCCTACACCAAAGGGCACCAATGAAGCCAATAAAAAATGTGTGGTATCTATGGCGGTAGTATCCGGCAAAATGGTTAACACCCCGGTACTGTCTAACACAACGTCGGGGGCAGAACCATCGTTAAACGTCAAGGGAGTTGCGCTTGGCGTCACAACGATATAAACTGCATCCCCAGAAGTTACCGGAGTGGTATAAGTCTGTGCCGCGAAATTCACAGCCTGCCCATTATATACGAACCACCCTTCGCTTACGGTAACGGTAGCACCGCTGGTGCTACTCACCATGCCACTTAAAATAGCGGGCGAGTTGTTATTCACCCCCAACCCCAATAGCTGGTCCACCACTTCTTGCCAGGCCGTTTGTAAGTATCCCATCTGGTCTTGCGTGAGCGGAAACCCACCTGGTTTTGTAAAATCGATCGCTTTCATATTTGCATGCCCATCTTAGCGGGCCCTCATTTTTATTCCGTTAAAAAATTATTGTCTTGCGTGCCAAATTTCAGAAAACTAAAACGTAACAATACTATAAACATTCCGCCCCGGAAGTCGATACAAGTCAACCAGCGCCTTCATTCGGGCCATGTCAAAAGTTATACTGGCCGGCACGTTTACTATAAACCCTATACGCACAATTGTCTCTGATTCCGTATAAAGAGGTACCGGGTCCACATAGGAGGTCGTTCCTTCTTCACTTACTTTTCCCAGCCATACCGGGTCAGCCTCCGTGACCAGGTATAGATTTACCGGGGCCATCGCACTTCCATCGGTGATATATATCCGCCGTAGCGAAGTGTCAAATGTATCATTCAGTGCGGCTTCTATGTAGCAGACCTGGCTATTGTGGCCAAGCAGATACAAATTATTGGCCCTGTTCGTCATAAACAGGTTGTACACATATTTCACTGGCGCGGCGAGGGCTTTCAGCCATGCAAACTGTATAGGCTGCCGTAAGCGTATCGGTAAGTTGGTCCAAACCAGATTATCAAAATCAATATTGAAAAAATCCATTGCGTATAATATCCCGAGCGGGACATCCTCTTGATTAGTTAATAAGTAATTTTAAAAAAAACGCAGCCACTAATGCAATCCAAGATCCATTTAATTCCGTTTAAGAATTTGAATACGGCACATAGTTTATATGGGCGTTAAAATAAACTTCATCAAGCGTCATGTAACCTGCATCGGGTATGTAAACATTTGGTGTTGCCGCAAGTATGTTTACGTACGGCGTCAAGGCATAATTAGCCTGGGCGCCTACCACCTCAAAAATCTGAACACCACTTATTGCCTGTCCTGCTCCAATGAGGCTGTTAAGCATGAAGACACCGTTAAACGGAAGATTCTCCAGAAACGTGTTTACCCCATCAAGCACTGGAGTCGATTCCGTCCCATCGAGCCTGGCGCCGGTCGCGTCCAGCACCAATGGGTCATAGTAGATATTCAACGCGAGCTGTAGGTTGTCCGGGCTACCGGACGTGATCTGAAGTAAAACACCTGCATCTTTTATCCTATTCATATAAGTTGAAAAAGCTGTCAACTGCCCCGAAGACAATGGAGCCAATACAGCCCCGGTGATGACAGCCGCCTTGATCCTAACAATTCCAGTCAATTCCACAGCGGCGGCATAGGCCACTATGAGCACCGTAGGATCTGAGGGTGGCACTACCGCGTAAACATCGGTATCGGGTGGAAGAGTTACCCCATATTGGAACGCCTTAGCCATTGTAGCATACCATTCAAGAGTATGGGGTTTCTGGGTGCCCAGTATATTTTGTACTTCACTCACATGCGCATCATAGAGGCTCTCCGTCACCCATTGACAGGTAGCTACAACCCAGGTCCACAAAAGCCATATTGCCACTGACGACGTCGATGTCAATCCGTTTAAAGTGCTATCAGCATTTTTTGCTGCCACAATGCTTGCCTGTATTTCTGCAATTGTCCTTGCCATATAAACTTGATTACGTTATGAATTAATATATCCCACCGGTGAACCCGGTCGGCACAGAATAAACAAATACACCGGCGCCAAAATTTGCCGTCGTTAACATCGTACCACCACCACTGCCGCATGCAGGATAATAACTTGTTCCGGAAGCAATGGAAATCGCAGAGCCATCTAATGTACCGTTTCTGTAAAATTGTATGGTCCAGGCACTAAGGTCTAGTGCTATACCGATCACATCACCGGGATTATAGCTAACCTGTCCGGACGAATTGGAGGCTCCGTTGTAGAAGTATCCACCGCCCCCGTATAAGCCAAGTGTCCCGGAGCTGCCACCCGTATAATTGGTTAATACGCCGCTACCATTGTCGACACCGATCACCATATTCGTAGTACTGGTTCCACCAACTGTCACTTCCCAGTACCGCTTACTCCCGATTGATATGGGTATCGTAGCCCGCACTTCGCCCGTACCCGATGAGGTTTCCGTTAAAAATGGCGTGCCGCTGAGTGCAATTGCCGATCCTACATTCGTCGGATCCCAGGCGGCAAATACCGTTCCGCTACCTGTTGACCGGTGCCCCAGCAAACGATAAAAATACTGTGCAGGACAAAAAACAGCGTGCACCAGAATACATGTAGTCAATAGAATAGTTTTCATAGTTGTCAGATTTTAAGATTAATAGAGACCCACGCACCGCCATTTACTGGTGCCAGAGTTCCATTTTAATACGATTCCCTCCATGGTAGTGCTCAGCGTAGTCGGTAATGACATCAGACCGCTCTCAAACGAAGAACCCCATGTTATCGTGTATGAGCCGGTGCCAGTCACTTGCATAACCAGCATCTGACCGGCAACCGGTGTTCCAGCGATCGACACCGATGAGATATTCGCTGCTTGCGCCGTAATATCGTATTCATCATAACTACCACAGTTGATAGAAGGAGAGGTACTGCTGGCTGTCGTACCTACACGTGGCTGGAATGTGGCCCAGGTGCCATCGCCTCTTAGAAAGGTAGTACTGGAGGCAGTACCTGAAGCGCTCAAGTCAGTTACCGGGATTGCAGTTACAAAAGAGACATTGCCACCCACCCCTTTTAGATACCCTGCACTGGCAGCAGTCGACCCAGATATTGCATCAAGCACAAAACTGTGGTTGGGAAACTGCACTAAAATATTGCTTGTCATCCCGCTGAAGTTCCAATCGGCCCGATACCCCGTGTTCACCATCATCGATACGAAATCATCCCCTGACGAAAAAACCAACCCACCATGAGCAGGTGTTGCCGGGATCCCTGTCAGTAAATTAATACCCGACGAAAATTGCTGCAGCCCTGTAAAATCCCCTGAATATCCATAATCAAATCCAAATGCACCACCAGATAGATTAATCGGATCAGACCCTGTATAAGTGGTGCCCGCGGGTGTCGCCCACGATCCAGAACCGTTCAAAAACTGCGTGGATGTCCCCGAAAGTGCAGGCAAGAATCCATGCTTAGAAGTAGTGGCATTATTTGTCGTTATGTTTGACGTTGATAAGTTTCCATCAGTTACAGCGTCCCACGTCGCATCACCCCGCCAAAATGTAGCCGCACTGGCTCCGGTGCCGGAATTAAGGTTGGCCACAGGAATATTACCCAAACCAATGCTCCCGCTTGAGCTTATCGTACCACCCGTTAAGGGCGAGCTCGCGGTTATGCTCGTGACAGTTCCGGCCGGAGGTGTTGCCCATGTCCCATCACCTCTCCAAAAAGTAGAAGCGCTTGCCCCGCTCCCTGAATTTAAATTCCCCACCGGTATATTACCTAACCCGATACTGCCACTTGAGGTAATTGTTCCACCCGTGAGCGGTGACGTTGCTGTGATACTGGTTAGTGTTCCGCCCCCACCTGGCGTTGCCCATGTACCATCACCCCTCCAAAACGTTGTTGACGAAGCATCTATACCATAGTTTAAATTATAAGTGCTAAGGTTACCTGTAGTGCTGGTCGACAGGTTGTCTAATGTAAAAGAGTGATTGGCCAGCGTGTAAATTGGATTGGAGGATAATATCCCGGGAACAATTGTTAAAGAATATCCACTTGGAAACATGTTATAGATATCATTGTTCGGCAGGCATCCTATCGCAAAGCCTGAAGTAGGTGCGGAAAGGCCGCTGACCGTGTTGATATAAATCGCCGAAAATGTCTGCGGCACCGTGAAAGTGCCACTATATCCGTAGTTGAACCCGATGTCACCACTAGCGGTTATTGTACCGCCCGTCAGCGGCGGTGATGCTACAATACTGGTCACCGTTCCGCTCCCACCACCAGAACTTCCATCACTCGCAGCCGTTATCCTTCCGTATACATCCACAGTAAGGTTAGCGTTGGTATAGTTGCCAGGCGCAACAGACGTCGTGGGCAAAGAAATCGTTCCGGAACTGGTGATTGTCCCCCCCGACAACCCACTGCCTGCTGTTACCGACGTTACTGTGCCGGACCCTGTGCCGCTAAATGTATCCTTCAGCGCCGTCACCAGTCGGTTAAACGGAAAAATGTAATTGACAAAGCCGGAGCCATCGTTTTCGATGCCCATAAAATAACTGCTCGTATCAACGTCCGGCGCTTTCGGCAACGAACTTATTTTTATTTGTCCCGACACCATTGTCACCGATATCAAGACCAAGATTCCAATCAAAAACGTTGTTCTCATGATTTTATAATTTTAATGTTCAAATACCTGATATTACTCCCTGACGAAATGCTCTCCTCCATCTTCCGTCTCAAAATCTTCGACGCCATCTTCGGTAACGAATACACCATCCAGGTTGCCTAAGTTCCCGATCACGACATCGTTCTGTATGAAATATTGCAATACGCCGTTGTCGGTCATTGTGTCGCTATCAAATGCTATAGCGGCATTGGTCGTAGAAGTAGCTCCTGAAGCACTTTCATCCGGTATATTATACGCAGCACCCACGGTCGGGGTATCGCTAATGCTGATGCTGTTCAGGGCGCAAAAAGCCATTCCGCCCTCCATACTCCCCATCGCCTGTATGATCACATCTACCATACTCTGGTTTGGTAATACTGTTATTGTTGCCATATCTTGTGCTGATTTTTTCCTTATAGCTTCGACACGATTTCGCCAAAATCGGTACCAGCGTTATTTCCTACAGGGGCAGTTCCGCTGATATCATTCAAGCTTGTCACCGGTACAACCACTTCATCTATGTAGTCAAATTTGAAGTAGAACGTGTAGTCAGTGGTGTCCTGCACCTTCATGTATATGTACGTTGAGGTTATCGGAAAGCAGAACTTATCGCCCAGCCAATTGTCGGTAATTAATATTAGCCCGCTACCGGGAAATGATAATGAATACTTCTTCATAGTTTTATTGTTTATTGTAAAATTTTATTTCGTCAGTTTATCTTTAAGGGTAAAATGCATCACTGCTTATTACGCCCGCGTTTGTGAGGTTAATGCCCACCACATCCATCCCATCCCTGGTAAATTCTACTGCAATTGCCCGCACTATATCTTGCGGGTTTTCATCATTGAAGTAGTCGAACACGCCAACACAAATCGTTGGGTTTTGTTTGAACTCACCCTTGT
>Ga0364859_10701_pt1 | contig 13624 bp, 5 predicted proteins | sample ExccelAu500001D3_FD_206911 | JGI IMG/M metagenome (GOLD analysis project Ga0364859, IMG submission 206911) | Enriched cells from Trout Bog Lake Hypolimnion, Wisconsin, USA - BchlTB.Aug20.5000.01 .D3 | ecosystem: Environmental > Aquatic > Freshwater > Lake > Hypolimnion/Profundal zone | place: USA...
GGCAGAAACATCGAACGACAATTGAGCCTGGTCATACTGCGATTTGGTAACTGCGCCGGCCGCAAACATGTTTTTGTACCGGGCATAGTTGGCAGAATCGTTGTTCAGTTTTGCCTGCGCGGTTTTTATCTTGTTCCTGAGATCGGCCAATACCGGTGCATTCTCATCCACATTCTTTTTAGCGTAATCGAACGAACTGTGCGACGCACTTAACCTGGCGGCGAAGGTGTTATTTTCAACTTTGTAAATGGCCTCTCCTTTTTTAATGCTATCCCCATCCAATTTAAACTTGGAGATGATGTATCCATCGGCCAGGGCATAAACCTTGTACTCATTTTTAGGAACGATGTAGCCGGAGGCATAAACCGCCTCAGTGATAGACTTATGTACCGGATTTAAGGTTTTGCTTTTGTTGCAACCGGTTAACAGAAAAACCGAAGCCACAACGGAAATAAATAAAGCGACAAAGATTTTGGATTTCATGATTGGCCAATGGTTTAACATTCCGGTATTTCTGATTTTCAGGGTTTTATAAAACGGGGAATTGTAATACAGCCTTGATTTTCAATTGAGCAAAAGAACAAACTAAGTGTCTTGAAAACAAGCTGCAATTTGCAATTAGTATCATTTATCGCTTGAAACGTGAAATGCCTGCGCTAAGGCGTACCCTTTCCAAATTTGCCTTAACAGGATTTGCGAAAAATGTTTGTGATAACACCTAAAAATGCTTTAACTTTAGAGTGCAGGGATATTAACAACAGGACAAAAATATTTTGAAGTGATACAACTATATTGTTTATTTTTAAATCTATTCAAAGAATAAACCCCTGTGGATGAGATGAAATTTACCCTCCGTGATATTTTAATCCCTTTTTCCTTCTTTTTTCTTGCAGAACAGGCAACTGCGCAATGCGTTCAGCAACCTATTATTAATTTTGTTAACCCGTCTTTTGAAGGGACTCCGGGAGCTAATTTAACCCCAGCCCCCTGGACAGAGTGTATGCCGGGTCAAACACCCGATACCCAACCGGGTTCATGGGGCGTAACGCTGCCTGCTTCTAACGGAAGCACCTATCTTGGCTTGGTTGCCGAGCCATCAGCCAACTGGCAGGAAGGTGCTTCAGAACCTCTTGGTACGCCCTTTCTTGCAGGTGTGATGTATACGTTTACAGTTGATATAGCCAATTCGTCATCAACGGGCGGTGGTATTGTTCCCGGATGCGCTGAATTGCAGATTTGGGGAGGATTTGGCGCCTGCGACCAAAATACTTTACTCTGGAGTTCAGGCAACATTACTCCTTACGATCAATGGGAAACTTACACAGTAACTTTTACCCCCACCCAAAATTTTACTTACTGCATGTTCCAGGTGCACAGTTTAGGCTGTTCATCGCAACCGTACATCTTAGTTGATAATATCGGTTCAGTAGTGCCTTCAAATGTAACAGCAACCCCACAGCTGGTTAATAATGATAGCTGCGCCGGGCAATCAACCGGAAAGGCTGTGGTTCACACCGCCGGGCCCAATCCCCCTTTTACTTATCAATGGAGCAGTCCCAATGGTTCAGATTCAACGTTAAGTAATGCGGCGGCCGGTACTTATACGGTAACGGTTACTGATTCACACACCTGCACCGCCACTGCCACTGTTACTATTTCACAGCCATTGGCCATAACGCTTACTCCCGATATTATTCAGCCAGGCTGTTCTGGCTCCACAGGTTCAGCCTATATGAGTTATGCAGGAGGTACCCAGCCTTTTTCTTTTATATGGAGTAACGGGCCTACAACACAAAACGACCCCAATCTTTTTGCCGGAACTTATAACCTTACGGCAACTGACGCTAATGGCTGTACTGCTAACGGAAACATAGCTATCGTTAATCCTGCACCGATGTCTATTACGGCCAATATAACCAACGCCACATGCGCCGGCAGCAATGGCAGCATTGCAACTACCGTTGGCGGGGGTAACGCTCCGTATACCTATTTATGGAGCACCGCGCCGGCTCAAACCACAGCAACTGCTACCGGTATCCCCGCAGGTGTTTATACCGTTACTGTTACTGATGCCGGCCATTGTACGGCCACAGCCATATTTACCATTTCGCAGCCGCCCCCGGGTATGAATGTTTCGCTTGCGGTTACTGAGGTACTCTGTTTTGGACAAGGTACCGGGGCCATTAATTCTACTGCCAGTGGCGGTAGTCCGCCCTATACGTACGCATGGAGCAACGGCAATTCCTCTCCGGGCATAAACAACCTCAATGCGGGCCCTTATTCTGTAACAGTTAATGATCAAAGTGGATGTGGCTATGTTCTGGATACACTGGTTACGCAACCGGACTCTGCACTTATTGCCACCATTACTGAAACTGATGTTAAGTGTTTCGGACAAAATACCGGCGTCGCAACTGTTGAAGCAGCCGGTGGAACGCGGGCGTACAGTTATAACTGGAGCAGCACACCACCACAAACAACCTTAACAGCCGATAATTTGCCGGCAGGCACTTACAATGTTACGGTAACCGATGCTAATCAGTGTATTTTTACCGCAACTACAACCGTTAATCAGGCGCCCGCCCTACAGGTTAGTGAAACCCACGTAAATGTTTTATGCTATGGTGCCAGTACAGGTAGTGCCAACGCCATTGTCAGCGGTGGCAATCCTCCATACACATATTTGTGGAATACAACACCACCTGCTACCGGTGATACTATAACCAACGTACCGGCAGCAACTTACCTGGTTGGGGTAAGCGATGCTAACCAGTGTACAGCAAGTACTTCATCTGTTATTACGCAGCCCGATTCAGCGTTGCAGGTAACCGACACTTTAATTCAACCCATTTGTTTTGGCCAAACACCGGCAACTGCTGCTGCCTACGCCGCCGGCGGTACGCGCGGTTATACTTATTCGTGGAACACAACCCCGGTGCAAACAACCCCGGTTATCAGTAATGTTCCGGCAGGCACTTACACGGTTGTAGTTACAGACGCCAACGGATGCACCGTCACTGATTCAATTACTGCTAATGCTCCTACCGCACTGGTACTTAATCCTGTTGTAGTTAATATTTTATGTTTTGGCGATAATACCGGTAGCATTACCGCCAATGCCAGCGGCAGCTACGGGGGCTATTCATACACATGGAGTACAGCACCTGTCCAGGATTCTTCAACCGCTATCAAATTGATAGCCGGTTCTTATAACCTGACCGTTACGGATATAGCCGGATGCACCGCTACATCAACAAACGCGGTTACGCAACCTGCCGCTCCGTTATCTTTATCAACCACCCAAACAGATATACTTTGTTACGGAGCCAGCACCGGTGTTGCAACTGTTGCGGCAACAGGAGGCACCACTGCCTATAACTACGCCTGGAATACCACTCCACAACAAACCACCGCATCTATTTCCAATCTTGTTGCCGGTGGCTATGCAGTTACGGTAACTGATGCAAATAGCTGTACACAAACCGCCTCTGTTACGCTAACTCAACCTCCTGCGCCTTTGCAGGCAACTCCAACTATCACCGATATTCAGTGTAACGGAGATAACAATGGAAAGATAGACGTTGCCGTTACCGGAGGAACTACGGCATACACCTACACATGGAATGCCGGTGGTTCTACATCAGCAGACATTTCCAACGCCTCTGCCGGAACTTATTCAATCACTATAACTGATGCTAACAATTGTACTTTAGCATTAAACAACCTGGTGATTACGGAACCAACAGCCCTGGCACTGACAACGCTGGTAACCAATGTTTCATGTCCTCATCATGGAGATGGTCAGATAGATGCTTCGGTATCAGGCGCTACACCGCCTTATACCTACACATGGAATAACGGAGAAACAACTGCTACCGACACGCTGCTGAACGGCGGCGCATACAGCTTATTAGTAACTGATAATAATGGGTGCACTATAACAGCCAACAACCTCCTGGTTGCAGAATTACCTGGTGTTTCGCTGCAGGCAACTGTTACCAATATTGTGTGTTTCCCGCTTAAAGACGGCGCCATAAACATCAGTGCCGTATCATCCTTTATGCCTTTGCAGTACAAGTGGAATAATGGTTCGGTTAGCCCTAATCTTACTGATATTGATACCGGGCTTTATTCGGTAACGGTTACCGATGCCCATAATTGTATAGCTGATACCATCCTGCATGTAGGCAACGACTCTGCGTTTACAATGGCCGCTACTCCCGATACCATTACCATCAATTTAGGACAGAGCGTAAACATTAATCTTACAGCCTTTGGCGGAACGTTTAACACAATCGAGTGGAGCCCTACCGACGGTTTACCTTGTTCAGATTGCCAAAACCCAATTGCATCGCCTATTTCAAGTATTACTTATTACGTGGCTACAACTGATTTACGGGGTTGTACCGCAAATGCCCAGGTACAGGTAATTGTTATACCTACATACGACATATTTGTACCTAACGCATTTACCCCTAACGGCGACGGAAGGAATGATTACTTTGAAGTATTCGGGAATAAAGAAGCCTGGAAATATTTTACAGTTGAGGTTTTTGACCGTTGGGGTGAAAGAGTCTACGAAAGCAATGACATGAATTTTGCGTGGGATGGCGAATTTAAAGGCAGGCCGGCACCAATGGGTGTTTATGTTTACGAAATTCACCTGGTGTTCCTGGATAACCATACCGAGAAAATGTTTAAAGGAAGTGTTACACTGATACGATAAGAGCGTTATGGTGCGAAAGTGTTAAAGTGCTGACAGCCGGTTTAACCGGTTTCATTTAAAACCCATAGTATGGCCGATTACGATTGGAGTAAATTTTGCAGGCGCATTGATGTTAATGCCGATGCAGATATGATATACATGTCGCTGGCAACCCAGGCAGGCCTGGAAAGCTGGTTTTTGCGCACTGCTGAGTTTACGGCTCCCGATAATGTGTTGAGAAGAAAGAATGAGTTTTTTAAGAAAGATGATACTTACCGCTGGTTGTGGTTTGGCTACGGCGATGAAACCGAAGAACGTGGCACCATACTTGAAGCCAATGGTACGGATATGGTAAAATTTACATTCGCAGGTACCTGCGAAGTAACTATTTCAATAAAAAACGACCAGGGATTAACCGTAGTTGAAATAACGCAGGAAAATATCCCGCTGGACGAAAAGTCGAAAGCCAACTGGCATTTGGGTTGCTCAACCGGATGGACTTTTTACCTGGCCAACCTTAAATCAGTTTTGGAAGGGGGATTGGACCTCCGGAACAAAAATGAAGCACTGCAGCGGGTGGTAAATGCCTGATTTCAGAAGATATTGCATATTCCCACTGTAACTACCCAGCCATTGGGGTACATAGTATATTGCTTATTTAAAAAGGGATATAGCACATTATAAGAAAGCGCTATTGGAAAAAACAGCTTTTTCTTTACCAGCATATTATATCCAATACTTACCGGCATATCCGGAATGTTCATTTTTAATACCGGCATATTAATTTGCCAGCTGCCCGTTGCCTGGTTCGGTTTAAGGGTAGCATTATCCAGATCGTCAATTTGCCTGTGCAGCAAATCAAAGCGTACCCGGAAGTATAAGCCCTTCCAGGCATTATACTGAACATAAACACCACCACCATAGGTATAACGATAAGCATTGGTATAATAAAGCTGGTTATTTACATCGGCCAGCAATACGTTTTTTGAACCTGAATAGATGAACACCAGTCCTGCTCCGGCATAAAGGTCTTTCCATATTTTGTGCCCTACAGTTGGTGCCACACCTATATTAACCTGGCCGTTAACAGAACCGAAATCTATATCAGGCTCAATAATATATCTCATTTGATTAGCACGCCCATAACGCGAAAGAAAAGGGCAATCTTCATGTTTGGGTTCAGGTATCGGAACATCAAGATTTTCAGAACCGTGTGGATGGCTGGATGGCGCAGGTTGATCCTCTTCCTGGGCAACTGCAATACCCGAAATCAACATCATAGCGGGAAATAAAAGTACACCTGCCTTCATAAAGCCCTCCCTGTTTCATAAAAATAAAACCGGGCCTGGTTAAAAAGGTTTAAGAATTCCGTTGTTTTTTTTGATAATGAATTCTGTAAAAAGCAAACGCCCCGAAATACGGGGCGCCTGCGGTCTATTCCAGGGGGGATTAGAACTTTAATATCTTGAATTCAGTTCGTCGGTTTTCCTGGTGTTCTTCCTCCGTACAAGGTACTACATAATCTCCTTCACACGCGCATTTATTAACCAGGCGGCTTTCGCCATAACCTGCAGCTATCATCCGTTTAGGATCAACACCCTGCGATGCAATGTAAGATACAGCTGCTTCAGCACGCTTGCTGGAAAGTTGCTGGTTATATTTAATAGTAGCCCGGCAATCGGTGTGCGAGCTTAACTCAATTTCAAGCGTTGGGTTATCCTTCATCACCTTAACAAGCTTATCAAGCTCTTTAGCTGCATCGGGGCGTATATACCACTTGTCCAGGTCGTAATATATATTCTCAATCTTGATAGCAACACCTTTCTTCACTCTTTCCAGTTCAAGCACTGAATAAAGGGTTATAGGCGCTTTCTTGCCTATGGTAGACTGGGTTCCTGTAACCGTCAGGTATTTAATTTCAGGATCCCCGGTTTCCTTGGTGGCCTCTAAACGGTAATTGGTTTCGGGGTCGAGGGTAAACATGCACTTACCGTCTTTATTGGCGGTGCAAAATTCATCCTTTTTGGTGGTCATATTGGTGACCTTAATTTTTGCACCTTCAATAGGGTCGCGGGTCTTTTTATCCAAAACTGTAACTTCCAGGTTAATACCGGCTTCAGCTACCAATGGTATTTTAACCAGTTCGGGTTTCTGCTTTATATCGGCAGTAACTTCGTTGGGTAGATAACCGGCTTTGCTTGCGCTGAATTTATATTTTGTATCCTGCGAGGCAGGGAAACAGAAACCACCATCCTTATCAGTTTTGGCATCACCTTTTTGAACATCTGCTTCTTTCATTACTACTGCCGCATCCTGTATAGGTTGGCCTGTACCTGCGTCATATACAACTCCGCAAACAGTTATGCCCTTGCGGGTAAAACTGTAAATATCATCATCGCCATGGCCACCGGGACGGTTAGAAACGAAATAGCCATGTTTGTTATCTTTTCCAATTACGTATTCAAAATCATCCGAGTTTGTATTAATCGGGTAACCGAGATTCACGGGTTCGGTCCAGGTGGTCAATTTTCCGGTTTTAACCGGAGTAGATGAATAAATATCCAACCCACCTAATCCTTCATGCCCGTCAGAGGCAAAGTACAGGGTTCCGTCATCCGCAATAAAGGGGAACATATCATTACCCGAAGTATTGATTTTAGGGCCCAGGTTTACCGGGGTGCTCCAGGTGCCGCCAATTTCACGCGTGGTCATGTAAATATCTACACCACCATAGCCTCCCGGCTTATCGCTGGCAAAATACAGCGTCTTACCATCTTTGGTAATGGTAGGGTGGCAAACTGAGTATTCCTTATCGTTAAACGGCACCGCCTCAACAGTTTCATCGCCCCAGCGGTTCTGGTCAGCCAGCCAGGCAATACGGTAAATTTTAAGTTTTACAGTTTTATCTGCGGCAAAGAAGGCGCGCTTGCCGTTGTAGTTGCTGCGGTCAAGATATAACTCCTGTAGCTTGTCATTATAACTGGTTACACCTTCGTGAAACTTCCTGTCTGGCTGACGGCCCGCCATCAGGACGCTTTTGGTAATGTTGCCTGTTGAATCATCTTTAAAAGCCTGATAAATCTGCAGAAAGTTGGCATGTGTCCAGTTGTCCTTATGTTTAATGGCTGTCTCCTCAAAACGTGTAGAGCAGAAAAATATGCCTGTGTCTTTGTATAACGAAACCCCGAAATCAGAATATTTAGAATTAATATCCAGGTTCTTGATATCGTAAAATCCGTGGTCTTTACTCAGTTCATCAATTTTGTCAATCCCCGCCAAACGGTCCTTTACACTATTGTCGTTTGGTACGGCATCTGCGTATAATTTGTAATAAACTTTTGCATCAGCATATTTCTGATTGGCGCGTAAGGCTTCGGCATAATACAACTTATCAATAACGTCGGTATTTTCCATGTTAACAAGCTGCCCGTAATATGTTTCAGCATCAGGCCAGTCATTTATTAACCTGTAGCTATCCGCAAGTTTTTGCAGTACGTGTACATTCTTCTCGTCCTTTTTCAAAGCACGCTTATAAAAAGCTATCGCCTTTAAATAGTCGAACTGCTTAAAATAATAATCGGCAACCCGTACTACCGGTTTTTCGGCTGCCGCCATGCCCGAAAACATTCCGAACATGATAAGCAGCATCAGGGATTTCTTCAAACTCATAGTGTTGTATTTATTAGGTTTCCTGAGTGTTCTTTTTAGAAGTATTTGACGTAACGAGGCGTAACAAATCTCTTTTTATCATACCAAAAATCGTAACCAATCATTAATTCATGTGTTCCGCTGGTGTAATGTTTCAAAGCGGTTAATTCAGCATCATAACTATACCCTATTTCCAATTGCGGAGTAACTTTTATTTGCAGGAACGGAATAATTGCCTGCCCGATATAAGAATAATCGCCACCGGTACGGTAAGTAACCCCTAACCAAAGCCTGTCAATAAACAATAAGGCCGGGCTGATATCAATCTGGGGGATATTATGAGGCAAGCCCTGCTGATACTTCAGAAGTATTGTCGGCCTGAACTTTACAATAGCCGGATCTTTGCCTATAACATAACCTGCAGTTAAAACATAGGCGTTATACATTTTTGCATCAGGCGTGTTGCCGATAACCAGCGTCGTTTTGTCTTTTAAAGAGCTTGGAAGCAAGTGGGGTGCTGAAACACCAACAAAGTATCTTTTACCATAAGCATAAATACCAAACCCAAAGTTAGGCACAAAAAGATTTTGATTGCCGGCATAAGCCGCATCAGCCCCCGTTTGCACCAGTTCGGCATTCGTATTATTCTGATTGTAGTAAGCAAAAGAGGCCTGCACCCCAAAGCATAATCTTGATTGTTTGATACGAATCCTGTAAGCAAATGAAGGGGTAACATTCAGCGTGTTAGACAAGCCAATCTTGTCGTCTGATATTACCATGCCCAAAGCATACTGGTCTCTTCTTAGCGGGCTGTTAATGCTCAGGTTTGCAGTTCGCGGCGCACCATCAATGCCCACCCATTGGTCGCGCACAATGCCCATCACATTCAATACCTCGCGGCTGCCCGCATATGCCGGGTTCAGAAACAAGCCATTAAACATATACATGCTGTAGCTGGGGTCCTGCTGCGCCTGCAGGCTTGTAAACGCGGCCGCCAGCATCAGTGCTGAGAATATAAGCTTCTTCATAATAGAACTTTTTTCAGTTTAACATTTTTCTATAAAGGGCCTTCCGGTGAAACCATCCGCCGGAAGGCCTTTTTACTTTTTTATCGGGTTATCACTACAAACTTAGCCTCACTCTTACCTGTTCCATCATTGTATGAGTAGATAACGTAGTAAGTGCCGTCAGGTAATAATACACCCTGTTGGTTATGTCCGTCAAAGTCGTTCAGGTAGTGTCCGTTACTTGCCCAAACCTCCAGTCCCCAACGATCGAATATCATAATCGATGCATTAGGATACTTCTCGTTACAAGGTATCACATAAGTATCGTTGGTACCGTCACCGTTAGGCGAGAATGCATTTGGTATAAAGCAAGGTCCGGTTATGGTTACACAAATATCTGCAGTATCACAGAATTTGTAGTGGCCGGTTTCGGCACATACCTGGTAAGTAAACTGCTCAATGCCCTGGTAACCCTTATCTGGGGTGTAAGTAATAGTCAGGTCAGGGTTTACCACTGCCGCTCCATTAACAGGAGGTACTGAAACTGTTACCACAGTATCGGCAGCAACAGGTATTATGTCGTTGCCCAATACATCAAGCACCAGTTTAGAGTTGGCATTCATAGTATCCCTGTCGCACGACTCAGGAACGGCTTTGATCGTAGAATCAATCACAGTTATAATAACCCTGGCTGTATCGCAACCGTTGGCGTTGCAAACTACTACACAGAATGTATCGTTACCCACAAAGTTATGGGTAGGAACATAAGTGAAGCAGGTGTCGCCGTTGTTGGCTGTTGCTGTTCCGTTCTGAGGATTACACAACGAAGTAATATGCCAAGGAGTAGTTGATGTAACCAGGCCACTTAAACAAACCGTGTCAGGTGTGTTTTCAAGTGTTGTATCGGTAATAGGCGGAACGTGAGGTGGAGGACAGCTGCCTATAAATACTGTGATAGAAGCTGTATCGCAGAATTGGCGAGGAGCGTTATCACAAACATAGTAACTGAACCTTGCGGTGCCGGAAGTTCCGTCAGCATGGAATGTAATGATACTATCACTATAAGTAACATTACCCACGTTACCCGGAGTTACCGGACCAACACCCGTAATACCAATTACCACACCGTTTTGAACAATGGCCTTATTGAGTACCGCCATATTGATGGTATCCGTACCACATATGTATTCAGTGTCGTTAGCCAGTTTAAACGGTGTAGGTATGATATAAATAACCACCTGTGCTGTATCGCACAATGTTGGATATCCGTAGTCACAAATCTTGTAACAGAATGTATCGGTGCTTACAGCCAGTGGTCCCGGAGTATATGTAATAGTTCCGTTCGGGTTCATACTTGCGGTTCCTAAAGCAGGTTGGCAAGGTATGGCCGTAAGCACTATGCTATCACCGTTATTGCTGTAATCGTTCGATAATACCGGAACAACAACAGGTACACCATAGTTGGTAGAATCAAAGTCATTAACAGCTACCGGAGGATAGTTGTAAACCACAATGATAGTATCAACATAAATATAGATGGTAGCAATACTGCATAATGGAGCAGGATCGCATATCTGGTATACTATGCTGTCAACACCGGCCACAGGCGAAGTGTAAGTAATAGTACCGTTTGCATTCAATACATACGAAGCACCAGGTAAGCTTGGTCCCTGTATAATTGAAACCGTCAACGCAGCTGGGTCCGGATAGAAGTCGTTACCCAGTTCATTGATTACGGTATGCACATTTGTGCTGGTTACCACACCATCGTTATTTGCATGTATAGAGTCGTTACCCGGATTAGGACAGGTTACAACGTTTACAGTAATAAAGTTGGTTGCGCACAACGGATCAGTGTTACAAACTGTGTATGGTATTACGTAAGTTCCAGGTACTGTTGCTGCAAATACTATAGCGCCGTTTCCGGTTATTGCCACAGTTGCAGTACCCGGTCCGGTTACGGTACCGTATGAGTAAGTCATTGGCAAGCCACGTGGGTCAACGGTTGCACCGGCCACATCAATACCAATACTTTGAGTTGTACAACTTGATGCGCCGATCTTGAATGCCAGCGGAGGATACTTAACAGGGCGGATGTAAATAACCACCTGTGCGGTATCGCACAACGTAGGCGCACCGTAATCACATATCTTGTAACAGAAGGTATCGGTTGTTATAGCGCCAGGACCCGGACTATAAGTAATAGTTCCGTTAGCATTCATAACCGCCGTTCCTAAATCCGGCGAACAAGGTATAGCTGTAAGAACGATGCTATCGCCGTTGTTGCTGTAGTCATTGTTCAATACGTGTACCACAACCGGCACACCGTAGTTGGTTGAATCATAATCATCAACCGCCACCGGTGGATAGTTGTAAACTACGTTAGGCAGTGTATCAACATAGATGTAAATAGTAGCACTGCTGCACAATGGCGCAGGGTCGCATATCTGGTAAACTATGCTGTCGTAACCCGGCACAGGTGATGTATATGTAATTGTTCCGTTAGGATTAATTACATAAGTAGCGCCCGGTAAGCCTGGTCCCTGCAACACCGTTACGGTTAATGAATCAGGATTTGGATAGAAGTCATTTCCTAACTCATTGATATTAGTAGGCACATTTACGGTAGTAACAACACCATCCGGGTTAGCTTTAATAGAGTCGTTAGCAATTATGCTGTCGCAATTAACCACAACTATTGTAATTGTGTTTGATGCGCAAAGCGAGTTAATTGCCAATGTGCTATGGTTACAAACCGAGTAAGGTATAGTGTAAGTACCCGGTACAGTATCCCAGAAGTCAATAGTTCCGTTACCGGTAATTCTGTAATGGCCGCTGGCTGATGAAACAACTCCGTAAATATAAGTCATCGGATCGCCGTGCGGATCAGTAGTAGAACCGGCTACGTCAATACCAACAAACTGGCCTTTACAGGTGTAAACCGTTTGTGGCAATGCAATAGGCGGAACGTTGTAGTTCCTGATGTAAATAACCACCTGTGCGGTATCACATAATGTCGGAGCCCCGTAATCACAGATACGATAATCGAATGTATCTGTTGAGCCCGGTGCACCGTGAGGAGTATAAGTGATAGTACCATTCGGATTAATCACTACAGTTCCGCTATCCGGATTCACAGTAATACCTGCAACATAAATACTGTCGCCGTTATTGCTGTAATCATTGCTTAATACCGGAACAACTACCGGCGTGTTGTAGTTAGTTGAATCAAAGTCATCAACCGCTACAGGTGGATAATTCGTAACTACATTAGGCAGGGTATCAACATAGATATAGATAGTGGCCGTGCTGCACAACGGAGCAGGGTCGCAAATCTGGTATACTATACTGTCAAAGCCCTGGGTAGGTGAAACATAGGTAATGGTTCCATTAGCATTAATTACCGCCGTAGCGCCAGGTAATGATGGCCCGCTGAGTATGGTAACATGTAATGAGTCAGGCGTTGGATAATAATCGTTGGCCAGTTGATTAATCAAAGTTACTGTATCAACGGTTGTAACAACCTGGTCATTATTAGCTTGTATAGAATCGTTAGGGAAGGTGCGGCAATCAATTACCCTTACATATATGAAGCTGCTTGCGCACAACGAAGGTACCGGTTGCGGGCTGTGGTTACATACAGTGTAAGGAATAATGTAGAGACCCGGAGAAGGTGCGCTGAAAACAACTGCCCCGTTACCGGTTACTGCCAGGGTTGCACCCGGGTTACCAATAATGCTTCCATAAGTATAAGTCATTGGGTTACCATGTGGGTCAGTAGTTCCGGCCGCCACGTTTATACCAATTGACGCATCAAAACAAACCCTTGCAGTTACAGGTCCTGCAATAGGCGGAACGTTGTAGTTGCGGAAGTAAATAACTACGGTAGCAGTATCGCATAACGTTGGAATACCATAATCGCAGGTACGGTATGTGAAAGTATCACTGGTAATTGTATTCAGGTTCGGACTATAAGTAACCGTTCCGTTTGAATCAACAACTGCTGATCCGCCATGAGGCTGTGTAACAATACCACCGTTAACAATGCTGTCACCGTTGTTGCTGTAGTCATTGTTCAATACCGGAACTATCACAGGCACACCATAGTTGGTTGAGTCGTAATCGTTCACAGCCACCGGAGGATAGTTGGTTACAATCAGCGGCAGCGTATCAACATAGATGTAGATAGTTGCGCTGCTGCACAATGGAGCAGGATCGCATATCTGGTAAACTATGCTGTCGTAACCAGGAACCGGTGAGGTAT
>Ga0364859_10388_pt1 | contig 13609 bp, 10 predicted proteins | sample ExccelAu500001D3_FD_206911 | JGI IMG/M metagenome (GOLD analysis project Ga0364859, IMG submission 206911) | Enriched cells from Trout Bog Lake Hypolimnion, Wisconsin, USA - BchlTB.Aug20.5000.01 .D3 | ecosystem: Environmental > Aquatic > Freshwater > Lake > Hypolimnion/Profundal zone | place: USA...
CGGTTGGGCCAGGCTCTTCCTCTCTATCCTCTTTTTCTTTGTCTTTCAATGAATCTCATTGCCTTGATCTGGTGTTTAAATCATAGCCTCAAAACTGGCTGAATACCAAAAACCCCCCTGACGGGAGGTCTCTGGCTGGCGTTGGCGGGGAAAAACTTTTTCGTTGCCGTTAAGCTAATTGCATGCGGGTTCACGCATCCGTTCAATTTGCTCATGGTCTTAGTAAGTGGACAATTTCTCTCTGACGTGAGAGTTGCCTTAGATTACGACTATCGACCGGCGAAGTCAAGCGCTGAAATGTTGTTTAAATAACAAATTTAAAATTCTTTTCTGAATTCCAGTTTGGAACCAGAAGCGGCATGAATACCTCGATTGCGTTGGTTGTAGTGTTTTTGCTATTGATCTGGCAAATTAGGCGTCTGTAATAAACTTGATTCTTGGCGACCGGTCCTGAGTGCGTAATTGTTCAAAAGGTTAATATTGGGACCAGCCCTGGTTGATTTCTGTTGCTGCCTGAGAGGCTTCGTCATTCTTGCGACAAAAGAAAAGAGAGGAGGGCTGAGCTCTCCTCTCCTGAATTCCTGTGCTGTTTGATTACGAGAACAAGTTGGCGTCACGAGCTGAGGCGACGAGCCAGTTGATGCAACCGGGTGTTGCCAAGCCACCGGTAACGCCGGCTGCTCCAAACAATACTCTCTTCATGGCATCTTGAGTGCCGGCTGCCATGTGCATGAAGCCCATGATCATTGTCGGACCGCCCCAGGCAATGCCGAGGATTTCTAAACCATTGGCGATGATGTTGAGCAACGCTTCCAGGTTTGCCAGGTTGTTTACGCGCACCGTGCCAGCGGTGTTGACGCCTGTCACGTAGGTGGCATCAGCGCCTTGCGGTCCAATTGTACCGTTGGTGGCGCCCGACAGAGACGGGGCAGTGGCTAAGCCGCCTTGCTGGGATTGGGTCTGAGTATTCGGGCTTGTGCTGCCGTATCCAGTAACACCTTGAGCGCCAGTGGTGGAGAAGGCATCTTGTCCGGTACCTTGAGCGTTAGCCGCCGAACTCATGGTCAATCCAACAAAAAGGGCTGAGAGAAGACTGAGAGAAGCAAACGATTTAGTAATTGAACGCATTATTGGAGAACCTCCGCGCATCGTGTAATAAAAAGGGACTTGGACTTTGGTAAAAAGGTTTGTTGAGGCGTTGCCCTTCAACCGTTGTAAAGATACGTGCAATTGCAATGGAAGTCAAGGGGTGATATTGAAGTTGAGTCTATCCGGAGTCACTGAAAAAAAAAGCCATTTAGGATTTAAGAACTTTTGGTGAAATTGTGGACAGGTGTTCGATAATTCCTCAGACTACTTACCCGAGTCGGAATGTTTTCACGCTTGAATAAGGCAGGTTCGTGATATCAAGCAGTGATCGGATTTTCTTTTGCTTTTCCCTGTTTTAGTTGTTGCTTGTCAGGTTTGAGCAGAAGAGTGGCGTTGGTGTTAATGGAAAAAAAAGAGGAGGGCGGAAGCCCTCCTCTCCTGGATTCGTGCGCGATTTGATTACGAGAACAAGTTGGCATCACGGGCTGAGGCGACGAGCCAGTTGATGCAACCAGGTGTTGCCAATCCACCAGTGACACCAGCGGCTCCGAACAATACTCTCTTCATGGCATCTTGGGTGCCTGCAGCCATGTGCATAAAGCCCATGATCATTGTAGGACCGCCCCAGGCAATACCGAGGATTTCCAAACCGTTAGCAATGATGTTCAGTAATGCTTCCAGGTTGGCCAGGTTGTTGACGCGGACTGTACCAGCGGTGTTGACGCCGGTGACGTACGTGGCATCAGTGCCTTGCGGTCCAATGGTGCCGTTGGTTGCTCCGGACAAGGAAGGAGCCGTTGCCAGCCCGCCTTGTTGCGTCTGGGTCTGGGTGTTCGGGCTAGTGGCGCCGTATCCAGTCACACCTTGAGCAGCTGTGGTGGAGAATGCATCTTGCCCTGTTCCCTGGGCGAAAGCTGGGGTAGCGCAAGCAGCAACGACGCATAGACCGAGGGCAGACATAGTAAGATTACGGAAAGTATTCATGGAGAACCTCCTCGAAGAACAATAAATTGTAGTTTGTTAAGTTAGTAAGTTGGGCGGTGATCTCGATTGCTGGAAGGGCAACCACTTGAAATCACTTGCTAAGAATAGGCCAACTCTTGCTTGAAGTCAATGGGTTTTTTACGTTTCCCCACATTTTAATGTACAGCTGGTTCGTTGTTTTGTCTGAAGACGGCAAGCTCCTGGAGTGCCCCGAATGAGCCAGGCGGTGCCTCTGTTAAACAGTTTTGGACCTGGTGTTGGATATCTTTATTGATGCTAATCGTGCTCAATAAATCTCAAGCTTGTTGATTGACTGTTTTGGTATTACCGGTGGTGCGTTGCTCCTCTGGCATGGTGACTCATCTCTGAAGTGACATCATCTGGTCGAAAGAGAAAGGAGGGCTTTCGCCCTCCTTTGTTGCTTTGTATTGTTGATGGTCTGTATGTGGCGTTGCTCAGGAGAACAAGTTGGCGTCACGAGCCGAAGCGACGAGCCAGTTGATGCAACCAGGAGTTGCTAATCCACCAGTGACACCAGCGGCTCCGAACAACACTCTCTTCATGGCATCTTGGGTGCCTGCAGCCATGTGCATAAAGCCCATAATCATTGTCGGACCACCCCAGGCAATACCGAGGATTTCCAGACCGTTAGCAATGATATTGAGTAATGCTTCCAGGTTGGCCAGGTTATTGACGCGTACTGTGCCTGCGGTGTTGACGCCTGTAACGTATGTTGCATCAGTGCCTTGCGGTCCAATGGTGCCGTTGGTCGCGCCCGAAAGCGAAGGAGCAGTTGCCAGTCCACCTTGTTGCGTCTGGGTCTGGGTATTCGGGCTAGTGCCGCCGTAACCAGTAACACCTTGAGCTGCTGTAGTGGAGAATGCATCTTGTCCGGTTCCCTGGGCGAAAGCAGGTGCAGCACAAGCCGCTGCAACAGAAAGTCCAAGGGCGGCCATAGTAAGTTTGCGCAAATTAGTCATGAGGAACCTCCTGCCAGTTCTCAAAGAAATTTTTATAGTTAGTAAAAGCAATTGAACCGGTGTATCCAGTCAGCAGCCATCTAGGCGCGGCCTCTTGGAATCACACGGTTAGAATATGTCAAAGGGAGTGACAAGTCAAGATGGAATAACAAATTTTTTTCCATATTTAATCTGTGTCGGATAATCAACCGAATCTTCGATGGGCTGTCAATTTTGTATGAGTGATTCGATTTTTCGAAGCTTGGAAAGCAGGGACCGGACAAAAAAAGAGGAGGGTTGGCCTCCTCTTTTTTGAGCGTGATTTTGAAATTGACTCAGGAAAACAAGTTGGCGTCACGAGCCGAGGCGACGAGCCAGTTAATGCAACCAGGAGTTGCCAGACCGCCGGTAACGCCAGCTGCTCCGAATAAAACGCGTTTCATGGCGTCATGAGTACCGGCAGCCATGTGCATGAAACCGAAGATCATTGTAGGACCGCCCCAGGCAATGCCGAGTATTTCCAGACCGTTAGCAATTATGTTCAGTAAAGCTTCCAGGTTTGCCAGGTTGTTGACACGGACGGTGCCTGCTGTATTTACGCCGGTGACGTATGTAGCGTCAGCGCCCTGGGGACCGATTGTGCCGTTGGTTGCTCCTGACAGAGACGGTGCTTGAGCGAGCCCGCCTTGCATTGTTTGAGTCTGAGTGTTTGGGCTCTGTGCCCCGTAACCCTGATCGCCCTGGGCTCCACCGGTGGAGAAGGCATCTTCATTGGTGCCGATTTGGGCCTGTACAGGTGCTGATGCTAAGGCGGCGATGATGGAAAGAGCAGCCACATACATTGTCAGTTTGCCAAACATAGTAAAATCCTCCAGCTTTAATTTGAAATCCGTCATTACTTGCCGCGGTCAGTCTCAGTTTGAAGTTCATTGCCCCGCGTAAATAAGTAACTTGCTCAGCTCAATAATTAGATCTAAGCCGAGCATTTATTGCACTTAATAAACTCGGGCAGGACTGGCTCTCCAGATTCCTGCTTGACTTTGACTGGATTGGATAATCCAGTGCTCGCTCAGGCAAAGAATGAGAGCAAAAAAGAAGGAAGGCAAAGCCCTCCTTCAGAGTTTTTGATTGATGCTGTGCCCGATTACGAGAACAAGTTAGCGTCACGAGCCGAGGCGACGAGCCAGTTGATGCAACCAGGAGTTGCCAGACCGCCTGTTACGCCAGCTGCTCCGAACAATACGCGTTTCATAGCGTCATGAGTACCGGCAGCCATGTGCATAAAGCCGAGAATCATTGTTGGTCCACCCCAGGCGATGCCGAGAATTTCCAGACCATTGGCAATGATATTCAATAATGCTTCCAGGTTTGCCAGGTTGTTGACGCGGACTGTGCCGGCTGTATTTACGCCAGTAACGTAAGTGGCATCAGTGCCTTGCGGACCAATTGTGCCATTGGTCGCGCCCGAAAGCGACGGGGCTGTGGCCAGTCCGCCTTGCATTGTTTGAGTTTGGGTATTCGGGCTGGCAGTTCCGTATCCTGTCACACCCTGGGCGCCTCCGCTGTTGATGGCAGTCATGCCAGTGCCCTGGGCTAAGGCCGGAGTACTTAAACAAGCGGTTAGGACCGACAATCCGACTACCAACTTGCTCAGATTACGGAGTCTATTCATAGGCAACCTCCCAGAGGAAATTCATAAAAAGGAACTTAGTAAGCAACGCGCATGCGACTTCCGGTCTGAGAAAGCTCAACCTCTTGAAATCGCGGTCCTAGAATAAGGCCAGATATATTGATAGTCAACAGGTTTTTTGTTGCCTGAGCAACACTTTTTAAGAAACGGCAGAAAGAACACGCTCAATTCGCCCCGGACTGAACATCAACAGCTCGAACATGGCGGCTGCGTACCCTGAAAGTGATGCCTCGCCCAATCGCTTCTCTAATTGCCGGATCGAGCTGATTGCATCGATATAGTTGACCCGCCCAGCACCGCGAGCTTTCGCCAGAGCCTTGCATTGCATCTTTACAAGCGCATAAATCAGGGCTAAATGGTGGAAGCCTGCAATTACCGTTAGCTGGCCAAATCCTGCACCAAAATAAAGCTTGCCAAAAATACGTGAAAAAAAGTACCTATATAAAAGATCCTCGACTTCCGGTTCATCTTTTGCCCAATCGATTGTGCTCAGTTCCTCGAGCGTGTACGAATGACCGGGGACTGCAATTTTCAAGGGGGTATATAGGCCGCGCAGGACAATTTGGCTGAGAAAGCGGTTGACCTGAAATTCATTTTCAGTCGGGCGCAATATACGTGTGGGAAAATATGTTGAATGCAGCGCCAGTAAAAGATGGTTATCGATTGCCCGGAGCGCTTTATATCCAGGTCGATTGGCGCTGGCACTTGATTGTCCTCTATCCTCCAGATCCCTGGTATGGCTTAAATTAATTAAGTCCTCCGAGCCCCTGGCTGTGCGGCTATCGATCTTGCTGGCGCCGTCGACGACGCTTACAGCGGTGGTTGGCGAGGGCATGGTTCTGGCCAGGCTGACCAGGTATTTCGAGACCAGCCAAAATCGCTCGCTCAATGGTTTTTCCTTTGCTTTAAGGCGGTGAATGATTTCACCTTCAATTTCCAGATATTTGTCCCACGAGATTGGCTTTCCCCCGGTTAGCTCGAGCTTGCTCCAGTTTGGGTGAAAATCTGGATAAAGAGTGCGGAAGTCGGCTAACTTTCCTTCCAGGTAATCTCTTTGTTCGACCAGCGATTTTCCGGTGTTGTTACAAACAGCCATGCTAACGAAGCTGACTGTGGCGTAAATGCCGCTGGGAGTTTCATTAAAAGAGTAGGGGAACTGCTGGCACATTTGTGGTTTGAACTTCGAGCCCCTTTGACCGTGAATGAAACAGAGATTGTTTACAAGGAATGGGCAGAAACCGTCGTCGAATTCGACGATGGCGTTGGAGTAGGGAGTATTTTTCTTTTCATGTGAGCGCAACGGTCTGAAGAGCTTTCTGCCCTTAACTTTGGGCAGCAATTCTCCCCAGTTAATTGGACTGATCCGCTTGTAGTCGGCTTCTGTCATGGGTACTGCCCAGCCGCTGCAGCACCTGCCGCAGCCAGTGCATTCGTAATTGATTCCGTCGGGCAGATGGAGAGTTTGTGTGGTCAAAGACTGTGTAGACATAATTCACTCAAAATTGATCGCCGTATTAAATTTGTTATTTGAACCATTTGTCATTCGTCTCTTATGACCTGACTATTCCCGGAGTTTTTGGCCGCCTATGAGCTTGCCTGAGCAGACCCGCCTTTTGGCTCCAGTGCAGAGTGGAACGTTGTTAGGTATGCCGAAATAAGTAGTAAAGGCAAGTAAGGCAAAGAGAAATGATTCTTTGAATTTAGCAGAGATTCCTAAATCTTCATGCCTCAAAATGGCAATTTCTCTCGGGAATGCTTCCCTTAATTGTTGCACCAGAAAATTATTATCAGCGCCCCCACCGCCGAGGATCAGCCGTTTTATCTGAATCCTGTCCATTACGTGGTTTCTATAAGCCTCAAAAACAGAGCGCGCGGTCAAAGCGGAAGCTGTGGCAAGCAGATTTTCCCTGGTAATTCCCAGCCTTTCTGATTCGGCAATCAGCTCGTCAGCAAATGGATGACCGAACAATTCTCTGCCAGTTGTTTTTGGTGGCTGCCGCAAGAAGTAGGGATGATCTAATAACCTGCTTAGCCACTTTTCGTCCACCTTACCAGAGGCAGCGATGGTGCCTGATTTATCGAAATCACAATGGAAAAATTTCTGGGCGATTCTATCGATTATCATATTCGCCGGACCTGTATCGAAGGCATACCGGGCCTGACCATCTTCTGAAAGAATAGTGATATTGGCAATCCCACCGAGATTGAGTACACCACTGGCGATACCATCGTTTCCGAACAAAACTTCGTCGGCAAAGGGAACCAGGGGGGCACCCTGCCCGCCCTCGGCGATGTCAGCCGTGCGGAAGTCGGCAACGACGGGAACATCGGTCCTGGCAAAGATGGCTGCAGGTTCGCCGAGCTGGAGTGTGCCTGAGGCCATCGTGCCCCAGAATGGTGACGAGTCTGGAGCGTGCCAGACGGTTTGACCGTGTGAGCCAATTAAATCGATATCGCTCATCGTCAGTCCGGCATCGCTGGTTACCTCAAGGGCTGCTTCAGCGAAGAATTCTCCCAGCGCTGTATTTAGCAAACAAACCTCACGCCAATCGGCAGGACCGTCGACCAGAGCCTGCAACATTTTCATCTGGAAAGTTTTCTCAAAAGGCACAAGCACCGAATGGATAAGTTCGGCTCCGATTGCTGGCGTTGTTTTATTGCGTATTGAGTTGTAGCCATCGACTTTTTTAAAGAATATCCGAAAGATGGCTGCATCTATGCCATCCATGGATGTGCCGCTGTTCAACCCTATGACTGTCAGTGATTTGACTTTGCTCATTTGCTGATTATTATGGCCTATCGACAACTACGATTTGTTGAAGAATCCGAAAAGCTGGCTCTATGCGCGAAACTGGATGCTAAGATATGGCGAAATTTACCCCGTATAGGTCGTAGGCAATAAACATGGTTACTAATAAATCAAGCGAGTACCAGTCTGGTCTGGGGATTAATCAGCTTTTCATTGGCAGGGGCAAGCCAACAAGACGCGCTTATGGTTTTGACGAAATCGCTTTAGTGCCGGGTTCAACGACCATAGATCCTGAACTTTGCGATATCTCCTACTCTATCGGAGAGCACCTGTTCGCCCTGCCGATTATCGGAAGCGCCATGGATAGTGTGGTGGATGTAGGCATGGCTGGGGTTATGGGAGAGCTTGGTGGACTGGGTGTCTTGAATCTTCAGGGGATTCAAACTCGATATGCCGACACCGAGGAGGCCTACCATCAAATTGCCAGTTGTGACAATGACCATTTTGTTGAGCTCATGCAAAAGCTATATTCTGAGCCGATCAAGGAAGATCTGGTAGGAAGAAGAATCGAAGCAATTAGAGCTCATGGCGTTAAGGCGGCAGTATCAGTGACGCCCAATTTTGCGGAGAAGTTCGGACCAATGGCTGTCGAGGCCGGGTGTGAAATTTTCTTCATTCAATCTACTGTCACAGGTATCGAGCATAAGTCGGTGCTGGGAACACCGAGCTTAAACCTGGCTAAATTCTGCAGGAAAACTCATATCCCTGTGATTGTTGGTAACTGCGTTCGTTACCAGACTGCTCTTGAGCTCATGGAAACCGGTGTTGCCGGAATTCTGGTGGGTATAGGACCGGGGGCTGCCTGTACATCGCGCAGTGTGCTTGGCATCGGTGTCCCGATGGCTACAGCAATTGCCGATTGCGCAGCAGCCAGGGAGGAATTCGCTGAAAGTAATGGTTCAGCACCTTTGATAATTGCTGACGGCGGCATGGTTGTCGGCGGAGACCTCTGCAAGGCGATTGCTTGTGGGGCAGACGCCGTCATGATTGGTTCGCCACTGGCTCGGGCTAAAGAAGCTCCTGGCCGAGGTTTCCACTGGGGTATGGCGACGCCAAGTCCTGTGCTTCCTCGGGGAACGCGGATCAGGGTAGGTACGACTGGATCATTAGAAGAGATTCTAAACGGTCCAGCTCATATTGATGATGGCTCCCAGAATCTAGTTGGCGCTCTCAAAACTAGCATGAGCACACTCGGAGCTGCGACATTGCAGGAAATGCAGAATGTTGAAGTTGTCATTGCGCCTTCGATATTGACTGAAGGCAAAGTTTTCCAGAATGCGCAAAGATTAGGCATGGGACGGTCCTAGACTGGCGTCAGGCTGAGCCTCGAAAAGCCTCGAAAGACTGTCGCTTTCATGAATAAGTACAATTAGGACTGGTTTTTGAAAATTTAGACTCTTGCATTTTTGAACTTGCTTTCAAGGAGCGAATTTTGTCAGCTTGATCGATAGGAGAGAATGTACATATGATGGATTCTAGAACTCTAAGAAATGCTCTTTTGGTCGCCCTCACGGCCTCCGTTGGCGGCTCAGTTTTGCTGGTTGAACCTTATGCTCTGGCGGATTCGACAGGTCTAGCCCCTGCGGCGCAGCCCAATGTTTCTGTCAATTCTCTGAGTAATGGGGTGTTAGCCCAGCCAGCTTCAGACGGATCGTTTTTGCCATCAATAGAAGCAGCTAAAGTCGTGGCACCGATATCTGTTCAGTCGTCGCTCGCTACCCTACTGCCCCTAGGTCCAAGTACGATTGCAGATATTGCTCAAGCTGTGGCACCCTCTGTGGTGAGTATTGATGTGGATCAAAAAGCTCCGCGTCTGGCGATTCCCGAGTATCCCGGTTTCCCTTTCGAATTCTTTTTTAATGGGCGTAGAGTTCCTCCGAACGGTCGAGGGTTTGCTCTTCCGGATTTTCACGGGCAAAATATGGGCTCTGGTTTTATCATCAGGGCCAACGGATACATTTTGACCAATGCTCATGTTCTCAAGGGCGCAGACAAGATCAATGTTACTTTGAATGACGGGCGGCATTTTTCTGGCACCGTAATTGGTACTGACAGTTTTACAGATGTTGCTGTCGTAAAAATCGATGCTGAGAATCTTCCAGTAGCACGTATCGGTACAAACAAAGGGCTTCGACCGGGCGATTTCTGCATTGCTATTGGTAGCCCTCTGGGCTACGATCACACGGTTACCTTCGGTATTATCTCTGCTCTGGAGAGGGATGTTCGTGCTGTAAACGAACATGTTCGCTTCATTCAAACTGATGCGGCGATCAACCCCGGAAATTCAGGCGGACCGTTGCTCAATCTGGCTGGCGACGTGATCGGTATTAATACGGCTATACATGCAAATGCTCAGAATCTGGGATTTTCCATACCAATCGATACTGTCAAAGATGTGATTGAGTCTTTGATTGCTCACAAAAAAATTGAACGTCCTTATCTTGGTATCGTTATGGAGCAGGTTAGCGAAACAGAACTAAAAAGCTTAGGTCTACCTGCTGTCACAAAAGGTGTTTTTATCAAGGGTGTTTACGATGGCCCGGCTAAGTCCTGTGGAGTGATCCAGGGTGACATCATTCAAAAAATTGACGGGAAAGATGTGACAGCACCCAAGGAGATTCAGGACATAGTGCATTCTCACAAAATTGGCGATAAACTCCATCTTCTTTTGTTGCGTCAGAATCAAGCGCATGCTCTGGCCTGCGAAGTCGGACAGTATCCAGACCAGGTACCGACTGAAGACGAGTAATTGCTGCCGGTTTCTGCTTTTAGCTTTTACTTGATGTGGGTATGAGATGTGAAAACTGAGAGCAAGAATTCCAGGTCATGGCTAACCTCGAATACGAACTAACTTACAATCCGCCGCAGGGCAATAGCCTTCTAACCTTTTTCATTGTCTGGGGAGTGCTTGGTGTGATCCTGGCGCTCTTTCTTGCGCACATCTTGATGCCCTCTCTTTCTCACGGTGGTATCTTTGTGCAATATGCACACTGGTTGACCTGGAGCATTCTTCTGGGCGTGGCTTACACGATCGTTCCTTATGTCGTTTTTGCTTCTTGCAGCCAGGCGAAGAAGCTGCAAGTAACCAGGCGAGGGCTGGGTCTGCCCAGCTCGGTTGGACTGATTCCAGGCTTCAGGCGATGGCAACCATGGTCTCAATTGCAGGCACTTTCAATGAGCACCAATACACCGCTGTCGATAGTGGACACAGACTATCTGTCACTCAAATTCAAGGATGCTCCCGAGGTGAAACTCTATCTCAACGGGTTCAGACGCCAGGATCTCAGCCATCTTTTACTTTCTCTGGAAGTTCTGGTTGCGCCAGGCGTGCGCCAGCCTTCGCTTAACTTTTTTCAGGACGCCTTGCAGAATACCAGTGCCGGCGAACTCACTTATACGCGTATCTGGGAAGAGGAGCTGGGAAGGCGCTTCCACAGTACGACCTTCATTCCTATGGGACCAGGGCAATCTCTCGCTGAGGCAAGACTCACAATTGTCAGGCAGATAGCCTTTGGTGGTTCGTCAGCGGTCTATCTCGCCAGGGATCGATTCGCTCAGGAGGTAGTAGTAAAGGAATCGGTCGTTGGTGCCGACGCCATTGATGGATTGTCAAAGAGAGCAGCCGAATTTTTCGAGCGAGAGGCTAAATTGCTGATGCTCTTGAATCATCCCGCAATTGCCAGAGTGCTCGACCATTTTATCGAAAATGGTCGCCATTACTTAGTCCTCCAGTACATTCCTGGTATCACCTTACGCCAGCTTGTGCGCAAGACTGGTCCCATGCCGGAAAGAAGAGTGCTGGAGCTGGCGCAGCAGATGGCCGAGATCCTGCAATATTTGCACACTCATAATCCGGTGGTTATGCACAGAGATTTTACCCCCGACAATCTGGTTTTGCAGCCGAACGGGCAGTTAACTTTGATCGACTTCGGGGCTGCCAGTGAGTTTATCGGGACGGCCACTGGAACTTTGATCGGTAAACAATCCTATATGCCACCAGAACAGGTGAGAGGTAAGACATGTCCTCTCTCTGACCTCTATGCGTTCGGCTGCACGCTCAACTTCTTATTGACTGGGGTAGACGGAGAGGCGCTCACACAGTTACATCCAAGACAATACAATGCCAGCTTGAGCCTGGGTACAGACGAGCTGGTGGCAAAATTAACCGAGCAAAACAAAGATAAAAGGCTGAAGTCGGCCCAACTTGTTGGGTTGGCCCTGGAGGCGGTTCTTGATGATCTGCCTGAGGCTGCCCTTGTCGAGAAAGCTGAGAGTGTTACTTTGCAGACTGATGGTGAAAAAGTGCTTGTCGATGGCCAGAAAGGAAGCCTGTTGTGAGCAACCCGGAGTATCAAAGCGGACATTCAAGCTTTCCCCTGGTGACTGAGCGATCTGCGGTTATCACCCTGGACGAGAGTGGTATCCAGAATATCGACATACCGCTGTGGCCATATGGATTGAAAGAAGAGGAGACCAAGAAGAAAGGGCAAGCTTTTGCCGTCAGGATTCTGGACTCGCAATTCATCGCTCTTTTGTTTGGCATTAACTTTGCCCTCTTTTCTGCTTTTTTGGTTTCCAGTTCCTTTGGTGGAGCCTCCCTTCTTATACTGCCAGCATTTCTTGCGCTGCCGCTGTTCGGTAGCTATTTCCTCCTGCGAGAGGCGGCCTATATTCGAATTTATAAATGGGGATTTACTGTCCAGTGGATGGTGTTTGGCAAGGTGGTAAAAGAGCAGCAGGTTTACTGGCGGCTGTTGAATAAAATCTATCTTGAGCAAGTGGAATCGGATGATAATTCCATCTTAAAGGCGCACAGTGCAAAGATTGTTTTTGAGACGGTCGATGGCGTTCGTTTCTCTCTCAACCTCCAGAGCATCCCCAGCCTGGAAGAATGGCAAAAACTTTTGCAGGCGGCGCGAGAATGGGGTGGACTGTCAGCGATTACCATCGATCCAGCCATAGAACAATCGTTTGGTCAGAAAGATAACGAAAATAGTTATACCGAGTTATGGTTGGAGACACTGAGCGCTGCTCCGGAACGAGAGCGACTGCAGCCTCTCACTGAAGGGACTCTTTTGCAGAACGCTCGTTACAAGGTCATTCGCCTGATTGCTTCCGGTGGGCAGGGAACCGCTTATCTTGCTGAGAACAATGCCGAGGTTGGTCAGCCGGTTGTGCTTAAGGAGTACATTCTGCCTGTCTATGTCGATATCAAGGCCAGGCGTTATGCTCTCGATAGCCTGGAGCAAGAAGCGTCTCTACTGAAATCACTCAATCATCCGAACGTCGTTCAATTTACAGGCTTCTTCGTGGAAGACCATCGTGCTTATCTGGTGGAAGAATTCGTCAAAGGAGAGTCGCTGCGCGCCTCAGTTCAGCGGAATGGACCGGCACCACCGCTGGTAGCAGTGCGCCTGGGTGTAGTTATGACCGACATTCTCTCCTATCTTCACTCTTGCTCGCCCAAGGTGATACATCGTGACTTCACACCGGATAATCTTATCTACGATCAACTCGGGAACCTCAAGGTAATTGACTTTACAGTTGCGCAGCGTGGCGAGGATTCGGCTCTTAATACGGCGGTGGGAAAACAATGCTACCTGCCGCCCGAGCAATTTCGGGGCAAAGCAACCACTCAAAGCGATATTTATGCTCTTGGCGCCACCTTGTACTTCTTGCTCAAGGGGGAGGATCCCGAGCCCCTGACACAGTCTCGACTGAAAGACAGATCTGGCGATGTTTATGAGGCGCTGGACTTCATCATAGCGCGGGCCACTGCGCTTGACCTTACCGAGCGCTACCAGCACGCAGAAGAGGCCAGAGGCGAACTGATGATCATTGAGCGATATCTCTCTGGTGGTCAGAGCTCTTCGGTTCTTTAAGTTCACGAATTCTCCCCTCATTCTGGTTTAAAGTGTAAGTTAAATGAAAAGCTCAATCTGGAAAATCGTAATTGTTCGATCACCCCGTGTTAACACCGAAAACAGTCCGGGAAAAGGTTCCATTTTTGGCCAGACCCACCCAACTCAAAAAAGGAACCCCTTTCCTATCCCTGAATGCCAGCTTTTGAGCACGGGT
>Ga0364859_10703_pt1 | contig 13600 bp, 7 predicted proteins | sample ExccelAu500001D3_FD_206911 | JGI IMG/M metagenome (GOLD analysis project Ga0364859, IMG submission 206911) | Enriched cells from Trout Bog Lake Hypolimnion, Wisconsin, USA - BchlTB.Aug20.5000.01 .D3 | ecosystem: Environmental > Aquatic > Freshwater > Lake > Hypolimnion/Profundal zone | place: USA...
GATGTCCTTAGCTCTTTTTGGATGTTCCCATAGAAGCTCTGCAACTCCTGCAATGAGTATTGCTCGATCCATGATAGAATCATTCTCTCGAAATAGGGATTGAGCTAGAGTAACGATGTCCTTAGCTCTTTCTGGAGTTTCCCATGGAAGTTTTGCAACGGCTGCGATGAGTTCTGTTCGATCCCTGTTAGAATCGTTCTCTCGAAATAGAGATTGAGCCAGAGTCATAATAGCGGTCATTTTACCTATAGGAAGTTCTTTAATCGACTGGATAACGTTACGCCACTGATCCTTTTCTTCTTTTCCTATCATTTTCTCAAAGAATACAACAGCATAAAGGCATGCGGCTATATCAGATCCTGAGTCGTTTTCTTGGAAGAAGCTTTTAGAAAAAGCAATGAGCTCCCTTTCTCTTCCCTCAGGAATGCATTTAACCGCTTGAAGACATGCGGCTATATCAGATCCTGAATCATTTTCTTGATAGAGGCTTTTAGCAAGAGCAATGAGCTCCCTTTCTCTTCCCTCAGGAAGGCATTTAACCGCATTAATGAGATCTACTCGATTGGCCCCATTATCATTCCACCTAAATAAAGAGTTCGCCAGGGCAATGATTTTCTGGGCTTTTCCCTCTGGGAGCTGCTCAATGGTATTTCGGAGAGCTATCCTTTGTTTTGGAGTATCTGTCTTCTGAAATAGGGAGGCTGTAAGAGAGTCAATTCTCTTCTCTTGCTCGCTCACGGGATTAGGGGTTGGGCCCATTGGGGGCTGAGGAGGGCTTCCTTGTCCTGTAGGGGGATTTATAGCCATAAATTAGGAGTCTCCTCTAGAGAATTTGAGCTAGATTTAAATAGGTTATTTTAATTTTATTGTATATAATTTTTTTTAAAATTCATATCTGTTTTTAGATGTATACACAAAATAGGGTGTTTTTGCGCTCTTAGCTCGATTCAACCGTTAATTTAACTTGTTTAAAATCAACTAATTAAGTCTTTTTTTATTTGCGCAATAACGGTCGCTATATACCCAAACAATCTCAAAATTTGGCCAAGGGACGGGATTGAAAGCTGCCAAAAATTGACGACCGCAGGCTTCGTAAATGGCTCTGTATTAAATAATCCTAAAAACGGCAGTTGGAGATGGCAAAGTGATGCAAGATTTAAAATAGGAAGGGGTTTTTAACCCCTTCCTATTTTAAATAATCTCCCAGTTCGACCATAGGTCGAACGGCCGAGAGTAAATAGACTAGGCAGTTAGGCCAAAAATGTACAAAGTCGAGGTAACCAGTGTACAACCAGAGTTTCTGGTCAGCTAACCTTAATCTAGCTTAATGGAATAGAACCGAGTCACATTGCCTTGGCGAACAAGAAGCAAGATCCTCTTGGTATCGGGCTTGCTGATCTCTTCGTTGAATTCCTCGACAGTCACCACTTTTTTGTGGTTGACCGCTTGGATGAGGAACCCTGGACGCAGGCCCACTTGGGCAGCGGCAGCGCCGGGTTTAATCTTCGTAATGACTACCCCTTCATCTTTTGGAGTGTAACCCAATTGCTTGGCTACATCAGGAGTCATCGTCTCGATTTCCATCCCTAATTTCTGGATGAGGGTACTGCCGATATTGAGGACAGAGTTGGCAGTTCCCAGTGACACTGTAATAGGAATGATTTCTCCCTTGCGATTTACCTTTAAGTTGATGTTTGTTCCGGGGTTCATCAAGGAGATTTCATTGCGGAAGGTGTGTAGAGATTTTACTGCAACCCCGTTGCACTCGAGGATAATGTCTCCCTGTTTGAGGCCGGCTTTTTCTGCAGGGGAGTCTTTGACGATCTCTGAAATGAGAGCCCCTTCAGGTTTGGGGAGATTAAAGGCGTCTGCAATATCTTTGTCGACGGGTTGGAGAGAAACTCCGAGAAAGCCTCGTGTGACTGAACCTTTTTCAATGATTTGGTTCATGATGTTTTTGGCTAGGTTGCTAGGAATCGCAAACCCAATTCCCATATAGCCTCCACTACGAGAGACAATGGCTGTATTGATGCCGATGACCTCAGCGTTCAGATTGATGAGGGGGCCTCCAGAATTGCCCGGATTGATGGCGGCATCGGTTTGGATGAAATCTTCGAAATCGGTAATTTTTAAGTTCTGTCTTCCTTTAGCACTGACCACCCCGACTGTTACGGAGGCTTCTAGTTGGAAAGGGCTGCCAATCGCAATGACCCATTCACCAATGTCCATCTCATCGGAGTTGCCTAAGGGAAGGAAGGGGAAGTCTTTCCCTTCAATCTTAATCACAGCGATGTCTGTGTGAGCATCGGCTCCAATTAAAGTGGCTTCCATCTCTTTGCCATCGTTGAGGACAGCTGTGATTTTATCAGCTCCTTTGACGACGTGGGCGTTGGTCATAATGTACCCATCGGCGCTGACTAAGAACCCAGATCCTTGACTGAGTTGGGGTTGAGAGCGTTGCGATGGACTTCCTCTACCGGGTAGTCCGAAAAATCGGTTGAAAAAATCGTCACCATTAAAATCATAGGGGTTTTGATAATTGGATTCCTCTTGATCGACGGAATTGCTTTGGATTTTAATAAAGACAACAGCGGGAATGGATTTCTTTGCAACAGAGGTAAAGGCTTTTGATGTTTGCGCTGGAGAGCAGACGCAGGTAGGGGCTTGCGCCGGTGCGTCAGTTGGTGCGATAGTGGGGGTAGCAGAAAGGCTGCAAGTGAGAGCTAAAAGAGATGTGGCGGTGTATTTTAGATAAGACATGATGAACTCCAGTGTAAAAATCTTTATACTCAACATCGGGGTAAAAGGCAAAAAAATAGTGATCTATTGTGCGGCAGTCCCATACATTTTAACAATACGCCCAATGAGATCTGTTGTGGAGATCCCTTGTGTATAGGGGATTGTCTTGAAAATCCCTAGGCGAATGGGTGCGGCATACCAATCTTGAGCGGTTTGTAAGGAGATGTCATCTCCATGGATCACAAGATCGATCTGATGGGCGCGGATATAAGCTTCGTCCATTCTAAGAGGGGCATTCGGAATGACTTCGTCTACATATCTGCAGGCGGCAACGGTTGCAATCCTTTCTTCCATTGTCATGATGGGCTTTCTTTTGTAGGCGGCTACTTCTGCATCTGAGTGGATCCCCACAATTAAATAGTCTCCCTGCTCTTTTGCTCTTTTGAACATCGCCACATGCCCTGGGTGCATCAGGTCTGCGACGGCATCGACATAGACTCTTTTAAGTTCAGCTGAGAGGGGATTGATGGCTAACAACAGGAGGAGGATAAGATGTTTCATAAGGGAGTCCATGGGTTTCAATTTTTCCAGCATCAAACGGGAAAGATCTCAAGGGGTTTGCCTTCAAGCGTGAGTTGCTTATTTTCTTTGTTTAACAACTCTTTTCCTGCAAAGCAGACCACGATTCCTTTCTCTTTTTGGCCCAGTAGCTGCGAGGCCACCGCTTCTTGGATCTCTTGAGGTGTTAGGTTGAGAAGGTGATCGCGGAAGGTTTGTCTCATTTGTTGCGTTTTTCCTTCGCGGATCCAATTGTAGGCAAGAAAGGCTCGACTGCTCGGAGAGATCGGTGTATCGAGTTGTTGAATGAGGCTGAGTTTTGCCTCTTCTAAATCTTGATGGGTAAAATGCCCTGAGGCAATTTCATCAATGGATCGATGGAAGGTTTGTAGCGTGGAGGTAATATGGGGGTCGCGATAGGCGTGGAAATAAAATTGTCCTAAGGAGGCATTGTAGTTGACTCCACATCCATAAGCGCCTCCCTGCTCCCGGATTTGACGGTGCAAGAATAGGTTGTCTAGAAGCGCTGTTGCCACAGTGAGGGCTGCTGCATGAGGTTGTAGATAGGTGCTGGTTTTAAACGCCTCCACTGTGAAGGCGACTTGCGAGGAGATGATCCGCCCCTGAGATGTGATGGAGGGGAGGGTGTAGTCAAACCTTGCAGGAATAAATGCTCTTGTGGAAGAGAGCGTGCTAAGTCCAAATCCTTCTGCTTGAATAATTTGCTTCTTCATCTCTTCTGAGCAGCTCAAGATAAGCTGGAGATTGTGGAATGTGAAGAGTTTCTCTTTGAGTTGAATGAGTTTATCGATCAGCAGAGGCAAATTTTTAGGGAGATCTTTGAATAGTGTCTCAATCAGTTTAAAGTAGGAGAGTCCTTGCCAGCATTCATGGATGTAACCTGCTTGAGAACTCCCGCTGAGGGATAGTTGTGTGGCATAGCGCATCGCTTTTTTGCTCAATTGGTCCAGTTGGGCATCTCTGAGCTTTTTTAACAGCTCCTCAATCCTTTTTTTCTCATCAAATCGAGGGGTGTTGAGCATCTCTTGCATTAATTTAAAAAGCTTTGGCACATTTCGATCCAACGCTTTTGCTTTGATGTGGATGGCAGGGCGAGCCTTTGTGGGGTCTGTGATCTGTGTATGCAGCCCGCAAGCAAGACCGATCCCTCCGATGTGAGATTGGATGTAATTTAAGTTTTGGCTATACGTTCTATCTCCACAGCCCAACTCTGGAATGAGGGAGAGGAGTAGATGGACATAGCTCAGATCTTCTTGATCGATGTGGGGCAAATCAAAGAGTAGATCTGTATAGGTGATATGATTGGTAAAGCAGTCGTGATGATAGAGTGTGAGGTTTTTGCTGGTCAACATGTCGAGCGGAAAAGAACGCACAGTGGGCGCAACATCGTTTAATGTCACCTTGGGCAGGCAATCAAGAGATTGTTCCTCTGTGTGTTTTTGAAATATCTCAAGCGCTTGTGTTTCCTTGAGGATTTGTTGAATCTCTTCCTTTGTCAGTTTGTTATGCAGTTGTTTCAACATTTCTGTTTCTTGCTCTGTCTCTTTAGTGCAAAGCTCTGCATCGGGATGCATCACAAGGTTCACTTTGTGTGTGTTGTCTATAAAATATTTTTTAATGAGATGGGTCAAATAATGGGGGTCTTTAATTTTATTAAGAAGTTCTTCAAATAAGGAATGGATCATCAGGGCATGTTCTGCAGAGCACCCGTGTTGTTTGGCTAAAGCTGAGCGCATAAATAACGTCAAGCCAAAGGGGGCATGATCGGCGGCAATTTCTAACCTGGAAAATTCCAGCTGATGAATGGCTGCAAGGACGGCCTCGTGGGGAATTCCTGATTGAATAATTTGTTCCAGACTCTTTTTTAAGACGCTCTCTAATTCTCCCACTTGATCAGGATCACACCCCTTAAAAACAAGAGCGTAGGGGATCTCGCTCATATCGGTATCCATATAGGCATCGACATGCACGCAGAGCTTGGAATCTAGGAGTTTGGCTTTGAGTAAAGAGGCGTCATTGTCCATGAGGACAGCATCGAGAAGGCAGAGAGCCAGAACCTCTTCTTGGTCGACAAGAGGCGCTGTGAGGAACCCTAAGGCGACCACTGTGCGCTGTTCTGTATCTTCAGAGGCATTAATCGGGTAGCAGATCTCTTTGTGAAGAGGCGTTTTGAACCGTTTTTGTCTTGGAATCGGAGGAATAGGAGGTTGTTGGGTTACCCCCTTTAGAGCTGTCTGGCTTAAGACATCCAAGTGGTTTTTCAAGGAGAAATTGCCATAGAAAAAGAAAAGACACTGACTGGGGTGGTAATAGGTTGAATGAAACGCGAGGAGATCCTCATAGTTCATCTGAGGGATCACCTTGGGATCTCCCCCTGAATTGTAGGAATAGGGAAGATCGGGGAGAAGATATTCCAAAAGGGTATGCCACAGACGCGATTCCAAAGAAGAAAGGCTCCCTTTCATCTCATTAAAGACAATCCCTTTGATCTGAAGAGGTGTTTTAGGATCTTTGGGGTCGGTGAATTCCAGTCGATGACCCTCTTGTAAAAAGCTCATTTTTTTCAATTCTGGATGAAACACGGCGTCGATGTAGACATCGAGTAAGTTATAAAAATCTTTTTCATTTTGAGACGCAGCAGGATAGCAAGTGAAGTCGGAGCCTGTCAGAGCATTCATAAATGTGTTGAGGCTGCGCCGCGTCATGGCAAAGAAAGGGTCCTTGACGGGAAATTTCTTAGAGCCGCATAGAACGGTGTGTTCTAGAATATGAGCTGCTCCATTGGAGCTGGAAGGGTAAGTCTTAAAAGAGAGGCAGAACAAGTTTTCAGGATCCTCACAGTCGATGTGCATGACATGTGCGCCGGTGGGAGTATGTTCAAGCTCGCGTAAAATGCAATTGAGTTCAGGCAGGGGCAGGTATTTGATGACAACAAAATCTTGGTAGCGCTCACCTTTGTTTTTAAGAAAATCTCGATTCAACGTCATAACCCATCCTGAAAAATGCAGTAAAAGATCTTATCATAGTGAGACTGTGCGATTTTTGGAAGGGTTGAATTTTTTTGAGGATTTCCTGCTGTAGCTCGACTTTGTACATTTTTGACCAGACTGCCTCGTCTATTTGCTCTCGGCCGTTCGACCTATGGTCGAACTGGAAGATTATTTAAAATAGGAGGGGGTTTTTAACCCCTTCCTATTTTAAATAACTCCCCCGAGAACAAATAGACGTCGGCATTCAGGCCAAAAATGTACAAAGTCGAGTTTAAGGATCATCCAACAGAGAGCCCAAGCTCTCTGTTGAATAGAATAGAACCGCTTACCAAGTCAGTGCTGCAGAGGATTGATACTCTGTCACTCGGGTTTCAAAGAAGTTTTTCTCTTTGCCCAGATCGATGGTCTCACTCATCCAGGGGAAGGGGTTTTTAGAGCGATAAATCGCCTTCAATCCAATTCTCTCTAGTCTTCTGTCCGCAATGTGCTGGACATACTCACGGAACATCGGAGATGTTAATCCCAAAATACCGCGCGGCAGGCAGTCTTGTGCATAGCTAATTTCGAGCTCAACGGCTTGTTTAATCCTATCCACAATATGGGCTTGGAATTCAGGTGTCCAGATTCCTGGATTTTCCTCTTTGATCCCGTTGATCAGATCGATTCCGAAGTTTAGGTGGATCGTCTCATCGCGCAAGATGTATTGGAACTGCTCTCCAATACCGGTCATCTTATTCTGTCTGTGGAAAGAGAGGATCATGACAAAGCCACTATAGAAGAAGATCCCTTCCATAATGATGTAGTAGCTGATGAGGTTTTCTAGGAATTTTTGTTGGTCCTCAAGGTTATTCATATCGAAATCATTTCTGAGAATGTCTGTGGTGAGTGACATTTCAAATTGATCTTTTTCGTGGATCGTATTGATCTCGTTGTACATGTTGAACACTTCCCCTTGGTCGAGGTTAAGGGATTCAACGATGTAGAGGAATGTATGGGTATGGATCGCTTCTTCAAAAGCTTGACGCAGTAGGTACTGGCGCACTTCAGGATTTGTGACGTGTTTGAAGATGGCAAGAACGATGTTGTTCCCAACAAGGCTCTCTGCTGTGCTAAAAAAGCCTAAGTTGCGCATGATGACGCGTTTTTCATCTTCGCTTAAAAGTCCTGATTTCCAGAGCTCGATGTCTTTAGACATCGGCACTTCTGTGGGCATCCAGTGGTTGGCGCAACCGTTGAGGTAATGTTCCCAGGCCCACTTGTATTTGAGGGGCATCAATTGGTTGACATCGACTTGGTTGCAGTTGATCAGCCGTTTTTGGGAGACGTTGACTCTTTTATCTGCGCCGGTTTCTTGTTGTGACATAAATTTCTCCCTTAAGTCATTTATTAATTATTGGCAGCTCTCGCATCCTTCAGCGAGGTTGCAAGCGATTGGTTTTTCTTGTTTTGGTACCACGACATCTTCGTCTCTGTTGACCAAAATATTGCTTGATGCCGATTTATTTTTCATCCAACGGGGTTGCAAGCCTCGTTTGTTCACATCGGTTGTCGATTTCTCGATCGTGGTCGCAGCTAACGTGCGGAGGTAGTATGTGGTCTTAAGTCCTTTCTTCCAGGCAAATAAATACATTTGGTGGAGCTTTTTGCCACTGGGCTCTGCCATGTAGAGATTGTAGGAAATGCCCATGTCAATCCATTTTTGCCGTCTGCTTGTACACTCAATTGTCCACTCAGGATCAATCTCAAAGGCCGTGAGGAACAGTTGTTTGACCTCTTGCGGAATTCTTTCGATTTCTGCAATGGACCCATCGAAATATTTCAGGTCATCGAGCATTTGCTGATCCCACAGCCCTAATTTCTTTAAGCAGTTGACAAGGAATACGTTAGGAATTGTGAACTCGCCTGAGAGATTCGATTTGACAAAGAGGTGTTTGTACATCGGTTCGATGGATTGAGTGCAATTGGTGATGTTAGAAATAGTGGCAGTTGGAGCAATTGCCATTGTATTACTATTGCGCATTCCATATTTTTTTACCGATTCGCGCACAATATTCCAATTCATGGTGGTCGTTGTATCCATTTCAAGATCTCCCCCTCTCTCTTTTTCAAGCAGAGCTATGGTGTCGATCGGAAGCAGGCCTCGGTCCCATTTGGATCCTGGATACGATTCGTAGGAGCCCCTTTCTTTTGCTAGCTCTGAGGAGGCTAAAATCGCATAGTACGAGATCATCTCTGTGCAAGTGTCAGCAAATGTAACTGCTTCGTGGCTTGCATAGCTGATCCCCATGATGTAGAGGGCATCTTGAAAGCCCATCATTCCCAGTCCTACGGGGCGGTGGCGGTGGTTGGCAACGCTTGCTTCATCTGTAGGATAGAAATTGATATCCACGACGTTATCGAGCATGCGGATCGCTGTGCGAATTGTGCTGCTGAGTTTCTTTTCATCAATCCCTTTTTCTGTGACGTGTTCTGCTAAATTGATCGATCCTAAGTTACAAACAGCTGTCTCTTCTTTTGAGGTGTTGAGGAGGATCTCTGTGCAGAGGTTAGAACTGTGGATAACCCCTTTATGATCTTGAGGAGATCGGATGTTGGAGGGGTCTTTAAATGTGATCCAAGGATGCCCTGTTTCAAAGAGCATGCTGAGCATTTTACGCCATAGCTGAAGGGCTTCAATTCTCTTAAAAAGTTTGATTTTCCCCTCGTCAACCATTTTTTCATAAGCGGTGTAGCGCTCTTCAAAAGCTTGTCCGTAGAGATCGTGTAGATCGGGAACGTCGCTTGGGCTAAATAAGGTCCAATATCCGCTTGTGTTGACCCGTTTCATAAATAGATCGGGAATCCAGTTGGCGGTATTCATATCGTGGGTGCGTCGTCTTTCATCCCCTGTGTTTTTACGCAGTTCCAAGAAGTCTTCGATATCTAGGTGCCAGGTCTCCAGGTAGGCGCACATCGCTCCTTTCCGTTTCCCCCCTTGATTGACTGCCACAGCTGTATCATTTGCCACTTTTAAGAAGGGGATGACACCCTGACTTTTTCCATTGGTGCCCTTAATTGTGGCGCCAGTGGCTCTCACGTTAGACCAGTCGTTGCCGATCCCTCCTGCCCATTTGGAAAGTTGTGCATCATCAGAGACCACCTTGAAGATATGAGAGAGGTCATCCATCACGGTTGAGAGGTAACAGGAGCTCAGTTGAGAGTGGCAGGTTCCTGAATTAAATAGGGTCGGTGTTCCTGAACAGAAGAGGAACTTAGAGAGGACATCGTAAAATTCAATGGTTTTTTCGGTGCGATTTTCTGTTTCAGTGAGAGTCAGTCCCATGGCAACGCGCATCCAGAAGATTTGAGGTGTTTCAATCCGTCTGCCCTCATCGTGTAAGAAATAGCGGTCATAGAGGGTCTGCAGTCCTAGATAGGAGAAGGAATCATCTCTTTGCAGTTGCATCGCTCTTGAGAGTTTGTCCAGGTCGTACTGGAGCAGATCGGCGCTGACTCGTCCGACTTGAACCGCATGTTTCAGATAATTTTTAAAATAATCCCGATGAGCCGATTCTAAAGAGGGATCGGACGCAGAGATCCCTATTGTTTCTCGGTAGAGAACATCCAGAAGGAGGCGCGCTGCCACTTGGGAGTAAGCCGGCTCAACTTCGATTTTTGATCTGGCTGCCATGATGTTGGCCTGGTCGACTTCCGTCTCTTTGATCCCTTCGTAGAAGTTGGTGATGGAGCTCTCTAGCAGCTCACTTGCTGAGGTGAGTTCCTCAGAGCCTCTGCAAGCAAATTTGATGCGGGTTAGCAGCTGAGTCTCTGTTAGAGTTTTTTGTGTTTGATGGGAATCGATCACAAGGAAAGAGCGCTCTTGTTTTTTCTCTTGAGGCATCAGTTCTGTAAATGCAGAATTTTGTTGCTCTCCTAAAGAGGAGCGATGCAGGATAAAATTTTTAGCAGCGCTAAAGAACCCTTCTTTCATGAGTTGTTGTTCTGTCTCATCATCGATTAGGTGAGAGGAGAGGGGATGGCCAGCTTTTGCCAGAGCGACCGCACGAGCTACCACTTTCTGTGTGAGCATGTTAACCGCTTCAATGATCTGCTCTGTGACAGGTCCCTCTATTTTCTCCGCTCTGCGAAATGCCTCTTCGATGGCAGCGGCAATCTTCATGGGATTAAACCGTACAATTGCGCCGTCAGATCTTGTGAGTTTGAGACTTAAAGGGGAATCTTCTCTTAAAGATTTATGTTGATCTCGATAGATGATGTAGTCTCTTGCCACATCGTGATGACCCACTTTCATGAGACAAATTTCCACCTGATCTTGAATCCCTTCCACTGTAAGGGAGGCTCCTTTTGCAATCAAATGATACAGATCTGTTGAGACAAGATCTGAGATTTGTTCGATGGTCTGGAGAATCTCTTCTGTGAGAGGCGTTTCTTTTTCGATTTTTTTTGTATCTCTGAACGCTGCGATAAGCGCTTGAGTGATTCTTTCTCTGCGAAAAGGAACCAAGCTGCCATTGCGTTTAACGACAGTAAATCTTTGCATGATGAGGGTAATATCTTGCTCCTTTTTAAGGAGAGAGGAGATGTCGGCTGTAGATAGGTTTGTGGGGGTCTGTTTGTATGTCATATGTGATTTGTCTCCTCTTATATATTACTAGACAGGTCCATTGCTGGAATTGGTGCAAAACACTACATCTTGTGGTATCTTGGCTTTATATACACTATATATTGTAGCTGACTTCTAAATGTCCACAAAAAAACGCAAGAAGGTTTGAACTTTTTTTTTATGAAGTGCAACCTGCAAGAAATGAATTGATTAGAGAGTCTAAAATTTTCTCCTGTTTGATTTAGCTGATGAGAAAATCGGATTCGTCTGGTATATTGAGGGGGATCACACAATAGGATCATTATGAAGCAAATTTACTTAATTCCCAATATGATCACAGCGTTTGCCCTATCTTGTGGGCTTTTTGTGATTTTTAAAATGAATATGGTTGAAGCAGGACCTGGATTATTTAGCGCGCTCAATGTATCGGCACTTCTTCTTCTTGTCGCAGCGTTTGCTGATTTGCTCGATGGAGCTGTGGCAAGAGCCATGCGTGCGGAGAGTGAATTTGGGGTGGTCTTTGATTCTCTAGCCGATGCGGTCTCTTTTGGGGTCGCTCCCTCTGTTCTCTTATTGAAAGTTCTTTCTTTGGAGCCGGGTACTTGGCTCTCTTTTTATGCGGTTTTAGGGTCTATGCTCTATTCTCTGTGTGGCGTTTTACGTCTTGTCCGTTATAATGTCAAAAAAACAGAGTTTAAGAAAAACGCAGAAGCTCAAGAGGTAGATAAGAGGCATTTTACAGGCCTTCCCATCACTGCAGCAGCACTTGCTGCCGTGGCAGCAAATCTCTTTTTTTCATCTCCCCTTGTGCAAAATCTCTTTTCTCTCTCTTCTCAAACCCAAGCCATTATTTTATCTTCCATTATGATTATTTTGGGTTATTTCATGGTGAGTCGTTGGAAGTTCCCCAGCGCAAAAGCGCTTAATGTACGCCTTTCCTCCTTTCAGCTTGTCTTTCTGACTGTGATCTTAGCGGTCTTTGTGATCTATGGGGTCCTCTATTTTCTGCCCGTGATGTTAGCTGTTGTGACATGGGGTTATATCCTCATTGCGTGGACTTTATCTATCATTCGTGTCATTGCAGGAAGAAAGTCGAAGACTTTGGAAGATTATGAACCCGATCAAGAGGATGAATAGAAATGATTGTTGAGGGCGTTGCCGCCGGGGTTTCTTTTTTGGGACTGTGGCTTTGGATGAAAGGAAAATCGGAGCGCAAAGAACTTGAGTTAAAACTCTTATTTGTTCAGGACCAAAATCAAAAAATCCCCCTTTTAGAAGAAGAGCTGCACTGTAAAACAGCAGAGTGTTTTCGTCTACAGACACAGACCTTTGTTTTAGATGAAAAGATTTTGATGCTAGAACTTGCGCAGAAGCAGCTGAAAGATGCGTTTAGCACACTTTCTATGGAAGCTTTAGAGAAGAACAGTAAATCTTTTTTGGAGCTTGCTAAAACATCGCTAGAGAAATTCCAAGAAGGGGCCAAAGGGGATTTGGATAAACGGCATACTGCCATTGCGGAGTTGATCCATCCCGTGAAGGAGACATTGCAAAAATTGGACACGGGGATCCGTCAGATAGAAAAGGAGCGGAAAGGGGATCAAGAATCCCTTCAGAGTCAGGTGAGAGCTCTGTCTGAAAATGAAAAACTCTTAAAGCAAGAAACCTCGAATCTTGTGAAAGCCCTTCGCACTCCATTGACTCGAGGTAGATGGGGAGAGATCCAGCTGAGGCGTGTGGTTGAACTGGCGGGGATGCTCAACCATTGCGATTTCTTTGAACAAACGCAGGAGATGAGTGACGAGCAGCGTCTTAGGCCTGATCTGATCGTCCGATTGCCAGGAGGAAGGCAGGTCGTGATTGATGCCAAAGTGCCTCTGCAAGCTTATCTCGAAGCGATTCATACACAAGATGAGCAAGTGAGAGCCCAGTGTTTTACAGACCATGCGCGTCAGGTGCGCGCTCATGTGACAGCGCTTGGTAAAAAAGCGTATTGGGAAAGGTTTCAGCCCACCCCTGAATTTGTCGTTCTCTTCCTTCCCGCTGAAACTTTTTTTAGTGCGGCCCTAGAAGCAGATCCTGCTCTGATTGAAGTAGGCGCTGAGCAAAATGTGATTATTGCGACTCCAACCACCTTAATTGCGCTGCTGCGAGCCGTCTCTTATGGATGGAAACAAGAGACACTCAATCGTCAGGTTGAAGTATTGCACGAATTGGGGCAAGATCTCTATAAGCGCCTTGGTGATATGAACACCCATTTTTCTAAAATGGGCAGAAGTCTCTCCTCTGCCGTGGAAGCCTATAATAAGGGGGTTGGCTCTTTCGAGTCGCGGGTCTTAGTGACAGCGCGTAAATTCACAGAGGTGGGGATCAGTTCTTCCCAGGTTAACTTGGAAGCGCCCGAAGTCGTGGATAAACTGACGCGCGAGCTGACCCTTCAGGAGCGGATCCATGAGGAAAGTTTGAGTGAAATCGCCGCTAGTAGTCCCGTTGCTAAAGTGACTTGATAGAGAGAGTTTAAACTTTTTTGTACATAGGCTGATGCTTGAAAAAATTGAGAGGCTTGCCAAAGAGTAAACAGAGAAAGGCCTCCCATAATCATGTAAACCCCGACCTTAACAGCTGTTTGTTCTATTGTAGAAGAGGTGTTTTTATGCTTAGAGTCAAAGTCTAACACCCATCTTATTGCTAT
>Ga0364859_10708_pt1 | contig 13518 bp, 15 predicted proteins | sample ExccelAu500001D3_FD_206911 | JGI IMG/M metagenome (GOLD analysis project Ga0364859, IMG submission 206911) | Enriched cells from Trout Bog Lake Hypolimnion, Wisconsin, USA - BchlTB.Aug20.5000.01 .D3 | ecosystem: Environmental > Aquatic > Freshwater > Lake > Hypolimnion/Profundal zone | place: USA...
GAACATTGGATTTACAGCATTAACCCTTTTGGGAGGAACCATGAATGAGAATCGCTTCGCTTATTTGCAAGAATTTGAGAGTTGCTATGATGCAATGCTACCCGCAAAAGAAAAGAGCGATGAACTTTTTGTCTGGATCACAGGAGCCGCCCATCCCATTTTGAACAACGTCATGCATTTTTGCAGCAATGATGTGGAAAGAAAAGTCGATCGACTTTTGGGGCAAATCGGAAAGGATATTCCTCTTTCATTTTGGGTTCACTCCGAAAATCGTGCACCCGGTTTGGAAGAAATTTTGCATACTCGGGGCTTTCAATCGATTCTCACCTGTCCTTTGATGGTTTGGACTGTGGAGAAAACGGATTTTCCCAAATATGAGGTGAGACTTGCAGATGACATGGTAGTTTTCAATGAGATTCTGGCCATTGGCTCCGAGCTGAGTGAAGAGTTGAAGAATCAGTTTGCAGCTCTATTGGCAGGGATCGATTGTGAAAACTACATCGTCTATGATGAAGGAAAACCAGTCGGCGTCGGAACTCTATTCCCTAGAGGACGCTTTGGGGGGGTATTCAATGAGGCGGTTCTTCCAGAGTTTCAACGAAGAGGATACGGTGAAGCTGTGATGCGCCATATAATGAATCGTGCTCATGAACTGGGATTGGATCATCTCATTCTCCTCAGTTCTCCTGACGCAGTAAAACTCTATACCAAATTGGGCTTTCAAACGATTACTGAGATCGAAATATATGCACGTCTGTGATATTTAGAAAAACAGATGAAAAAGCAATCGTATCACACGGGCGTTCTCTTCATGTTGCTATCCGGGGTGACGATGTCATTGATCGGTTTGTTCGGAAAACTGGGCAGTGGCTATTTCTCACTGACGTCTCTGATTTTTTGGCGATTTCTGGCGGCATTTATCATGAGCCTGACTCTCGTCTGGACGCTGAATGGTTTGCGAAGAGGCAATCTCAGAGTCCAATGGAAAATGCATCTCCTCAGAGCGGGCTTTGTCTTGGTCGCCCAATACAGCTTTTACTACTACATCAGCCGTGGCTCTTTGCTGAACGGAACGGTACTTTGGAGCACAGGCCCTCTCTTCATTCCAATCATCGAGTGGCTTGTGCTCCGCAAACCGATCCCCGTTTTCGTCTGGAGCTCGCTGATCGTCTCTTTTTTCGGCGTCGTTTGTATTTTACAACCCAATGAAGGGATTTTCTCGAAACTGAGCGCCATCGGACTTCTGGCTGGAGTTTGCCAGGGCGGCTCGCAGGTTGTGTTTGGAATCAACATCAAAGAAGAGAGAGCCGATCTCGGCATTTTATATCTAATGTTCCTGAGCGCAACATTGAGTTTCATCCCCTTCCTTATCGGAGAAACGATTTCTGTTGGGGAAACAGGGGGCTTGTGGGTGAGTGTTCTGCTCGTCCTCGCATTAGGTGCCACCACGGTACTCAACCAGATGTCCCGCTCTGTCGCCTATCAGCACGGGAGCCCTTCGAAACTGGCTGTATTTCTCTACATATCGGTGATCATCGCCGGTTTCTGGGATTGGCTTGTATTTGGCCGAGTGCCCAATCTCCTTTCTGTGATCGGCGTTGCATTGGTGATTTTCGGTGCCGTTCAGAAAGTCTACTGGTCGCTCAGAAAAAATGACAAATTTCCCTGATCGAGATCATCGAATAGGGGAATCGACTGTTCCAGTGCGGTCGGCTTGATTCCCTGGCTGCCAGAAAAGGGATTATCAAGACAGTAGACGAGATAGAGCATAAAAGAGAGATAGCTCACGAGAAGGCCCGTCATCAGAATCTGACTTCTCAAATTCTCCAGTCCGAAGAAAAACATAAACGACACCGTGATCAGCGCTCCAGAGATGAGCAGACACCACATCATGCTGCCGAGGCGCTCCTCTGCATAAAAGTGTCTGGCGAGTCTCGCGTCCATCATCTTGTCGAGCTTGGAGATCGATTGAGTATACCAGAGTCTCGTTTTCACCTGGGTTAGGTCAATCGATGCATAACTTTTCCAGAGCTGTTGGATGGTTCTCTGCGCTTTCAAGTGGTTGTCTTTCTTTCCCCACTCTTCTTCGAGAACATATTTCACGTAGTCTCGCAATGTTGCTCGGATAGAGCTTGCGCTCGGCTCGGGAAAAAAGCCGGCATCGCGATAGAGGTCGGCGAGCATCGTCGCTTCGGTATGAATGGTCCGCTCCGCCTGCGTGTAGTGATCCTTGGCATTGATGACCGTAAAACCCAAGATCACGCTATAGAGGACACCGATCGTGCCGAGCATGAACCCCGCCACGTCGTGGTGTTTCCTCATTTTCTCGTGAGGTACTTTTTTTCTCAAAAGCCAAAGAGCTCCTGAAAAGAAAAAGACGCAGATAGCTGCCAGAGTCAACGAGATCACAATCCAAGAAATATTTTGCATGAGTGTCAATATACTGGATTGACGATTTTTGAGGTTTCTTTTCTACCCAAATAGATTGAAAGCAGCAGGGCAAATCCGAGCCAGCTCCATCGGACAGCTGCCATCAGATCGAAGTGGGAGGCCTCTTGCAGAAGATTGCCGATCAAAATCGCGCCCAAGATCGGCGGCGCGAGCACTTTCAGGCAAAATCGATGAAAAGGCTCATTCAAAGAAAGGGATCTATTTCTATAGAGAAACGCGGCAATCAGCCCCAAACCTCCGATCAGCATATTGGTGCCGAGCACCATCGGCGCGAGCGAATCGACCAAATGGGAAGCGTTTCCCATGCAGAAGAAAAGAGCCATGGAAAGCATAATGAGCAGCGTTGTGCCCACGGCTTTCGGGCGCGACGTTTTAAATTCCACCTCCATATTGCCGGCAATGCTCTCGACAATCGAGAAAACCCCTGTGATCCCCGCAATGAAGACGCAGAAGAAAAAGAGAGTTCCGATCAACTGAGAAAGGAGGGGACCGAAGAATTTGAGGATTTTCGGAAAGAGAATAAAGCCGATTTCAAAAGTCGAGTCGGTAGTCAATATCTGATCGAAAGGAACTCCCTGCACATAGCTGATGTGAGCCAAGCAACCGAAAATCGCCGATCCGGCGATGAAGGAGACGAGAAAATCGCCGATCGCGACATAGAACATCGCTCGGCCGATATTCGCGGTTTCTCCTGTGTGCCTCGAGTAGCCGACGACGATCCCCAGTCCCAGAGAGAGGCTGAAGAAGAGCTGGCCGAAGACATCGCGCCACAAGCCGAAGTCGAGGATTTTGCTGAAATCGGGTTTCAAGTAATGGACCAACCCCTCTGATCCGCCCGGGAGCAGCAAAGCGGTAGCGGCGAACAGACCCATGATGATTGCAAGGAGGGGCATGAAAAACGAGCAGACCCGTTCAATTCCCTCTCGAACCGGCCGTCTCAGAACGATCCAGGAGACAAACCCGACCAGAAGAGTGGCGCAAAAAATGGGAACAGAAAAGGTTCCAAAATCAGAAATCCCTGGGGAGATCTGCAAGAAATTTTTCAGAAAAAACGACTGCGTGTTCTCTGGAATTTGATCGGTAGCCGCGAAGAACGTATAGGCGACCGAGTAGCCTGTCAAGACGATGTAGAAAGCGCCGATGGTCAGACACGCCAGAACGGCCATCCAGCCGAGAATTTTCCCTGAGCGGCCCCAGACGATTCCATAAGCGGATACGAGGGGGGATTTCCATTTTTGGCCGATTTTCCCTTCGAGCAAAAGGAACGGGATTCCGATGACAAAAAGGGCGATGACATAGGGGATCAGGTAGGCGCCCCCGCCATTTTTATAGGCCTTAGCGCTGAAGCTCAAGATATTGGCGAAGCCGACGGCCGAACCAATGAGCGACCAGACGAACCCTGCCTGAGATTTCCACGTAGACTGCACCCTTTCCGCCATAGTGGGTCAATTATAGGGGAGGACTTGGATAGAATCAACCTAAAGAATTGAGGATAGAAGGTAGAGGCGTCGTGCCCGAGCCCGCGTCCGAGCCCGAAAAGGAAAGCGTCGTCGTGTCGGGCACGGGCTCGCACGCGGGCTCGGGCACGAGATAAAGACGTTCTTTCTCCATCAAGTATTTTTAATGAAGGGAGTTAGTCAAGATTTTCTCGAGATGGCGATCGATCTCGGCGTCGCTGGTCTTCGATGGGTCGAAGATGTGGGATTCAAAGCGATTGATCATCAGAGTGCCAATTTGATGGGGCGTCCACCCTCGCTTCGCAGCTTTTTTCAACAGAAGGCTGGCAAATTTGAATCGCAACAGATTGCTTTTTGTGATCGTAGGAATCCTGCGTTGAATCAATTTTAAGTCTTTTTCAGTGTCGATTTTCTCAATGTAGGCAAGAATCTTTTTTGAAAAAGGTTCTTTTGTTTGGCTATAATCCAACCATTCAAAGCGGAGATCCAATGCATCCAACTGGAGGGCAAACCCATGGTCAATCGGACGGGCCCGCCCCTTTTTGTCGAGCAGCAAGTTCTTGAGATGTCGATCCTGATTGAGAATCCGGAAATCGAGGACAGCGGTTCTCTGGAGATCTTCTGTTGAAATCGGGTTCCCCCGCGCATGTATTGCGCTCGGAACGAAGCGCTGGAAAGAGCCTTTTGTCAATTCGGGCTTTCTCGCTGTTTGCTCTTCAAAATAGGATCGGGGAAGTCTCGCTATGACCGTTTTTGGCACTCTCGCAAAATGATGCCGGTCCAGAAGGTAAGCAACTCGCTCCCTTTGATAACATTTCCCCACTTCAACACCCCTGATAGGCCCAATTATACCCTTTCTATTCCCCTCTGTTCCAGCTTCCTGGTCTTTGGGTTTGAAGACGCCGATTGGGCGCTTTTGCCGATCCAAGACAAAATAGGTTCCACTGTTCCCTATGTCCACTTTTTTCGGTTTGATTCCTTTCTGCAAAGCGAGGAAGGCCTCTGTGAGTTCCGGACAACGGGCAAAATCGCGCAGCTTGCGAACAGATTCAGAACTATATAGATCAGGATAGAGGTGTTTGATTGCTTTTACAACTTTTCGGGCATCTTGACGTATCGGATGCAACTCCCGTCTCCCGGAATAAAATTTCCCCGGCACATTCTTGCAAATTTTTGAAAAAAAGTTTTCACAAGCATCTCGAATGACTGTCGCAGAAACATCTACACTTGGATGTTCTTTCAAATTTAAAATTACTTTGATATTATTAGTTTGCTCTAATCTAGTAACCATGCTGTTAATTATATTAACATTTTAGAAGTAGTTCAAGTGCTATGTTTGAAATAATTTTGACAAAAACATTATGGATTTGTTTAAATCGAACCATGTCAATATTTCCTTTATCATTGGTGGGGACGCCTATACCATGCATGGATCTGCCTCATGCGGAGGTTGAGACACTCTGTGCCGATCTCAAAGCGCATAATTGGACCACGGGGGAAATCACTGAGTTAAAAAAATGGTCTGGCGGCAGAGTGGCGCTTTACTATCAGCTCGCTCTCCAAGCTCTGCAGCGTCAGAGCGCGCCTGTTTTTTCTCTCTGCCTCCGAAACATCACTCAGATCAACGGCCGCCGTTTGACGAGTCTTGTGTTGAGGCTGCTGGGTAGAAATCGAAACAATCCGATGTATCGCGAAGCGCTATTCGGAGTGGCGCGAAACACTGTCCGATTCAAAGACTATTGGAAATTCACATTGATTTTGGGTGACGCGATCATTGGAGGCGGGCCAGAGGATGTTGCTTTTCTCAAAAAATTCCAGGAAGTTTTTCCGCATCTCTGGCAAACTATTGATCTAAGGACCCCCGAGTCATTGGTTTATTGGGTCTGAAGGAGTCAAGTTGAGAAAGATTTTGCTAGGTCTCATGGTAATGCTAGCGCCGCTGATAAGGGCTGAAGAGATGCCGACATCGTTGTACAAGATTCTGACCATTGAAAATTGGAAGGCGAGTCAAGGCAAAGAAAGAGTCGTCCTCTCTAAAGATGACACTCCCTTCATCCATTTTTCTACGGAAGAGCAACTCGACAAGATTCGGGCCAAGTATTGGGCGAACGTTCCCATTTATGTGATTTTGAAGGTCAATCCTGGGCTCCTCATCGGAGATCTCCGATTTGAGAGCAATCCAGGAGGGCTGCAAAAGTATTATCATTTATACAACGGATACATCCCGCTCAAGGCGGTTGTATCGTCTGAAGTGATCCACTCGAAGTCACAAGGGTTCAATGGCAACAAGACTTCATCATCTCATTGATCGATACAACGTGCTGAGCAACCCCACAAGGCGGATCAGCAATAGCATGCACGATCACCCCCGTCTCTATAAATTTGCGCTGCTTGTGAATCACATTTTCCGAGCAGCCGCGATGGCCGCATTGGCGATGGTCTTGCCCTTTTCTACCCTGGCCAATGCAGCCATTTGTTTTGCCGGATCGCTCTTCTACCGCCTCACCGTTGAGACCAACTGCGCCTACAAATTCGCCCTCCCCGCCTTCGCAGGAGCAATGGCCTTTCTCCTTGCGGGCGTCTCCCTGCTACCCATCTCAGCTTATGCAGCTTACGTCATCCTGACTGTCAGTTATGATGTCGATAGCCGATTGTGATCACGGTCTTTGCCAAATCATTTCGCCGCTGAAGCGATCCAGGTTTGTGAGATAGGTTTGATAGCCTTGTCTGTGCTTTGAAAATACGAGAATTCGATAGTCAATGACTTGCCATGAGGTGATTTTGGCAAAGAACGTTCGATCCCAGAGACGATCCCCTGCATAGGAATAAGCGGTGATTTTGTCTGAGTCGTCAAAGCTCGAAATGATGTAGATCAAATCTTCGCTGCAAAACATTCTCTCTTGTTCAAAGTTGAAGTCGTCAAATGTTTTTGCCGTTGCAAAGGATGCAAGCGAGAGGAAAAGTGCGAGGGCTGTATGTCGAACGAATTTCATAATGTGACTCCTGGTTTTTTGAGGAGTGAAGATCGTACATTTTTCAACGATTAATGGCTAGCGTAATACAGAGATGATCTCTTTTGCGTCTACTACGCGGACGTCAGAGGGGAGTTTGAGTTGTTGCGGTTTTTCGGGAATAAAAAGGACGTAATAAATTTGAGCGTTAGGGTGCCTTTCCACAGGTGGAATGCCCTTGTTTTTGAGTTCTTGAATAGTTTTATAAATCCACTGGACGGAGGGTTTTTTCTCCGTCCACTTCGCTTCCCCAATCAGGAAGTGGCGTCGATCTGTAGACTGAGATAGGATGTCCCATTCGGGGCCTTGCCCTTGCCAAAAGCGTCCAGCCGGTTCATAGATGGTTTCCCACTTTTCTGAGAGGATCGGGACGCCTGCGCGGCAGAGTTCCTCCCAGATGATCGCAAAGAGTCCGGGAAGTCCCTCTTTCAGCCATTGACGGCGGGTAGAAACAGAGACCTGAGAAAATAGGCTGCGCCTGGAAGCGACCACCTTAAACCAGAAGCGGAGAAAGGGGTCTTTGATTTTATAGAGTGTCTTTTTGGAATTTTCAGGGTCGGTTCCGTAAGGCACTTCCCGTTGGATGAGATCCAATTCGATCAGTCTTTCAATAGGACGTCCGAGGGTTGTCGAGGGTTCTTCCATACGGCCCGCCACTTCAGAGAGTCGGTTCGCTCCCATTCCAATGGCGTCTAAAATAGGTCTCAAGTGGATGGCTGGAGGCGATTCTTCTCGCAGAAGGCGCTGAGGTTCTTCATTTAATGGCCCCATTGGATCCAGCACCAATTGATCGATCGAGCCGTAGAGATCGCTTCCCGCTTTGCTCACGAGCTCCCAATAACGTGGAACCCCTCCCCAGACAGCATAAGATTCTACAACATCCCTTGCGGTTTTCAGTTTCAGGGCTTGCTTCATGTAGCCAATGGCAATGGGATGGAGTTTGATGAGTTCATCAGCACGTCCGTAAAGGGGGGCGGATTCATCCAGAATGGCTCCTTGCATCATCCGTTGAGAGGATCCGCAAAGTGCTAGGATCAGGTTTGCTTTTTTTGCTTCATGATCGATGAATTTTTGTAAGATACTGGCAAGTTCTGGCGACCCAGAAATCAGATAGGGGAGTTCGTCGATTACGAGCGGTCCTCTCCATTTTGCTGCTTGCGCATCGCGCGCCAACCTTAAAAATAGGGACTGCCAATCAGGGTATTCAGCTTCCGAAAAACCGGGTAAAGCTTGTTCGATAGCCAAGGCGAGAAATTTTCTCTGAATCGAGGGAGACGATTCATCCGCTACGAAATAGACCCCTCTGTTTTTTTCTGTCCATTCCAATAATAGGCGCGTCTTTCCTACGCGACGGCGTCCCCAAATCACAGCGAGGCCAGCTGTTCGAGAGCGAAATAGCTTCTCGAGCCGACTCAGTTCTTTATGACGGTTGACGAACTTCACTGCGATCCCTTGTTACCAATAATTATGCAGCAAAACATTATGTTTTGCAACATAATGTTTTGCTGCATAATCTTAAGTCTTTGGTTGTAAGGTGGTTAGTGAGCAAGCGCCCAGAAGAAGAGGAAGGCCATGGCGACTTTTGCGCCGACTACCATCACGATCCGATGGAAGTGGCGGTCGACAAATCCTTTCACCTTCTCGCCCCAGATGTACATCGCACCACCAATCAGTGAGAAGCGAAGCAGGCGAGCTGCAATCATCCAAAGCGCAAAGGGGAGCGGCCCTAGTTGGAAAACGCCGGCAGCTAAGCTGAGCGCCTTGAGAGGAAAGGGGATCAGGCCTCCAATGAAAAGCGCCCAGTTCTCATATTCCTGAAAATGGCCCGAGACTCGCGCAAATGAAGCGGCCGAAATCAGATAGGGGACTACGTAGGGCCCGATGAGATCCCAGAGAAAATGTCCCAGAAAATAGCCGATCAGGCCGCTGAGCGTCGATGCAAAGGTCGCAACGGCAATGTAGAGAAAGGTGTTTTTCCTGTTCTGCAAGCAAAAGAACATCAGAATCGCGTCGAGGGGGAGTATGAGAAAAATCTCTAAAAAGAAAATCAGGCCGACCCAATAGGGGGCCTTCGATGAGCTCGCCTTGGCGATCGACCAGTTGTATAGATTCGTCATTCGCATAGGAGTCTAGCTCTGAATTAAGTTTCTGTCGATTTGCGGGTTCTTTTGAGCCGATTTTCGATTTAAATTACGGGGGTCATATCGACACCCAGTATATGACCCCCGTAATTTAAAGTCGAAAAGCGGCCAAAATAATCCCGCAAATCGACGAAACCTTAAATCAGAGCTAGACTCTAGTTTCTTGTTTGCATCAACAGTGTAATCATTTCAACCTTAAAAATATATGAAATACAACTTATTGTGTATGAATTGTTTGTATATTCTTTTGACCTGCGCAAATATTTACTATACCCTGGCGATAGAATCATGAGCAGAATCACTACTCGTCAGCCGAAGGGGTTGCGCCCTCTCTTTTTCACTGAAATGTGGGAGCGGTTCGGCTTCTACATGGTTCAGACGCTTCTCGTCTTATTCATGACCCATTCCCTCGATTTCCCCGATCATGAAGCCTATTTGCTCTACGGCGTTTTTGGGTCGATGATCTACTTGACTCCTGTGATTGGTGGCTTCGTAGCAGATCGATGGATCGGTTTCCGCAACGCCGTCCTTTTGGGAGGCGTCCTCTTGACGATCGGTTATGCGCTGATGGCTGTTCCCGATGAGAGGATCTTCTTTCTCGGGATGGAGATTGTGATCATCGGCAATGGGTTTTTCAAGCCGAATGTCTCGACGCTGCTCGGCGATCTCTATGAAACCGATGACCCTCGCCGCGATGGGGGATTCACCATCTTCTACATGGGGATCAATATCGGCTCTATCATCCCACCGATTATTTCCGGCTTCATCGTCGTCCACTACGGATGGGGATGGGGTTTTGGGATTTCCTCTCTGGGGATGATCGCCGCTCTGATCGTCTTTGTTCTCGGGTATCGCTACTACGAAAAAGCAGGACTGATCCCTTCCAGAAGCCCGCTTCATCGAGCGGAAATCGCCTCTTTTGGATTTATTCTAGGAGCTGGATTATTGGCCGCGCTTGTTCTCCTCCATTTTCTCTTCATGTACCCGGCAGAGGGCTCATTGGTTGTGGGCATCTCCTCTGTTTCGGTGATCATTGCCATCTTGTTCATTCTGGCAAAAGAGGCTCCCGGGCAGCGGCGAAAATTAATTGCCTGTCTGATCCTCATTCTCTTGTCGATGGGATTTTGGTCGGTCTACAACCAGGTTTACTCATCGCTCATGTTGTTTGCCGACCGGAATATGTCGAAAGGCTTTTTGGGACTCACGATTGATCCAGAATTTACCCAATTTTTCAACCCCTTCTTCATCCTCTTATTGAGTCCTTTTCTCGGCAGGCTTTGGATCCATTTATATAAACGGAAACTGAGCCCATCGACTCCGTTGAAATTTTCAGTCGGCCTTCTCTCCGTTTCGATTGGCATGTTGGCGCTCGCCAGCGGAAGCCATGTCTTTTATGATGCGGCAGCGCAAGCCTCTCCTTGGTGGATCGTCCTTTGTTACTTCTTTTTGACGGTAGGAGAATTATTGATCTCTCCGATTGGCCTTGCGATGATCACCCGTCTGGCTCCGCCTCATTTGTGCGGCATGATGATGGGAGTCTGGTTTCTCGCCATCTCGGCTGGATTCGCAGTCGGGGGCGGCCTGGCCACATTTTCAGATATCCCTAAGCTTGCGACTCCCCACGAAGCCTTGCAGATCTACTCTCATGCATTTCTCATCTTTGGGATCATCGCATTTGCATTGGCCATCATTGGATTTATCATCACACCTTTCGTTAGAAAATTAATTGGAGAGCGGCATTGAGACATCATCATCATTGGGGTCATTTTTCAGTCAAAAAATTGGGATGGAAGGGTATTCCTATTCTCATTGCAGTTGTGGTACTCCTCATCTGGGGGCTGAGGCCAATTTTTCTCTCTTCCTATTTGACGAGCCGCGTCGGTTTGCCGGTGACCGTTGGATCGATCAGTCTTTCCACCAAGAAGACTGTTTTCGGAGATTTAACCATCAAAAATCCCCGCGGTTATAAAAGCAAAATTGCGTTCATCGCTGACACCACTACGATCGAATATGATTTCGACAAGGTGATGGGAACTCCGACTGAAATTGATCTGCTGGCGATTAAAAAAGTGTTCATCGCGGTCGATTTTGACAATGAGGAGGGAACCAAGAACAATTGGAAGAGGATCATTGCCAAAATGCCGCACAAGACCCACAAGCAGAAGGAAATTTTGATTCATCGCTTGACGTTAGACGACATCACGATCCAGATCCGCGGCTATGGTGAAAACGTACAGCCGATTCTCAAAACCGTCGATCACATTGAGCTCACCGAGATTGATAGTAAGAACGGGTTCCCAACACATACCCTGATCGACCAGGTCTTTAAAGGGGCAGGGATTCAGGATTACATTGAGGGCGTCTTTAATCCCACATCGATTGAGAGGATGTTCAGCCCATTTTAAGTGGGGCCTCCCCACCTCTGCGACCTCTGCGGTTTTCTCTCTTTGCGCGTCTCGCGCCTCTGCGCTGAAATCTTTACGGAAGATGATAAGCGCAGAGGCGCGAGGCGCGCAAGCAGAGATAATCGCAGAGTGCGCTGAGGCGAGGGATGCCCTCGCGCTCCCCAAAATAACAAAAAAGGCCCTCGGAAAGCCGAGGGCCTTATCATGTTCGGATGAGACTAGATTAATAATCCATCTCGCCGCCGCCTGCATGCGCATGCGCCGGTTTCTCTTGCTCTTCCTCGGTGATGATCGCCTCGGTTGTGAGTAAGAGTCCCGCAATCGACGCCGCAAACTGGAGTGCGCAACGAACGACTTTAGTCGGGTCAACGATTCCCTTCTCGAACATGTTTCCATAGACGTCTTCGCGGGCATCATATCCTTCATGAGGACCCATGGAAGCCACTTTCTGGACGATGATCGAGCCCTCTTTCCCCGCGTTCTCTGCGATTTGACGGAGTGGATAAGAGAGGGAGCGGGCGATGATCTCAGCGCCGATGCGTGTGTCGCCAGTGAGTTTCGCTAGCATCTTTTCTAGGACTGGGAGGCAACGGATGAGCGCCGCGCCGCCGCCAGGAACAATTCCTTCCTCGACTGCCGCTTTGGTCGCTTCTTTCGCATCGTCTACACGGTCTTTCTTCTCTTTCATCTCCACTTCAGTCGCAGCTCCGACGCGGATCACTCCGACGCCGCCAGAGAGCTTCGCTAACCGCTCTTGGAGTTTTTCTCGATCGTAATCGGAGGTAGCCTCATCGATTTGACGCTTGAGTAGGGCAATCCGCTCTTGGATCGCTTTCTTGTTGCCCGCTCCATCGATGAGTGTCGTATCCTCTTTCTTGACGATCACTTTCTTGACGCGGCCTAACATGTCAAGGGTGACTTTGTCGAGAGAGATGCCGATCTCTTCGCTGACGAACTGGCCGCCCGTGAGGATCGCGATGTCTTCGAGCATCGACTTGCGCCGATCGCCAAAGCCAGGCGCTTTTACTGCAACGACTTTCAGTCCTGCACGGAGTCGGTTGACGACGAGAGTAGCTAAGGCTTCTCCTTCGAGATCTTCAGAGATGATGACGAGAGGTTTGCCAGATTCTGCAACAGTTTGGAGAATCGGGAGAAATTCCTTCATCGAGGAGATCTTTTTCTCATAGATTAGGACATAGGCGTTTTCATATTCGCAAGAGAGTGTCTCTGCATTGGTGACGAAGTAGGCTGAAACATAGCCCCGATCAAAATTCATCCCTTCGACCACTTCAAGTGTGGTTTCGAAGCCTTTTGCCTCTTCCACGGTGATGGTGCCGTCTTTGCCGACTTGCTCCATCGCTTTTGCGATGATGTTGCCGATTTCAGCGTCGCCGTTTGCGGAAATGGTGGCGACTTGGACGATCTCTTTCGTGTCTTTGATCGGCTTGGAGACTTTTTTCAGCTCTTCGACGACTGTATTGACTGCCAGCTCAATCCCTTTTTTGATTTCCATCGGGTTGGCGCCAGCGGTGACATTGCGGAGTCCTTCGCTGTAGATCGCCTCTGCTAGTACGGTCGCTGTTGTGGTGCCGTCGCCCGCTTTTTCGGCGGTTTTGCTCGCGACTTCTTTCACCATTTGGGCGCCGAGGTTTTCGTGTCTGTCTTCGAGTTCTATTTCCTTCGCAACCGTCACACCGTCTTTCGTGATTTTGGGAGAGCCGAATTTAGAATCGATGACCACATTGCGCCCTTTCGGACCCAGTGTTACTTTCACGGCCGCGGCCAGTGTTCGGACGCCCTTCAGAATCTTCTGTCTCGCGTCTTCCTTGAATTTTATATTTTTTGGTGCCATATTTCGAATTTTCTCCTATTCTTCAATGATTGCTATGATGTCGTCTGCCTTCAGGATCATATACTCTTCGTCGTCAATGGTGACTTCCTGTCCTGAGTATTTATCCATGAGAATGACATCGCCCACTTTCACAGGAATGGGGAGTGTCTTGCCGTCGTCGAGACGTTTGCCGGAGCCGATGCTCACGACTTTTGCTGTTTC
>Ga0364859_10710_pt1 | contig 13441 bp, 6 predicted proteins | sample ExccelAu500001D3_FD_206911 | JGI IMG/M metagenome (GOLD analysis project Ga0364859, IMG submission 206911) | Enriched cells from Trout Bog Lake Hypolimnion, Wisconsin, USA - BchlTB.Aug20.5000.01 .D3 | ecosystem: Environmental > Aquatic > Freshwater > Lake > Hypolimnion/Profundal zone | place: USA...
ATCCGTTGTTGGTTGCATCGTTGCCACTTACCGAAAAATAGTAGTTGGTTGCATGTACCTGGCAATAAACCAGCAAAATAAAGACAAGTGGAACTACTATCCGTAAGATTTCATTTTTAACAAGATTAAGATTAAGACGATTGCAGTTCAAAGATGGTTGTAACATGGTATTTTTGTGAGGAATCTAAACTTTTTATTTTTTGAAAAAAATGGCCGATGAATAGGGTTGAATCGTTATCCGGGTTTTACACCCTTTTCCCGAAGCATCAACATGTCCAGTCAACTGAGGGCTTAACTGTGGTTCCCGTGATTCGTTCACAACCAGTAAGAAGTGCTCGTCAGGATTGGGAAGAGTGGCCTCAACTTTTCTGAAAATGATATTCTTTATCCACACAGGATCTTTCCAGTTACTGAACTCGAAATTGACCCGCTCGTGCGGGATGTTGACAAAGGCCGGGATATAAAGCAGCTCGTTTTTACGGAACGTATTTTCAAGTCTGAATTCCTTCGAACAAACGATTTGGTTATCCCCGGTTTTAAAGTTGGCCTTAATTACCTCCCCCGATTTTTCAGATTTTGTGTCAAAACTGAATAAATATTTCTGTTTTACCCCTTTCCTGAAATCAATGTCCATCGAAAGGATTAGCCTGATATTCATCCCTTTTACCGGATTGACAGGATTTCCCCTTAAGTCTTCCTTTATTTTCTCCAGGGATTCCTTTCCGGTTGTTTTCTCGTCGTACCAGGTATCTTTCCCTTCGTTGTAAAACCCATAGGTGATTTTTTGGAGAGCGCCAACCGAAGTGATTTTATAGTTAAAACGGATAGGGCTTTGCCCTGTGTGTTGGTCGTGACCAAATTGCTCCTTCCAGTCGTCGAATGAATACCACTTTTCGCCCGGATTAAAAGAGCAATGGATAATCATCTCTGGTTCAGCAGGCCTGCAATAATAATTACTGTCTATCACTCCCATCAACTTTATACTTTCCTTCGGCTCATCTGTCATGAAATTGGCGATTTTTTGTTCAGCGATTCGGGATACGAAGGTGTTATTTTTAAGGATGCAACCTCTGACAGTAAAATCAGGCATGCCGGCTGAGAGCATCTGTAACTGGGTGCCATTATCATACACCAGGTTATTGCGGACCAGCACATGATTCGCGTTATGAATGAATATGCCGATATTGCCGCATTTATAAACGGTGTTTCCAACAATTTCAACGTTGGAGCTTTGGTCATCAATATAAATTCCCTCTGATGAAACTCTCGATGAGTCACTTGTTCCATGACCAGCCCCGATGGCATTACGAACAATATTGCTGATGATTTTACGTTCAATGAAAGGATAGCCTGTGCGATTCCCCCAGGTATAAATTCCCCCTCCGTCATCTTTGACCATGCAATAATTGGAGATTATATTGTAGCGCATCATCACCGAATCGCCTTCAAACCGCAGAGGAATATATCCTACACTATCAATTTTATTATACTCAATTAAGTTGGAGGAGCCTTCAACAACCATTGCATTATAGGAATTGGACCCGTTTGCCCCCATTCCGGCGATTAATCCGTTTTTTCTGATCTCATTCTGTCTGATCACCGAACCGTGGCAATCCTGAAAAATAAACCCCTGATTATTTGTGTTAAATACTTTGTTGGATTCAAAAACCGGATTATTACAGCTGATAAAATGAATGCCATTCAGCCCGGAGTGAACAATTTCACAATTTTCAACAGTGATGTTATTCGAATGTTTGGCTGTTAAAGCTATTGACGAGGCACCCCTAAGCACCAAATTATCAACTACTATAAAATTTTGATTCTCAATGGATATCAGATTCTCCATTGAAGAAACTTCGATCACAGATTCCGAAAGATCGGTTTCGGAGTAGAGGGTTAGCTTTCTTGTCTCTTTGTTGAAACACCATTCACCGTTCCTGTCCAGGGTCGCGGGATGATTACAAATAAAAAATCCAAATTCGGAACTGATGTTATAGGATGTTGGCCCAACGGTAAGCGTATCACCTTTTACTGACAAGAGAGGCACCCGATCCAAAACCCACCGTTGATTCCGGACAACTAAATCTGCACCTTGCCACTTTGCCCCATCCGGAATCGACTGACTGCTTAATTTGTTTTGTCCCGAGGACCATTTTACCGACAGATACCCCCGGTTTGGAGCCGTCACATTCGGCCATCGGCCCAAAGGCTGTTGGGTGCCATTCACAAATAAGTTGGTCGGATTTTCAACATTTGAATTACATGTGGTCTCCCATTTATTGAATCCGGCCTTCCCCCAATCTGATATTCTTGTCGTCCCGTTCAATACCGGTTTTGAACCTTTGCCATAAGCACCAAAATAGATCACAGATTGTTTGGCGCCGCTTTTGGTAATCCTGATTTCTCCGTTAAATCGATCACCTCTGCGAAACAATACCGAGTCGCCCGGCTGAAGTAGGGACATCATTGAATTCAGCTTTCCCAGGCTTTTCCAGGGTGAAATTAGCGACACTCCGGTATTTTTTATGTCATCACCGTTAGTTGCGAAATAATAATTCGTTGCATGAACCTGGCTTTGACCCAGGATGGACAACACAATAACAATAACCATTCGGAAGGAATGGATGTTGATTCGCTGAAAAAAGCCATAAAATGAGACAGAGCTATTCATTCGTCCAGATTATTTTCATTTGTGACTTACTTTAATCCGATTAAATTAACCCCTTCGCTTTCCCGTCCGGTTTTGTCCACAGCGGTAACCCTGAAAATACAGGGATCATTTTTCACGGGGGCAGAAACCAGACTTTCAAAAGAATTGGTTTTAACTCCCGACTGAATTAATTGATAATCCGGCGAATTGCCTACGAGTTTGTAGACCCGGTATGTGGAGGCATCGGGACTCTCATCCCAGGACAGCGTTATTTTTTCATTGCCTGACTGATGATTGATCTTCAGATTCGAGGGAGGTACAATCTTTCGGTAAACAGGGATTGAACTGACCAGATAAGTTTCCTCCGGAGAGGTTTCAAACTCTATGTAATCGGCTTTTCTGGTTTTTACCGACACTTTTTTTCCGGAAAAATTGCTAATAATAGCCTCATTTACATTGAAGTATTTCAATTTGCATATACCTCCAATTTTGGAATGAATGATAACCCGGGTTGCCTGACTTTTTTCCCATACGGCAGAGACTTCGAAATTCCCCCGCGCCAGCAAACCCCTGAACGAACCTTTGCTCCAGCTTTGGGGAAGCGCTGCCAAAGGATGAATAAAACCCTCATGGCTTTGCAGGAGCATTTCAGCAATACCTGCCGTTCCTCCAAAGTTTCCGTCAATCTGGAATGGTGGATGGGTATCCCACAAATTGTTCATCGTCCCCTTTTTCAGCAGGGTTTGCAGCAATGCATAGGCCCGGTCGCCATCTTTAATTCTGGCCCAAAGGTTCAGACGGTGAGCCATCGCCCATCCTGTTGACTGGTCACCACGCTGATTGAGGGTGACCCTGGCTGCATCGAGCCAGGCAGGGGTATTCGAATTAATGATTGTACCGGGATACAAACCCACTAAATTTGAGATATGACGGTGGTTGTACTCCCCGATTTCACCGTAAAACTTCTCTTCCCGGTATTCTTTTATTTGTCCTGAATTGCCTACCTGAACCGGATCAAGAGAGGATAGCTGAGTTTTTAGCTTTGGCAACAATGGGCTTTTGTCTTTAATAATTTGTGCCGCTTTTAACACATCGGCATGGTTTTCATAAATCATTTGTTGATCAAACGCACAGCCGGTGGTGATGTAGTAATGTGATTTTCCATTACTATCGCGGACTTCCTGTTCAGGTGAAGCAGATGGTGAAGCAAGCAGAAATCCCAGAGTGTCAATGACAGTTTTCGACAGGAATTCCGACATCCCGAGTAAGGCCGGATAGCAATGCGCTTTCAAAAGTTTTTTATCACCCGAAAATTCGTAATAATCCCAGAAAAGCTTCGTGGTAAGTCCTCCCGTTCCTGGCCCGGAATGCCCTCCGGGTCCTGAAATGGAATAAGCATTGGCCCCGGTTCCAATCGTCCACCCGTTCCCGCCAGGCTGCGCCGAAACGTTTTTTGGAGCGTATTTTTGAATGTAATCGGTGGCAATCGTGGATGCTTCATCGCGAAAAGCCTTGTTAAAATCGACATACGACTGAAACAATTCGGTTAAGTTGGTATTGAAAACCGGCCAGTAATTCATCTGAATGTTGATATTGTGCCAATAACCACCCGTCCAGGGAGTTACTTCGTACTGGCTCCATATTCCCTGAAGATTGGGAGGCAGGGTTCCGGGACGTGAAGAACAAATCAGCAAATAGCGCCCGTACTGAAAATAAAGTTCTTCCAGGTAGTGGTCGACAATACCTTCCTTATACTTTTTTAGCAATTCATCCGTAGGGAATGTTGATGGAGTCGAATTCAGGTCGAGGTTTACCCTGGAAAATAAACCGGAATAATCTTTCAGGTGCGCCTGATACAACTTCTCCGGACTTTTTGACGATGCCTGTTGGATTACCGAAGATAACCTTTCATGAGGATGGGTGTTGCCAGCAAGCTTCCTGGAAAAATCTTTCTCCGTAAAAATCCGGCTTTCAAGCTTATAATTGGTACCAATCGCCACCAGAATCAAGGCTGAATTCGCATTCGAAACATTGATCTGTCCATGATCGTCATTCTTATCATTTTCCGCATTTGTAGTGCCGCCATAAGCAATCACATTAAACTCTCCCTCGTATTGTATCGCCGGAAATTCGATAGCTCCTGAAAGGGTGATCAGGTTGCCGGATGCCGTGACCTTCCCGCTCCGTCCCCGATTTCCATCGGCTTCTCCAAACGCTCTTAAATAGGGAACCTCGGGGCGAACCGCAAATGACAATGATCCCTTCCTGTTGGCTTTGAGTTTGATGACCATCACCTTGTCGGGGTAACTTGCAAAATATTCGCGTTCGTAAAAAGTATCTCCCTGAGTATACTGAACAAACGCCACGGCATCGTTCAATCGAAGTCCCCTGCGATAATTAGCGGGATTCCGGTGGTTGAAGTCAATATATAGCTCAGCAAAACTGGTCAGCCCCGCGCCATTGTAATGACTTCGCGACGCCAGTGTGTTATCGGTCAGCTGAACACGTTCGGTCATCGTACGTCCAAAAATATTGGCGCCCATATACCCGTTCCCAATCGGAAGCGACCAGTTTTCCCAGGCATAATCATTTGGATTATTATTGAGAATAGTCGTTTCATTGTATTTGATCGGAATCTCAGGTACAGGTTCATTGTACCATAAAATGTAGGGTTTAGGAGGTGCTGCTTGCAAAGATTTGCGACCTTCCAGAGCAACCCCGGAATTATTTTTAAGTTCAGCATGAATCTGAAACGGTCCGGTAAAAGAAACCAACAGAATAACTGTCAGCAAAAAAATGAGATTTTTCAACATTTATTACAGCTTAATTCCTTTGAAATAGGTTGATTGGCATTTTAATGCGGTTTTTCAATCTTACTTTGCCTGTCTTGTTTGCAATCTTTCTGATAACGATCAAATTCCGAAGGTTTATAAGACTCTCCTCCAAAATGGACCAGCATTTCACCGGTTGTTTGCCAGTAGCAGTTATGGTCGAGAACAAACTTCTGTTCATCTACCGGATCAATGATAGAATAGATTGCGGCTCCAAAAGGCGCCTCGTTAAAAGTATTGTTTCGGATATAAACATGACCGGCTTGGGTGCCCGGATCGATCCTCCAGATAAACACATGGTGCCCCATCGGTTGCGGATAAATTTCCGATTGACGCGGTGGCAATAACCCCTGCATACTGAATCCGCCACCGGCATTGATGCAGGTATTGCCTTCGAAATACACCTCTTGAGAAGGCTCTCGACATTCGTAAGCAGCCATTCCGCAATTACTAAACCGGTTATTTCTAAAGAACAATTTTTCGGGAATATTCCGGGTTCCGCCACCCTGGTGGGTCACACCCGAATCGTAAATGTTATCGAACACGCATTGTTCAATTGTAACATTGCTGGCGCCATCCCATAGCTCAACTGCATTGCCGAAGCGTATATGCCGTTTGGAATCCCATACAGCCCCGCCGATGAAACGGAACTCACACGCTCTGATTACGATGTCGTGGGGATGAAACTCCTGGTAACCATGCACTCCTGAGTTTCGAAAGCTTAGGTTCTCCAGAATGATGTTCCCCTTACCTCCAACGAGTTTTCGCTCACCCCAAAGTACACATTCGATATCGCGGTAGGCCATGCCAGGATTGTTTGGAGAACAGAAATATAGCTTACTGTTGGGAGGAGCCTCTCCTCCGCCGTTATCTCCTGTGGAGTTGCCCGTGTAATACCATTCGCCAGGTTGTTTCAACGCCGCAATATCCCAACGCAGGTTACCGCAGCTCTCCCCACCATTAAAGACCAGATTACAAACCTTGCTGGTAAATTCCCCAACATGCCGCCAAATTTGTGGCCGTTCTTCGATCCATTTTTCAGGATTTCCAACTGGCACAGAACCGAGAAAAGCTGGTTTTTCACCTTCACCGTACGCGCCATAGGTGATCGGCGCCCCTTTTATTCCGTCACGTGTATGCAGCATTTCGCGAATGACACTCCCCCGTTTGAAAAGAACCTTATCACCACCGGCAAATTCACATTTCGTATATGTTTTGAAAGGAGTTAATGGAGTTAAACCGTTGTTGGCGTCGTTGCCAACGGCCGGATCGATAAAATAGGTCTTACCTTTGCTCCCCTTACTCGTTTTTAATCTATATGTTTCTACTGACAAATTACGGGATTGAGCAAAAAGCAATTGAGCATTTTGAAACATTACAAATAATGCAATACATTGGATTCCTACCCGCATAATGAAATTTCTTCTATTGTGTAACAGATCAATAACTTAATTAATTTTCAACGCTTCGAAAGCACGATAAATCTCCTTGTTATTACTTTTTCTTTCCACTGCAAACAATATTGTCGGCACCAATAGTCACAGGAAGGATACCCGGTTGTTCATGCCAAGGTATACCATCCTGCCCAAAAAAGGTGGACCACCTATGCGCATTGTCATCCTGAAAAAACATATTGTGACCACAGTATGGCAATGCTTCGTAACGCTTACTGTATGGACCATAAATACTTCTTGAAGTGGAGATATAGCAGCTATATCGTCCCCCTTCACCACGATCGGAACCGCACAGGTAATATAACCCATTGGATTTGAACATGAATACCCCTTCGTACCCAATATGGGTTAATGAATCCTTTCCGAAGATTTTAGGACAGAGTCCGGAGTGATGCTGAGGATCAGGATCTGCAACCGCTGGTTTCAACCAATGGTAAGGTTCCGCCAAACCGCTCATATCAGGTTTCATCTTTGCAATTTTACCGCTGTGCCACAGATAATAAACCGAATCATCATCATCCTGAAACAGAGAGGCGTCAATCTCATCACCCAGCCGTTCGTCAGGTTGAACATCACTGTAAGGACCTTCGGGTTTCCCTGAGGTGCTTTTAAGCAATCCGCAGCCACTGTTTGCAGGATTAAAACGGCTGGGATCATTAGCATCCCAGCCCGGCATACTATAGGTGAGCCAGAAAGTCCCCCTGATAAAATGAATTTCAGGAGCCCAAAGGGGTCTTCCCTGTTGGAGATATGGTTTGTGCCAGGGGCTGTTGCCTGGTTTCCAAACTATTCCAAGCGATTCCCAGGAGATAAGATCCTTAGACTTCCACACCTGGATACCCTCCGGAGGATTGATTGTTCCCGTAAGGTACCACCAATGATCACCTCCACGACAAATGGAGGGGTCGCGCAGGTAAATATCCATCAATTTGCGTAAACCAGGCAGTACCCCTTTGTCCGGGGCTTGTAGTTTCGTCTCCGGAGGAGTGGCTGTTTGTGAAGGGATGGTATCAAAAACATCCACCTTGTGAATCTGCCCATTATCATCAAATCGCATCGGTGACAAACAGGTCTCGCGATGGAACCCATTGCCGTTTGGTATGCGGAAACGATGGTAAGCAATCACCCACTCATCCCGACCCGGGATCTGAATAACAGAGTTGTGGCCGGTTCCTTTGATGATTCCTTTTTGCCTCAGGACCGGATTGTTTGCGGCCAGGATGAACGGTCCGAAAGGGGAAGTTGAAGTAGCATACCATACGGAATAGTCCGGGCTATCGGTACCAAACCGCGAAAACATCAGATAATAGATCCCCCTTCGCTTGAATACGAACATCCCTTCTGCAAACGGTACCGATGATATCTTTTTCACGGATGATGCATCGAATGAGATCATGTTGCTATTTAGCTTCACAACATTGAGGTTACCGCTGCCGAAGTACAGGTAGGAAACCTGGTCATCGTCGGTAAACACCATCGGATCAATCACCTGAGTGTCATATGAATCTTTGTTCACAAGTGGTTTGCCAAGTGCATCTTTAAACGGACCCTGCGGCCGGTCGCTTTCAGCTACTCCAATCTGCTGACCGGCGCTGAAATAGAAATAGTATTTGCCATTGGCGCCGGCGATACATGGCGCCCAGGCTTTATCTTTTGCCCAGGTAATATCGCGAGGCAGGTCCAGTATTATTCCTTCATTTTTCCAATCCTTTAAATTTTCGGAAGACCAGCACCGGAATGAAGTTGAACTCCAGTAATCGATATTTCCATCATCGGTGGTGGGATAGATAAAATACTTCCCTTCAAAAAATGCGATATGAGGGTCCGCATTCAAACCAGGCAAGGCTGCAGGCGGTGCCTGATTTATCGATGACCCGCCAGTTTGACTGCGATCCTTATTAGGGCCATTTTTTTGATTTTTATCTGTTGAATAAGTTTTAGCAGACAACTCATTTGTAAACATCATCAAAACAAGCCATAAGAATGGACTGAACAGGAACCACCAGGAAGAAAAGTGCCTGTGTTGCTGCTCATTTTGGTGAGTTATTGATAATTCCATACAATTTTCACTTTCTCTTTTTAGGATTAGGGATTGCGATACAATCGAACAACTCTGCCGGCCAAAGCTTTATCCGCTCAAATCCCTCCGGAACTGACTGTTTAAACTGGACATAAGCCTGAACTTTACCTTTTGCAGTATAACTGACCACCTTTCCTTCCTCTCCGGTGGTAAATACACTATAGCCTGCAAGCATGCAATCCTCCAGATCGACATGCAATTTCCCGGCTGGCTGATGTCCCTGCGTACAGATAATTCCTGTCGATTTTCCTCCCATTTCGGGTTGTGTGAAGTTTAAAACGATAAAACGACAACCAACGGCCTTAACCCGCACACAATTACTTGCATACGACATAGCAAGTGCATTATCCGGATGAACCATCGTACAATCTTCCAGAATCAAATGAGGTGCATCGGGCATAGTGGATTCCCAGCCACCGACCAGCACTGCACTTGTATCTCCAACCCAATCGAGGGCCATAAAATAGCATCTGCGGAAAACGCTTGGTTCATCGGGACGAACGATTGGATAACAAACCCCACCGCCAAAAGCACGGCCAATCCCCACACAATCCTCAACGATCACCGTAAAACCTTCGCCGCTTTTATTGGTGAGGTCCCAGAAAAAACCGCCATCACTGCCCGAAGTGTAGAGATTCCGTAATATCCACCGGTCCCAGCAAATACTTGAAAATGTTTGCTCAGTAAATTCAGGGCGCCATCCTTTGGAAGTAGCACGAATAGTAGACCACCAGTCATAGCTTTTAAACCCCTTTTGCGGATCACCTGCATCAATAATAATCCGACCGGTTGCACCGGAACCTAACCGACCATCCGTATCGCCAATCAATAAATTGTAAGCTCCTTTGGCTCCCTTGAAAGCTGTCGATAAATTAGCCTCCACATAAGTATCGGGACGAACAATAATCGTATGCCCGCCTTTATCATCCGGAATAGCTGATAATGCAGCCTGGATTGTTTGGTAGGCTCTCTTCCAGCTTTTTCCATCGGAGTTGTTCCCTAACTTCGAAACATAGATAACCGATCCTTTTCTTCCTCCGTATGCAACAGAGGAGGGATCAACCGACATAGACGCAGAAGCTGACAGGTTAGAGAATAATGTCAGGTTAAGCAAGAGAAAAGCCAATATATTAAAGGTAAAGCTCTTAGAAATATTCTTGTTCATCATTTATTCTTTATTTTGTTTAAGCCATTCCAGGCGGCGGGTATCGGGCTGGTGGAAGATTTTAAAATCTTCAAATACTGCATTAAATCCATCTCCATCCGGACTTGCAGCCATCATGCCAACCATTGCCGGTTTTTGTTCGGGGAAATAGGCCATATTGCTTAAAATGAAATTTTTACCATCCGGCGAATAATAAACTTCGACATAATCTTTCTTACGAATCGCCTTAACCCAAAGAAATTCAGGTTTGCCGGGTAATACAATCACATTCCAGTTACTAAAATCGTTGGTAATAACCGTACTGAAGTTATATTTCCCATCGACAAATTCCATACCCGATTTAATCCAGTGTTTTTCATCGATGCGTAACATCAGTCCCATGTGGTCATAACGGGTTTTGAAGTTACCGGTAATTTTAACCTGCACCTCGAATTCTCCCCCTCGGGTCGTGTAATAAAAAGGTCCATCGTCTACCACAAATCCATAACCTGTTGCGCGCCAATAATCTGATTTTGGGGTAACCTCCAAACTCAGTTTATGATCTTCGATTTTCCATTTTGCAGGTTCATTAAACCATTGCATTCCACCTAATTCCTGAGCGTTCACGATGCCGCACAGAAATATCCCCGCTAAAAGTCCCAAAATTCTCTTCATCTCGTTTCTGTATTTAAATTATTTAATTGTTCGATACTTTGGCTACAATATTAATATTTCATGACAAGTCCCAGCAATCTAATCATTTATAATTGATACTCCTCAATTGTTGCTCAAATTCAGCAGGAAGTTCTTCCAGCGATTTGTGTTGATCGCAGGCCGCATAACGGATTAAATTACGGAGCAGACGTTCAGCCGCAGGATGAGTTCCCAAATTATCGCGGATTAATAAGGTATTGAGCGTAAACTTCCCGAAGCCAAACGGATAAACCGCCAGAAATAACCCGGACCCATAACCCTGAGAGACCTTAATTGCCCCGGCGACAATTTCACCAGGCGCCTCTTTATTCTTATCCCATAAATGCTCCGGTAAGATTTCCCGGTAAAACTGGTGATCCATCAGCCCTCCGGCAGGAAGACCTTCAAAGAGAGGATGTTGTTTGGCCCATTCATCAAACAGGTATAACCAGCTCGGATACTTCGATATTGAGTTCTTTTCTCTCAAGGGTAAAAAGCCATCGCTGCTGTGACCCCGCTTAAATACGTCAGGCGAAATGAAGATTACATTTGAACCACGGGCAACATGCTGCATCAAATTCCTGAATGCCATAAGGGTATCCTTTCCGACAGGTGGATGAGCGCCAACCAATATGGTTTCCCTTGATTTTTGTTTTGCTGCATTAAACAGCCGGGTTTTGATATGCTGTTCAGCCAACCAATTATTCAGCAAAGTATCTGCGCCCCAAACAGTAACTTCTGTTTCGACAGCCGGCATCTGCGCCGGATCATCGACATAAAATTCCACCTTGCCGCAGGTTGGAGCGCCTCCGCGTTCGAGGGTGGCCAAAAGATGGTATTTTCCGGCCGGGCCGTCAATAGCAACTTCTTTCGAAAATACAGGCATGGCCAGCGGTGGTTCGATCCCGTTTTTTGTCGCGGCAATGGTAATTGTAGTCTTATTGTTATAAATCTGCTGGTTATTTGGGCCTACGACCTGAATAAGCGCCGGATAGTCGCCTGCAGGAAGTGCATCCTCGTTGGCCAGAATCACTTCAAGTTTAACTTTCCTACCGCGATAAATATTCCGGGGTTCGGCAAACATGCACCAGCGCAACGGCGCCAATCCCTCAAAAAGGGCATCTGTAGTGCCCGGTTTAAGCTCCCGGAAAGTGGTCGTCAAACCTTCACCCGTGGCTCCCTGATCATTCATCCCCGTGAGGTTATGCCCGCAGATTTGAGGATTTGAACGGATCACCGTGAGGCTAAGTGCACGGTTACTGGCTGAGCGCCGGATACTTTCGGCAAAAAAATCCTCTGGCCGGGGATAGATTTCATCCAGTTTCCACCGGTTAAAATCTTTAAGAAACTCATTTAAGCGTTCTCTGTAATATTGGGCATCCTCATTTTTTTCTTTTCCGTATCGCTCAAAATGCCGGGTTACCCGCCAAAAATCAACACCACTTCCGATGCCGAATTCGGATAGAAAAACCGGTTTTGTATTTTTGCCGAGATTACGGATGATATTGGTCGCTTCCAGTGTTTGTGGAACTCTGGGGTACAAATGATAGTCACCCATCTCCATGTAGGCATGGGCAATGTGCGGATATGGATCAGGCTTTTTTACTTCGGATGCAGTCGGAGATTCGTTCCCCAATAAATGCTCCCACACCACCGAGCCCGGATTACTCAATGATCCGATGGACGGATGATCGTCGCTGCGGGCGCTGTTTAAAAAAATCATTCTTGTAGCATCCAGTTTCCGCAGTTGAGGGAGCATGGTCACGGCATGTCTGAATGTCGGTCCGTCCAGTGTTTCGTTGAGCAGTCCCCAGGCTATTACGCTGGGGTGGTTGCGGTCGCGCAGGATCATCCCGGTTTGTGCCTGGTCAAAACGCTTGATCATCATCGAAGAAGAATCCATCGCCTGCGAAGCATACGATTCGTTATAAACCATCAGGCCAATTTCGTCGCACATATCCAGTTGATTGGGTTTCACCCCGCCCCAGATAAAGCGAATGGTATTGAATCCCATGGCTTTCATATCAATCAGATCACGGCGTGCCTGATCAGGGTTTACGGGCAGTCGCTGACCGATCGGATAATTATTGCATGAATGGGCAGATTTCAGAAAGAGCCGTCGGCCATTGAGCCGGAAACTCCCATTAGCAAACCGGAAATCGCGAAAGCCAAAACGGACAGAGCGTTCTTCAACGGATTTGTCTTTTTCGCCCGTACTGCGTAAACTAAGCCTATAAAGGTATGGATCATCGATATCCCATAACCGCGGATTTTCCAGGTTAATCTCTGCATGAATCAAGGTATCTCCCGGAGGAACATTACACTCCAACTCAAGAACCTTCAACGCTTCTCCACTGGTTGCCGGAGCAACTGTAAAAGCCAGATTCCGGTGTTTTCTTTTTGTTCCTGAATTCCGGATAGTGGCCTCAACTTTAACTACATCTCCGGGTGAATTGGCTGAAACAAAAAGATCTTCCACCCGAACTTCGGGAACCATTAACAATTCAACCGAACCGGTGATTCCTCCGCAGTTGAATTGTGCCCCGGCCCAGAAAGAAATAACCCTGGCCTGTCGGGGAATTTGCTTTA
>Ga0364859_10713_pt1 | contig 13419 bp, 14 predicted proteins | sample ExccelAu500001D3_FD_206911 | JGI IMG/M metagenome (GOLD analysis project Ga0364859, IMG submission 206911) | Enriched cells from Trout Bog Lake Hypolimnion, Wisconsin, USA - BchlTB.Aug20.5000.01 .D3 | ecosystem: Environmental > Aquatic > Freshwater > Lake > Hypolimnion/Profundal zone | place: USA...
GGTTCCGATAACCCATGTTTTGGCTATTTATGCCAGAGAGAATGGTCAGGGTATGTCATTCCCGTTTGACTCAAGCTCAATTGAAGAACAAATTCCTGAAAAGCCTGAGCCCTCAGAAACCAAAAGTGCTAAGCAATCCTTCCTGAAGCTTGTGAAATAGGTTAAAATTTCGACGTTGCCCCTTTAGCTCATCTGGTAGAGCAACTGATTTGTAATCAGTAGGTGGTCTGTTCGAGTCGGACAAGGGGCACCAAAAATTTTAAAATGCCTCACTAAATGTGGGGCATTTTTCTATGAGGATCAAGTATGCAAGACCAAGATCAAATTGCGCTAGAGGAAAATAAGAAAACCTGCACCTGGTTTGGGTCGTACGGCATCGTCCCTCACCTGGCAGAGATGATCGGCGCACAAAATGTTATAGAAATTGGTGTTGCATATGGATACCATGCGGATTTTTTGTGCACCGTTTTGCCAGCAGTTCATTACGTAGGTGTAGACCCATATCTGGCCAATTATGATCTGAATGATATTTTTTGCCAGGATGTTCAAAAGCTTTTTGGTGTAGAGGATACGCAAAATGCAATGGATCGCTTATTCAAGGCTGTATCTACAAATCTACAGAAGTTTCAGGGTAGAGCCAGATTGATCCGAGAAAAATCTTGGCTAGTTGCCGATCAATTTGAGGATGGTAGCTGCGATCTGGTTTATATCGACGGTGATCATACTTATGAGGGTGTAGTGAAAGATCTAGCTGCCTGGTATCCAAAAGTTAAAAAGGGTGGAATTATTTGTGGGGATGACATTGGCTGGGCCGGAGTTAAGAAAGCTGTAGATGAGTTTTTTATAAAGCTTGGACGGGAATATCAAATCATTTCTAAAAATGGCTTTGAAAATATGCCTGCCTTTTATTTCATTGTTGATTAATTTGAGGTGAAAATGTCTCGCGGAATAATTTCAATTTACTGGGGCGATGAATCTAAGTTGCCTATTGAACGTCTAAAGGCTTCTGTTAAGAAATTTCATCCGGAATTGCCGCATGAAATTATCAAGGTCGAAGCTCCTGGCGGCGAGGCTAGTAGCCTCAACCAAAAATCTGCCATGCTTGATCTATCTCCATTTGATGAGACACTTTTTCTTGACCTTGATACCGTAGTAATGGGTAGGCTTGATTTTGGATTTGAGAAGGCCGTCACCTTTGGAATGGCACTTGCTATCTGTGAGGCGCCCTGGGGAAAGCGTTACCCTAAAATATTTGTTGGTGATGAAATCGAATACAACACGGGCGTTATCTTTTTTACGAAGACAGCAAAACCAGTTTTTGATACATGGAAAGATCTAGCTGGCACAATTGATTCGGGAATTATTGCAGTTGGGGACCAGGGTATCTATACAATGCCAGCGAATGATCAAGGCTCTTTTGCTTTGGCGGTGGAGCAAGCGGGATTTAATCCTTTTGTTTTGCCCTTAAATTGGAATTTTAGGCCGATGTGGCATCGCAGCTTTTTTGGCCCTATCAAAATTTGGCATGATTATTCTGATCCCCCGCCTTTCTTTGAGGAATTAAATGTTTATTACTCAAACAAAGATTCAGTCATTCAATATCACCAGGGTTAATTTAGCCTCAATGACTAATTTACAAATCATTAGCACTCCAGATTCTCTAAACGCCGCTCTGGAGACATGGTTTATTCAAAACGAGCTGTTTAGTGGCGCACCGTATAGCCTTGGCGTGAATCCTGGTCAATTAGGTGATTCTGCTGTTGTGTATTTAGAGCTGAATCAAATCAACATTGATCTTATCCATCACATTAAGGCTTTGGGAAATAAAGTGATTCTCTATCATATGGGCGGGGAAAGGCTTGATAAAGATATTTCTGGGTATTCGGAATGTGACTTGGTAATCCGTAATTATTATTTCTCAAGCATTATTAGCAGAGCCGATTCTGGTAGCAAAGTGTTGTGGGCTCCCAATGGCTTTAGAACAGGGGTTGGACCAAGAAACAAAAGCGTTCTGAAGAAATCTTCTCAGCGTCAGTGCTTATCTGCATTCTTGGGTTGGATTAATAATGCGGCTTCTTATAATAATGAGCGCGCTAGCTTTGCTGGGTCTGCTGCTGCTTGCGGCGAGAATTTATATGTAATGCCGTCGAATGGTTTTGCTGGAGGCTATAACGTCGGTTTATATTCGGCAATCATGGAAGACAGTATTTTTGCTCCGTGCCCCTCTGGCAATAATCCTGAAACAATCCGCCTTTATGATGCCTTGGAATTGGGCTGCATCCCCATTTCACTTTCCCACGAATTTCTGCTTTCTAAGGATGCGCTAGCATCTATTGGCCCAGTCCCATTTCCAATTCTTGGCTCTTGGAATGAATTACCTCCATTTTTGGAGAGCATGAAGTCTAAAGCTTTATCGAGCCCAGGAGAGATTTTGGAGCTTCAGCAACGCTGCATTAACTGGTGGTCTGATTTTAAGATTGCAATGCAGAAAAAAATCTCTGATCGAATTGGGGCCTTGTAAGTCTATTTACATAGATTTACATTTTTTGTTTCTGGAAGATACAGTAGGGCTATAACTCCAGCTAATCCAAGAAAGATCGTTGGGTACCAAAGCCCAGCAAGTGACCCTCCCCATAATTGATTTAACAAAGTGACAATCAAAGGAAGTAGTCCACCAATCCAGCCAGCAGCAAGATTATGGGGAAGTGTTGCAGCACTATTTCTATTCTTTGCTGGAAAGAGTTCTGCAAGAAAAGCAGTTTGTGGCCCAACAACTAAAGCAAGCACTAGTGATAGTGCGATCAAAATCAATGCGATTGCATATATGCAGTATTGATTGTTGGTTTGGATTAATTCAGCGCCAAAGATTTCCAATGCCCTATATGCTGGCAGAATCAATATTGATCCAAGTAAGAGTCCACCCAGGATGACTGGCTTTCTCCCAACTCTATCCGATATCCATCCCGCAAATACTGTCAGTGGAAATAGGGCTAATGTTGCGCAAATGCTAAGTTGATCAACCAATGCTGACGGTAGCTTAACCGTGGTTTTAAGGAAAATCGCTGTATAGACTTGAACGCAAAAGAATAGAATAGCGCCGCTTGAAGATACGCAGAAAAATAGCAAGAACATCTTCTTGCGGATCTCAGGATCTTTAAAGTTATTCGCCAGTTGTGACTCCGCCTTTTGGTTCTTACTCAATTCTGTGAAGACTGGTGTTTCCTCTAATGCTCGGCGCGCCTGAAATGCAACCAATAGCAGTGCCAGCGAAACCCAGAACGGCACCCTCCAGCCCCAAGACTGAAATTCCTCTCCTGTTAACCAATGTTGCAGGAGGGCAATCTGCATCGTTGAGGTCAGAATTCCAAGTGGCCCCATTAACTGAAGGAAGCTGGTTTTAAATCCACGATTTGTATCGCCCGCATGCTCCGTTAGGTAAACGGCGCTTCCGCCTATCTCACCCCCTGCAGACAGTCCTTGGATCAGTCTTAGGCTAACAAGCAAGATGGGCGCCCAAATGCCAGCTTGTTGATAGGTGGGTAAAAAGCCAACACCTACAGTGGCAATTCCCATCAGGGTGATAGTAATCATGAATACGGGCTTGCGACCTATCCGATCGCCCATAGAACCAAAAAACGCAGCCCCAATAGGCCTAACTACCATTCCAACGCCGAAAGTTGCTAGGCTGGCTAATAGACCTGCACTTGGATCAATTGATGGAAAGAAGAGTGGGCCAAATACCACCGCTAAGGTGGCAAAGGTCAGAAAGTCATACCACTCTAAAAAAGTACCAAAACACGCGGCAATAGCGACTTTTCGATAGGAATGTGACTTTTTTATTGTCTCTAAATTATTGATAATATTCAATACTACGTAATTTTAATAAAAATATGTTGCAAAGCAACAAAAAATTCTTGATTTGTCATATTGCTTCAGTTAAAGTTTCATGGTGCAGTGCAATATTTAAAGTCTCTGTTGTCTACCGATCTTTAAATCGTGCGCTTAATTGACTAGTTGTACCACTTAATTACTGGAGAAATACATGAACCAAGATCAAATCACCGCTAAATTGTCCCAAATTAACAGCAAAGGCCTCGAGGCTACTTTTTCTTTAAGCGAAGCTGCTTTAGAAAATGCTCAAAAATTGGCTGAGTTGAACTACGCTGCTTATAAAGATGCTTTGGTAAATGCACAAGACGGCATTCAACAAGTATTAACAGCTAAAGATCCAAAACAAGTTACAGAAATCTTCAGCACTGATACATTGCAAGCCGCTGGAAATCAAGCAGCTGCTTACCAAAAGAAAGTTACCAAAGTATTGCGTGATGGCAGCAAAGAATTCGCAAACGTAGTTGAGTCAAGCATTGACCAGTTGCAAGATGGCTTTCAAGATTGGATCAACACTGTAACCGCAAACGCACCTGCTGGTTCTGACGCATTTATTTCTTCATTTAAAACTGCCTACGGTAGCGCATTGCAAGGTTTCGAACAGTTCCGCGCTGCTAGCAAAGAAGCTTTTGCAACGGCAGAAAAAACTGCTGAACAAGCAGTCGACGCAGTTCAAGGTCAAATCACTCAAGCTAAAAAAGCTGCAACCCCAGCATCACGTGGTCGCAAAGCCGCTTAATATTTAGTTTAAGATCTTAGGAGTTACTTCCGAAGATCATAACCCCCTAGGCTGGATGCTAAATCCGACCTAGGGGATTTTTAACCGCTTACGAGCATGGTCCGTAAGCGTGGAAAAAATACCTAATTTTCTTTAGATGGTTATATCGAGCTTGGTTTTATAAGCGTCGACTCGGACTAAGCGCGATCTAACTTTCGAGCCCTGATTATGGTGAATGTATCGAAGCTAATTGATGGTGGATGCAGAGGGCTGTAGAGGCTAAAATCCGTCTATGAACCCCCAAATAGCCATTTCACTTAGTCAGGCCGTTCAAGATTTCCAGAGTGGAAATCTTAATGGTGCCGAGTTGATTTTAAAAAGAGTACTTCAGGTTGACTCGAGGTGTTTGCCAGCGCTTCATATTATGGGGTTAATTAAAGCATCACAGTCAAATCATAAAGAGGCGGCAGAATTTCTCAAAAAAGCAGTTCGGCTGAATCCAGAGGATGCCTCGCTTCAATATAACCTAGCTAAAGCGCTTTCAGAGGCGGGTGAAGATGTTGAGTCTTTGCTGCACCATAAAAAAGCAACCGAGTTGATGTCAAACAATTGGGAGGCTTTTCTCAATTATGGTAAGAGCTTATCAAGACTAGGGCGTCATAAAGATGCGCTGACTATCTACGATAAGGCTCTTCTAATTAACCCAAATCACGAAGGTATTTTTTTAAATAAAGGGGCATCCTTAAAAGAACTTCAGCTCTATGAAGAAGCTCTTGATTGTGCCACCAAGGCCTTGGCGATAAATCCAAGTCTTGTTGAGGCTTGGTCAAATAGAGGGGTAGCGTTGAAAGCGCTGAAGCGCTACGACGAGGCCTTGGCTGCTTACGATAGGGCGATTGAGATTAAACCAGATTTCGCAGAAGCCTGGTTAAATAGAGGTGTCACCTGCAATCTATTAAAGCGCTACGACGAGGCCTTGGCTGCATATGACACGGCGATTGAGATTAAACCTGATTATGTTGAGGCTTGGTCAAATAAAGGCGTCACCTGTAATGAACTAAAGCGCTACGAAGAGGTCTTGGCTGCATACGATAGGGCGATTGAGATTAAGCCAGATTTCGCAGAAGCTTGGTATAACAAAGGCGTCACCTGTAATGAGCTGAAGCGCTACGACGAGGCCTTGGCTGCTTACGATAGGGCGATTGAGATTAAACCAGATTTCGCAGAAGCCTGGTTAAATAGAGGTGTTGCCTGCAATCAATTAAAACGCTACGACGAGGCCTTGGCTGCATATGACACGGCGATTGAGATTAAGCCTGATTATGTTGAGGCTTGGTCAAATAAAGGTGTCAGCTTTAATGAGCTGCAGCGCTACGACGAGGCCTTGGCTGCATATGACAGGGCGATTGAGATTAAGCCAGATTTCGAAGAGGCTTGGTTAAACAGAGGCATCACCTGTAATCAACTAAAACTCTACGATAAGGCCTTGGCTTCGTATGAAAAGGCGATGCAAATTAAGCCTGATTTGAATTATGTGTTGGGAGGCCTTATTCATACCAAAATGCTTATGGCCAATTGGGATAAGCTCGAGGCCAACTCTCATTTGCTGATTAAAAATATCCAATCTGGAAAAAAACAAATCGCGCCATTTGAACTTTTATCATTAATCGATTCCCCGGAATTACATTTAAGGGTTGCGAAAATTTGGTCTGATGACCGTAATCCTGTCAGTTTTAATCTTGGTAAAATTCAAAAAGAACATCATCAAAAAATTCGTATTGGCTATTTTTCAGCAGATTTCGGTAATCATGCTGTTTCATTTTTAATGGCCGAGCTATTTGAACTTCATGATAAAAATCAGTTTGAAACAATAGCTTTTTCTTTTGGAAATCATCCAGATTCCCCAATGCTTAATCGTATTCAAGGCTCGTTTAGTCAATTTATTGATGTTAAAGATAAAAACGATTACGAGATAGCAAAACTTGCCAGAGAACTAGGTATTGATATTGCGGTTGATTTAGGTGGGCATACAAGAGGTTCGCGAACGGAGATTTTTGCCTATCGTGCCGCTCCTATACAGACGAGCTATATCGGATATCTAGGCACGATGGGGGCAGATTACATGGATTATTTAATTGCTGATCAGACGATAATTCCATTCGAATCAGTCCAGCATTACTCAGAAAAAATTGTTTATTTGCCAAGCTATCAAGTTAACGATTCGAAGAGAAAAATGACTGATAAAGTTTTTAGTCGTGAAGAGTTAGGCGTACCTAAAAATGCTTTCGTCTTTTGTTGTTTTAACAACAACTACAAAATATTGCCATCAACCTTTAATATGTGGATGAGGATATTAATGGTGGTCGAGCATAGTGTATTATTTTTATATGCGGAAAATGAATGGGCACAATCCAATCTTATAAAAGAGGCGCAGGCAAGAGGGGTTGATAGTAGCAGGCTTATTTTTGGTAAGGGAATTCCGAGGGAAGAGTATCTTGCTAGGTATTGTGCGTGCGATTTATTTTTAGATACGCTTCCATATAATGCTGGCACTACCGCAAGTGATGCTTTGTGGACTGGGTTGCCAGTACTCACTCTAATCGGACAATCTTTTCCAAGTAGGGTTGCCGCAAGTTTGCTTACGGCAATTGGGCTTCCGGAGTTAATTGCCCATACTCCGGAAGAGTATGAGGCGTTAGCAATTGAATTTGCCACTCATGTTGAAAAGTTGAAAAAGGTTAAAGAGCGCCTTGGAACTAATCGTTTAACAATGCCTTTATACGATACCCCGTTGTTTACTCGCCATATTGAAGCTGCTTATACTCAAATGTATGGGCGGTATCAGGCTGATTTATTACCAGATCATATCCATATAAGACAAGAGCAGTAGCTCGAATTTCTGTTAAGCCATTTAAGTTACCAAGTCTTGCAAGCGGTTTTATTTAATGGGAATTTTTGAGGTTCAATCGGTATCCGAGTCAGATGATTCAAGCAGAGGAGCGGATAAATTCTTACTAGGCTTAACGCCAAGTTCACGAACTTTCTCAGCAGTCCGAATCAGATTACCTTTACCAGACTTGAGTTTATTAAAGGCATCGTGGTAGCTGGTTTGCGCCTGATCTAAACGTTGGCCGAGTTTTTCTAGGTCCTCCACAAACCCAACAAATTTATCGTAGAGCGTGCCGCATTGCTTTGCGATTTCTAAGGCATTGCGATTTTGATGATCCTGTCTCCACAGATGGGCAACGGTTCGGAGAGTTGCCATCAGCGTGCTAGGACAGACCAGCACAATATTCTTTGCAAGAGCTTCTTGATATAGATTGGGAGCAGTCTTCAGTGCCAGTAAGAATGCAGGCTCGATCGGCACAAACATCAAGACAAAGTCTACAGAACCAACACCATAGAGTGAGCTATAGTTTTTCCCCGAAAGGCCTTGAATATGTTGGCGCAGAGATTGAATATGCGCTGCCAACTCTTGTTCTGCAACGATGGGGTCTGTGGTCTCTGCATGTCTTGCATAGGCGGTGATAGAGACTTTGCTATCTACCACCAAGCTTCTTCCCTCAGGAAGCTTCACGACAACGTCAGGCTGAAGTCTAGAGCCATCGGTCTGAGTATGACTATCTTGCACGAGGTACTCTTCGCCTTTACGTAGGCCTGAGGACTCCAAGATAGATTCAAGTACGAGCTCGCCCCAGTTGCCTTGGACTTTGGAGTCACCTTTTAGGGCTTGGGTGAGTGAGCGTGTCTCATCAGACATTCGTAAGTTGAGATTGGCAAGGCGCTCAATTTCACTTTTCAGTGCAAAGCGCTCACGGGCTTCATTGCCATATGAGTTGCTCACTTGTTCTTTGAATTCTGTCAGCTTTGTTTGCAGTGGTTTTAGCAAGGCATCTAAGCTGGCAGCATTTTGTTCTGTAAAGCGCTTGGATTTATCTTCCAGAATCTCGTTAGCTAAATTCTTGAACTGACTAGTGAGTGCTTCTTTGGCTTCATTTAAAGATTCAATCCGACCAAGACCTTGTTTGCGCTCTGAATCGAGCTCCGCCTCAAGTCGGATGGCTTTTTGCAATGCTTGCTCGCGCTCAGTACGCAAGCTAACACTCAATGTGGATTCAGCTTGAGCTTGTTGCTCGCTACGAGCTAATGCAGATCTCAAATTGAAGACATAGACCAAAAGGCCTATACATAATCCGAATGGTAGGCCTGAAAGTAAAAGAGTACTTAGATCAAATGTCACTAATGCGAGTCTTTGTATTTAATTAAGACTTCACCAATTTCTGTAATTCACCAGTTTCAAACATTTCGGTCATGATGTCAGATCCGCCGACAAATTCACCATTGATATAAAGCTGGGGAATAGTCGGCCAATTTGCATATTGTTTAATGCCTTGGCGAATGCCGTCATCGTCAAACACATTGACAGTATGAAGGTTTTCTACGCCGGCAGCTTTGAGGAGATTGATGGCATTGCCAGAGAAGCCACATTGTGGGAACTGGGCTGTACCTTTCATGAACAACACTACAGGATGGCTACTAACGATTTCTTTAATTTTTGCTTGAGAATCCATAAATATCTTTCTTGGGGGACGGTATTGGCTTAGGGAATTGATTAATGAAGTTGATTAACGAAGTGGATTAATTCTGGTATTCCTAGATTTTAAGACTTTACGTAGAAAAGGGTTATTAGGATTTAGATTTGCGGCCTGATACCGCTCGGCAATGCCCAGCCAAATCTCGATGAACTTGAATCTCCTCCAGTTGAGCTACTTTCATTAAATTGACTATGGCCTCTGACTGGTCAAACCCATGCTCTACGGCAACTAAGCCACCCAGCTTTAGATAGGGGTCAACCTGCGAAATAATGGTCTCTAAGCAGGATAGCCCACCCGCCCCATCGGTCAGAGCTGAAGCGGGCTCAAAGCGCAAGTCTCCCTCGTTCAGATGGGTATCACCTGCCGCAATATAAGGGGGATTGCTGAGGATGACATCAAATTGGATTACTTCCTTTAGGGCTCCGTACCAACTCCCTTGGGCAAATTGCACTCGATTTGATAGACCAAGTTGCTCAGCATTTATGTTGGCGATAGCTAGGGCCTCAAGAGATTGATCCGTCGCTGTGACTAAAACTTGTGGTGCTGAGTGGGCTATTGCCAGGGCAATCGCCCCAGAGCCAGTTCCTAGATCGAGGATATTCGCTGGTCTATTAAGTTTCTGTATCTCACGCAGGGCAATTTCTATTAAGATCTCAGTTTCTGGGCGAGGGATTAAAACCCCAGGCGCAACATAAAGCTCAATTTCATGAAAACCCCGTTTACCAACAAGATAGGCGATTGGTTCCCCAGATAATCTTTTTAATTCAAGGTTTCGCCATTGTTCGAGGGCTTGAGGGTTCAACTCCATCTCATCGCGAGAGAGTAGGGCCGAACGCGGTAGCTGATAGTGCTTTTCTAAAACAAAAGCCAACAGAATTTTTGCCTCGTTTTGCGGTAGCGTTGTGCCACTCAATAGGGAGCGCAAAGTGGTATTTGTGCTCATAGCGGATTAGCTTAGCTATCGCCCAAAGCAGCAAGTAAATCAGCCTGATGTTCAGAGGCTAGGGCATTGCATAGATCATCGAGATCACCATCCATCATGGCATCAATCTTGTATAGCGTTAGATTGATCCGGTGATCGGTAATGCGACCCTGAGGAAAGTTATACGTACGAATACGATCACTCCGATCACCAGAGCCAACCAGGGATTTTCTGGTTTGCGCTTCTAGCTGATGTTTCTCGCGCTCGCGGGCGTCCATGATGCGCGATACGAGTACCTTCATTGCTTGATCTTTATTGCGGTGCTGACTGCGATCATCTTGGCACTCCACAACAGTGCCAGTAGGCAAATGGGTGATACGAACTGCGGAATCCGTTTTATTAATGTGCTGACCACCTGCGCCAGATGCACGGAAGGTATCTATGCGTAACTCGGCAGGATTGATTTTGACTGCCTCTAGCTCATCTGCTTCAGGCATTACTGCAACTGTGCACGCAGAGGTATGGATGCGCCCTTGGGTTTCCGTTTGGGGAACGCGTTGGACACGGTGGCCACCGGATTCAAATTTCAGGCGCGAGTAGACTGATTGACCTACAAGGCGCAGGACAACCTCTTTATAGCCACCCAAATCAGATTCGGCAGAGCTCACCACTTCTACTTTCCAGCCTTGACGTTCTGCAAAGCGGGTGTACATGCGCAGTAGATCGCCCGCAAACAATGCGCTCTCATCTCCGCCTGTACCCGCCCGAATTTCTAGGAAGACATTGCGCTCATCGTTTACATCTTTAGGCAACAGCAACTTTTGCAATACACCTTCCAGCGCTTCCATGGTGGCTTGGGCGCTCTTTTGCTCATCGTCAGCAAAATCCTTCATATCAGGGTCTTTGCGCATGTCTTCGGCAGCAGCAGCATCCGCTTCGGCTTGTTTATATAAGCCAAATTGTTCAACTACTGTCGCGATATCGGAATGCTCACGAGTGAGTTTGCGATAGTTGTCCATATCCTTCGTGGACTCTTCAGTGGTTAATAAGGAATTGAGTTCGGCTAAGCGTGTGTCTAGATGGTCTAGCTTAGCCCGCATGCTGGGCTTCATCTAATGGTCTTCTGGCTTAGTGTGTGAGGTAAATAACTTCGGTAATAGTTTGATAAGTGCATCACGTTCAGCGCCATTGGAATGTTGCAAAGCATGTAATGAGCCATGTAGAAATTTATTGGTTAATCCTTGGGCCATCGCATTAAGGACTTCTTGGGGATCATCGCCACGCATCAGGCGTTTCATGGCGCGCTCTAACTCTAACTGCCTTAGGCGTTCGCCTTGTTGCTGAATATCTTGAATAATAGGCACAGCACTACGGCCTTGCATCCAGTGCATGAAATTACCAACACGATCTTCGATAATGGCTTCAGCTTGACTGACAGCTGCCTGGCGAAGAGAAGTACCAGTCTGAATCATTACACCCAAGTCATCTACGGTGTAGAGGTAAATATCATTTAAGCGAGAGATCTCTGGTTCAAAGTCACGCGGGACCGCTAAGTCAATCATGACCATGGGTTTATGGCGACGCTGCTTGAGTGCACTTTCAACCATACCCAAGCCGATGATGGGGAGCGATGATGCAGTGCTAGAGACAATGATGTCGAACTCATGCAGGCGACTAGGCAGTTCAGAGAGCCTGAATGATTCGGCTTCAATGTTTTCATTGGCAATAGAGTCGGCTAACTCTTGGCCGCGTTCACTACTGCGGTTTGCAATAGCAACCGATTTTGGCTTATGTGCGACAAAGTGAGTGGCACACAGAGAAATCATTTCACCTGCACCAATGAATAAAACACGTTGGTCTGAGATAGATCCAAAGACACGTTCAGCCAAACGAACCGAAGCCGCCGCCATGGAGATCGAATGCGCTCCAATCTCGGTAGAACCGCGTACTTCTTTTGCGACAGAAAATGTTTTCTGAAACAGCTGATTGAGATAAGTACCTAAAACACCCGCGTCATTTGCGGTACGTACAGCATCTTTCATTTGACCCAGAATTTGGGTTTCCCCAATCACCATCGAATCTAAGCCACAGGCTACTCTAAAGGCATGGCGTACGGCATCGGATTGCGGCAATGAATAGATGTGAGGCTGAAGACTGCTTGGAGCTAATTTTTGGGTTTTTGCTAACCAATCAAAAGTCGCTTCATGCAAGATATTTTCAGCATCGGGATCATTGGCGGCACAGTAAACCTCAGTGCGGTTGCAAGTGGACAAAATCGTGGCTTCTGGGAGCCCAGCATGATTCGCACCAACTAAATGTTGGCGAAGATCGTGCAACGCTTCTTGAAGAAATTCTGGGTCAAAGGCGACTTTTTCCCGAATGGCGACCGGCGCTGTGTGATGATTGATGCCGAGTGTCAACAACTTCATAATGGTGATTATAGATTTGATGACAGCATCAATGGGGGTAGGAATGGGGTTTTTGGCTTTTCTGGTGATTGGCGGTATTTCCGGGGCGTGCGCTTGGGGGTTTTACCCGGGCGCTAAGTCACGTCAGAAAGGCCTTCAAAAGCTTCTCACAGCAGGATTTATCGGTTTCCTCGCTGCCTTTGCTGCCTCATATCTAGGCCAGTACACCAACTTTTTCCAAGCAGGCCAAATGCTGGAGTGGCTCAGCGCCATTATTGTTTCGTGTTTAGCTGGCTGTATTTATGCCGCTGCATCTAGATAATTGAGTTAAGCCAAGCCAAGCCAAACGGCAAGCGCACGATTTACCCGCAATAAATTAGCATCATCAAGTTCGCCGATTTTCTTCCCAATCTTCTCTGATCGAATAGACATAATTTTGTCTACTTGAATCTGGCATGGTTTAGTTAAGCCGTTTTGCGTATTGGGGGAAACGTCCAATCGAAAGAGTGGGGCATCAATTAATTCGCTTGAGAGAAGTAAAACGGTGGTAGTTGCATGCGTTTCGTTAAAGATGCTAGATTGAATGACAAGGGCGGGCCTTGGTTTTCCAAAATCACCTTGCATTGCAATGGTTACTAAATTGCCACGCTTCATTCGTTGTCTAGATCGTTTAAGGCTTCATCCAGGATAGACATTAGTTGTACATCTAGGCGATCTGCCGCCGCTGCCAAGCCTGATTGTCGGCGGCACTCATGAGCAAAGCTTGTTGATCTAGTATCTGGAACCCAGAGTTGAATAGGGCGTAATCCGGCCTCCTTTAAGGAAAGCCTATGCTTTTGGACCCTTAATGCTGTATTTGAAGACATTTTCACCCTCTAATAAATTTGT
>Ga0364859_10658_pt3 | contig 13169 bp, 8 predicted proteins | sample ExccelAu500001D3_FD_206911 | JGI IMG/M metagenome (GOLD analysis project Ga0364859, IMG submission 206911) | Enriched cells from Trout Bog Lake Hypolimnion, Wisconsin, USA - BchlTB.Aug20.5000.01 .D3 | ecosystem: Environmental > Aquatic > Freshwater > Lake > Hypolimnion/Profundal zone | place: USA...
GCTCAATGGATTCAAGCAAGGCATAGAGTTGCAAAGGGCGGTCGTACGAAAAAATAAGCAGATCGACATTCGCATGGATCGATTGCGCATAAAAGAGGCAACAAAACCAAAAAACACCGATATACTGCTGAAAAAGATTCATAAGAGGCTCTCCTAGATGGCGTGAGTTCCAAGAAGATACATCAAGAATAAAATTCACACCAATTGAAAAATTGAAAAATAAAAAATTGAAGAAAACAAGAAGGTCTGAGACAATGGGCTGGTACACAAAGCAGGAGTCCTATGAAACGATTAATCCTACTTCTTACCCTTTTTTCTTTGAGCGCGCCTCTTCTTGCTGATGGACTTGATGATTATAAAGAAGAGACAGAGTCTCTTTATCGCACAGGGGCTGGATCTGAAGACGGCACCTTTACTGCCATCTCCACATCGATGCTGGGATGGGGAGTGGGTCTAGCTTTGGGGATCGGGATTTTAGCCTCTGTTCTCCATCAGAGCAATGCTAGCCATTCCCATACCACCACAACCACTGATTGACATGCGTTGTTTCTTTTTGCTCTATTTGGTGTTTGTCTCTTCTTTTGGCTTTGCAGAGGAATTAACGGATTCTCCTCTGACTTGTTTCTTCTGTCCTCCTCAAAATTGGGAAATGGCAAACCCCTCTACCCTATCCCCTCGTGTTAAAATTGCCTTCATGAAGCCGACTCTCTCTGGTTTCTGCCCTTCTATTAATTTGTCCATTGAATCGACCTCCGTTTCCTTACCAGAATACATTAAGGCCGTGAAATCGATTCATGAACAGGATCGGAATAACCACTGGAGAGCTCTTGGCAAAGTCCATACAGAAGCTGGCGTGGCGCAATTGACGCAAATCGATACTCCCTCTGAGTGGGGAACCATTCGAATGCTCCAACTGATTTTTCTCAAAGAAGGTTCAGCTTATCTATTGACAGCTGCTGCTCTTAAGTCGGAGTTTTCCAAATTCTACAAAGAGATCCAGACCTCTTTTCGATCTCTCACTCTGACAGCTGACCTATTCCAGCCGATTGCCCAGCTAGAAAAAAAAGAGCTGCTTAAAGAGAAAAAAGGACAGCTGCTTGAAAAAATAGCGCCTCTTCAAGGGGATAAACCTATCGAAGCTCTTTTAAAAGATCCTCGTTGGATCACATTCGAACAAGAGGTCGCCACTCACGCCTCTGATATGGGAGCCTACTGGCAGATTTTAGTTCTCAAAGAGACTCAAGAGGAACTGCTCAATCGAAAACTCGTGGCTGATGTCACTCAACTGTCTGAATAATGCAAGAACCACAGATCATTCTTAAAAAAGTCAAGGTCCATAACCTCAAAGAGGTGAGCCTGACGCTCAATCATAATGAGCTGATTGTGTTCACGGGGGTCTCAGGATCGGGTAAATCCTCCCTTGCATTTGACACCATTTATGTCGAAGGGCAGCGGCGGTATGTCGAATCTCTTTCAACCTATGCAAGGCGCCATCTGGAAGACTTGATCAAACCCGATGCAGAACTGATCAGTGGAATCTCCCCGACTGTTGCCATTGAACAAAAGACGGCAGGACAAAATCCCAGATCCACTGTGGGCACAATGACGGGGATCTACGACTTCATGCGTGTGCTCTTTGCTCGAATCGGTATCGCTCACTGTCCTGTGAGCAATGAGATCGTCACTCCTCAGAGCGTCAAACAAATTTTACATACCCTTCACCAGTTACAACCAGGCACCAAGGTCATTCTGCTCGCCCCTTTTGCCAAAAACAAAAAGGCTGAATTCAAAGAGGAGTTTGCCGAGCTGACCCGCAAGGGATATATGCGCGTGCGCCTGGATGGAAAAATCGTGGATTTAAGTGAGCCGATCTCTATTGATGGGCGCCTTTCTCACGATGTGGACGTTGTCATCGACCGACTCATTTTAAGTGAAGAGAATGAAAATCGACTTGCAGAAGCGCTCACTCAAGCTCTAGAGCTCGGTCAAGGGCTCATGAGTGTGGTCGATGTAGATAGTCAAGAAGAGAGGTTATTTTCTCAACATGCCTACTCTTCCAAGTCGGGGCTCTCTTATGGAACGCTCGAGCCCTCCGATTTTTCTTTTAATCACCCCTCAGGGATGTGTCTGACCTGCCAGGGATTGGGGATCACCCAAGAGTTTGATCTAGATAAGGTGATAGATGTCGAGCTGTCCGTGGCTCAAGACTGCTGCTCTGTGGCTAGTTCCTATAAGACCGTTCGCTTTGGAAACATCTACAATAATTTAGCCGCTCTCTACGATTTTAAAATCACAACCCCTTGGAAAAAACTCCCTGAAAAGGGAAAACAGGCCTTTTTATACGGGATCGATAAAAAGTGGAACAAGATGCGCTTTGTCCATCCAGAAACAGGCCACCGCTGGACAGAATATGTCCACTGGAAAGGGGTTTTGAACGAGGCTAAAGAGCGTTTGATGCTGGCCAAAAGTGAGAGTTACAGATCCCACATGAAGCTCCTCATGCATGAATCGATCTGTCCTAGTTGCAAGGGAGCCAGAATCCGCGCTTATCCTGCTGCCACAACGGTTGGAGGGAAACAAATTGCTCAGATTACGTCGATGGCAATTGATGAGGCTCTGAGCTTTTTCAACGGACTTAAATTAACAGAGCAAGAGACCTTTATTGCCAAAGAGCTCTTAAAAGAGATTCGAGAGAGGCTCCAATTTTTAACAGGAGTAGGGCTCCACTATCTCTCTCTAGAAAGAACAGCCCCGACCCTTTCTGGAGGAGAATCGCAACGGGTCCGTCTGGCCTCACAAATCGGATCAGGGCTTGTGGGAGCGACCTACATCCTCGATGAACCCTCTATCGGACTCCACCCTCGAGATAATGCCAAGCTGATCAAGACTCTTAAAAATCTACGCGATCAGGGCAATACCGTGATTGTCGTCGAGCATGATGAGGAGACGATCCTAGCAGCTGACACCATCATCGACGTAGGGCCACTAGCAGGTGCTCTCGGAGGAGAGATCGTCGTTCAAGGCAGTGTCTATGACCTACTCCACTCCCCTACATCGATTACAGGCGCCTATTTATCGGGTAAAAAACAGATCCCCATCCCTAAACGACGCAAAAGCTCTAGTTTTCTTAAATTACACAAAGCCTCCCACCACAATCTGAAACAGGTCACTCTAGAGATCCCTCTCCAGCTCTTAGTGGCAGTCACGGGCGTATCCGGTTCAGGAAAATCTTCTCTAATCACCGACACTCTCTATCCAGCTCTTGCCAACCACTTGCACAAAGCGCAGCTCTCCGTGGGTAAACATGAATCGATCACGGGATTGGAACTCATTGATAAAGTGATCGCCATCGATCAAACCCCGATTGGGAGAACCCCCAGGTCGAATCCGGCGACCTTTATCAAACTATTTGATGAAATCCGCGATCTCTTCTCTCAGCTCCCCGAAAGTGTGGCACAAGGGTATAAAGCCGGCCGGTTTAGTTTTAATGTCAAAGAGGGCTCCTGTCCCCATTGCACAGGAATGGGGATGATCAAAATCGATATGGACTTCATGGAAGATGAATGGGTCGATTGTGAGCATTGCAAAGGGCAGCGTTTTGATCCCAATACTCTTTCTATTCTCTACAAAGGCAAAAATATCTACGAAGTGCTTGAAATGACTGTAGCTGAGGGGCTTAACTTCTTTGCGGCCATCCCCTCGATCCACAACAAGCTCCAGATGCTCCACAAAGTAGGGCTTAACTACATCAAACTAGGACAACCCTCCCCCACTCTTTCAGGAGGGGAAGCGCAACGGATTAAACTTGCCAAGGAACTCTCCCGCCCCTCTAGCGGCAAAACCCTCTACATTCTCGATGAACCCACAACAGGTCTACACTTTCACGATATCGACAAACTCATTTTAATTTTACAAGAGCTGGTCAACAAAGGCAATACCGTCCTTGTCATCGAACACAACATGGATCTTGTCAAAACAGCTGACTGGATTATCGACTTGGGCCCTGAGGGAGGGAAGGGAGGAGGGGAGATTATTGCCACAGGAACACCTGAGCAGATTGTCAAAAAACAAAATCCGACAGGACTTGCACTCAAATCCTATCTCAAACCCCAACCGCTAAATCCTGTACAAGAGACGATCAAGAAAAAGATTCTTCCTAGAGAGGAGATTCTCATCGAGGGAGCCTGTGAAAACAACCTCAAAGGAGTCAATGCCACCATTCCCAGAGGGAAAATCACCCTTTGCACAGGCCCTTCCGGCTCGGGAAAATCCTCATTTGCCTTCGATACGATCTACGCAGAAGGGCAGCGCCGCTATGTGGAATCGATGTCTGCTTATGCACGTCAATTTGTGAAACAACTCCCCAAACCCCAAATCGAGCGGATCGAAGGGATTTCTGCCGCAATAGCCATTGAACAAAAAAGCCATGCAGGCAACCCGCGCAGCACGATCGGCACGATGACCGAATCGTATGATTTCTTGCGCTTATTATTTGCTCATTTGGGGGTGGCTCACTGTCCTGAAAGTGGAAAACCGCTACAGACCATTAGCAAAGGATATGTCGTCAGACGCCTTATGAAGCTACCTGAGAGAACTCGCGTGCATCTTCTCTCCCCTTTACTCCTCAAACGGGGAGAATCATTTGAACAATTAAAGGAAAGGCTGCAGAAATTAGGGTTTTTACGCATCCGCTTGAATGGAGTGTATTACGAACTTGATCAAGAGATCCCCTTTGACAAACAACGCAAACATCAGCTGTTTCTAGTGATCGATCGCTTAATGGTAGATCCAACCCAAGAAAAACGCCTTTTTGATGCGATCGACAAAGCCACCGAGTTGTCAGGAGGCAGTTGTGTGGCCGCCACAGAGGAAGAAGACCTCTTCTTCAATCTCAGCTTTACCTCTCTTGCCACAGGCAAGTCCTACGCACCCATTACACCCCACACCTTCTCTTTCAACACAGAAAGCGGGATGTGTTTAGAGTGTGAAGGGTTGGGTTTTCTCTATGGAACCGATCTTTGTTTACAGGAAAAGATCTTAGAGATGACTCCCCTGGCTCTTGTGCGTTTATTCTGGAAAGAGAATTTAACAAAAAAAGCACTGGAATTAATCCTGAAATTCTTCAAAAAAGCAGAGATCTCCCCCAAAATCCCAATGGAATTTCTCTCAGAGGAACAGAGAAAGTGGTTATTTAACGGCGCAGAAGGGTTGCCCTCCGTGGAGGAAGAGAGATGTAAACTAGAGTGGCGCGGGTTCAATCCCCTTCTAGCCTCCCTCTCTAAAAGTCGCTCTGCCCGCATCAAAGAAGCGCTACTGCCCCTATTCACGCAAAGCCCCTGCTCTTCCTGCAAAGGAACCAGGCTCAATCCCCTGGCCCGCCATGTCAAAATCCTCGATCTCTCGATTGCCGACGTATGCGCCCTGCCGATCGATACCGCTTCTGACTTTATGGAAGGCATTGAGCTAGGAACTGCAGAGCATGCGTTCCTAAAAGAGCCGCTAGAACAACTCAAACACCGCCTCCATTTTTTAAAAAAAATCGGACTGGGGTATTTGTCGCTTGACCGCAGCGCTCCGACATTAAGTGGTGGCGAGACACAAAGGATCCGCTTAGCCAGACAACTAGGCAGTGGCCTTACCGGCTGCTTATACGTCTTAGATGAACCCACCATCGGCCTTCACCCCCACGACAATGAAAAACTCAATGACGCCTTGAAACATCTAGTGGCTTTAGGCAACACACTCCTCCTTGTGGAACACGACCCTCTAACCATTCAGCTAGCAGATAAAATCCTCGATTTTGGTCCCCATGCAGGAAAATCAGGGGGGACTATTACAGCAACCGGTTCTCTGCAAGAGATTTTGGCCAATCCCGACTCATTAACAGGCGCTTACCTCAGCGGAAAGAAACAGATTCCCCTCCCCACAAAAAGAAGAAAGTCCAAACAATTCCTGACACTGACGCAGGCCACCTTACATAATCTGCAAGGACTTGATGTGGAAATCCCCTTACAAGCAATCACCTGTTTTACGGGAGTTTCAGGTTCTGGCAAATCGACTCTTCTCGAAGGGTTAATTAAACCCGCAGCTGAGTTAGCCCTCAAAGGCAATCGAGGGAGAAGAAAAGGCAAACCGCAAGTGACCTATCTTGGAGCAGAACTCAAAGGAATGGAGCACTTCGATCAACTCCTCAATTTAAGCCAAGATCCGATGGGTCACACGAATCGAGCCGACGTCAGCACCTATGTCGACCTTCTCACCCCGCTACGCTATCTCTTTGCTTCTTTACCCGAAGCCGTGGCCAGAGGTTTGAGCGCCAAATATTTTAGTTTTAACCACCGCAAGGGGATGTGCACAACCTGCCAAGGGCTGGGGGTACGCCTCATCTCCATGCAGTTTCTCCCTCCTGTGAGAGTCACCTGCGAGAGCTGTCAAGGATTCAGGCTTAACCCACTAAGCCTGAAGGTTCTTTTAAAAGGGAAACATCTAGGAGCTCTTTTGAAGATGAGCGTAGAAGAGGCGCTTGCCTTCCTCCCTCCCCTTCCCAAAGCGGTCCGCATTTTAGAAACGCTTAAAGCAGTTGGCCTGGGGTATCTGCAATTAGGGCAAGAAGTGGCGACACTATCTGGGGGTGAAGCGCAGCGGATCCGCCTCTCCAAAGAACTAGCCAAGCGCTCCTCTGGATCGACTCTTTATCTATTCGATGAACCCACAGTCGGGCTGCATGCTGATGACATCGTCAAGCTCGTAGCGATCTTTCAAACTCTAGTTGAAAGAGGAAATACCATTGTGCTCATCGAGCACAACCTCGATGTCATTGCCTGCGCCGACCACCTCATCGACATCGGTCCTGGCAGTGGTTTTAAAGGAGGGGCAATTGTCGCCAAAGGGACTCCTGAAGAAGTGGCTGTAGCGAGCCAATCTGTCACGGCTCCCTATCTCAAACAGGCGTTATTTCCCTAGATTTTGTACATTTAATCTAAAATAAACTATCATTAACTTAACTCGACTTTTTAATACAAGGAACCCTAAATGAGTCAAATCACTTCAAAAAGACGCGCTAAAACTCTCTCTTCCGCCCTACTTTTAGTAGGCCTTGCGATCGTGGCCTATCTACAAGCCTGGTGGCCAGGGGTGATGCTGGCAATCGGCATCCCCGTGGCTTTAAGACAATACCTACTAGGCAGACGGTATGATATGTTCGTCTCTCTATTCGTTTTTGTGGGGGTCTTCATCACCGTTCAATTCAATCTGTCCTGGGAGGTTCTGCTTCCCGTCCTCTTTGGAATAGGCGGTATCTATATCTTATTCCGTGAGTACCTCGAAAGCCGTGAAGAAACCCTCGCGGAAAAAGAGGACGACACCAACCAAGAGATTGAAGAAGACCAACATAAGTAAAACACCCCCCATAAAATAGCAAATATTAGATATTCAATGGCTTACCGTCTAAAGTCGGTAAGTCATTGAATGGGCAACTGCCGCGCCTTATCAAGGATTTGAAACTGTAATGAATGCCAGTTATAAAAATCTGATGGGATAGATGTGACAGTCTACTATGCGATGATTACATCTCTGGCAAAATCTCTGTAGCTCTTTCTCGTAAGCACGTGTAAGAGCCTCATAACGCCTACGGAGATGATGGCCTCTTATGAGAGTCGCCTCTGCAGTGCCTTTCCTATTCTGATACAAAGCTACAGATTTTTCACATCCCTTTTTAATTCCATGTTCACCTTGACGCACCCTTCCAATACATCTTAAGCCAGTGCTTTCCTCGTCTAGAGTCTTTTGTTGGTAGCTAAGAAACTCATGAAGGTCTGACTGCACTTCAAGCTCATTTTTAGCCCAACTCTTAGCAGCCTCATCCATTGCCCTCCTAGCTACATCAGTTTCCTTCTCCAATTCGTTACACTCATCGGGATCTAATATCGTATGTATTGGTGCAGATTCTGCGGATGATGCCAGTAAAGAGAGTGTGACAACCGTTAATAAAAAGGTTCGAGGGGATATTTGAGAACCGGTTAGCGGTAAAGGAAGTCTCTCTTGTGGAAGTAAGGGAGGAGTCGGATTGGAACTGACTTGTGAAGGGGGATTTAATCTAGAAATGGGCATTGTTCACCTCTTTTTTTAGATTTTAAAAATAATCTAGCCGCATAGCCGCACGCACTTGAGTGAGTGTTGCATGAGCCGTCTTATTCGCCTCCTGGGAGCCTTCTTTTAACATCTGCATCACAAAGCCAGGGTCTTTGGCAAATTCTTCTCGTCTTGTGCGGATCGGCTCTAAAAAAGCTTGCAAAGCCTCCATGAGACGTTTCTTCACAATCGAATCACCAAGCCCTCCTCTCTGGTAATGCTCTTTCATCGCTTCCAATCCAGACAAATCTGAATCAAAAAGATCGAGGTAAGTAAAGACAGGGTTCCCCTCAACCTTTCCCGGATCTTCTACACGCAAATGCCCTGGGTCGGTGTACATCCCCTTCACTTTTTTGGCAATGACATCGGCAGAATCCCCCAGATAAATGCAATTGCCCAGCGATTTCCCCATCTTGGCTCCCCCGTCAGTTCCAGGCAATCTAGCCACTTTGGGAACGAGCGCCTGACACTCCACTAAAACCTCTTTTTTATAGGTGCGATTAAAACTACGAACCAGTTCATTAGTCTGCTCAATCATCGGCAGTTGGTCCTCCCCAACTGGCACAAGATCCGCCTTAAAAGCAGAAATGTCTGCTGCCTGACTGACGGGGTAGACCATAAAACCAGCAGGAACGCTCTCCCCAAATCCCTTCTGGATGATCTCTTGCTTCACGGTCGGATTGTGTTTCAGTCGATTCCATGTGACAAAATTTAGATAATACACGGTTAATTCAAATAGGGAAGGGATCAACGACTGAATGAAGATCGTTGTTTTTTTAGGATCGATACCCACTGCCAGGTAGTCTAGAGCGACCTGAAGAATATTTTGTCTCACCTTCTCTGGATTCTCGTAATTATCCGTAAGAGCTTGCACATCTGCAATCATCACAAATTGCTCAAAGGTTTCCTGCAAAGCCAACCGGTTTTTTAAAGAGCCCACATAGTGACCCAAATGCAAGGGCCCCGTGGGTCTATCCCCTGTTAATATAATTTTTTTACGCTCAGAGGATCTATCCCCTGTTAATATATTTTTTTTACGCTCAGACATCGTGTCTTCCTTTTTTTTCTAACAAACACTCTTTTGGATTTTCTTAATTCTACGTCTAGCTCGGATTAAAGGGCGAATTTTTTTTAACGAAAATATACTGCTTCCAGTTCAATCCTCTCTTTCGATTTTGAATTTGGCGCCCCAATTTTAAAGCCGTTGAAGCAGACCCCTGTGGAAACACAGGGTCGATGCAAACGACTTTAAAGGAACGCGCTTTCCGCGCGCTCCGTAAGTGGGGATGCCAAATTTGAAAGCGAAAAGAGGATTGAACTGGAAGCAGTATATAAATCCCCTTTACAAAACACAGAAAGATCTGCATAACAAAAGACTATGGAAACCACCATCGATCGGTATAAGATCTTAAAGAGTTTAAACAAAGGGGGCATGGGAGAAGTTTTCCTTGCCTACGATCCCCTCTGCAAAAGAGAAGTGGCGCTTAAACAGATCCTCCCTGAACTCAAACACCACCAGATCATCAAAGAGCGCTTCTTGAGAGAAGCCCAGATCGCCTCTCGGTTGACCCACCCCTCGATTATCCCCATTTTCTCCATCGATCCGCGTGAGGATAAGGGGTACTACACCATGCCCTATGTCGAAGGGGAAACTTTAAAACAAATCCTTAAAAGTTGTTTAGAGGAAGAAAAACAAGGGGAGATCAAACATCCGGTCGGCTCTTCGATCTTAGCTCTCACCCGGATTTTTTTATCGATTTGTGAAGCGATTGCCTATACCCATTCTAAAGGGATCGTCCACCGCGATTTAAAACCAGATAACATCATCATCGGTAAGTACGGACAAGTGCTCCTTCTCGACTGGGGACTTGCTGATTGGATCGGCAATATCGAACAACAACAAGAAGAGTTTCAAGAGACGGCATACAAAGATCTCACGCGCCCTGGCAAAGTGCCAGGAACCTTGAACTACATTGCACCCGAAAGGATCCGTCAAGAACCCTCAAGCGTGAGCATCGATATCTACTCCCTTGGAGTGATGCTCTATCAACTTCTCACCTTAAGACCCCCTTTCCAGCGCACCTCTGTGAGGGAATATAAAAAAAAGATGCATTTAGAGCAGCTAATCGATCCGATAGAGCGCTCTCCCTATCGGGAGATCCCTCAACATCTCAATGATATTGCCAAACGGTGTTTGCGCTACGATCCTCAAGAGCGATTCTTGAGCGTTGATGCGATCATTATTGAGATTAAGAGCTTTCTCGAGGGGAAACCTGAATGGATCTTGTCTAATTCCCTGAACCCTGAGCTCTCAACAGATTGGGAATTCCAAGAAAATATCCTCCTCTCTCAACATACCGCCATTACTAGATCCCCCGATCGGATCCAGTGGGTCAGTCTGATGATCTCAAAAGACAGCTTCCCTGGCAATGTCCGCATGCAAACGCGTGTCCACTTAAGTAAAAAAACAAAAGGAGTTGGACTGCTTCTTTGCATTCCCCTCAAAGAGGAAAGGCAGTCTTTAACGGAAGGGATTTGCCTATTTCTCTCTTCAGAATCCCACCTCTTGCTTAACCAGATCGAAGTGCTCTCCTTGCCAGGCGCTTGCATTCGTGATGAAAAATGGCACGAGATCTGTTTAGAAAAAATTGACCAACAGATCTTTATCTATCTCGATGGGAATAAGGTTGGGCACTACATCAGTCGCACGCCTCTTTTAGGAACGCAGGTCGGACTGTTATGCTACGATGCAGACTTTTATCTGGAGCCGCTAAAGATCAGTAACAGCTCTCAAAATGTGCTAATTAACTGTCTAGCTGTCCCCGATGCTTTCTTGAGCTACAAAAATTACACAAAGGCGCGGATCGAATATCAAAAAATTGCCCGTAGTTTTGCTGGGAGATTTGAAGGGAGAGAGGCACTCTTTAGAGCAGCCATTACCCTCATTGAGGAGGCCAAACTTAAAAGCTCTCAAGAAGAGAAAGAGCTGCTATGGATGATGGCACTAGAGGAATTTGGTCAATTGAGATCCACCCCGGGAGCCCCTCTTGAGTACCTAGGAAAATCGCTTGTCTACAAAGCCAGCACAGAGGTTGAGGAGGAGATCAAATGCCTGGAGCTTGCCCTACGCAAATACAAAGGCCATCCCCTCGTCAAGCTCATTGAAGAACAGATCTTGCTGCGTCTCTATGAAACTGCCTCCTCTCAGAGAGTGGCAGCCTACCATTTTGCTCTTCTGATGCTCCGCCACCTGCCACGCGTGCTATCCACTCCTGAACATACCCCTCTTCTTTCCAGTTTAAAAAAACATCTGGAAAAATCCCCTCTATTCCTCCTAGCGGAGCCTGAAGAGGAACTGTTAGCCTGCGAGCTGAGCTTTTGGTTAAATAAACCAATTACCCTTGTCGAGATCGTTGAGACCTCTGCATCAATGGTTATCATCTCAAACGCCCTCTATGGACTCATGATGTTGGACCATCAGAGCTGGGCTGAAGAAAATAGACACTACTTAACAGATGACAAAGAGAGAGGTTTAGTGGAATGCGCACTTACCTATTTTAGCAAAGGCGCTAAAGCGGCTCTAGAGGCACTACTTGAAAGAGCGAGCACAGTTCCGGCCAATAGCGCCATGCGATGCGCTTATTTTATTTTTGATAAAGCTCTTTTGGACAACAAGATTCAAGGGTTGATTGCCTATTTTGAGAAATTTGCACACACCCCCTTCATCGATGCGCTGCATATTATGTATTGTTTAAAAGAAGAGAAATTAAAAGAGGCGGGACAGCTGATCGAATCCTACCCCTCTGAAATTTTACATGATGAGTACTCCCCTCTGTTTATCCCCATGGGGTGTTACCTTTTATGCACAGAAACTCGAGAAATCGCCCTTTCCCATTTTGCAGGATCGATCGATCTCCCCTATCCTCCCACAAGCATGTTACTGGGGAATTATCTACTCCATAAGATCCATGAGAAATCAACGTGGATGAAAGAGAAAGCTCTCTTTTGGGAAAAGATGACCCTCTGGCGTCAGCTGGCACTCTATTACCATTGTATGCATGAAAGGGAGCTCTGTGAATCCTGCTTCAAAGAACTACAAAACCTCAAAACGCTAATCTCTTGAGGGCATTCCCCCAAAGGCAATCCTAGACCTAGAAACCTCTAGTACTCTAGAGATCATATGAGCGCCTAAAAATCCCCCCACTGAGACATTCAGTCCAACTGAATAAGTGTCGGCAAATCCATTTCCCCCTATCCAGCATAGGCCCATAGTTCCTGTGACCAAGGTTGCAAGTAACCCTCTTGTAAATGAAGAGGTGCACTGCTCAAAACGCTGCGGGCACAGAGCCTCTCCAATGTATTCTCCTAGAGATCCGATGATAAGTCCCGTCTCAGCTAATAAATGTGTTGATAATGTCGATGTGGTTCCCATGACTGTTGATACAAGATAGGTGATGCTCATTCCAGATCCTAGAAGAACTGCTGGAGGCCATAGTAACACAATGCTTGGAGTGTCGGCTATTTTTTGTGTACAATCGGCTGTAGCAATGCTGATATCGACGATGAGTTTAGCCGGCACTCTCATGATCCGATCTACTAAATTCAAGAGTCTAAGGACCTTGCTTGTTTCCCTAACTTCCTTTATTGCTGTAAAGCCAATGTCTGAAATAGAAAAACCTCGACAGACAGGACAAGATATAGACCTCTCAAACCATTGACGCAGACACACTTGATGAACAGGATGGAATTTAAAATTTCCTTCATCGAAAGCAAGAGGAGTGTGCAATGTTTTTCCTGAACTATGTGCAAGAATTTTGTTATTTTGATCATTATTCTCCAATGAATTATGACATATACTGCATTCAAGAAGAGCCCCTTTGTCATCTAAGAGACTGCCATCAAAAGGTCCATATTTCACATAATAAACAGCAGAAACCATCTTCCCCTATCCACATTAAAAACTAAAATTGAATTTGGACTACAATTATACATAACAATGAAATAAATAATCAATTAATAATAAACTGAATCTTTTCTGC
>Ga0364859_10653_pt2 | contig 12807 bp, 5 predicted proteins | sample ExccelAu500001D3_FD_206911 | JGI IMG/M metagenome (GOLD analysis project Ga0364859, IMG submission 206911) | Enriched cells from Trout Bog Lake Hypolimnion, Wisconsin, USA - BchlTB.Aug20.5000.01 .D3 | ecosystem: Environmental > Aquatic > Freshwater > Lake > Hypolimnion/Profundal zone | place: USA...
CTGAGAGGAAACAAAAGGAACCATGAGACTGACTCGTAAAGCCCTTATTCTGGCGTTGGTTGCCAGTGCACTGACCTGGCAGGCCGGGTTTGCCGCCGCCCCTGCCGCAAAGAAGCAAACCGCCCCTCACAAGGCCAAACCCGCCACAGGACCCACCGTGGCGGAGCAATTGAAAGCGATGCAGGACGCGATACAAAGCCAGGCAAACCAGATTGCAGGCCTGCGCGAGGAGATGGCAACGCGCAGTGCCGAGCTGGTGAAGGCTCGCCAGGAAGCCGCCGAGGCGCGCGCCGCAGCTGTTCACGCCGAAAGCGCAGCTGCAGCGGACTCGCAGGCATTGACGCAGAATAGTGCCGCGGTGGCCGCACTGGCGAGTAATGTCACCGAAATCCGCACCGGGGAGACCACCTTGGCGGCAACGGTGAGCACGGAAACGGCGAAGGTTGCCAAGCAGATGGAAAACCCCTCGCAACTGCACTTCAAAGGGATTACGCTCACGCCGTACGGATTCTTCAACGGAGAAGCGTATTACCGTACCCATGCCACAGGCGGCGGTGAGGTGACGCCGTGGAGCGCACTGCCGTTTGAGCATGCGGACTCTTATCAACTGAGCGAGTTCGGAATTTCGGGCCAGCAGTCGCGGGTAGGTTTGACGATGGAAGGCAAGCTTCCCTTCGGCACGATTCGCGCGTATTTTGAGGGCGATTTCCTGGGTGTTGGGACAGGCTCCAACAACAACCAGTCTTCGAGTTACCTGCTGCGGCAACGCATCGCGCTGGCAGAGTTGGAGACGAAGAATCACTGGACAATTTCCGGCGGGCAGGGATGGACGCTTGCGGCCGAAAACAAGAGCGGCATTACAACAGCGGCGAGCAATGTTGCGCTGCCGTCAATGGTTGACCCGAACTACGTTGCGGGCCTGGTGTGGGCACGCATGGGCAACCTGCGGCTGACAAAAGCATTCCCCAAGGCAGCGTTCGCGATCTCCGCGGAAAATCCGCAACTGATTTACTCCGCATCGCTTGCGGGAAATACACCGTATGCGGTGGTGGGCAGCGCAGGACTGGGCGCCAGCGCTCTGAATCAGGCCATCAGCGCTTGCTCGCCCTCTACTGCGATTGTGAATTACACCAACCAGACGGAAACGGATTCGGCGGGCAACACTGTTGCCGTCGCGGTGCCGGTGTACAAGACGCTCAATTCTTGTGCAAACCTGACAAATATCTCTTTCAACCAGGCACCGGACATGATTGTGAAGGCAGCGTTCGATCCTGGTATTGGACACTATGAGATTTACGGCATTTCGCGATTCTTCCATGAGACGGTTTATCCGGGCGAGACGACGAACAGCTACCTGTACGGCGGCTACACGGATGCTGCCACGGGGGCTGTGATTGCGCCCGCGCTCACGAGTTCAGGCGCGACCGCAAACAGCATCCAGCTGGGCGGAATTGGCGGCAGTGCGCGGGTGCCTTTGTTTGGGACCAAAGTCGTGCTTGGCGCAAAGGCTTTGTGGGGACCGGGAGTCGGTCACTTCGGCACATCGGTGCTTGCGGATGCAACATCCAATGCCGCCGGCATGCTGGTGCCGATTCACAATCTCTCGGGATTGCTGACGGCAGAGTTCACGCCGACACCGCGACTGCAGATCTACACCTACTACGGTGGGGATTATGCGGGACGTGCGGATGAGGCGGGGAGTTCGGCGAGTACTCTGGGCGCGCCTGTGGCGGAGTTCTGCGCGACGGTGGCAGGCGTGACGACCTGCAGCAAGACCGCAACGGAAGACCTGCTGGCAGCCGGCGGGAAATGGGGCGCGCACTGGGGCACACCGAGTGCCGCAGCAGTGGGCTATGGCTCACGGTTGCTGAACAATTCGGCGTGCAACACAGATGCGAATCCCGGATACAACGGAAGCTCGACCGGATACTACAGTGGCGGCGGATGCGGCGCGCAGACGCGGGATGTTCAGGAGGCTACCGTAGGGTACTGGTACGACCTTTACAAGGGTGACCGTGGCCGTCTGCGTCAGGGATTCCAGTACAGCTATGCGGTGCGGGAAGGCTGGTCTGGCGCGGGTGGAATTGGCGCCAAGGGAGTTGAGAACATGATCTTCACCAGCTTCCGTTACTTCCTTCCGTAGGGTCGAATTGAAGGGAAAAGCGAAAGGGCAATCCGGCGAACGGATTGCCCTTTTGTTTTGCAGATTGCGAAGCCTAGGAGACGGCGACGAGGCCGGCTTCTTCGGCCTTGACGAAGGTGTATGGCCCCTCGGGCACAAGCGCTACGCGGGCATTGGCATCGAGGCCGTGGAGCACGGCTTCTACTGCTGCTTCAACGGTGGGCAATGCGCGTGGACTGAGGAAGCCCAACTGCTCCGGGCGCACACCGGGAGTGTAGAAGTAGAGTTCGAAGTTTTGCCCGGTAAGAGCGAGCTTTTCCAACTGCCACTGGTCGACTTCAACCGGGGCAAGGCGGAGGGTTTCCAGGAAGGATTGGAAATCGGTGAGGGTCTCAAGTTTATGGGCGAATTCGGGAGAGCCGACCCCTTCTGCACACTCAGCGACGATGAGAATGCGCCCACCGGGCTTGACCATGTGCGTGGCTGCGGTGATGCCTTTGATGATCTGGTAGAAGGTGAGATCGAGCGGGTAGCCTGCGGCGCTGGTGATAACGGCATCGACAGGCGCATCCAACATTTCGAGGCAGGTTTTTTCGACGAAAGCAACGCCTGCTGCGTGGGCCTGCACGGGCTCACCGGCGAAGACGCCGGAGATTTTTCGGTCCTGGGTGAGGGTGACATCGAGGGCGAAATCGTGACGGGCCATCCGGGCCACTTCCAGCAGTTCAGCGTGGAGGGGATTGTCCTTGATGGAGCCCTCAGTAGCCTTGGGTTCGCGCATGAAACGGGGCGAGTGAATGACCTTGATGGTTTCCTGCGCGGCGACGCCGGGAGCGATAAGTTTGCGGCCGCCGCTGAAGCCGAGCATGAGGTGCTGCTCAATGAAACCGAGGGTGATGTGGAGGTCGGCGGCGATGAATCGCTCGTCGATGTAGACGGGGGTGCCGCGGCGGGTTTCGCCCAGGTAGCGGTGCTCGTGGAGGGCCTTGGCGTCGTGGCTGACGATGTTGTACTTCCCTGCTATTTCGGGGCCGACGATGGTAAGGATTTCCTCAGGCGTTGCGCCGCGATGGAGGCCGGTGGCAATGAGAATGGTGATGCCTTCGACGGGGATGCCGGCCGCGTGAAGGCGCTCGAGAATCGGCGGCAGGGTTACGCGATTGGGGGCCGGGCGGGTGATATCGCAGATGCTGATGGCTGCGGTTTTTTTGCCGGCGGCGAGCTCGGCGAGGCCGGGGCAGCCAATGGGATGATCGAGCGCCCAAGCGAGCGCGCCCGCTTCATCGGGGAGAGCGGGCCCGGTTTTACTGTGGATGATTTGGGTTTGGAAGCCCTGTGGTACGGCAACTTCAATGCCGGTTTTGCCGAAGGAAAAATGCGCTTTCATCGAATATATGCTCCTTGCTGCCAGTACGCCGCCAAAGGATGGTGCGACGCCGAGTGGAGGAGCGCGGCCGGGAGGCCGGACCGGCGGAAGATTGGCCCAACCGTGCGTCCCCGAGGGTACCAGCCTATCAGCTTGTCTGTCAGGTTGTACAGATTGTTTTGCGAGCAAATTTCGATGGCCCCGGCGAAGATTGGGTTGTGCCGGGCAGCTGTCTGCTATCCTGACATGTCATAAATATAGGCGGAAGGGGTAAGAGCACGATGGCAGCGACACGGCGCAGTACGAAGCAGGCGAACGGCACGACGGTTGCTCTCAAGCCGGTGCAGCGGACTACGCTGAGCGAGCAGGTGGCGATGCAACTGGCAACCGAGCTGGAGAGCAAGCGCTGGGCGCCGGGGGAGAAGCTGCCGTCGGAAGCAGAATTGTGCGAGGTCTTCAACGTTGGGCGGTCAACGTTGCGCGAGGCGCTGAAGTCGCTGTCGTTTATCGGGCTGATCCGCATGCGCGCCGGCGGTGGCAGCTATGTCTCGGACCAGCACTCGAAGTACATGGACAAGCCGCTGCTGCTGACCAAAGGTGTGCTGAACAGCGAAGAGGAAGTGAACCAGTTCTGCGAGGCGCGCCTGCTGCTGGAGACCGAAATTGCCGGGCTGTGCGCAGAGCGGGCGACGGTGCAGGATATCCGTGCAATTGAGAAGCTGGTTCGAGAGATGAAGTCTTCGATTGACGGTGGTAGCGAGGGATTCAGCGAGCTGGATCTGGACTTCCATCTGGCGATTGCGTCGGGTGCGAAGAACGATGTGCTGGCTGCCCTGCTGAAACATATCCGGACGGGATTGCAGGAAGTGATTACGAAGAGCCTGGTGCTGACGGCGGGAAGTGAGCTTGCCTACCAGCATCATCGAGCGATTCTGGATGCCATCAAGCAGAAGAGCCCGGCGGCGGCGCGCCAGGCGATGCGTACCCACCTGCGGGCGTTCCAGCGCGGCTACAAGGTCCTCTTCCGCAAACAGTAAATTGGCGATGCCCTAGGCAACCACCTGGGGTTGAGAAATCTCCAGGGAGATGGCCGGCGCATTGAGCAGAGTGTTGTGGACCAGGCAGTGCTTCACGCTGCGCTCCAGGGCCTGCATCTGGTCGTCGGTCAGCGGAACCGGGCAATCAACAGCAATCACGAAGTTGCCCAGGCGCGCTGGTGGCTTCAGCTTTTCTGCAGTCACCTTCACTTCGACACCAGTCTCGGCAAGATCGCGGGATTTCAGGTACTGCATGGCGTAAAAAGCGGCGCAACTGGCCAGCGAAGCCAGCAGGAACTCTGGCGGAGTCATACCAGTATCGGCGCCGCCATTGTCTGCAGGCTGGTCGCAAATCACCGTGTGCTGCCGGGCCTTGACCTCAAACCGTACCTGATCAAGATGCTTGACTGTAACTTCCATGTGTCTTCTCCCCTGCCGGAACAAATCCACAGAATGCAGAACTTGTTACAGACGGAGGACAGATTTCCGAATCTTTCCTGAACGCGTCATTGGCCCTGCAGTCCTTCGTAGCCTCAGCCAGTATAACGTTTGCCCGAAATCGTCGCGGGAATCCTCCGCCCATGGGCGAGCCTTCGCCCCGAGCCGGAAGCCGGGGTGTGCCGATTTTCCTGCGGATTTGTCATGATTTGTACAAAAGACTCGGTATAAGATGAGTGAACCATGGCGAACCCTATGAAACTCTCTCGCTCCCTCTCAGTGTTTTCAGCCTTTCTGGCCGCAGCCTCGTTGGCGCTGGCAGCTACCACCGGCTCCGATGCAATTCCGGCGCGAATTACCCAGCAGCTGCAGGAAAAGACTCTCGTCACGCTGCCGGGAAACACGCACCGGCTGATTGCGACCGCCAAGGATCTGGGTCCTGCGCCGGCGTCGATGCCCACGGGCCGGATGATTCTGGTGCTTCGGCATAGTGCGGAGCAGGAAGCTTCCCTGCAGACGTTCCTGCAGGCGGTACAGAATCCCGCCGACCCCGAATTTCACCATTGGCTAACTCCTGAAGAGTTTGGCGCGCGGTACGGCGTTTCCCAGGCTGACCTCGCTGCGGTCACCGGCTGGCTGGGCAGTCATGGTTTTGCGGTAGACAACGTGGCAAAGAACCGGCTGACGATTGAATTCTCGGGTACCGCTGCACAGGTTGCGGCGGCCTTCCATACCCAGATTCACAGCTACCTCATTGGCGGTGAAAAGCACTGGGCAAATGCGAGCGACCCGCAGATTCCCGCGGCCCTGGCACCGGTCATCGCCGGGGTGGCCGCCATGAATGATTTCCGGCCAAAGTCGCTGGCCGTGCGTGGTCCGAGCGGGCATTATGATGCCTCAACCGGCAAGATTACTCCGGATGTCACCTATCCCAGAACCCATTTCACTCCGGATTTCCTTTATGTCGGGCCGGCCGATGCCGCAACAATCTATAACACGCCCAACGCCCTCAACCCGAACGCAAGCGGTACGAAATATGACGGCACCGGCATTACGATTGGTATCGCTGGCGACTCCAACATTACCCTGGCGCAGAATGATAACTATCGCGCCACTTTTGGCTTGCCGGTCAATCACACGCAGGTCGTTCTGGCCGGCCCCGACCCTGGGGTAAACGGTGACGCCATCGAAGCGTATCTGGATACGCAGGTCGCTGGTGGCCTGGCCCCCGGTGCAACGGTGATTTTGTACACGTCCGACAACACGACCGTCTCGTACGGGCTGTTTCTCGCGATTAACCGTGCGCTCGACGACAACGTTGCGGACATTCTGAATGTCAGCTTTGGCGGATGCGAAGCGAGTCAGGGCAGCTTTAACCAGTACATCAACACGGTCTGGGAGGCGGCTGCCGCCCAGGGAATCACGGTCACGGTTTCCTCCGGCGACTCTGGATCGGCCGGGTGCGACGATCCAAACACTGAGTCGCAGGCACAGTATGGATTGGCAGTCAATGGTCTCGGCTCCACTCCATACAACGTAATCGTTGGTGGAACAGATTTCGATACACTGTACGGCAATTTTCCCACCTATGTGGATACCACCAACACGCTGGCACACCACCGCAGCGCTAAATCGTACATACCGGAAGAGCCCTGGAACAACTCGACCTTTATCGGCAGCAACGGATCTCTTGCAAATAACAAGACCTGGGCGTCGATGGGCTACAGCGGCGACGGCATCGTTGGCGGAGGCGGAGGCGTATCGCTCGTCTACTCTGAGCCGTCCTGGCAGTCCGGATTTGCCAAGGATCTCTCGGGCCGCAATGTGCCCGATGTCTCGTTCCTGGCAGCGAATGCGCTGTATGGCGCCATCTGGGGACTCTGCACCGACCTCGACAGCGGCGTGGATTGCGCCGGCAACCCCCAAACCGGCAACAACTTCAACCTGACCGGTGTAGGCGGCACTTCGGCCGCGGCACCGGCCTTTGCGGGCATGCTCGCCCTCGTGGCGCAGAAGCAGGGTGGCCGTCTCGGTCAGGCCGACTATGTCCTCTACAACCTCGCAAATACCAAGTACTCCACCGTCTTCCACGACGTTACCACAGGCAACAATTCCGTGTATTGCTTCACCGGCACCTCAAATTGCGCCCTCAACAGCAACAATTTTCCTTACCTGACCGGGTATGACGCGGGCACGGGATACGACGAAGCTTCTGGCCTGGGCAGCGTGGATGTCTCCCAACTTGCCACCAACTGGGCAAATGCCGGGCTGATCTCCACCACCTCAGCCCTCACACTGAACGGCGGTACCTCCACGGTCAGCATCACCCACGGTGCCACGGTAACTGTCGGCGGCCATGTCACGCCAGGTTCCGGAAGCACGGTTACCGGCGATGTGGCACTGGTGGACAGCCTGAGTGCAGCAACCTTCCCAAACAATGAGGGGATTACGGCATTCTCGCTCTCTGGCGGCGCATTCTCCGGCACTACCACCTACCTGCCCGGCGGCACCTACACAGTCAAGGCGCACTACGGTGGCAGCCCCGCTGATGCGGCGAGCGACTCCAATGCAATTTCGGTCTCCGTTGCACCAGAGTCCAGCAGCACCGCAGTTTCGAGTGGCGGTTGCTACGACCCGCAAACCAACTCGGTCGCCGCCACCGTGAATTACGGTTACTACTGCTACGTCGATGCAGAGCCCTACGGCAACTCGGCTACTGCCGCAAATCCGAATGGTTATGCCATCGGAACAGTAACCTTCAAGGGCAGCGGTACTACGCTCGGCACCGCCCCCGTCATGTCCAATGGCATCGCGGAGTTCGCCACAGCCGTCCTGCCGCCCGGCTCCAACACTGTCACCGCTTCGTTCCCGGGCGACAACAGCTTCAAGGCAAGCACGGGAACATTGGCCGGGGTCGTGAACAAGGCAGTTACTTCCTCGTCTTTGAGTCTCAGCACCCCGTCCATTACCGCCGGCAGTCAGGTCACGCTTACCGGAAGCCTGGCGACTGACTCCCTTGGCGGAGCACCAACGGGAACAGTCAGCTTCATGGATGGCGCAACAACCGTGAACTCGGCAACGCTGGCAGGCTCGGCGGCAACCAGTTCCGCGCTGGCGGCTGGGCAGGCGCAGTTCACATCGTCAGCCTTTACCAGCGGGCCACACACTTTGAGTGCGGTGTACAACGGCGACAGCAACTACGCGGCTTCGGCAGCTTCCACGCCGATCCTCCTGAATGTGGCTGCGGCCTCAACAACGGTCACGGTCATGCCGGCCTCCAGCTCCATCACGGCCAGCCAATCCCTCTCCGTCAGCATCAGCCTGACGACGGCGACTGGTCTCTCCGCCCCCACCGGAGCAGTCACCCTCTCGGCCCCCGGAACCTCGGGCACCTACACCTCCGCTGCGACCAACCTCGCCGCGGGCACCGCGACCATCGTCATCCCTGCAAACTCCCTCGCCAGCGGGGTTGACACACTCACCGTCCAATACACCGGCGACACATACTACGGAACCGCCAGTGGAACCGCAAACGTGACCATCAGCTCTGGTGGAACGCTGACGCCGACTGTGACCGTGATGCCGGGAGCGTCGAATGTCACCAGCTTCCCGCTGAACGTTACGGTTGCCGTTACGGGCAGCGGAGCAACTCCGACGGGAACGGCGAAGTTGTCTTCGGGCAGCTACAACTCGTCGTCGGTACCGCTGACTGGCGGACAGGCCATCTTCGTCCTGAACGCGGGGAACCTGGCGAATGGTCCGAACATCCTGACGGTAACCTACTCGGGCGACAGTGTTTACAAGTCCGGTACGGGAACGGCGCCGGTCTTGGTGCTGGGCAGCCCGACCGTGACCGTCACGCCGGCCAGCAGCACCGTCACCACCGACAAGTCGCTCGCGGTAACGGTAAGCGTCAGCACCCTGAGCCCGCTGCCGCCCCCAACTGGCACCATCACCCTCATCGGCGGAGGCTACAACTCCGGCGCGACACCCCTCGCGGCTGGCTCGGCGCAGATTACGATTCCGGCGGGCGCACTGGCCCTGGGCACAGATACGCTGGGCGCAACCTACTCGGGCGATACCAACTACAACCCCGCCGCCGGCAACACAAACGTGCAGGTAAACGCGCCGACACCAGGCTTCAGCGTGGCGGCCACCAACGTCACCATCTCCAGCCCTGGCGCAACCACCAGCAACACGTCCACCCTCACGGTGACGCCAACCAACGGCTTTACTGGGCCAATCACTTTCGGGGCATCCATCACCAGCTCACCGTCGGGCGCTGTCTATCTGCCCACCTTTGCGGTCAGCCCCAACCCGCTCACCATTACCGGTGCGGCGGCGCAGACAACCACCCTGACTGTTTCGACTACCGCGCCAACGTCAGCAGTCGTACACGCTGCTGGAACGATGAGTCGCTGGCTGCCGGCGGGCATTCTCTCCCTGGCGGCTCTGCTCCTCTTCGGCATCCCGGCACGGCGGCGTAACTGGCGCGGCATGGTGGCGATTATTCTGCTGCTGGGCGCGCTGGCAACTGGAGCGGTAGCCTGCGGCGGTGGCGGACGCGGCGGGGGTGGCGGAGGCGGGGGCGGTGGAACCCCCGGAACCACAGCGGGTTCCTACACTGTCACAGTCACCGGAACCGCCGGCACAGTTGTCCAGACAACCACATTCACCGTCAACGTACAGTAGCCCTCTCAACCCCAGCCGCCGGAGACTCCCCGAACAGGGCCAGTCTCCGGCGGCTTTGCTTTTGCGGCACTCCCTATGCGGCCCCAGCGGTATTTTCACCCGTCCACACGTTAAGATGAGAGGCATCCGGCAGCCCCATCTTCGCGCTGGACAAAGGACTTCGCCGACCATGGCCGTTTCCCGCCGCCCCCGTCTTTCGGTCTTCTCAATCCTCCTCCTGCTCGCCACCCTGGCCTCGGCATCCCTCATGGCGCAGGAGGCCACCTGGCCGCTGGATGGCCCGGCGTTTTCCGCCTCCCCGCAGGAGCTGCAGGAGGCCGCCGCGAAGGTGCCGGTCGAGCAGTTTGTCGAGGCGACAGTCCTCTTTGAGCAGGACATCTACACCATAGCGCCTTCCGGTGCGGTCACAATCCGGCACTCCCTGCTCTATCGCATCGATAACCAGTCCGCCATCGAGGGCTGGTCAGAGACCTCCGAGCGGTGGGACCCCTGGTACCAGAGCGAGCCCGAAATTCGCGCCCGCGTGATTTTGCCAGGCGGTCTGGTAAGCCAACTCGACCCCAAGACAATCACGGACGGGCCCGCCCGCGAGGGCGATGACGATACCTACACCGACGAGCGCATCCGCAAGGCTCCGCTGCCGGGGCTGGCCGTAGGCGCAATCGTGGAGGAAGAAACGGTACTGACCGACAAGAGCCCGTTCTTCTCCGGCGGCGGGGTCTACCGACGCTACTTCAGCCGCGGGGTTCCCGTCGTGCGCTCGCAACTCACTCTGGAAGCGCCGGTGGAGATGAAGCTGCTCACCGCGACTCACCTGCTGCCCAAGGTGTTGGTAACCGACAGCAAGCAGAATGGTGTGCATCGGATGACCTTCGACCAGGGATACCTGGCGGCCGAGGTGGACCCCGACATTGATCTGCCAACCCGCGAGGTAGCCAGTGCGCTCGTCGAGTTCTCAACCGGCGAGAGCTGGGCAGCGGTGGCGGCGGCCTACCGTGCCCTGGCCGAGCCGCGGATTGTGCCGGATGCAGTGCGCGCAATGCTGCCGAAGGAGACCGGCCTTTCCCGACTGCAGCTGATCCAGCGCCTGGTCGCTCGACTGCACAAGGACATTCGCTACACCGGCATTGAGTTTGGCCAGGCGGCCCTGCAGCCGGAGACCCCCGCCGAAGTCCTCAAGCGCCACTACGGCGATTGCAAGGACAAATCGGCGCTGCTGGTTTCGATGCTGCGCGCCGCGGGAATCCCCGCAAACCTGGTGCTGCTGGATACGGGCCCAGGGCCGGATGTGAATCCGGATCTGCCCGGAATGAACGAATTTGACCACGCGATTGTGTATGTGCCGGGAGAGACGCCGAAGGATGCGCCGATTTGGATTGACGCCACGGCCGAGTACGCGCAGGTTGGCCACCTGCCCAGCATGGACCACGGTCGGCGCGCGCTGATTATTGCCGAGAACACCACCGGGCTCACCATGACGCCAACCGCGACTCCGGCGGATAACTCGCTGGTGGAAGAGCGCGAGATTACCCTGCCCGTCTTTGGGCCCGGTCATATTGTGGAGACCAGCTACACCGCAGGCGACATTGACGAGCAGTACCGCGCGGACTTTGGCGTTGGCGAAACCCGCGAGTCGCGAACGAACCTCGAGAACTATGCCAAAGACGAGTACCTGGCCAGGGCGCTGACGAAAATTGAGCACGGCGAAGGCACTGACCTCGCGCACCCCTTCCAGTTGAAGCTGGACATTGCAGAGGGCAAGCGCGCCAATACTGGGATTGACGACGCCGCGGTGGCGATTCCCTACGCAGGCCTGTTTGTGCAACTGCCCGAGTGGTTCCGGAAAGATCCGCAGGCTGACACCGACAAGCTGACGCCCCAGCAGCAGGAAGACCAGCGCCGGGCAGTCGCGGCGAGGCCCGCAACCTTTGAGGTTGCGCCGTTCTCCGCCGAGTGGCGATACCACATCACCCTGCCCGAGGGCTTTGAGCTGCGCGCGCTGCCGGACGACAAGACGACAGCGATGGGCCCGGCGACGCTGACCCAGCACTTTGAGAAGGGTGCGGACGGCGCAGTGGTGGCCGCTCTCAAATTCGTCACCGACAAGCCAACGTATACGCTGTCCGAAGCACTGGCCCTGCGCGAAGCGATTCTCGCGGCCTACAAGCAGGACATGCTGATGGTGATGTTTGACCAGGTTGGCGCACGACTGCTGGCACAGGGCAAGATTCGCGAGGCGCTGGCGGCTGACGGCGCACTGATCGCCGCACACCCGGCGGAGCCCCTGCACCACGTGCAACTGGCCTACGCGCTGCTGCAGGCGGGGCTGGGCGACCGTGCACGGACGCAGGCGGAGCAGGCGACCAAACTCGATCCGAAAAGCGCGAATGCCTACCGCGCGCTGGCGTGGGTTTGCGAGTTCAGCGCGATTGGGGTGCAGTATGCGCGGGGGTTTGACTGGGAGTGCTCGCGGAAGGCGTTTGAGCGGGCGCGGGAGCTGGACCCGGACGATGCCAACACGCGGCTGAACCTGGCGCTGATTGAAGAGTACAACGCCAACGGAGAGCGGTATGGCGAGGGAGCCCTGCTGAAGGATGCTGTGCGGGAGTATAGGGAGCTGGCGGAAAAAGACAAGGAAACGGCAGACCAGTACAAGGACAACCTGCTGTATGACCTGCTCTACAGCGGACAGTACACTGAGCTCCAAGCCGAGCTGGACAAGCTGCCATCGAGCGTCACGCGGGATGGAATTTCCATCGCAGGAGCGGTCGGCAAGCAGCCCGGACAAGCGGGAATCGCCGCTGGAATAGCCCGCGCAGACCACCTCTCCGCAGGCGCGCAAATTCGCAACCAGGCACTCGCAACCGCCGGCGCAATGCTCATGCGGATGCGGCTGTACGAGGAGGCAGCAGGGATACTGGCAGCCAGCGTGGAAGGCAATGCCAACGCGGCCGCAGTCACCCAGCAAATTGAAATGTACCGGAACCTCAAGCCGTGGAAGGGGTATTCGCAGCCGGCAAACAGCGCTGCGGGAGTGGTGGAGCGCATGCTGCTCGGCCTGATGAGCGGCAAGTACGACGAAAAGCAGAATGCGGAATTGCTGAGCCGCCACGCATACGCAACGGACGAAGACTGGCAGCGCAACTACCGCA
>Ga0364859_10738_pt1 | contig 12789 bp, 12 predicted proteins | sample ExccelAu500001D3_FD_206911 | JGI IMG/M metagenome (GOLD analysis project Ga0364859, IMG submission 206911) | Enriched cells from Trout Bog Lake Hypolimnion, Wisconsin, USA - BchlTB.Aug20.5000.01 .D3 | ecosystem: Environmental > Aquatic > Freshwater > Lake > Hypolimnion/Profundal zone | place: USA...
TGAAGAAAGATGTGCAAAATGGGATAGATAAGGAAAAAGCACAACTGGCTAATGGTACTGCATATAGAAGCAGTGTAGATGAACTACAGGCACAGCTGCTGACCACAGACCAGGCAAGAGTGGAACTGAATGCAACCAGGAAAGCGTATTTAGATATGCTGGGTGTATTCATTAACAAGCAACTGGATGAAAATACGGTGCTGGAAAAACCGGATGCCCCGCCAATAACGGATGAGGTAAGCCGACCTGAACTTTCATATTATGACTATCAGAAACAGTTGTATGACCTGCAAGAACAAATGCTGAAAAACCAGTTGCTGCCTAAATTGAATTTTTATGTGCAGGGTGGTTATGCACGCCCGGGGCTTGATTTTCTGAGCAATGATTTTGCATGGTATTATATAGGAGGGTTAAGGTTGAGCTGGAACCTTGGCAGCCTGTATACCTTAAAAAATCAAAGGAACATACTTGACCTGGACAGGACAACACTGGATGTGCAAAAAGAAACGTTTATGTTCAACACGCGCATTACTCAAAGGCAACAGAATGCAGATGTAGAAAAATATTTATCGTTATTGAAAAAGGATGATGATATTATAGCATTGCGGGAATCAGTGAAAACCGCATCTGCAGCACAACTGGAGAATGGTGTGCTGAGTGCACATGATTTTATTACGGAAGTAAATGCTGCCGATGAAGCGCACCAGAACAGGATACTGCATGAGGTGCAGTTGCTACAGGCGCAATTCAGTTATCAGAATACAATGGGCAATATAAAAACCAAATAATTAAACAATGGCTATTAAATATATAACAATGAACATTCGCCAAATACTATACATAAGTATAATGCTTGCATTGACCACAGGGTGTGGCAACAAAAATGTATCTGATGCATCCGGAACATTTGAAGTGGATGAAGTGATTGTATCCTCGGAGGTGCCCGGAAAGATCATGGCGCTGAATATTGAGGAAGGCTCCCTATTAGCTAAGGACAGTATAGTGGGTTATATAGATACCGTACCGCTGGGCTTGCAGAAAGCGCAGGTAGAAGCAACGATACATGCGCTTGGTGAAAAAACAATGAATGTAAAGCCTGAAGTCAAATATATTAAGGACCAGATCATTGTGCAGCAATCGCAACTGGCAAATGCTGAGTATGAAAAAGCACGAACCGAAAGGCTGATAAAAGCAGATGCCGCAACCACCAAACAGCTGGATGACCTTAACAACCAGATAGATGTACTGCAAAAACAAATTGCAGCTAACCAACAGGAAATAAAAGTACAGGAGACAACAACCGGCACCCAGAACAGCACGGTAATGAGCGAATATAAACCATTGCGGAAGTCGGTGGCCCAGATAGACGACCAGCTTAAGCGCACCAATATTGTAAACCCCATTAACGGCACTGTATTGACCAAGTATGCGCTGGCAGGGGAAGAAACCACGGTTGGCAAAGCATTGTATAAAATAGGCGACTTGTCGATAATTACATTGCGGGCTTATATAACAGGTACGCAACTGGCACAGGTAAAACTGAACCAGGAAGTCACTGTGCTGGTGGATAGTACGGATACAAAGTACAGAAGCTATCCAGGAGTGATAACGTGGATATCTGATAAAGCTGAGTTCACACCTAAAACGATACAAACAAAAGATGAACGTGCAAATCTTGTTTATGCCATCAAGATACACGTAAAGAATGACGGTTACCTGAAGATAGGCATGTATGGAGAAGTGAAATTCAAATAAAATATGCAGCCCATAGTAGTTGATAATATTGTGATGAAATACCGGGTCAAAAAGTCGGTAGTGGATGCATTGAAGGGTATTTCCTTTACTGTGGACAAGGGCGAGATATTCGGTATGATCGGGCCAGATGGCGCGGGAAAGACGTCATTGTTCAGGGTACTTACCACATTATTGCTGGCAGAGAGTGGAAAAGCATGGGTGGATGGTTTTGATGTGGTGAAAGACTATAAGGAAATCCGTAACAGGGTGGGGTATATGCCGGGAAAATTCTCACTGTACCAGGACCTTTCCGTGCAGGAAAACCTGGAGTTCTTTGCAACGATATTCAATACTACTATAGATGAAAATTACAACCTGATAAAAGACATTTATGTGCAGATAGAGCCTTTTAAAACAAGAAGGGCAGGACAACTGTCCGGAGGGATGAAGCAAAAGCTGGCCCTTTGTTGTGCGCTGATACATAAGCCGTCTGTATTGTTTCTGGATGAGCCTACTACAGGTGTGGATGCCGTTTCCAGGAAGGAATTCTGGGAAATGCTGCATGGCCTCAAGGAGCAAGGAATCACTATATTGGTATCTACACCTTATATGGATGAGGCAAGCCTTTGCGACAGGGTAGCGTTGATACAAAAGGGGACAATATTATCTATCAATACTCCCAAAGGTATCATCAGTGAATTTAAAAAACCGTTGTGGGCCGTACAGGCAACGGAAATGTTCCGGCTGATGAATATGATAAAGGAAGACCCTGCTGTGGAAAGCTGTTATCCGTTCGGACAGCATCATCACGTCGTTTTTAAGCGCGTGACGGATGGCAAGGAAAAACTGGAGCAGATATCAGTGAAAGGAAATTTTGCTGATGTAGAAATAACATCTATTGAGCCGAATATTGAAGATTGTTTTATGGCATTGATGAAAGAATAAATTATGGGTAATGAAAAGGTCATAACAGCAACAGAGCTAACTAAGCGGTTTGGTGATTTTACGGCGGTTGACAAGATTACCTTTGACGTAGAGAAAGGCGAGATATTCGGCTTCCTGGGTGCAAATGGCGCCGGTAAAACCACTGCTATGCGTATGCTTTGTGGCTTGTCGTTGCCTACATCGGGTTCGGCTACAGTAGCCGGCTTTGATGTGTATAAAGAAAATGAGCAGATCAAGAAGAACATAGGGTACATGAGCCAGAAATTTTCGCTTTACGAAGACCTGACCATTAGGGAAAATATCAGTTTTTATGCGGGGATATATGGCGTTTCGGATGAAATGATCAAGGAAAAGACCAACTCATTACTGAAGCAACTGAGCCTTGAAGGAGAGGAGAAAACAATGGTTAAAGCATTGCCGCTGGGATGGAAGCAGAAGCTGGCATTTTCTATTGCCATTGTGCATGATCCGGCAATTGTGTTTCTGGATGAGCCCACAGGAGGTGTAGATCCAATAACAAGGCGCGAATTCTGGGGGTTGATATACGAGGCATCGGAAAGGGGGATCACCATTTTTGTGACTACGCATTATATGGACGAAGCTGAGTATTGCAACAGAGTAACTATAATGGTAGATGGAAGAATAGACGCATTGGATACTCCCGCAAACCTGATAAAGAATTTTTCGGCAAAATCAATGGATGATGTGTTTTTGCAATTAGCAAGGAAGGCAGTTAGAAAAGGAGATTAATGGGAAGAGGTTAAAATATTATTAGGGATGAAGCAGTTTTTGATTTTCATTAAAAAAGAGTGCCTCCATATCTGGAGAGACAGGCGTACCCTGATCATCCTGATATGGATGCCTATTGTACAGATACTGCTGTATGGCTTTGCCCTTACCAATGAAGTCAAAAATGCCAAGATCGCCATTTTTGACCAATCGAGAGATGAAGCAACCACTATGATCTCTGATGAAATTGCAGCCAGCCGTTATTTCAGTTTGGTAAAAAATGTTTATTCCTATGATGAGATAAGCGCTACCTTCCGGCAGGGAACTATCAGGATGGCGGTTGTGTTTCCCCGCAATTTCCGGTACGATCTTTTACATACCAATCACGCCCAGATACAACTGATCGCAGACGCCTCGGACCCGAATACGGCGAATATGCTGACCAATTACGCTACTTCTATTATTAACGACTACCAGCAAACACTTAACCCGGATCAGTCATTGCCATATACTATCAACACACAGATACGTATGTTATATAACCCGGAATTAAAAGGGGCTTATAGTTTTGTGCCAGGAGTAATGGCGCTGGTGCTTATGCTGGTTTGCGCTATGATGACGTCCATAGCGATTGTAAAAGAAAAAGAGATGGGAACCATGGAAGTAATTCTTGTTTCACCACTAAAGCCTTTCCGCATCATTATAGCCAAGACAATACCTTACCTGCTTGTTTCGATACTGAATATTGGCTGCATACTTGTGCTGAGCGTATTTGTATTGGATGTGCCCATTGTGGGTAGTTTATGGCTATTGATCGGGGAGAGTATCTTATTTACGGTTACTGCGCTTTCGCTGGGTATATTGATCTCTAATTTTGCCCAAACTCAGCAGACGGCAATGTTCACCTCTATGATGAGTTTGTTTTTACCTACACTTTTATTTAGTGGCTTTTTATTTCCGATAGAGAATATGCCCGTGCCGCTGCAGGTGATCTCGAATATCGTGCCTGCAAAATGGTACTATATCATTGTGAAATCAATCATGATCAAAGGCCTGGGTTTTTCATCTATATGGAAAGAAACGCTGGTGCTTGTAGGTATGACAATGGGTTTGCTTGGTATAAGTATTTACAAATTTAAAATCAGGCTGGCATGAGGACATTGAAGTTTTTATTGCGAAAGGAACTGCTACAGATAGTGCGTGACCCGTCTATCCTGAAGATCTTATTCATTATGCCTATGGTGCAATTGCTGATATTACCCCTTGCCGCAGATTATGAGATCAAAAACATAAACCTTGGAGTTGTGGACCATGACCATACTCAATACTCACAAAGGCTAGTAAATAAAATCACTTCTTCCGGTTATTTCCGTTTACGTGATTACAGTACTACGTTTCCCAAGGCCATGCAGGCCATAGAAACAGATAAGGCGGACCTTGTGCTGGAAATACCTTCTCATTTTGAGCGTGATTTAGTACAGGAAAACAAAGCACCTTTATTAGTGTCTGTAAATGCCATTAACGGGGTGAAAGCGGGCCTTGGGTCGGGTTATATTCAGGGGATAATACAGGATTATAACCAGGACGTACGTGATCAATGGATACAACAACCACGATTCAATCCACAACCAACCATAGATGTCACTTTTTCAGACTGGTATAACGTGAATATGAATTACCGTGTATTTATGGTGCCGGGTATATTGGTCATGCTGCTCACGATCATTGGGTCGTCGTTTGCATCTAATAATATTGTACGTGAAAAAGAAATGGGCACTATTGAGCAGATCAATGTAAGCCCTATCAAAAAGTGGCAATTTATATTAGGTAAACTAATCCCGTTCTGGTTACTGGCAATAGGTGTATTGACCATTGGTTTAACGATAGCCAGGTTTGTATATGGTATTGTACCGCTGGGAAATTATGCAACCATTTATATTTTTGCTTCAATTTATCTGCTGGCTATTTTAGGGTTGGGATTGCTGATGTCTACCTATGCAGAAACTCAACAGCAATCCATGCTGGTATCGTTTTTCATAACTATGATATTTAACTTACTCAGCGGGTTGTTTACACCCATAGAAAGTATGCCGCACTGGGCGCAAGTGATCACATGGTTCAATCCTGTTACCTATTTTATCGAGGTAATGCGCATGGTGGTATTAAAGGGCAGTGGCCTTGCTGATATAAAAATGCAGATATTAGCTTTGCTTGGCTTTGCTGTTTTTTTTAATAGTTGGGCGATCCTGAATTACAGAAAGAGGTCAGGGTAGTGAAATGTCATGTTTGAAGAAGTTTGAATTTTTAATAAAATGCTATTATCTTGTTGTCAACACTTCATTTATGAATAAAAAGATATTTTTGTTTTTATTGGTTTTGCTGCCAACTATTTCAAATGCGCAAAACACAGAATTATATAAGCAAATGATAGCCCAGTACAGGGATGGCTATAAAATGAGTTTATTGAAAGGTAAAGATTCGCTCGCTGCAGAGGATACCGGCTATTTAAGATTTTATGATGCAGATCCTATGTACAGAGTGAAAGCCACATTTGAGCAAGTAACCGGCACTGTTCCTTTCCGGATGAATACAAAACATGGTAGTATAGGGCCCCAGGTCAGGGTGTATGGGACTGTCTATTTTAATATGAATGGAGCAACGATCACTTTGATCGTTTACAGGATAGTTACAAGACCTAAGTTCAGGATACTGGCAAGAAAAATAAACAATACGGATGAAGAAACTGTACTTTTCATTCCATTTACTGACCGTACAAATAACAAGGAGACATTTTTGGGTGGAAGATACCTGGATGTATCTGTCGCCAGCTTGCAAAGTGGCAATGTGATCATTGATTTCAATAAAGCATGCAATCCGCATACTGCTTATGAAAAGGGGTATCCCTATATAGTGCTGCCATCAGTGGAGGATAGGTCATCGCTGACGGAGCAGATAAATTCACGGTTCCATCCTGATGAACCCTCTCAATTTGAGGCAATTCAGGCAAATGATATTCCAATTGAAATTAAAGCAGGTGAAAAAATATTCGGACATAATCCGGGGTATTAGCGTGGATTTGAAAGCAAATGTTTTTGGTTTAACGGAAAATAAATTATTGCTCATGAAAAGCGCAGTGATTATTTTTTTGTTGACCGCACTACATTTGATGGCAGGTGCACAAGATTATCCGGCCCAGATACTTCAGTACAGGGAAGGATACAAAATGAGCCTTATGAAAGGCGAGCATGCCCTGAAAAAGGAAGACACCGGCTACCTGAGATTTTATGCACCTGATCCTGCTTATCGCGTCAAAGCTACTTTTGAACAGATCACAGGTACAGTGCCTTTCAGGTTGCATGTTAAGAATAAGTCAGGCGATTTTGGCCCGGAGGTGAGGGATTATGGTATAGTATACTTCAATATGAATGGTGCTACAATAACAATGCACGTTTATCGTATAATAACTAAACCTGTCTTCAGAGTTTTAGCACGAGACATAGATAAAACAGATGAAAATGTTATCCTATTCATTCCGTTTTCTGACCAGACAAATTATAAGGAAACTTTTGGAGGCGGGCGGTATCTGGATATTTCTGCCGCAGCCCTGCAAAGCGGTAATGTGATCATAGATTTCAATAAAGCCTGCAACCCGCATACCGCATACGAAAAACATTACCCATACATTATCCCTCCCAACTCATTGCCAATTGAAATAAAAGCAGGGGAAAAAAAGTTCGGGCATAATCCAGGTTACTAAACCAGAGGCGGTCGATTAACCTCATTGAGATTGGGTCTTAGTCATCTGTATCAAAGCCATTTGTTACATCTACCCCCTTTACAATACTGTATATTACAGGAGCCTGGTGATAAATGCTAGTGGTATATTTATTGCCCAACACAATAATGGTCATATCTTCTTTAATGAACCTATAAAAAGAAGTATTGTTGCCGTGCCAGAACCCGTTGTGGTAAATGATCTTATTGCCATTAGGATAGCAAAGCATACGCCAGCCAAGCCCATAATTTTTTATGCCCGGTTTTTCAAATGAACAGGGGCCATAAGCGAGTTCTATTGTTTCGTTGCTGAGCAGCTTGTTCTGGTAAAAGGATTGGTCCCAGCGATACATATCTTCGGGGGTGCTGTAAATGCCTTTATCGCCATAAACGCCATCGGCAAACATATCAGGTACACGAAACCAGTTAGATAGATAGCTGATCGCTGCTTCTGCAGGGAGGCCGCTGACCGGATTGTATATAAAGGTGTGTGCCATGCCCAATGGCTGGAAGATATATTTTGACATGAAATAACTGTAATTCATGCCAGTAACACGTTCCAGGACAATGGCAAGGATTGCAAAATTGGTATTGCAATATTTGAAGCGTGTGTTAGGCCTGAATTCAACATGAGGTTTGTGCTGTACCATCATAGAGAGCATTGCCGCATTTGATATTGGTGTAGCATTGTCTTTGCTGTATACAGGCACCCATTTAGTGTAATCAGGCAAGCCGGAGCGGTGGTCCAACAGCATCCTTACGGTTATGCCGTTATATGGAAATTCGGGAATATAACGCTGCACTAAATCATCCAGGTTCAGGTATTTGTGCTCATATAGATATAGTATCGCGCCGCCTGTAAAGGTTTTGGAAACAGAGGCGAGCTGACACGATGAATTTGTAGATAAAGGTATTTTACGTTCTTTATTGCTGTACCCGAAGTACCTTTCGTAAATTACCTTGCCTTTATTGGCAATAAGTACACTACCGTTGAACCCCGCTCTTACCTGTCTGCGGTAAAAATTATCCAACTGGTCTATGATATTACGGCTTGCTGCACTTGTGGTATCGTATGTAAGCGGTGCAACAGGAGCGCTGATTGGGTTTTCGTGAAATTTGCTGCTAGTATTAGTGCGGGCAGATGCGGGTTGTGTCTCTGAATGACAGGCGAAAAGTATAACGGAAAGTGTTGCTATTATAAATTTAGACGGAATCAAACGCATATTTTTTCTTTACAATTCAGGCAAGTTAATATTTCTGCAATAGTACTCTAATTACTTAATTCAATTTTAACAAATTTTATCACATCATCAATTAATTCATAATAGCATTGATTCAGATGATAATAATTACTCACAAATATCTCATAAGCTTTACCAATTGGCGGCATATGTGCCGCGCGCCTTGCAAGTCCGTTTAATGAATGTTCCATTCCTTTCAAATTACGATAATTATATAGCCAGTTATGTTCTTTCATATTAGGGAAGTAAGCGGCAAAATCATGGGGGAAATACACTTCGTTTTTTTCTAATTGCAGATAAGTCTTCTGAGTGAAATCCATCAGTGCTTCTTTAGTCTTGAAGTATTTGGGGTCACTTGCCAGGTAGTGGTCAAAAAGGGTATCCATTATAGCACCGGAGTAAAGACCATAATCTTCACGGAAAATCAGCTTGGCACGTTGTGTGGCAGGATGCACGTCGGTATAGCCATCTATCTTACGGTGCAGCATCAATCCTTTTTTTATTTCTTCAGGATACTGATCCATCGCTGCCTTACCTTTAACATGATCGCCTATCATATTTCCGGTAAGGATATCGCCGTTGCCAAATGACAGGAAAGCATGCCCTAGATAATTCATGATTGCGAATTTACGATATTTAAGCCAGTGACAGGTGGGGTAGTTTTTCCATATCGCCCTGCATGGTTTTTAATTCAATAATGAGCTTTTCCAGCAAGATCATTTGGGCCTCATTGAGCATGAAGGGAGACGATATTTCCCTGGTATTATTTAAAGTATTGAGTTTGATGTCCGGATTATATTCCGGCAGGTATTTAAGAATATTGACAAACTCATCATGGCATTCATTGATCCTGTTTTGTTGTTGAGAGGTAGCAATTGTGTTTTGAATGCTCTTTTTTTCATCTTGCTCCAGGTGAATATTATTCAGGTCCCGTGTAATGCGCACATTGTAAGTAATTAGGTCATAGAATGCAAGTGATTTTTCTTTTCCGGGTTCCTCTATATAGCGATTGAAAGAATCAAACACATTGCTGTTCTTTGATTCGGAAGCCCTTTTGTATCGTGTCCAGTTAGACGGTGTTTTTTCTTTGTAAAATGTAGCGATGAAATATTCGTAGTTACTGTAGATCGCATCTGCCAAGTGCGATGGGAGCCATTTTTTGTCCCATGTAGGCAGTAATGCATAACCGGATGCTATGGCCAGTAAAGAGCCACCTATGGTGCATACTGCACGGGTGATCATGATCCGGTCATTGTAGGCCATTTCAATATTGAACAGCAGTACAAGATTGAGTGTAATGATGAAAACTGCAATGGCATATTGTTTCTTCAGGTAATATACCATGAGTATGAATGTAAAGAAAAGGATCACTTCTTTTATGTGCAACCCTGTGGGCAGATGTAACAGTAAACTGCCCACTATCCCGCCAAGCAATGTCCCGGCAATGCGGTCTCTGCCTTTTTTAAATGTCGCTCCAAAATAAGGCTGTATCACGATCATTACGCTGAATGGCAACCAATAACCATGATCTATATGAAACCATTTGAAAATAAATAATGCCAGTGTGGCCGCAATTGCTGATCGCAGGGCATAGCGTGTGGTATGCGATGTGGTGTTGAATAATACACGAAGGTTGCTGTACAGATACTGGGGCCTTAATACGAATGTCGTTTTCAGGAAAGAGTATGACCGGTAAACCGGGATATCTTTTCCCATATGCTCTATACGTTGTATCGCACTTTCCATGAGTTTGATGGTCCGGTCTGTCAGCTGTAGTATTCGTTTTATGGCGGTAGTTTGTTTATGGTCGGTGGGAAACGGGTACTCCCTGATAAGCGCCAGGAGTTTTTTGAGCCGGCTGATATGGGACATGGCCAGCAGTTTTTCTTCCGGTTTGAGCGTGACAATGAAAACAGATATCCGGTTCACTGCTTCGTTCATTGCACTAAATAAGGTGGCAGCTTTTACCCGTAATGTTTCATCCAACTGTGGGATATTAATATGCTCCATCTCCTCACCCATGGCTGTAATGTTGACAGCCACAAGCCCGGCATTTTTGCGTAACAGCGACAACTGGTATTGCTGGTTATTTTTTTTGTTCACCTGGTGTGCCATGCGGTCATAAAACTGATATGAATTATCTATGGCAGTGCGCACATCTTTTTCTTTCAGCAGTATGTCTTCCGAAAATTCACGTTTATTTTTATCTGCGCCTCCTTTGGATATGGTGGTGACCAGTACTGCGATCGATCGCCATATTAATGCTATTTGCCGCCGGAAAGGCTCCTGCACCGGCATTAGTAAAGAAACAAATATGCCTACTATCACAGGCCATGAGGCACCGATAGCTACAAGTGCAAGGCGATGTTTGATCTCAGGAAACTCCTTTGCGGGATAGGCGTTGCAAATAATAAACAGCATATACACGCAAAGTGCGAGGCCGCTTGCCCTGTCGCCTATGCTTTTGAGCAAGGTAGCGAGGTAGCCTGCTATAAACATGGCCACCATACTCATCCAAATATTTGTACCTGTGAAAGTGCCTATTGTAGAAAATATCATTGCCAGTGCTGCGCCGGTAAACAAAGTACGCACACGCCACGAGAATGACCCTTTCAGTTCTACCCAACACACAGCTTCTGCAGTAAGTGTAATCCATACAGCTTCACTGAGCTTGCCGGTAGCAAGCCCCCATATTATGGGCAGAGTACCGGATAATGCCATACGTAGCCCCCAGCTGATCAGCGGTTCGAAACTTTCGTCCTGGATAAGCCTGTTGAGTCGTTTATATGATTTTATGATGGCCACAATCTAAATCAAAAGTAAAAAGCTGGAATTGAAAAGTGGAATACTTGTAAGAGAATGCTATTGTGCCAGTACCTTTTCAACAATATTGCTAACCTGCTGTTCGGTAATTGTACCTTCAATAAATGTTTTGAATTGCTTTCCGGGATGTACGATCACAGTAGCAGGTATAGACCCTTCCCATGAGTTGTCTATTTTAGGGATGAATATGTTCGGGTCGGTGTCCGACAACCATACCACTTCCGGGGTTATGTTCTTTCTTTTCAGGAAACTTGCAAGCTTGAATGTATTATCGCCTTTAAAATCGAGGCTCACTAATAATACCTTTACAGGCATATTGGCATACTTGCTCTGAAGTGCATTAAACTCTGGTAGCTCCCCCACGCAGGGAACACACCAGGTGGCCCAGAAATTTATGATATAGATTGTGTCTTTTGATGATGCCCGGTGTATGATATCATCAGCGCTGTAGGCTGCAATCTGAGCTTTTGTTATGAATGGTAAAAAGATCAGGATAATGATAAAGAGATGTTTTCTCATGGAGGATATTTAGAAGACAGAATAACTTTAATGTTTTAAAGTTACGTAAAATCAATAATTCATGAAATGGTGATCTGAGCGGGTTATTTTTTTAACAGGTTCATGATACCTGATATCGCAATTTGCAGCCCTACACAAAATATCAGGAATGCACTGATACGGTTAATGATGACTTCGCCATTTGAGCCGAGAAAATTAATGATATTCTTTGCATTGCGGTAACAGATATAGATGAGTATACACATGACCACTATTGCAGCAAGTATAGCACTGGTGCTGATCAGGTGGTCTAAGAGATTAGCTCTTGCAGTGTGTGCGCTAAGGGTAAATAATACAGATATGGTTCCTGCACCTGTAGTGACCGGGAAAGTGATGGGGTAAAACAACTTATCCTTGATGTAAGTAAAACCGCTCAGGTTACTATCTGCTCCGGATGAATTGTGGTCAGTTTTTTTATCAGAAGAAAGGGATTCCCATCCCATTTTACAGATCATAATACCTCCTGCCAGCTGTATTACAGGTATGGAAAGCCCGAATAATTGTAAAATCCAATGTCCTAAAAACAGAGAAACTGTGCATATGCAAAAAGCGTAAAAAGTGATCTTAGCCACTGCGGTATTCTTTTCTGCTTTGGTAAGATTGCTGAAATAAGGGGTAACCATAAAAGCCGACCCCAACGGATTCACCACCGGGAACAGTGCGATCATCCCGATGAAAAGCAGGTTGATGAAAGAGTGAAGGTTTGAATTCATAAGGCAAAAATAGGGAATTAGAAATTTCCTTAGTAAATTGAAATAAGTTGTAATAATCTCCGCATTTATATCCAAACTTTATAAAATTCAATCCCAATCCCATGTTCCAGATTCTAAATTCCTGTTTTTTGCATTAAGTTTGTTCCCTTATGGAGAAGATAGCTTTATTAAAACATAAAAACGAACAAGCCCTGAAGGGTGGTGGTGATAAACGTATTGAAGACCAGCATAAAAAAGGAAAGCTTACTGCCCGTGAGCGTTTACAGTTATTA
>Ga0364859_10742_pt1 | contig 12747 bp, 11 predicted proteins | sample ExccelAu500001D3_FD_206911 | JGI IMG/M metagenome (GOLD analysis project Ga0364859, IMG submission 206911) | Enriched cells from Trout Bog Lake Hypolimnion, Wisconsin, USA - BchlTB.Aug20.5000.01 .D3 | ecosystem: Environmental > Aquatic > Freshwater > Lake > Hypolimnion/Profundal zone | place: USA...
AGGAAATACGTCTCTGAATATTGATGCACCTGCTATAAAACTACTTAGTCAGTGTGAAGGTGATGTGGAATTAAAGGGAAAATGTGGCAGCATTACTATTAAAAACCAGAGCCAGGGTAATTTTTCATCGAAAGAACTAATTGCTGAAGACCTCACCATCAATAATATGGCTCAAGGAAACATCGAGTTGTATGCTGGCAAATCAATCAGTATTACCCATATGGGTGAAGGCTATGTCCATTATTTCGGCGATGCCGTATTGAAATCGGTGAAACAATATGGAGATGGTGAAATCAAGCACTTTTAATTGACAAATCAATGACAATCCATTTCAATGAAATTATTTCAGGCCTCTTTTTAATAAACCTTGCAATGGCTTTCGGATCCGGAGTATATGAATTCCGAATCGTAATACCCATTTTGGTTCAGTTCATGGGGCATTGATAGAATGTCCATAGAAAAAACGGATGTAGAGCGGAAATTCTGGGGAATGGTAACCACCATTCCCCTCACCTTACTCACGTTTGCAAATTTCTATTTCGCTTTAGAATCAACCGGACTATTGCGTAAATTGTGGCTCACTGCCTGCATTTTAATCCTGGCAGAAAAAGCAGGGACTTTAGGGTATTTTATTCTGACAATTTTAAAACTTATGAATCCCGAAAAAATAACTGATCACAGGGCTTTAAATAAAGCAGAACAATGGAAAAAAATTTAATAAAATAAGGATAACATTCAACCTGGCAGGGCTAGTAGCTTCGGTTTTTGCGTACACATTGCTAATTGAAGGCATGAAATGAAAATAGTATGCCGCATTCAGCCCTTACAATGTCGTTCATGCAATCGGTTCTTATCTTTCATGACCATTAGTTTTGCATTATCATTTTGTAAAGCCATATCAGATTTAATTGACGAAAACAATAATAAAATTGAATATCAAAATAATTTGACAAAAACCTTACAATATCCTTACCGTTCATCCGTCAAAGGAAATGACACGGTGAATATCTGGAATCATTATATGCTGAATATAGCGTTAACAAATTGAGTTAAATTATTCATGGAATAACTTTTAAACAAAAATATAAAATATAAAATTCAGGTTAAACCCGCGTTGTTGCCATTCATTTCCATAATTTTGCGCCCGATTCAGCTACAATGCCCCTCTGAAAAATGTAAAACTTAATGAAAAACAACATCTTATTAAAATTACCTGGTTTTTACAGAATTATAACATTTCTTTTATTCAGCATATCAACTGCTTCCTTCGCACAGGTACAGCAGTCTACCCCCAGTGGCGACAGCTATAAATTCACGTTGAAAGAAGCTATTGATTATGCCCTGCAGCACCAGTCATCGGTACTGAATTCCAGAATTGATGCACAAATCGCTGATCAGAAGATAAGGGAGACTCTGGGTAGCGGCTTACCACAAATAACAGGTTCAGGCGAATTTGATGATTATGTAGCCGTACCGGTTATGATTTTCCCGGGGAGCCTTATTTCAGCCATCACACAGCATCCAAGTCCCGATGCTGCCGTATCTTTTCAAAAACATTATCAGACTTCACTGGGCATAAATGCCAATCAGCAAATATTTAATGGTACCTTTTTAGTGGGCCTGCAAGCAGCCAAAACCTATGCGTCCCTGTCGAATAAAATTGAAAAATCAAATGAAATAGATGTTGTAGCCAATGTTACCAAAGCATTTTATGGTGTTAAAATTAACGAAACCAATCTTGCAGCATTGGATTCCAGTATCGGTTTATTGCAAAAATCGCTTGACGATACCAAAGCCATGTATGCCCAGGGTTTTGTGGAAAAACTGGATGTAGACAGGATTACGGTAACATTAAGCAATCTGCAGTCGCAACGGCAAAACCTGAGAAGCGTGGTAGATCTCAATTATTACCTGCTCAAATACCAGATGGGAATGCCGGTAAATGCATCATTAACATTACTGGGCAGCATTCCAAATGAATTTCAGCCCCCTGTAACTGAAACAGCAGAATATAACAAACGCATTGAATACAGTATTCTGCAAACAACCCGGGAACTTGATATGGTCAATGTAAACTTAAATAAATCCGGCTATCTCCCAATTTTATCTGCCTTTGGTGGATTAAGTACGGCTGCATTAAGGGATCAGTTTGATGTTTTTGACCCGAGAGGCCACTGGTATCCCACCGGACTTATCGGATTAAGATTAAATGTGCCCATTTTTGACGGTTTTCAGAAAGATGCCAGAATCAGATCTGCAAATCTGAGCCTGATGCAGAATCAGAATGATATTAATAATTTTCAAAATGCGGTGGACCTCCAGGTAAAACAGGCAAGTATAAGCTATGAAAGCAGTTATAAGATTTTAGAATCTCAGAAAGCCAACCTTAAACTTGCGGAGGATGTGGCAAGGGTCACCAAAATAAAATATGAGGATGGCGTAGGCACCAATCTCGAAGTGACCGAGGCAGAATCGTCACTGATACAGGCACAGAATAATTATTATAATGCATTATACAATCTGGGAATTGCCCATGTAGATCTGCAGAAAGCCAAAGGAATTTTATATTAACCAAAACAAGCTGATTTTAATATGTTTACAGGTAAAAAATCTAATTTTAATATGATAAATCGTTTCATTGCTTCCATGCTTATCATCAGCTTAATGATCGCATGCAAGCCCAAAGACAGCACCGAAGCAAAAAAAGCAGAACTTGAAAAGCTTAAAAAAGACCTTGTAGCTACCCAACAGAAAATTACAGATCTGGAAAAAGAGCTTAAAATAGCCCCTGATGCTACAGCAGTGGCAAAAAGTACTATTTCAGTTATTATGACTAAGGATACTGTTTTCAAACATTATCTGGTGGTGCAGGGCAAGGTTGATTCTGATGATAATCTATGGCTTACGCCTAAAATTCCCGGGGCGTCTGTTATCAATCTTCCGGTTGTTCGCGGACAAAAGGTAACAAAGGGAGAAATACTGGCTACACAGGAATCAGGAGCCTTGCAGGAAAGCATAGATCAGGTAAAAAATTCCCTTTCTCTGGCTACTACCATCTATAAAAAACAAAAGGCTTTATGGGATCAGAAAATCGGATCTGAAATTCAGTATCTGACAGCTAAAAACAATATGGAATCTGCGCAGAAAAATCTGGCATCGCTTGAACAACAATTAAGTTTATATACACTCAGGTCCCCTATTAATGGTACTGTGGATGACATTACCATTAAACTTGGAGAAGTACCTACCCCGGGAATGGGTGGTATCAGGGTAGTAGACTATACCAAAGCCAAAGTTGTTGCCGATATTTCTGAAAACTATGCTTCAAAAATTAATGCGGGAGATAAAATCCTTATCAATTATCCCGATATAAACCTGAATATAGAAAGCACGGTTCGCACGGTAAGTAAAGTCATCAATGCTTCAAGCAGAACATTCTCCATCGAGGCAAAACCGGGGGACAAAATAGAAAACCTGCATCCGAATATGATTTCCATTCTTAAGATTAATGATTATACCAATAACAAAGCAAGAGTTGTTCCTGTAAATGTGATTCAGAATGATGAAAGCGGTCCGTTTGTTTATATCATTGATAATTCTAATGGACAGAATATTGCCAGGAAAAAGAAAATTACCGCAGGCCAGACGTATGAAGGAATGACGGAAGTGCTGGCCGGTATCAGCGACAATGACAAAATTATCAGCTCAGGATATCAGAATGTGGTTGACGGCCAACCGGTAAATTTGTAAAGCCTGATTATTTAAGGCATCCCCATATATTATTATTATAGCATGAAACAATTCATACCTTCCAGCTGGGCGATTAATAACCGGACCAGTATTTATATAGTTACGATCATAATCACTCTGTTCGGACTGGTTTCATATAATAACCTTCAGAAAGAGAAATTCCCTGATATTGTTATCCCAACCATATTTGTTTCTACCGCATACCCGGGTACTTCTCCTACTGAAATGGAAAACCTGGTCACCCGCCCGCTTGAAAAACAGATAAAAGCCGTTTCGGGTGTGAAAAAGATCACGTCAAGTTCTATGCAGGATTTTTCGCTGATCACAGTAGAATTCAATACCGATGTAAAAGTAGCCGAAGCCAAACAGAGAATTAAAGATGCCGTAGACAAAGCACAACAGGATTTGCCAAAAGACCTGCCGCAAACACCTACTGTAGGCGATTTTGAATTCTCGGATATACCGGTATTATTTGTAAATATTTCCGGAGATTTTGAGATGGATAAGCTCAAAAAATATGCGGACGATATCCGTGATAAAATTGAAGCCCTGCCACAGATCACCCGCGTGGATATTGTTGGCGCCCTTGACAAAGAAATACAGGTAAACGTAGACGTATACAAAGCCCAGGTAAATAAAGTTACTTTATATGATATTGTCGGAGCCATCAGAAATGAAAACATTACAGCTTCGGGCGGAAATATAAGGGTAGGAGATATGAGCAGGACCATCCGGATTGACGGGCAGTTTACTACTCCATCTGAAATTGGCAATATTGTAGTTAAATCTCCAACAGGTACCCCCATTTATATCAAAGATGTTGCTGAAGTGAAAGAGGGATATAAAGACAGGGAAAGTTTTGCAACCCTGGGCGGCAAACCTGTTATCACCCTTAATATCATCAAAAGATCAGGTGCCAACCTTATCGCTGCTTCCGATTCTGTAAGAAGTATTGTGGCAAACATGCAGAAAACCAAGCTGCCAAAGGGACTGGATGTTGTTTTAACCGGTGACCAGAGTTCGCAGACCAGGAATACCCTGAGCGACCTGATCAACACTATTATCATTGGTTTTATTCTGGTAACGCTGATCCTGATGTTCTTTATGGGGACTACAAATGCCCTGTTTGTGGGACTATCAGTGCCATTAAGCATGTTCCTTGCTTTTTGCCTGATGCCGACTATTGGCTTTACCCTGAATATGATCGTTTTATTTGCATTCCTGCTGGCCCTTGGTATTGTCGTGGATGATGCCATTGTGGTGATTGAGAATACGCACAGGATCTATCATACGTCCACTCTGAGTATAAAACAATCTGCAAAAAATGCTGCAGGTGAGATATTTATCCCTGTTTTTGCAGGTACGCTCACCACCCTGGCACCATTTCTTCCGCTGGCATTCTGGCCGGGAATTATTGGCAAATTCATGTTTTATCTTCCTGTAACACTTATAATAACATTGATAGCCTCGCTCATTGTCGCCTTTATCATCAATCCTGTTTTTGCTGTTTCTTTTATGAAACGCGAACATGGCGAAGGTGGCGTTATCGGGGTAACACAGAATAAAAACAAAGGCTATTTCAGAGCAATTATTGCCCTGGCTTGTATTGCATTATTATCTTATGTAAGCAGGAATTTCTTCCTGGGCAACCTTGTCCTGTTTCTTGCTGCCTTTATCACGTTGAATAAATATGTACTGACCGGAATAATCAACAATTTCCAGGAAAAAACATGGCCGGCATTTATCGATGCATATGGCAGGCTGTTGAAATGGGTCCTGAAAGGATGGCACCCGATAATGTCAGTATTGATCGTTATAGGATTATTCTTTGTGATGGTAGCACTTATGATAGCCAGGTCTCCTAAAGTAGGTTTCTTCCCGCAGGGGGATCCGAATTTCATATATGCGTATATCAAAATGCCTATTGGTACTGATGTAAATGTCACTGATTCAATTACAAAAATTGTTGAGCATAAAGTATTCGACATCATAGGGAAAGATAATCCTGATGTGGAATCCGTAATATCAAATGTGGCACTTGGTGCGGGAGACCAGAATGACAGGACCTCAACCCCGCAATCGAATAAAGGAAAAGTTTCGGTTGCTTTTAAGGAATTTGCATTCCGCAAAGGCCCAAGCACCCGTATCTTTCTGGATAAGCTTCGTGAAACCATAAAAGGAATTCCCGCGGCCTCAATAACGGTTCAACAGGAAGCCAGCGGCCCACCAACGGGTAAACCGGTGAATATTGAAATAAGCGGGGATGATTATACCACGCTGGTAAACTTATCCAAACGCACCAAAAAATATCTTGACTCATTGCAGATATTTGGAATAGAAGACCTGCAGAGTGATCTGGAAGATCAAAAACCGGAGGTGGTTATCAATATTGACCGCGAGCGCGCCAACAGGGAAGGCATCAGCACAGGCCAGATAGCCAATGAAATACGGAATGCCGTATTTGGCCAGGACCAGCCTTCAAAATATAAGATCAACGAAGATGAATATCCCATTATGGTGCGCTATGCAAAGCCTTATCGTGATAACATAGATGCCCTCCAGAATATGCGTATCACCTTCAGAGAAATGAGCAGTGGCCAGATCAGGCAGATACCCATTTCAGCGGTTACAAATATTACTTATTCCAATACCTACGGCAGTATTAAGCGTAAAAACCTGAAAAGGGTTATCACCTTATCTTCCAACGTACTATCAGGCGCCAATGCCAATGAAATCGTAGCTAAGATAAAGGACGACATCAAAATGATGAAAATACCTGAAGGTTTTGATATCGCACTCACGGGTGAACAGGAAGACCAGAAAGACACACAGAGTTTCCTTGGCCTTGCCATGATCCTGGCATTCTGTATTATAACCCTGATCCTGGTGACACAATTCAACTCTATTTCGAAACCGGTCATTATTTTAACGGAGATCTTTTTCAGTATCATCGGAGTTTTCCTCGGCTATGCCATATTTGGGATGACCATTTCTATAGTGATGACCGGTGTGGGCATTGTAGCACTTGCTGGTATCGTTGTGAAGAACGGGATTCTGCTCATAGAATTTACAGATATATTAAGAGAACGCGGCCATAGAACCATGAGCGCCATTATAGAAGGCGGCAAAACCCGTATTACACCGGTATTGCTTACAGCCACAGCCACCATGCTCGGCCTTGTACCCCTTGCCATTGGAATGAATATTGACTTCTATTCGCTTTTTGCAGAAGGCAAGCCCCATTTCTTTATCGGTGGTGACAGTTCCGTATTCTGGGGGCCACTGGCATGGACAATTATATTTGGTTTGAGTTTTGCGACGAGCATTACACTGTTGATTGTACCGGCTATGTATCTTATGAATTACAAGCTTAAGATCTGGCTGAAAAGGAAAGGGATATTACCTCGAAGCTATGAAATATAGTTTTTAAGCGTAAGAGGTGAGAAGTAAGACGTAAGAAAAACTATTTCTTATCTTTTGAAACTTCCTTTTGGGCAGCAGCCGTTATTTTCAATGATGGCAATAACTGCCGGAAAGCAATGATCATGTATTCTGCAGAATCGCTTACATGCGTGGCAGGAACAGCAATATCAATATTTCCTTCTTTTGCTTTCACAAGATTTATAGATCGTACTACATTATGATGGGTTAATGTGGCACCTGCGTTTTCACCACTTGTTATTTTCTGAACAACAGCAGTCTGGGCCATTACTATATGAATCAGAGAATCACCAGGAATATTTTCCGTAACATACCGAACCCTGATGATTCCCTTTTTTGTGAAGCGGGCTTCAGTGATTCTGATTTGTGAAACCGGGACTTCATTTACGGCCTTCCATACCGCAGTCTGAACTCTTTTTGAATTGGAGGCCAGCAATGCCTCATTTCCATTTACCACCATCTCAGGTGTATACACCCCGGCATTCGGAAATCGCCTCCCGTAATTTTCCTGTCGCTCTGTATATAACGGGCTGCTGTATGGGTCTACCCAGGGATCGTTGAAATAATCGACATGATAATCCAGCAGCATTACATTCTGATGAAACTGGCTTGCTTTATCCAGCATTCTATCCACAACCTTATAGGCCGGCGGACAATTGGAACATCCCTCCGAAGTAAAAATTTCCATGAGTGCAAATGGCTGAAAAGAACTGTCTTTTGAAGCCTGACCGGATTGTGAAACACCTGAACGCTCACTGCTTTTTATTGTGCTGAAAGCATAAAAAAAAAGCATCAGCGACAATATAGAAATAACCCGTTTTTGCATCAGCTCAGGATGAAAAATTATTTCGAAATCTGGTATTCATATTTATATACATATTGCGGCCTGGCATATTTATAGGCAACATATTTTGAGAGGTCGCTATTGCTGTCATAGACATATGTATACCTGAACTTTACTTTTTCACCTGAACCCGGTTTATAATATATAGCCTCCGTCATCCTGCCATTTGCATTATAATCATAACTGTAACGGTACACTACCTTGCCTTTTTTGTTATAATCAGATACATCCAGAAGCCGGTCGTGCAAATCATATTTATTTACCCGTCGCACCACATCACCCCGTTTTTCAAATTCCTCGGTGACCTTTATCCTGTTGCCGTTTTTATCCGTTTCGTACCTGATACAGACTTTTGATGTGTCCTTTTTAGCGCCCGCCATCTGGCCTACAGGGCTGCAATCGTAGTTCCATGTATGCAGCACCTTGCCTTTGCGGTTGTATTCTACTGATTGTTTCCGGCTTCCGTCGTCATAATAGCTGTATTTATATTTGCTGCCTTGTTTTTTGTAGTGATAGTAAAAATAGGTTTGTTCTAAAAGATGGTTTTTGTCATCATAAATCCTGACCCTTCTTGCCGGTGGGTAATCATCGAAAAACCAGTGCGTCATGATATTATTGCCTGATTTATCATAATCATAGGTTATCTGTCTTTTTATCTTTCCACTTCTTTTTAATACGGTAAACTCAAGGTTTCTGCCATCATTATCATATCTGTACAGATATTCCTGTATGGTATTACCATGCTTGTTTAATATCTGGTAATCAACCATATTCCCGTTGTCATCATATTTGGTGACAGAAGAGAGATAACTTTTTTTAGTTCCCTCCTGCCCCGTATCTGATTTTGAACAATAGACATTTATGGCAACGATATGTTTTGAAACAATCCTTTTTCTGGCAGAATCAGATCGGACGTTCTGCGATGGATCTTCATTCCCGTCGCTATAATATACCTGCGCCTGCACAGCAATACATGAAAAAATGAAAACGATTGCAAGGAGATGTTTTTTCATAAGGTTCTGAAATTTAGGCATTCCTCCTTCGCCAAAGGCTCCGGCGGACAAGGAAGGCATAAGTAAATCAAATACAAAGAATATAAAACACCAAATTAGATAATATTATTGTTTTATTGATCATTGGTATTCAATTATCTCCTTTTCTCCGGTTAATTCCTTCAATTTTCGAACTTCTTCTTCTGAAATTGGAATTTCTTCAGGAGTTTTTACATAGTATATTAATATTACACAAAACTGCTTTTCTATTTCAGCCACCTGTTCTATAGTATATATTGATGTTTTATCATCATCGTCAAAATACCGATCTGGTGTTTCAGCCGACCATTTTATCGTTTTTATATGCATATACATATAGGATGGCAATTTGTATCGCTTTCCCTTGAAATAATCTTTTAGAAATTTTAGTTTTATGTTATACATTTTGCGATGGGTTTTGGTTATGAATACGCCTGATAAGTTCGTCCATTTCAGGCTCTGTAAGGTCATCAAGGTTAAGTTGGGGAGGACGTTCTGAATATCTTGGTTCTGTATGCCTCATGAGCTGACAAAAAAACCGGATCCTGTCTTTTGAACTAAGGGTGTCCAGGTCAGTAAGCACATCAGAAAAATTGGCTTTGAGAAATGCATACAGCATCAGCCTGATCTCATCCTGGTTTTCCCTGATATTTGATTTCGGACGGCCATTCGGGTTGCCGCTTACCCCTTTTTGAAATTGCATATGATTGAAATTAAAAGATTGAAAATTAAAAGATTAAAAATGATTTGACATTGAAAATTTGGAAATGCTGAAAGTAGGGCAATTCCCCTCCTTTCTTCCAAGGAGGGGTGCCCAAAGGGCGGGGTGGTTCGGTGGATTATCACAAAAACCCCATTTCCTGCAATCTGGCCTGTTTTCCCTGATATAACAGGGATTTAATTTTTATTTTGTATCTCATTGAATTTGAGTTGTTTAAATGTATTTTATTGACAAATAACAGGCGATAACAGGAAAAAACACTGCCAGAAAGCCCAAAAACGAAGGTTTATCTTTTTCATATTGTATTTTGATCATCACGCGCAAGCCAATTTGCACATTGGCATATTAGCACGTTATCACATTGTTTTTATTGTATATATATAGCGAGACCCCAAACTGGGTGGGTACTTTGAAAAAATATTTTTTAACTTGAATGTAAACAATGAATTACAAGAGAAAATATTTTTGAAAATGTTTCACTTTTTGATAAACCGCACAAGTTTTAAGAAACATGCGAGCTTTAGACACCGGATTGGTTTGTTATTTCTATATTTGCTTAGAAACATTTGCTGAATGTAATTGAATACCCATATGCCAGAAAGAAACTGTTAAACCACATGAGTCTTTACGAAAAATTACAAAAAGCTACCAGCGAAGAGGATGTAAAAGACGCATATATTAAAGCGCTTGGATTAAAAGGCGTACAAAAAAACCTGGTTGATATACAAACCAAAGAAATCTGGTTTGAAGCCAAAGATAATGCAAAGCTATCAAGCTATGTGATGTTTACACAGTTGATGCACTATGTACAGCAAGCCTTAAACAAAGGAGATTATATCCCACCGTTTTTATGTGTGATGGATACGCAAAAGGCAGCCATCATGAAAAGTGCGGATGTGATTCCGTTTCTCGAAAAGAAAACCATCAAATGGGGCAAATCTGCCAGTAAATTTACGCCCGAAGCCCTGGATGCAATCTCTGCTTATATAGGCACTTACTTCGTTTCGTTTAAAATAGAAACCCACGAAGAAGAATTTATAAGCACGATTAAGAATGCCATAAAATCAGGGGATATTATTCGGACACAGATCACCCCTGACAATTTAAAACAGGTATTTGACAAATGGGTGGTGATGATCGGGCGGGAAATTAATGGCGTGGCAGAAGATGATTACGCCCTCTTGTTTTTTGCTGATATCATGAGCGATGGTACCACATCTACCCATAATGATCTCCCGGCAGAATTGCTGCACAAAGGCAATGCACCTGTTTTTAGTTTAGGAGGTAAAATTTATGAATTGGGAAGTAAGGATGGGTATCGCCAGTTCTGGGCGATATACCACCGGCCCCCAAAATCTGAATACCGGGATTATCTATTAGAGCGGCGCGATAGTTTAATACCCCTGGATGAACGCAGTTTTAAAGGTGCCTATTTTACACCACTTATTGTGGTTGACAAAGCCTATGATAAACTGACCGAAACGCTCGGAAATAACTGGCAGAAAGATTATATTGTTTGGGACATGTGCTGCGGGGTGGGCAACCTTGAAGTAAAGCATAGCAACCCGCGAAACATCTATATGAGCACATTAGACCAGGCAGATGTGGATGTAATGAAAGCCACCAAAACCTGCGTAGCAGCCCAACGCTTTCAATACGACTATCTGAATGATGATATAACCGACGATGGCCAAATAGATTATTCACTTACTAATAAAGTTCCTGATGCGTTGCGTCAAGCTATTGCATCAGGGAAAAAGATTTTGGTATTGATGAATCCCCCTTATGCTGAAGCAGCTAATTCTCAAGGTAACGAAGGGAAGACTGATGTAGCAAATACAAAAGTTTCAAAAGGCATGAGTAATTACGGTTATGCTTCACGCGAGTTATTTACTCAGTTTCTAGTAAGAATATCTAAGGAAATTCCTAATGCAACATTGGCTATGTTTAGTAAATTGAAATACGTTAATGGTCCAAACTTTGAAAAATTTAGGAAAGAATGGAACGCGAAGTATTTAGGCGGTTTCGTTGTGCATAGCAAAGCATTTGATGGTTTAAAAGGCAATTTTCCAATTGGCTTTTTAATATGGGTAACAAATCAAAATGCAAGGCTAAAGCAACCAATTATAGAGATTGCGGCAGAAGTCCTAGATAAAAACACCCGTGCAATTGGCGAAAAAAAGTTTTATAACATTCCAAATAAGAATTTTCTGAGTCTTTGGATACCAAGGTTAAAAACGGACAATATTAATATCCCTCTTAAAAATGCAGTTACCCCGCAGGATAAATATGCGAAAGTAACATCTTGGATAACTAATGCAATTGGTTATATGTATTGCAATAGTAATGATATACAAAATGCAGGCCAACAAACAGCAATTACTTCATCCGTTTTTAGCACTGGGAATGGTTTTTATATCACTTCAGAAAACCTATGGCAAGCAGTTGTGATTTTCACAGTTCGTAGAATTATTAAACCAACTTGGATTAATGACCGCGACCAGTTTTTGCAGCCTACAAAACCTTTATCTGAAGAGTTTAAAAATGATTGTCTGGTTTGGATGCTTTTTAATGGCAGCAACCTCACAGCCAGTGCAAATGATTTAGAATGGAATGGCAAAAAATGGAGTATCGTAAACCATTTTATACCTTATACCGAAGAAGAAGTAAATGCGCCCGATCGGTTTGAAAGTGATTTTATGGTGCGATACATGGCCGATAAAACATTTAGTAAAGAAGCTATCGAAGTCTTAAAACAAGGCAAAATTTTTGGCAATCCTATTTTGCACATACTGATGAAAGAAAAATACGTGATGAGTATAAACTCAATCGCGCTGATGTAGGCTGGTACCAGGTACGCAAAGCCCTGCAAGCCCGCAATGCCAGTAGTGATTTTGCCCCTGTAAGTTTCAAACCCTTCGAAGAAGCCTACCAGGCATTAACCGAAAAGCTACAACCGA
>Ga0364859_10743_pt1 | contig 12720 bp, 9 predicted proteins | sample ExccelAu500001D3_FD_206911 | JGI IMG/M metagenome (GOLD analysis project Ga0364859, IMG submission 206911) | Enriched cells from Trout Bog Lake Hypolimnion, Wisconsin, USA - BchlTB.Aug20.5000.01 .D3 | ecosystem: Environmental > Aquatic > Freshwater > Lake > Hypolimnion/Profundal zone | place: USA...
TCGATTACAATGCGGCAGGCATGGCGCTGCGTGGTGCTGTAATCTTCCTCTTTCCCATCCCAGTTATGAAACGGGCCAAATGCCGCATCATCCCAAAGGTCGCTTTTATTCACCACCGCAATTATTTTGGAGTCCTCACACCAGAACAAAACCCCGACTTCCCCGTTTCCCAGGGGGATTCCCTGCATCGGATCGACGGGAGGGCTGAGGTAGACCAGGTCATATTGGGAAATCCGGCCTGGCCAGGAGATGTTCCAGGTGGCTGTTTTGGGATCAAATGCAGACACCGTTTTTGGTTCGCTATCCGGTTTTTTGGCGCTACCCGATAGGGCGGTCATCATAGAAATGACAACTGTCAGAATAAGAAGTTTATTAAAGCGGTTAATCTTTATTTCCATAAAAGTTGATTAATTCTGTTTTGATATGATTTCCGATCCGAATACAAAAAGTCAGCTGATGAAGGAGTGAGCGGGAGACTATTCAGGACATGAATAGTCTCCCGCTCACTATTTAAAAATTATTCCATCTTTGCAGATGCTTTTTTGAACGATTTACCCTTTGGGAAGTGGTTTTCAAAAAATGACTTCTCGCTGCCATCGAACATCACCACACGAACCGTTCCCCAGGTTTCCTGGTCACCCGTTGCATAATAAAGATAGGTTTTCCCCTCATATTCAATGAGATCGACATCTGAATTATTAATCCCTTCGCCCTCACCAGCTTCCAGTATCGGATTAAAAGGGGAAAGCTCCCAGTCCGTCAGATTCTTTGACCGGGTCAGGTACGAGATATATCCTTTATGTCCGGGCACCTTGTCGTGCAGGTAGATTACATAATAATAGGGCTTGAAGTACCGGATTACAGGGCATGCCGAATATTCGTGTTTCTCCCCGGTAAATGCAAGATGAGGCACTTTCTCCCATTTTGAGAGATCATTCGACCGGGCAAACTTGAAACAAAACTGGACCGGTTTATCCGATTCATAGGCCATCAGGTAACCGGTGTCATCTTTACACACCGACGAATTAAAAAGATGCTCATTACCGTCGGGCAGGATCGCTTTTTCGGTTTTCCAGGTATTCAGATCGGTTGAGGTCAGCCGGTCGATTCCCGTGGAATTCATAACTCTGCCGAAATCGGTAAATTCGAGGGCAAAAACATTCAATTCATTTCCCTTAGCATAGGCAGAGACGAACGAATGTCCCTGGCCAAAACGGGCAATCTCCTTACCAGTCTGCAGATCATCGATATACAGATAGGCATCCTTACCCTTGGCATCGGCTCCTCCCGGGCGGTTATTGGAAACCAGCAGCAGACGTGAGTTGAAAAGAACCGGTGTATTCTCCATCGGCGTTCTCCCAATATCTGAAAAGGCGAAGGGGAGTTTGGTCAGGACGGGTTTTTTCGGAATTTGAGCAGTTGCAACAACACTACTCCAAATAAGTAATAAGGGAATAGAGAAATAGATAGATATTTTTTTCATGAGCTATTGAATGGATGAATGATGCAGGTTCAAAATCTGGTTTAAAAAGTGAGATAAGGTTTAACAGGTTTGAATATCATTTATTTCCATCAGAAGTAATTGACGTTGCTTAAATTTGTAAATACGAGAATCCGCACAACCAGAACGCATCCTTTTCTCAGCGCCCCTTTTTATACCAGATCAAAACTGAGCCCGGCTTATTTTTTTGTTTCAGCTCATAACCATTGATTAGCTTTTCTCCTGAAACGACTGTTTTTCGCTGCGTATCTTCATCGGTTAATTCGTAGTTTATTTTGGGATCGATTCCCCGAAGTTTTACAGTGACCGATTCATTGGCACAGTTTTTCCGGCGGAATGCCATGATGATGCCGTCCCCATTTTCGGGTCTGTTTTGCTGGTAAGCTAACCAGACATTGTCAGAGGTCATCTGATCCGTGAAGGTCAGCGGATAATAATCGCCGTAATAATAAGGACGCAATTGTTTAAACAAACTGATATACTTTTGAAGCTCAGGCTGTGAATGTTCGCGGCTGTTGATATCCCAGTTGATCACCATGGAGGCGCTTATGTCGGACCTGAAATGGTAAGGTGAAATGGTGAAGTTTCCCGTCCCGTGCAGCGGAAGATAGAAGTTGAGGCCGTAGGTGTGGCATTGGGCTCCGTCGGGCTCACCATATTGATAATCAGTCCGCCATAACGGAGAACTGCGGGAAATGGTCTCAAGGTCAATCCTGCGCCCGCCGCTCGCACAATTATCGATCAGTAGATTGGGGAACCGTGCCAGTAAAGTATCCCAGAATGCATATAACCCTTCAATATGCCGGATTTCCGATATTCCGATGCGATCGGGCTTGTCATTTGCCTCCCAATACGGCATTGGGTCAAAATTGAAGTCCTGACGGTAACAGTCGATTCCCTCTTTTTTAAGAAAGCCGGAGATGTAATCTGTCAGCCAGATTCGTGCCTGAGGATTGCCAAGATTAAACAATGAATTGCCATTCCCTTTAAGGTTAAGAAGCCAATCGGTATTTTGATTGGCAAACAGTGTCCCGCTCGTTACCCGCTCCGGTTCGAACCACAATAAAAATTTTGCCCCAACCTGATGGGCTGCATCGGTAACCGGTTTTAAACCGTTTGGAAAATTCTCAGTGTTTGGGGACCAGTTTCCGACATTGGGCCAGCTCCCGTTGCAGGCATACCACCCCGCATCAAGCCAGAATACCTCGGGAACAATCCCGAACTGTTTGTGGCGGTTGATCATCGCTACGGAAAAGGATTCGGTGGAACAGGTATGCTCATTGCAGGGAGGCGGTCCCTCACGGGCCAGAAAAGTTGAAAATGGCAGCTCGGTGTGTTTCCCGTTAATCTGACGGGTGTGATGGACCAGGACAAATTGCCGGAACTGGTTGTGACCGGTCATCCGGTCTTCCCCTTTCCAGAAAAGGAGACAGATTTTGGGAGTCCGGATCTCCTCTCGCGGCAACAGGGTGAGCCTTAGCTTTTCCATTCCGGATTTCAGGGCAACCGATTTTTGATCTGACTGAACAAGATTGGCACACCACTTCCCGGTCCATCCCACTGCAACCATAACACCCTGGTTACCGGGCATCTCCAGATTAAAGAAAGGGAATGCCGTATTGTCGGATGAACGGCCGCCCACCGGGGTCATATAAACCGGTTTTCCAATTTCGAGTATTTCATCAATTGGCTGGAAATCAGATCGCTCTGCATTGCTTCCTTTGGCATGGTGAAGGATGAAATTCCCTTTCGTATCCGATCCAAATGAATAGTCAATAACATTGGTTTTCTCGATAATTGGGGTATTCTTTTCCGAAGTATTTGAGAATTTCAGGACCCATTCGACAGCCGGATAATCACTGAACGAGGTGACAAAGCACTTGACAACCAACCCTGTCAGTGGGTTGGTATAGGTGTAAAGAGTCTCTTCGGAATTGACTTCGGAAGATTTTAGTTTTTCTGAATGATACCCCCAGCTCCGGATAAAGGTATCCGAATTTATCCCTCCGTATACGAACGAAAATGGGGGGAGTTTACCTTTTGCAAAGTGCCGGGAGATCCACTTTTTGACCCCTGCTGCATCTGCTCCGGATCCCGAAACAGTATTGCTGAAGGCCATCGAGTTGGCAGAGATGAGTATCAGAGCTATGACAATTATTTTATACATGGTTAATTGTTTAAATTTACTTTCAGAAATCAGCAAAGCCACCCAAAAATAATTGTCATAGCGGCATTCTTAATAAATTAGAACTTCTTTAATCTGAATCAATGCATCTCGGTTTCGCAAACTCCAATTCCACCTCTGAAGTAATTAAACTGAACATTGGGATGGTCTGCGAGCAGTGACATCGGTACGGCGCTGTCCATGATTTTCTTGCTGATCATCAGGGCGGTGAGGCGCTGTCCGAAGGCATTGTCATGCGCTCCGGCCTGCCAGATCGAGACTTTCTCCGCTTTCCAGGTTTGCTGAGGTCCAACGGTTAATGCCTGCCTTGGAATGCCGGTAACGACACCGCCTGCGCTGGTGCGGGCGTTCTGCATGCAGGTGATCGGGTGCAGATCAACGACGCGTGTGGTCAGTTTACGGAACTCTTCGGGTGTCGGGGGAGCATCCTTGTAGAGCCCTTCCCGTTTAAAGGGATCGTTGAAAGCCCAATGTTTGGTATCTCCCTGGCCTCCCTGCATTACGGCGCACCGGACACCGCTCTCCCAGCTCTGAATATACTTGCTCGTTTCGGCTTTTGGGAAGTGCATATTCGCTTCAGGCATCCTGAACTCCGGATGAATTCGGTTAAAACAAAGATCCTTGTCGGCTTTTTCAAAGGATATCGGATTACTGGCATCCAGTTCCTTCCCGTCAACATACCACTCATCCATCCCCCAGAAATGGGCATTCGATAAATTCAGCTGCAATTCGTTGACCATGCGCGCAACAAGCGGCAATTGCTCGGTTGGACCAATCGGACCGCAAATTCCGACCGGATTACTTGCTGTTGCCTGTTTCCAGGCCGTAATATACTCAAGCGCTTCTGCGAGATAGAAATCTTCAAGGGTGTCGTAGAAAACAACCTTAAAACCTGGCCTGGAAAGCTGAAAAAGATCTTCAGGAGTCAGTTTTGCGGCATCCATTAATAAATCGTCCTCCAGGGTTGTGAAATCCCACCATTCAGGGGCTAACATACTTAGTTTTCTGGCCATAAGAATTTGTTTTTATGTTTAAATTATAAGAATTTGTTCTTTAAAACAGAGCGAATTATGTTATTAAGCTAAAACGAAAATTTTCTGATCAACCTTTTTGCTGTTTCGTCAGAAGGAAGCTGAGCGCTTTTTTTAACATTCCGGCGCTGACGGCTTGGTGATATTGCCTTTCACCCCCTGGTGGCGGGCTTTGCTCTTGCCCGGGGTTACCAATATTTCGCCTGTATCGGGCTATCCTTTTTGTCGAATTGTTGAATCCTCAAATTGCCGCATTACCGCATTTTCAAATTTATGATTTTACGATTACAAGATCTCCGATCTCTTTTTTAATAATATTGTCCTGGGGATACCCATGTCCCAGATGTTGCCTGAAACCTTCGGCATATTCGGTATTGATCTCTTTTCCCCGGAAATTGGCGAACTGTTTCATTGCCAGGATATACTGATCCATCTTGTGATGCTTCCTGAGCCATTCCCGCTGACTGGCATGACACGACAATGTCTCTTCCTTAATTCCAATTTCGCCCGTAATATCCACGTAAAAACCTGGAATTACAGGGGTGCCAAACTTATCTTTCCCTTCCATCGGATCGGCATAAAATAAATAAGGAACCATCCCAAACGGTTCACCATCAGCTTCCATGTTTTTGATCCCTGCTCCAAAACAGGCGGTCTGGGTAACGAGGCTGGTCATTTCATGATCGATCATGTAGCAATTGGGGCTTGCAGTGATAACAATTGTTGGCTGGACTTCGCGGATTAGCGCAGTGGCTTTGTTGATCGTTTCGCGGTCGTATAGGATGTACACATCGTCACATTCCAGGCAGTGGTAGGTTCCGCCGAGTAACGCTGCCGCATTTGCCGCCTCAGACTTTCTGATCTTGCTGATCTCTGCCCTGGTCAGCTCAGCGGATCCTTTATCGCCGGGAGTCATTGTTGCAATGTGAACCGTCCAACCCGCCTTTTTTAATAACGAAAGTGTTCCGACACACATCAGCTCTGCATCATCCGGATGTGCAAAGATTCCTAATACTGTTTTATTCATAACTACCTGTTTTGGTTATATTCCTTCATTTTTCATTCTTTCATTTTCACTCTTTCACTCCTTCATTGCCTGCCAATGGAGTAAGATCGATCCTTCTGAACAGAATTTCTGCCCCTTCTGACTGAACCTGAATCCTCCCTTTTTGAGGCTGAACATCGAAGGCATGGTTGACCAGAGTGCCGTTCAGGTAAATGGTAATCTCCTTTCCATGAGCAATAACCATTAATTTATTCCACTTACCATGAGCTTCTTCCCTGTCTTTTACCCCCCGGAATCCCTTGATATCTTTCCATTCCGGATCACGGCCCCACCAATTAATGCGTCCGCTGTTGATGGTTGCCGGATTTCCCCCGGCTTTAAAAATATATGATCCGCCCTGTTTTTCTTGCTCTACCGGACAGGTGAGTGAAAACTTTGGCGTACCATCTCCAACAACCAGCAGATCGCCGGTCCCCCCTTCGATGAGCTGGTACTCGATGGAATACATCCATATTCCTGAGAATGCGCCATCTTCGCCGGTTGAGTGGATTAATACACCGCTGTCCCTGGCATTGGCGACGCGCGGAGGATAAGTAAGCTCGCCCCATTTGAATTCGACTTCGAGCTTGTAGTTTTCATACGCCTCATTGGAGGTGATGCACCCGAATTCCTCCCCTGAGATCCTTATAACACCCTTTTGCACAGTGAAAACCTTATTGGGATCAATATTCTTCCCTTTTGTTTTCAAAAAAGTGTACCAGCCGTCGAGATTTTTGCCGTTGAACAGGTGTATTTTAGAATTTTGGGGAGTCTTCCCCGTAACAGGATTATCTATTGGATTTATGGCTAAACCCTTCGATGTGAAATTAATCAGGGCAACGGTCGGGATGATAAGGTAGAGTAAGAGTCTTTTCATTGGATTCAATTGAAGTCTGATGATCTTTTCCTCTGCGTTCCTTGAGAGCTTAGTGCGAGATTTTGATTATCAATATTCTCTCGCAATGAGGCAAAATAACGCAAAGTTATTTATGGTATAATGTTGTTTCTTTTAAATTCCCTCTGCAGCCTTATCGGCAGCAAAGATCAGTTCGTGGGTTTTCATTGCTTCAGTGATACTGGTTAGCGGCATTTCAACCCCTTCATCAACCGCCGTAAAGAAGGCTTCAAACTGAGCCTGGTACGGATGGTCAGAAACATCGCCGGAATCGAGCATTTTCATCGGAAGTTCGGTCCAGTTATTTTTATCCAGACCCGGTACCACGGTGGAGTAATATTTATTGTCCAGCAGGCTTCCTTCACTTCCGACGAGATGAAAATGAAAGTAATAGGGTTGCAGACAGTCAATTACAGAGGCTGTTTTTCCGACGGCACCGTTTTTGAATTTAACGATTGAAACTGAGCTTGTAGGATATTCGTATGGTGTAAAATCTTTGTTCTCAGAATAGGTGGCATAGCTGCTCACACTTTCAAATTCACTGTCCATGCACAAAAGCAGGGCGTCCAGGGCATGACAGCCTGCCGAGAGGAGACTGCTTCCTGCAGCTGACTTAAGGGTGTTCCAGCGATACTGTCCATACCAGGGGCCAATGCCGTGGTAATAATCGACCTCGCCGTAATGTATTTTTCCCAGTAATCCCTGGTCGATAACCGACTTTATGGTAAGCAGCTGGCTGGAAAACCGGCATTCAAAGCACACGCAGGTTAATACTCCGGCCTCTCTGACAGCGGTTTCGACTGCCAGGCATTCGTCCCACGTTAAGGCGATGGGCTTTTCAATAATCAGGTGTTTACCGGCTTTGGCGGCCATAACGGCCTGAGCAGCATGGTCGGCAGGGTAGCTGCAAATCGAAACTGCGTGTAAATCGGGATCAGCGAGCATTTCTGCCAGATCGGAATAACATTTAACCGATCCGCCATGTTTTGCACTTATCGCTTCAGAATCCAGCTTCCGGGATGAACAAACCGCAGTTACCCGGGCTAAGGTGGTTTTGTTAATTGCTTCTATGTGGGCTTCTGCAGCCCAGCTGTAACCGATGATTCCAACATTGTATTTCTTCATAAGTTTAGGATTATAAAAATAAAGTGCTGATATAATGGTTGTTATATTTTTTATTCTTTACATGCTGCTCAATTCTGTTTATGATTTGCCGGGAATTAAATAGTCTATAAATTTAGCCATTAATTTTTAAAATACCGTATGCATCTGCTCCGTCGGAGCTCCCTTCAAAGAGGTACGGGTCGCCCATTCCTGATTGTGCATAAGCGTCAAATACGCGATGGATAACATCGGATGCACTTTTTTCGGCAAGGATTGCTACCGTTCCTCCGGCGCCGCCACCGGTAATTTTGGCCCCGCAAATGCCGTTGGCAACCCCCTCTTTTCTGAAAAGGTCAACAATAAAGTCGGTAGCTTTTGCCCCTAAACCGCATTCGGTATAGGCATAATGTGACTGGTACATGAGTTCACCCATCAATTTAAACGCCCGCTTGGTGGGGGCCAGTGATGCACCCCTGGAGAGTTCGGAGAAGAGCTGAACACGGTAGTTTTCCTCCACGGCGTAGCGGGTATTGGCACGAATGTGATAGGTAACACCTTTTTTCAGAGGAGTGTACGGATCAACGTGAAATCCATGGAGGGCGAGGTATTCATCACTGTTCCAGGATAATGGAAGTTTGTTTTCGTATTTTTCATGAAACAGGGAGACCGACAGGTTTGCCAGATAGCCGTCCCAACGTTCGTCGGTATACCGTTCAATGTCGCTCCGGTCGTCTACGGTAACTGCAATGTTCTCCTGATCACAAATGATCTTATAACCCATAAACGCCGCAGCCCTCGCAGCTTCGTACTCAATTCCCGAAACCTGGTGGCTCACCCCTGAATCGATCCCCCAGATTTGCAATTCGCGGGGTAGCTGAATTAACGGTTCAGGGAGACAAGGCTGGCAGACCAAAGGTAAAATGAAACCCTCTTTCCCGGCTACCACGGCAATCTGGTCCATGATTCCACAGGCCGATTCGGCAATTACATTTTCCACCCACTGACAGGCCAAAGCCAGCTCAATCCCTTCGAGTTCAATAGCATAGGCAGCAGCTGCCGCTTTCATCACAGAAACTTCAATGGCAGCAGAAGAGCTTACACCACGGTTCAGAGGAACCGTTGACTCCATGTAAATCTGAATGCCTGTATTTGCCTGCTCCGGGAATTTTTTTCTGAGGTAAAAGAGTGTCCCCAGAACATAGGCCGTCCACCTTACAGAGGGGGAGCTGTTTGAGAAATTCCGGACTGTAGCATCATCCTTCAGATCCGCGTAGGCAATAGTTACATCTCCCTGCCACCCTGCCTGGGAAGCTGTCTCATTTTTTAAAACAATCAGCTGATCGGTACGAAGCTGTGCCGCTGCGCAGGTTGCCTCCCGGATCGTCGATTCGAAGACCAAACCACCGGTATAGTCGTCGTTTCCACCCATCAGATCGAGCCGGCCGGGAGAGCGGGTGATGAATACAGGAAAAGAGGAGGAGAAAAATTTCCCATCCCCGATTAATGATTTTACGATATCTTTGAATTCCATGGCTCTTTTAATTACCTCATTATTCTAATTGATTTTCAGGGATATATTGAAATATTCAACCCACCTCGGGGTTGGTACGACTTTTTATCCGCTACCTCTGGTATAGAGACGCGATTAATCGCGTCTCTATACCAGAGGTCATTAATATTAAACCACTCCGTGGCTGATAAAACGTTTTAAATTCATCGAAAGAGATAAACTTATAATTGGTAGAACCCCAAAGCCAGCCGCCGGCAGCCAGTGCCAGCCTTATTTTATTTCCGAACCTCTTTAATGCTGTTAACCAGGTATTCCAGTGCCTCTTCCGTCTGACGTGGATTGATCGGAAGGGTAACGAGTTGCTCTCCCAGTTTTTCGGCATTGGGGAATTGTCCCTTTTTGAATCCCCTGTTTTTGAAGGCGGTTGAATAATGAAGCGGAATGTAATGGAATCCAATCTTGACCCCAAACTTGTGGAGCATATCGTAGATGAAATCTTCCTTGGTCATCCCAAACTCTTTGGCATTGATCATCACCGGGTAGAGGTGAAAAACATGCTTGTCATAGGAGGGAACAACCGGCAAGGTGAGCCCGGGTATGCCTGACAACCCCTGGCTGATATAAGCTGCATTGTCAATCCTGTTCTGGTTCAGATGATCCAGTTTTTTCAACTGCTCGATTCCCACGGCTGCCTGGATATCGGTCATCCGGAAGTTGTAACCGCAGTCATCGAAATCCTGCCACCAGAATTTTTTCCCGATCGGGAATTTTTCGGTGTCGAGCGAGCAATATTTGGTACTTACACCATGAACCCTGGTACAATGGGAACGATACAGCGAGATCCGCTCAAAGATCTCATCGTCATTGGTCAGGACGATTCCTCCCTCACCCAGTGTTGAGATGTTTTTTTGTTCGTGAAAGCTGAAACATCCTGTTGCACCAATGGTCCCCACTTTTTTCCCTTTGTATTCCGCTCCGATGGCATGGGCCGCATCTTCAACAACTGCAAAATTATGCTTCCTGGATAAAGCCATAATCTCATCCATCTCGCAGGGTTGTCCGTAAAGGTGAACTGGAATGACTGCCCTGGTATTGGGCGTTAATTTATCTTCAATCTGGTTGGGATCCAGGTTATGGGTTACCGGGTCAATATCCACAAAGTCAACCTCGGCACCTAAAGTGACCGGTGCGGCTGCGGTGGCAATCCAGGTAACGGGGGTTGTTAAAACCCGCTCGCCGGGTTTCAGTCCAATGCCGATCATGGATAAAAACAGGGCTGAAGTTCCGTTATTTACGACCCGGGCATGTTTTGCACCGGTATAGGCGGCAAACTGATTTTCGAATGCAATGCACTCGTCACCACTGGTTGGAGCGTTGTTTCTTAGTACTTTAAGTACTGCTTCTTCTTCCTCTTTCCCATATTGGGACCCAAATTTAATTTCCAGGTCAAATTTGATCTTGCTCATGATATGATTTATTTGCTTTTAAAATTAAGTGTCAGATTCAACCCTTCTGCGAGTGTTCGCATCGGGGTTTTTAAGATTCTTTTTGCCAGTGAATTATCCATCGATGCGTCATTGGCACGCGGAGCCCTGCCAGGCATGGCATTGGAATTAACCCCCAGAATCAGTTCCGTGGGATAACCTAACGTTGTAGCAATCTCCAAAGCCATTTGATACCTGTTGATTTTTGTGCAGCCTGAAAGGTGGATAATTCCGCCGAACCGATTTCCAGCCAGTTCAACCAATGCGCTTCCCAAGGTGATTACATCAACAGGTGTCCTGATTTCATTCTCGGGGAATGGTACCTGAAGACCTTTTTTGAGTTTTTCGATCGTATCGGCGAGGAATGAATTTCCCTGACCAATAACCGGCAATCCCATGACCAGTGCCAACCGTGCAACGACATTTCCGGGTGAGGCTGACAAAACAATCTGCTCCCCCTTGATCTTCGTTTCGGCATAATAATTGACCCCATGGGGTGCATCAGTTTCCGTGTAATCACCCTTGATTCCGTCAAACACAGTATCTGTTGAACAAAATACCAGTTTGGACCCAAGCTCTTTGCAGAGTCCGGCAATCAGGCGGGTCACTCCAACATTTACTTTTTCTGCCTGTTCCTGATTTTTTTCACAAATGTCGATATTGGCCATTGCGGCGGCATGAATAACCGCATCGGGGCGGATTTCATGGAATAGCGCAGTAAATCGGGCTTCATCCAGCAAATCAAGGTTATGGTAGAAAATACCGGCTTCATTCTTCGGATTTTCTGACCTGCCTATGCCGTGAATCTCCCATTTCTCTTTGGCGTGAGCAATGACACTACCCGCCACAAACCCGTTAAAACCGGTAATTAATAGTTTCATTATTGATCTGTTTTAAAATTCAATTTATTCAATTTCCTCCCCCTTAAATTGACCGGATAGGAGACTGACAATCTTTTCCTGAAGCGCCTTTCCGACCTTATCGTCGCAACTCGAAATGTAGGTCCGGACCACCCCTTTTTCGTTGGTCGCTGTTCGGACATAGGCTGCGTACCAGTCGTCTTTTAAAATAATCTTCCCTGACTGTTGCTCTATTCCTTTGTAGACCACGGTCCCCTCCAGATCGTCCCCGTTTTCGGAATGGCTTGTCAGACGGGCCTGATCATTTTCAAAAATGGCGATTACCGAATTCAAAGCCTGATCCCGTATGACATCATCCGCGAATTCAAAGTTGAATTCACCGCTGGTATATATTTGATTTTGAAGGGTTCTGACTTCTGAAATAACAGCCTTGTTTTGATGGACCGATTTTAAAAACAGCAGAATCGTATAGAGTGAATTTTCACCCGAAACCACCATCTCACCGAGCGGTAGCCGATGATAAAAATGTCCGGACTCTTCTGCCCCGGCAAGTGCCCCGATCTCTTTCATAAAGGCTTTGATCTGGGAATGACCGTTGCGGAAAAGAACCGGTTCGGCATTTAATTCGGCCCATTTTAGCAAGGCCATTGGATTCACCTTGGGATCATAAAGGACCTTTTGCGAAGATTTACTTCCTGATTGTGAAAGGATGGAATTTAAGATAGGAATCATCACAAAACCTGCACTGAAAACCCCCAGCTGATCCCCAAAAACCATGCGGTCACCGTCGCCGTCAATCCCGATGACCAGATCTGCACCGGTTAGCTTTGCCAGTTCTATCGCCGCATCCATCTTGTTCTGACTCGTGGGATTAGGTGACCCCGTCGGGAATTCCCCGTTGGGGGCCAACCGCAGCGGGTTTATGGCAACTCCTGCTATTTGAAGAGCACGATATAATTCAGGGCCTGCCGATCCGTTGAAAGTGTCCATGACAACAGAAAGCCCCTGGAGATCACCTGGCTTGACACCCGCCAAATTGAAGGTGTAGTTAATATAATCGTCAACAGGATTTTGCAGGATAGTTAACGATCCGCCGGCAGCTTTT
>Ga0364859_10745_pt1 | contig 12708 bp, 9 predicted proteins | sample ExccelAu500001D3_FD_206911 | JGI IMG/M metagenome (GOLD analysis project Ga0364859, IMG submission 206911) | Enriched cells from Trout Bog Lake Hypolimnion, Wisconsin, USA - BchlTB.Aug20.5000.01 .D3 | ecosystem: Environmental > Aquatic > Freshwater > Lake > Hypolimnion/Profundal zone | place: USA...
GAAATTAAAGTTAGAGGGCAAGCTTGGGGAAACTCCACGTATGCAACGAGCCGCCTCCACAGCTTCTAGCTATGTAAAAAGTCCTTACTTAGGTCAGGTTTTAGGTATCGATCCTTCCCTGAGAGGAACGGGACTCGCACTCATCGAATTTTCGAAAGGTGCTGAGCCTATTTTGCTTCGCTGCAGGACAGTTAATGTTCCTCAATCAAAAACCTTCGCCCAGGCTTTAGCTGAAATACACAAGGCGGTTTCAGACATGTTAGAAGGATCACGCGTAAGACATGTTGCCTTAGAGCAGACGATTTATGTTCAGAATATAAAGACGGCTCAAATATTAGGAGCTGCGAGGGGAGCAGCCATTGCTGCAGCTGCATTACATGAGTTACCCATTTTCGAGTATCCACCACTTCGTGTAAAACAAGCGGTTGTAGGAACCGGTAAAGCAAGTAAGGAGCAGATGGCTAAAACAATCATGTCGCTACTGGGTCATGCTAAAACACTCGGCTTTGATGAAGCGGATGCTGCGGGTGTTGCCTTGTGCCACGCTTATACTTGGCGAAGTTAAGTGATATAAATCGGAAGTATATTTCTATTTTGATCTTAGCTTCCAAGGACCGTTTTTATTACAGAGCCTAGCTCAGATAGTTTAAACGGTTTTGCTAAAAAGCCGTAATATCCCTGGTCCTTAGAAGTAGCTATGATCGTATCATTTACTACTGAACTCATGGCGATAGCTCTCACCTCAGGATCATAAGCTCTAAGAGCATCTAGGACTGAATTTCCAGAAGACCCTGGCATGTTAAGATCAATTAAAACTGCATCATACGGTCTACTGATTTCAAAATAGCGTCGGTACTGCTGAAGTGCATCTTCTGGATCCCTTGCTCCGTCTGAGCGGTAATCGAGCGCTTCGAGCATACTGCTTAAGACATGCCTAATATTTGAATCACTCTCTACAATTAGGAGTCTTCCCGTTTTAAATCTAACGGTAGGCGCTTGGCTTGCGTGGTTTACGATTTCTTTTTTAGCAACTGGAATAAAGATGCTAAAGACACTGCCAACGCCTACTTCACTGGTTACTCCAATAATTCCACCTAATCGGCGAGTGATTTCAAGTGATGTCGTAAGACCAAGACCTGAACCATGTTTTTTTGTCGTAAAGAAAGGATTCCAAATCTGATCAATGATATCGCTTGGAATTCCACACCCATTGTCGCGCACTTCTAATTTTACGTAGGTGCCTTCGGTAAGTCCTGCAATTTCACTTTCACCTAACTGAACATTTTCTGCAGTGATTTGAATCGTTGGATTATGAGGCGGAGGCGTCATTGCCTCGGTAGCATTACGAATACAGTTACTTAAAATTTGGTTTAATTCAGCAGGGTCTGCTAAAATGTTACCTAGATCGGGTTGAACGGCACATTGGATTTTTGCTACCTGGCTTATTCCAACAGTAGAGACAACTTGGTTGATGATTGGCTCTACTTTTATTTCTCGTTTTGTGTATGTGTCAAGTAAACTTAAAGCCTGAAGCCGTTTTGTAATTTCACGTGCTTGAACGATAGCTTCTTCAGCTTGTTCTATGTGATTATTTTTAGTTTTAGGTAGACTGGCCACAGCTCCCATGATCCGAGTCAGCAGATCATTAAGCTCCTGTGCTAAGCTTGACGCAATGGGTGCTAGCTTCTGCGATTTGTCCGCTTTGAGTAAGGCTTGATAGATTTCGTCCTGACTTAAGGCAGGATGACTCACCCCAAAAGAAGATACTGGTGGGGTTGGACTTACTGTAGACGTATCATCCGCTTCATTCATTCTTTGTGCTCGATCCAATTTCTCACACGACCTGCTAAGAAATCAATGTAAGGCGCTTGATCGTTTAAGCAGGGAATTTGCTCAAAGCTTTCTCCACCTGCTTCTAAGAAGGTTTCTTTTGCTTCTTCAGAAATTTCTTCAAGGGTTTCTAAGCAGTCAGCAACGAATGCTGGGCACATTACTAAGATGTGCTTAATGCCTTCTTTAGGGAAACGCTCGAGTTCCTTATCTGTGAAAGGTCTAAGCCATGGTTCACCGGCAAGGCGTGATTGGAATGAGACAGAATATTTATTTGGTTCAATTCCAGCCCGTTTAGCTAGGGCTTTCGTTGTAGCAAATACTTGAGCTCTATAGCAGGTGGATTGAACAGGAGAACAGTGGGAGCAACAGTCGTCTACTTTTAAGCAGTGTCCCTTTGATGGATCTCCTTTTCTTAAATGTCTTTCTGGAATCCCGTGATAGCTAAAAAGAAGCAGATCGTGAGGCTTCTTTAAGTAAGGCTCTGTAACCTGATAAAGTGCTTCGATGTAATCGCTGTCTTGATAGAAAGGTTGGAGTAAATCGATTTTTAATGTCGGGAATAACTCTTTAGCATCTTCGTAAACTTTGACTACGACCGTTTCCCACGAAGACATTGCATAGTGAGGGTACTGAGGCATGAGGAATACCTCTTCAATGCCGTCCGCTTTCATTTGCTTTAATACGCCGGGAATCGATGGTTCGCCATAGCGCATAGCTAAATAAACCGGAATATCTTTTCCAAGGGTTGCAGCTAACTTCTTTTGAACGCTGATTGAAGTAAGAACAAGCGGAGAGCCGTCTTTCGTCCAAATGGACTGATACGCATGGGCTGATTTCTTAGGACGTGTTCTTAAGATGATACCTTCAAGGAGTAGCCAACGTAAGGGCTTTGGTAAGTCGATAACCCGTTCATCCCCTAAAAATTCACGTAAGTATGATCTTACATCAGCGACGGAGGTCGATTTGGGAGAACCTAGATTAACGAGTAAAACAGCGCGTTTAGGCATACTCTAGATTGGTCGCCAGATTTGCTCTGATGTCAAACTGCCTCTGCTAGTCTCTAGGTTATTATGTATAAAGATTACAAAAACTATAAACTATTATTAACAATATATAGAAATTGTAATCTTTTAAGTTGGATATAGTCTGAGCGTTTAATTCATAGAATTACTATGGCCTACAAAAACAGAGAAGACCTGATAGCACTTTTTACTAAGACAAGTGTGATACGTGGTAGAGATCTCACAAAATTAGGGTTTTCTCGTATGCTTGTTTCAAGCGCTCTTAAGCGAGGTGAAATTGAACGGATAGACAGAGGTTTGTATACAGCTCCACAACTCAATGTGACTGAAAATCATACCTGTGTGGAGATTGCGAGTAAGATACCCGATGCAGTCTTCTGTCTTTTAACAGCCTGCAGAATACATGGTATTACGATGCAAAGTCCGTCAGACGTATGGTTTGCTAGGAGCGGAAATGCGTGGACTCCAAACATTACCTTTGTGAAAACAAGGATGGTGCATTTTAGAGGTGCTGCCTATACGAAGGGTATTGAAACTATAACCTGTGAAGGAGTTGAAATTAAGGTCTACTCGATAGCAAAAACTGTCGCTGATCTTTTTAGATTTAGAAATAAATATGGTCTAGATATCGCATTAGAGGCACTAAGAGATGTGCTATATAATAAGCGTTGTTCGATAGATGAACTTATTCGCTATGCGAAAATCAGAGGGGTCTACAAAGTCTTGGCAGTTTATATCAATGCTTATATGTCTTCATGAGAGGGTAGATCACACGCGCGTATACTTTCTAAAATTCAGATTTTTTTAAATGGATTAAAATAAGTTAAGTACTCAGCAAATACCGTATTTCTTTTTGAGAACTCATTAGTCACTTGAGGTTGTATTTTAACCAAATTTTTTAGTAGTATGAATATTCACTTTCCATGAGCACTTCTACACAGCCTGTACTTCTCGTTATCCGTGATGGTTGGGGTAAAAACCCACATCCAGAGCAAAGTAACAAAAACGCGGTATCCTTAGCTAAGAAACCTACCGATGACATGCTTCATGCAAAATTTCCTGTAACAGCAATAGCTGCCTCAGGTCTTGATGTAGGGCTTCCAGACGGCGTTATGGGCAATAGTGAAGTAGGGCATGAGAACATTGGAGCAGGTCGTATTGTTGACCAAGAATTAGTCCGCTTAAATAAACTCTTCACAGAAAATAAGCTTGTTACGAACGATACCTGGAAAGCGATTATTCAGCGTGTTAAAACTAAAAATTCACGCCTACACTTAATGGGTATTGTTTCAGACGCGGGTGTTCATGGTATGTTAGAGCACTTGTATGGAATTTTACGCCAAGCCAAAGCGGATGGCTTAACACCGTCTCAAGTTTTTATACATGCATTCACGGATGGACGTGATACAGCACCAACCAGTGGTATTCGCTACGTCAAAGAAGTGGATGATCAGTGTAAAGCGATTGGTATTGGTAAAATTGCTTCTGTCTGTGGACGATTCTGGAGCATGGACCGAGATAACCGCTGGGAGCGTGTTGTTAAAGCCTATGATTTACTCACAGGTAAAAAAGCTGAAGCAACGGCACCTAATGCCGTCTCTGCTGTGCAATATTACTATGATAACCCAGTAAACGATTCACAAAAAGGAGATGAGTTTGTTATTCCAACCTGGATCGTGGATAGTGCTGGTAAACCACTAGCTTCAATCGCAGATGGCGACGCAGTTTTATTTTACAACTACCGAGGTGATCGTCCTCGTGAAATCACCAAAGCGTTTGTGATGGATGATTTCAAAGGCTTTGAGCGTGGTAAGAAATTAGATCTCTACTATGCTACGATGACAGAATATGAAGCAGGACTTCCTGTTCATATTGTTTCACCAAAACCAGAAAAACTTCCTAACATTTTAGGTGAAGTCGTTAGTCGTGCAGGGATTAATCAATTTAGATGTGCAGAGACTGAAAAAAATCCTCACGTCACATTCTTCTTTAATAATTACCGCTCTGAGCCATTCCCAGGTGAAGATAGAGCCTGTCCATCAAGCCCCAAGGTAGCTACCTACGACTTACAGCCTCAGATGTCTGCAAGTTCAGTCACAGAACTTGCCAAGGCTGCTATCTTATCAGGCAAGTACGGCCTCATTGTCGTTAACTATGCTAATCCTGATATGGTTGGTCATACGGGATCCTTAGATGCAGCAATCAAAGCAGTAGAAGCGACTGACCAAGGAGTCGGGGAGCTCTTACAAGCCTTAGCTCAAGTTAAAGGTAAAGCAGTCATCTGTGCTGACCATGGTAACTGTGAACAGATGTGGGATTATGAAAATAATGCACCACATACTTCCCATACCTTAAATCTGGTAGAAGTCTTTGTAGTCGGTGAAGGCTTTGCAGCAGGTAAGACAAAGATGCGTCCATCAGGACGTCTGGCTGATATTGCACCAACCGTTCTTGGCTTAATGGGATTACCAAAGCCAAAAGAGATGACGGGTGAGTGTTTATATCTTTAAGTAATTAGTATATAATACTTAAAGAATATTCAGTGATATAAAGTAATATAAAATTTTGATAGTAACATATATATTGTTACTTTAAATATTTTATGTTACTTTAACGCTATTGTGGATCAAAAGATTCTCCAAGTTAAAGAATATCTAGAGACGTCTCTAGGAGAGAATGTAAGTCTTAGTCCTTATTCAGAGGCCGCAAATCTAGGACTTATTTTAAACAGTAACTATGAATTCTATCTTGGTAGTCTATTAGGTAAAACCGTCCTCTTTTCATTTTCAAAAAATGAAGCATTAACGCCTCTTGTCTTAGAGAAGCAATCGGCGCTCATCACAGGTCGAACTTCATATCAGACTATTTTTGTTTTTAGGGAAATGCCGCACTACCTGCGCGGAAAACTAATTCAGAAAAAAATCCCATTCATTTCCTTAGATCAACAGCTTTACTTGCCTCAACTTCTCGTCGATTTACGCGATACTACGAAGCAGATAACACGATTTAGTCCTAAAATTTATCCTGCTAGCCAAGTTCTGGTACTCGCACATTTACTAAAACGAACGGCGTCAGTTTTCACAGCGAATGCGTTAGCCAAGCAGTTTGGTTATACGAGAATGACGATGACTCGCTCCATTCATGAACTAGTTAAGCTGGATATTTTAGAGCGAAATACAGGAGGTCATTACGGTGAGTATAAATTTAATCTAGATGGAAAAGTATTATGGCAAAAGGTACTCCCACAGCTGCGATCACCTGTAATAAAAAGACATTTTATTGCAGGAAATTTTAAAGAAAACTACTGCGTATGCGGAGAACTACTTTTGTCGCAAAAAACAATGCTTAGTTCTCCTTCTTCGAAAAGTTTCGCGATGACTGCAGGTGAGTTTAAAACCTTAAGTAAAGTAAATCCGATTCAAAGTTTACCTGCCCAGCATGAAGCACTTTCAGAAGTAAAAATTGAATTGTGGCACTATGATCCACGGCTTCTTTCGGATGAAGAATCCGCAGACCCGCTTTCTTTATATTTGAGTCTAAATACGGAAAACCCTGATGAACGTATAGCTCTTGCTCTAATAGAGTTACTAAGAGGTTTGGGTTGGTAAAAAGATCAGGTTTTTTATCAAAAAAGAGGGTATTTCGGGGTCAAACGAGGGGTTAAAACCCATGCGGTTTTTGTTTGCTCAAGTAGGCCTTAAACCGCTTTTATTATAGGTTCCATGGCACGCTCTCATCACTGCGCAGAACTTAACTTAAAACATATCGGATCCAGTGTTTCGCTTTCAGGATGGGTAGACACCGTCCGAGACCTAGGTGGTATCTTATTCGTAGATCTACGTGATCGCCGTGGTATCACCCAAGTTAAGTTTGACCCAAACTTAGATAAAGCAGTCGCAGAGAAAGCATCCCATTTAAAGCAGGAGTCTGTTATTTCAATTCAGGGTAAGGTCACCAAGCGCCCAGAAGGCACAGAGAACGCGAACTTACCAACAGGCCAAATTGAAATCGAAGCATCCCAATTAGATATTTTAAATATATCTGATACGCCTCCATTCCCGCTAGATGATGCAGGTGGTGATAAGGTGAATGAAGATTTACGTCTTACGTACCGCTACTTGGATTTACGTCGTCCAAAAATGCGCCGTAATATTTTTGTTCGTCATAAAGCGACAAAATCCATTCGCGATTATTTCGACTCACAAGAATTTATCGAAGTAGAAACCCCAGCGCTTTTCAAAAGTACACCTGAAGGTGCGCGTGAATACCTCGTTCCTTCCCGTATTCATCCCGGTTCATTCTACGCACTCTCTCAGTCGCCTCAGCAGTTTAAGCAAATCTTGATGGTTGCGGGTGTAGAAAAATATTTCCAAATCGCACGTTGTTTCCGTGACGAAGATTTACGAGCAGATCGTCAAATGGAGTTCACTCAAGTAGACGTAGAAGCTTCCTTTGTTGAGCGCGAAGATATCTACAAACTCTTCGAAGGCATGCTTAAGAAATTATGGAAGGATGTGCTTAATCAGGACATTCAAACTCCGTTTCTTCGTCTTCCTTATATCGATGCGATGAACCGCTTCGGTGTAGATAAGCCAGATATGCGTTTTGGTTTAGAATTAGTTGATCTAACAGAAACCTTCAAAGCTTCGTCCTTTAAAGTATTCCAAGGTGTAGCAACAACCCTAGGTGGTAGCATCAAAGCTTTCAACGCAAAAGGGCTTGCTGATTTAACCCAAGGTGAACTGAAAGCTCTCGAAGATATTGCGAAGTCACTTGGTGCCAAGGGTCTTGCCTTCATCAAAGTTGAAGGTGGCGAATGGAAATCTCCAATCGTTAAGTTCTTCTCCCAAGAAGAAAAAGATGCGATCACTAAGCAATTAGCTCTCCAAGAAGGAGACATGGTATTTTTTGCAGCAGCAAACTGGGAAAAAGCCTGCGCTATCTTAGGTCGTATTCGTTTAGAGGCAGCTGCTCTCTTACAAAAACGCGGAAAACTCACCGTTCGTCATGACGATTGGAAATTCTTATGGGTAGTTGATTTCCCGCTCATGAGTTTTGATGAAGAAGCAAAACGCTTCGTTGCAACTCACCATCCGTTTACTTCACCGGTTCCAGAAGATATCAAACTCTTAGATTCTGATCCTCAGCATGTCAGAGGTCAGCACTATGACGTCGTATTAAACGGTATGGAGCTCGGAGGTGGATCGATTCGTATCCATAATCCAGAACTTCAAAAGAAGGTCTTTGAAGACGTATTAAAGATTCCACAAGACGTCGTAGAAAGCCGCTTTGGTTATATGCTTAAAGCATTCACCTACGGAGCTCCTCCCCATGGTGGTATCGCGTTCGGTCTCGACCGTATGTGTGCACTCCTCTGTGGCACAACCAGTATCCGTGATGTGATTGCCTTCCCTAAGACGCAAAAAGGTCAGGACTTGATGGCTGGAAGTCCAACTCCTGTCACAGAAAAGCAATTAAAGGATCTCCACATTACAACTGTAATACCTACGTAAAGTTTGTGTAATAACGTTGGTACAAGGCTTGCTTAATTAAGGGTAACTCTTTAGTCTAATTCTCAGATAATTTAACTTATTTTCGTATGAAACTCATCATCGCCGTCATTAAGCCTTTTAAGTTAGAAGAAGTTAAAGAAGCGCTCGCCGAGGCGGGTATTGAAGGTATGACGGTCACGGAAGTGAAGGGCTTTGGTCGCCAAAAGGGCCATACCGAGATCTACCGAGGCAGTGAATACACCGTTGATTTCTTACCTAAGGTTAAAATCGAAATCGCAGTAGCTGATGATATGGCGGGTAAAGCCGTTGATGCGATTGTTAAGGCTGCTAAGACAGGTAAGATTGGTGACGGTAAAGTGTTTGTTATGCCTGTTGAAGAAGTCATTCGTATCCGTACGGATGAACGTGGTGAAGCCGCTATCTAATCCCCTTCAAATCTCCTTTTACTGGGCCCTTTTGTTACAAAGGGCCTTTTTTGTGCTCCTTTTGTTAACTTGGTGTTGTCTTAGGACACGAATCTCTTGAGATTCTAGACACACTTTGGGCAGTAAACCTCTTCTATTCTCTGCCTAAAGTCTTCTACTCGCACCTATGAAACACTTGTTCCGTTTACGCACTCGCGTGATCATGGCCTGCTTAGCGCTGGTTGCTTCGTTATCGCTTATTCACGTAAGCCACGCAGCTCCTACAACCGATGAACGTTTAGCGGCTCTTGAAGCTTACGTTTCTAATTCCGATCCAGGTAAAACCCTAACCGGTATTCCTGGACCAGGACATAACGCTTGGATGATGACAAGTTCAGCGCTTGTCTTATTTATGACCTTACCAGGACTCGCCTTATTTTATGGTGGCCTTGTTCGTCGTAAAAATATCCTCTCTGTTTTAGGCCAATGCTTAGGTATTGCAGGACTAGTCACTATTCTTTGGTGGGCGATTGGTTACAGCTTAGTATTCGGCAAAAGTTTTAATAGCGGTGTGTTAGGTGGACTAGAATTCGCTTTCCTAAAAGGAGTCACTTCAGCTCCTAATACCGATTATGCATATTGGGTATCCCACAATGTGTATGCGATGTATCAGCTTATGTTCGCTATCATTACGCCTGCATTAATTGTAGGTGCGATTGCAGAGCGTATGAAATTTAGTGCAGTCTTAGTTTTTACAGCACTTTGGATGTTTGTCGTTTACTTCCCGCTCGCTCACATGATCTGGGGCGTTAATGGTCTTATGAACGGCGTTTGGAATCCAAATGCGGTGATTAGCGCGATCGATTTTGCAGGTGGTACGGTTGTTCATATGAGCTCTGGTTGGTCAGCGCTTATCTTATGTTTAATCGTTGGACCACGTATTGGTTTTAGACGTGATAAAATGGCTCCTCACAGCATGGTGCTTTGTATGGTTGGTACCGGTATGCTCTGGGTAGGTTGGTATGGTTTTAATGCAGGTAGCTCCGTAGCATCTGATGGCATCGCAGCAAATGCATTCATGACAACAACCTTAGCAACCGCGGTTGCTGCCTTTACCTGGGGTATGATTGAAAAATTTACCCGTGGTCATGCATCCATTTTAGGATTCTGTTCCGGTGCTGTCGGCGGTCTTGTTGTGATTACTCCTGCATGCGGTTTCGTTACAGCCAATGGAGCAATTATTATCGGACTTATCGCTGCAATCATTCCTTACTTCTTCGTTACCTTTGTTAAAGCACGTTTTGGTTATGATGATGCACTGGATACGTTCGGTGTACACGCAGTCGGTGGAACGATCGGTGCGTTCTTAACCGGTGTACTTGCTAATGCATCGGTAAATGCAAATTTAACGGACGCTAACGCAGCAGCTAAACAAAATGGTTTAGCTCATTTAGTTGCTAAAGGGGGTCTCTGGCTTGAGCAGTTAAAAGCCATGGGAATCACAATCATTATGGCGATTACAGCAACCGTCGTTCTAGCCTATTTAGTTAAAGCTCTCATCGGCTTACGTCCTGCTCCAGAAGTAGAACGCCAAGGCTTAGATATGATCGAGCACGGTGAAGAAGGCTATATCGACTAAGCGATAATCCGTAATTTTAATTCAAGCCACCTTGAGTGATCGAGGTGGCTTTTTTTATGGTTTTATTTAAGACTTTTTTCTCATCTTAATTTTAGCATCTGTGAGATATTTTACTTTTTCCAATCTAGTGACACTCGCTGTTATTTGTTTTGGATTTAGTATTATTCGTACTCCCGTTTTAAAAGAAACCCACGAGGATTTCTTTTTTGAAATCACAGCGACTTCGAGCAAGGTAGGGCACTTTCAAGTTTTCTTAGATGACGGGTACGGCTTTAGAGAAAAGCATGTGATTACTCGTGAAATTACGGAAATTGGTAATCCTGTTTTATACCGCTTTCCATTACCTGAAGGCCGCTATAAGGCACTTAGGTTTGATCCGAATCAAAAACAAGGGTTCGTCCTATTGAAGGATCCACGGATTGTAGATTCTAAGAAAACAGTTATCCGAGACATAGGCCTTGCTGAATGTGAAGCAGAAAAACAAATCGAAAGCCTTAAACTAACAGACCACGGTTTAGAAATTACTACGGCCAAAGATGCAGTGGATCCTGACATCGTTGTTAACTTTCAAGATCCACTTGTTTTAAAAATTCCTGTCTACCGAGTATTCAGACGGGAAGCTCTTTTGGTTTGGAAAACGCTTCTTAGAACGAGTTTTCTTTTTTTACCTTTAAGTTTACTTCTTTTAATCGCTGAAAAAAGCGTAAGCTCTAACTCTCTATTACAGCTAAAGCTAAAAGCTCAAAAAGAAACACTCAGTCTTTATTTATCGGTATTCCTGTTTCTTCTACTCGCAGTAAAAGAGCTAAGGTTTGTTAATACGTACGCCGTTAATCTTCTCTTTTGGGATCAGTGGGATTTTTATGTTCCCCTGTTTAAACATCAAAGTCTTTGGGACGTGTTTTCACGGCAGCACGGTCCTCATAGGCAAGGGGTAGGACTTCTATTAACAGATCTCCTCGCTCATTTAAGTCACTGGAATTCGAGAGTCGATGCCTTTGCAGCGGGTGTGATTCTCATTACTGCAGGAGTTTTAGGATACTTCCTTCTTAAGCAGTTTAAGCCCCTGCATGCCTTTTCTTTTTTAGGACTCCCGTTTTTGTTTCTTAATTTTCATCAGTGGGAAGTATTTGTTGGACCGACCAATCTTTCCCATGGGGTAATGCCTATTCTTTTAATGCTAGGCTACTGTATGACCTGGTTCATAAAAAACCCATACACGAAGTGGAGCCTCTTAAGTGTCCTGACCTTTTGTCTTATCTTTACAGGATTTGGATTATTTATGGGGCTAATCACGCCACTCTTAGCGGGGATTGAACTTCTCCAAGCGTATTATAAAAAAGATAGAAACTTATTTGTTTCAGCGCTTATTGGAATAGTCAGTACTGGCTTTGCTTGGTTTCTCTTTTTTAATCACTACTTAACCATCGCTTTCGAACCAACGGGACCTACATCCCTGAATGAACTGATTACGTTTGTGGGACTGATGGTTGGTAATTTTTTTGGACTAGCAATTTCAGGGGCTTTCTCAGAAATCACAGGTCTATTGATCTTTTTATTTGTCTTCATTCTTAGTGTTTACCACATAAGGCAGTGCATACTCTATAGCGTTAGAGATAACCCAAAAAGTGCCGTTATTTTTTCACTCGGGGCTTATGCACTAATCTATTGCCTTATTACGGCGCACGGCAGGGCAGGGTCTTATGAGGCTGCAGCACCGATCGCTTCTCGGTATGTCACCTTAATGATCTCAGCAGGGCTTGCTCTATTACTTCATTTTTCAAGCTCTGTTAAACGTAAGCGGTATATTTTCTGTTATGTGATTTTTCTAAGTTTTGGTACGACTTACTTACAGCCGATTGAACACGGTGCTATCACGTATTACAGTGAGGGTAAGAAAGCATGGAAAGAAGCTTACCTAAAAACGCATGATGAAATAAAAGCAGAACAGGCTTCTGACTTTCCTATTTATCCAGGTCGTATTCCAGAGCGTTTAGAGTATCTTAAAAAGGAAAAGCTTAATCTGTTTGATTCAAGGTAAGCTTTAGAAATTACCCTGAGTTAAGTGAGCTAACCGCTTGCCTCAGTAGGTTAAGATTTGTAATACTTTGCCTCATGCTTACCTCCACCTTTAAACGTCCATTACTCGCGACTTTATTGATTACGTTAGTTGGTACGAGCTGCCTAAGAGCAGAGAGTACCACGAAGTCATGGGACAATTTTGTTAACGCTTTTATTGATCAATACTTTCAATATCAGCCCACTTCTGCAGTGGAGGCTGGTAAGCATGACTATGA
>Ga0364859_10749_pt1 | contig 12634 bp, 9 predicted proteins | sample ExccelAu500001D3_FD_206911 | JGI IMG/M metagenome (GOLD analysis project Ga0364859, IMG submission 206911) | Enriched cells from Trout Bog Lake Hypolimnion, Wisconsin, USA - BchlTB.Aug20.5000.01 .D3 | ecosystem: Environmental > Aquatic > Freshwater > Lake > Hypolimnion/Profundal zone | place: USA...
GAGCTTTCAAAACTTAGTCTGGTTGTGGTGCCTAAGGATTTGAAGGGCAAGTCTCGCTACGAGGGAAGATCCGATAGCTCTTATATGGTTAAACCCGGACAGAATACTATCAAAATTTCTCTGGGGGACCTTGTGACAAATGGCGGACAACCATTGGATCTTAAAGAGATTCAACAATTCTATTTTTCAGCCGACCCAAAGGCAGTTGAATCTGAAAAATCATTTACCCTATTTTTCCAAGAAATATATCTTGTTTTCCCATAGCGCTCTTTCAAGATTCACCCGATGGGTAAGATCTTTTTGCTGTTGCTCCTCGGCATTTTACCATTGCCCGTTTGGGTACAGGGTGAGGTTCCACCGGGTGAAGAAGTAATTCTTAACGATTTAATTGCCGAAATCGGCAATTCAGACATTAATACCCACATCCGCATTTTACGGAAGATGGGGAAGTTTAATCTCTTGCCCGCCGAATTACCATCGGCACCGACTAATTCCATTGCAAGAACTGGAAAAATTAAACAGACTACGCTTTTTATCCCAGCCGATGGAAAACCATTGTCACATAATTGGGTCCCGTCACAGCTTGAAATTGATAATCTGGCGATTAACGTCTCCCTTGCACGCGGCCAAAAAACATTTGCCACATTCGGTGTGTTTCCCACGAATGAATTAACCGGCGTGCAGGTTTCAGTTTCCGAACTTAAAGGTCGGGACGGGAAAACATTCCCAGCCAATAAAATTCGAATCTACTTCTTAAAGCACCTAATTAAATCTTCAGACCAATATGTGTTTCGGCCGTATCCATTCGGGATGCAGCCAATGGATAAACCGATCAATTTACACCAAGGGATCACCTATGACTTCTTGATTGAGATCGATGCTCCTGAATTGATCAGCTCTGATATCTATCGTGGAAAACTTACTTTTTCGAGCGGTGATCTCGCGCTTGAAAAAGAGATCACCGTTAAGTTGTTGAACTTTACGCTGCTTCGTCCAGACGCAGAAAAAATGAATTGGGGATTTTATTGTTCCCTCAATGAAAGCAGCTCTGCCGACTACAGATTTATGGCCTCGTACGGATTGAATACAATTGTCATTCCGGCCGGCTTGGGCGCTCAATATTTGGCCAAGATTCGAGAAATCAGACAAGCCGGAATTGATGGTTTGCTGCTGATTGATGTGGGAGGATTAGATAGCCAGATTAGAGAAGAGAGGTATTCCAAACAATGGGAGGAGCAATACAAAAAAGTAATCGTGGCTTTTGATAAGCAGATGCAGGAGGCTGGCGAAGCCGGTAAGTATATTGGGTTGATTTGCGATGAACCGCGCGAATCCATGTTGAACCCTTGGAATCGAACCTATAACCAGATGATGATTTACCACCGGCTTGTTGGTGAAGCAGCGCCGGACATTCGTCGCGGAGCCAATCCGATGGTGGACGGCCCAGTTTCCGATGCTCATCCCAAAGGGCTTTACGCCGATTTTGCCAAGTGTTTTGAGATGGTGATGCCGCATTACTGGCGACCTTGCAAAAACATAATCCAGTTAGCCCGTGGTAATCACAAGTGCCGTCTTTGGAGTTACAATGACGGCGATAACCGGCTTGCTTGGGGATTGCATTCTTGGAAGGCCGGGCTACATGGAAGAACAATTTACAACTACCGTCCCTACACTCCGAATGAACACCCCTTGTCACCGGTGTACATGGGAAGCCGAGAATTTGATGGTCGAAGTTTTACGGGCAACTATGTGGTGGCTTGGAAAGACAAAATTTGGGGAACAATCACCTTGCTGAATATGTTTGAGGGGATTAACGACTACCGGTACGTCTACACTCTAGAAAAGCTAATTGAGCAGGCACCGCATGATAAAAAGAAGTTTGCGAAGGAAGCCAAGGCATATCTCGAAGAACTAAAAAAAGAAATCCCTGAATACGCACATTCCGATGGTTTTACGGACGGTAAAGAATCAGGATCAGGTGAGGCGAATGCGGAGATTGTTACCCACTTGGATTCCATCCGTACAAAACTTGCCGAATATATTACTCTGCTGTACGGGCGCAGATAAGTCGTTGTTCAATTGGATTTAAAATGGTTCTCCGATTCATGAACTTTGTACCTAAAATATCATGAGTAAGAAGATAAAAGATTTCGGTACCATTCAAGGCCACTGGTATACGGTAAGTTTGCACGAGCGTGCATCGCTATTAAAAATCGCGGCCCGACACTCGCCGTTTCACCTGTATGTCCCGCTGGTTTCAGCGTGCGATCAGTTGGGGCAGCGTGATGTTCACCAGACGCTCTCCGCATTTCGTATCACCCGGCGCGCCAAAGTCACGACGCTGACTTACACTGAAACGAGCGCGTTGTGGGAGCGAAAGGAATATACGTACGAGTTCCACCCGGATCGAATTGTCCACTATTACCGGGTCTTTGGTCGTGGAGCGGTTGAGCGGGCAAATTTTTTCCGGTCGTGGCTGAATGACTCGACGACTGTGGAGCAAGAGCTTGGTGTGGCGCCGGGATTCGATACCGTTTTTAGTCCCGCTGTTAACTTTATGGGTAAGGTGTTTCATTTCGCCGGCGACACCTCAATTATTACCGCTGGCGATGACCCAATGTACTGGGGTTCGGGATTAGCGAGTGCACCGCTTTGTTTTGGCCTCAACAATAGCGGCGACGACTTCTGGATGTGGGTCGGCCTTGGTGTGCGACCCGGTAGTTATACATTCGATACATTTAGCTACAATGAAAACACAACAAAGCGTATTTTTGGAGCGGGTGGTTTTGCCTGTAATTATAATGGCAAGCTGCAGGTAGACGGTTCCTGGGAATCGCCGCACCTTGTTTTAGGTGCCGCCCGCGACCCATACGAAGGAATGGCCAAATATATCACCGTGCTAGAGAAAAATTACGGTCTTTCTTCATCGCATCGAAAGAAAAAGATCCCCGCGTGGTGGCGCTCCCCAATTTTCTGTGGCTGGGGCGAGCAGATGAGTTTGGGCTACCGTGATAATGGCAATCGCGATGGCGTTTCAGTCGCTTGTTACTGTACACAGGAATTACATGATCACTGGCTTAATATTTTGCGCCGGCATCATATCCGGCCGGGGCAAATAATTATTGATGCCGGCTGGGAACATCCCGGGACAACCGGTGATCTCCTAGTTCACGAAACCCGGTGGCCAGATTTGCGCGGTTGGATCGAAGCTCGCCGAGAGGAGGGGATCCGGACTCATCTTTGGATGTGCGCTTGGAGTCGTGATGGTGTACCAGATGACGAATGTATTACGAATGCGGATGGCAAACCTGTTGCTTCTGATCCCACAAACCCAAAATACGAGCGAAGGCTACGTGCAATGGTTCGGCGCTTATTGACTGACGCACCGGGAAGCTACAACGCGGACGGTCTCAAGATTGACGGTCAGATGAATTGTCCGGTTGGACCCGGGCTTCGCAATACGGAGAACCTTTGGGGTTTGGAGTTGCAGCGGCGCTTTTTGATGATTGTCCACGATGAGGCAAAGGCCTGTAAGCCCGAGGCTATGATTGGAACATTTTTCGCCAATCCATACCTTGCAGATTTGAGCGATGTTGTCCGCACAGCTGATCAATTCAGTATTCAGTCCTCGCCTGAAGATACTATGCGCCACCGTGCGCGCTTGCTGGCCATTGCCATGCCGGGCTGCCCGATTGATACCGACCACGCCTTCTGGTACGACATGCGTGAGAACTGGATCGACATCATGCACGCACAATTAACCTGCGGGATTCCGTGCTTGTACCACGCGCAATACGTATGGCATAAGCGGCCATTCTGCCGCACATATCTTGAGGAGATGACTGATTCGGACTATCGCGTAATCCGTACGACTTTTGACAAACAGTGGCGGCGTATCCGTCGTACAGTTGGCTCCTCGTTAAAGCAAAAACATTAGAGGCATCATGAATGGGCGGGTTGTCTGGCCCCAAAAGTAGAAAAATTAGCCTATGAAACGATTGGTTTTACCAATGCTATTGGTGTTGGTTGTAATAGCCGGACTAGCGAAAGGTTGGGCTGCCGAAGCTGGCTGGCGTGGCGATGGCAGCGGGCGGGCGCTGGCCGCCGAGCCGTGTTTTGAATGGGGAGGAACCGGTCAAAAAAACATCTTATGGAAGACGCGGGTTGGCGTTAACTGCAAGACCGGCAAAATTTTATGGGAACACACCAACAACTTTGCTGACTTATCCAATACAAAAAAACCTGAGAATCGTAATGCTACCTCTTGCGGTTTTACCACTCCGACACCGACCACAGATGGCAAGCGTGTTTATGCCGTCTTTGGCACAGGGATTGTCGTCTGCTATGACTTCGATGGCCACAGACAATGGATTCGCTACATGGCAACACCGCAGACGTTGGAATATGGACGCTCTGCATCACCTGTGATTGTCGCCGATCGTCTCGTGTGTCTGATTGGCAATTTGATTGCGTTTGATACAGTCAAAGGTACAACGGCTTGGGAGCTGCCAGATGTGACTGAAACTTATGGGACACCGATTGTCGCTAAATTGGGAGATATGCCGGTAATCATCACACCCAACGGCACAGTTGTGCGCGTTACCGACGGCAAAATCTTAGCAAGGGGAATTGGCGAAGCGACACACACAAGTCCAATCGTCCAAGATGGAGTCGTATTTTTTGTAGACGCCCACTGCTCGGCCGTGAAGCTGACCTTAAAGCCAGATGGAAAATTGGAAACGCGCGAACTTTGGCAGGTAGATTTGGAGGGCGAGTTCTTTGCCTCACCAGTCTGGCATGAAGGTTTTCTTTATTGCATCAACAATAGTGGTGCCTTGCAAGTACTGGATGCCGCTACCGGTAAGACAATCTACCAACAGACATTAGACGATATGACTGGAGGGAACTTTTATGCGAGTCTCGCAATCGCTGGTGGAAAGCTTTTCATTGCCAATGATAAAGGAGTCACCTTACTGGTGACGCTGGGACGAGAATTTAAGTCTGTTAAGCGTAATACGCTTGATAATGGTGCCGGCAGCACACCCATCTTTGACGGGCGGATGTTATTTTTGCGTGCGGGAGAGTTCCTCTGTGCAATCGGTGCTCCGTAAAACATATCCGGAGCCTAGCGTGTTGCTGGTAGTTTGCGGTTGTTAATAATTACAAAAGGACAAATTATGCGTTGCCTCTATTGCTTGAAGATTGTGGCCGGTATTTTTTTGGCGGCCTCGATTGAAAGTAGTGTTTTTGGTCAAAAAATAGAACCCCAACTTGGGGCGATTGCATATCAACCGACACCGGAGCACCCTTTTGGATGGCGCGGTGACGGTAATGGACGGTTTCCTGCAGCCGATGCGCCCCTGACGTGGGGCCGGCTGTCTCAAGCAGTCAAAGAACTTGGTTCGCAAATCAAGACTCCGAAATCAGGCGACAAAGGTACGCCGATCACCGGTGGCGTGATTCGATATTGGCTCACCCTTGGGCCGGTTCCAATTCCAGAGGGGAAAGTCGCTCAGGATGATTTTGAAAATAAAGAGGCCGAGTTTGCACCTGCAGAGAGTGACACACTTGGTAATCTGCAATGGAAGGCCGTAGCGCTTGACACCTCTTGGCTAAACTTCTGGCCGATGTACAACAACGTCACCAAAGACGGCAAAGGGGTTGTTGCTTATGCGTACACCTGGATTTATTCCGCCGAAGGTAAGCCAGTCTTTCTAAATGCCATGCTAAGCGGTGCGACAAAGATTTGGGTGAATGGAAAGACAATCGGCAATTTCCCTGACAAAGGTTTGGAGGCTGGGGAACGTCTTCAACTGCCTCTTGAAAAAGGCTGGAACCGACTCTTGCTGCGGGTGGCTCCGATTGCGCAAGCCACTTGGACTAAAGGTGTAGTTCAATGGCATTTTAATGCCGCTTTATTTGGCACCGACAAGAGTGATTATGAGAGTCAGAATATCATCTGGGCGACTCCATTGCCTGACAATGGTCCCGGCGTGGGATCGCCGATCTGCGTTGGCGACAAACTCTTTGTACCGGTCGAAGCAGCCACTCTGCTTTGTATTTCCGCTAAAGATGGCAAAGTGCTATGGGGGCACTCCAGCACGTATGCTGATATCGCGACAAAGGAGGAACGCCAGAATAATCCAGAGGTCTTTGCCGAAGTCGATCCGCTAACAGCCAAGATTCAAGATTCGCTGCAAGCATATTGTAGTGCACCAGAAAAGTTCTTCCTGAACACCCAAGCTCGTACAGCACAGATAGAGAATGAGCGAAAAATTAACCGGCTCATAAAAAGAATTAATCCACAGAAATTTAACGGTCAAAGCAGTTCAGAAGCCGGTGAGTCTGCCCCCACACCGGTCAGTGATGGAAAGAACGTATATGTCCTTTATGGATCAGGCGTCGTTGCCTGCTTTGATTTGAGCGGAACCCGTCAATGGACAACAATCGTTGATGTAAAGCATGCTGAACATGGGTACTGTGCGTCTCCCTGTTTAGTTAACGGCAAGGTAATCATCAAGTCACCGGGCAATCTTGGGTGCATCGCGCTAGATAGTAAGACCGGTGCAGTAGTTACAACGATACCTCTGTGGAAAACAAAAAGCATGGCAATGATGTCATCTCCATTGTCAATTGACATTGGAGGCGAACACTTAGTTGTTCAATCCTGTGGTGTGATCACCCGCGCCACCGATGGCAAAATCCTAGCCCAACAGTTTGCGCCAATTGGCGGTGATTGTTCATCGCCGGTTGCTGAAGGTCAAATTGTTTGTAGTCCCATTTCAGCAAAAGCCCCCGGTGCGATCCGCTATGCTTTTCAGACCCTGCCGGAGTTAATTACCGATTCGCTTGTCATGAAGGATACTAAAGAATGCGAGTACGACGTCAAAGCCTTCCCAGCTTGGTTTAGCTATGATCACTGCGCCTCACCGCTATTGTATCAGGGGCTGGCTTACATCGTGAGTGTCGATGGTGTCCTGACAGTAATTGATGCTGTCAAAGGTGAGCTCGTGTATCAAAAAATGCTAAACCTTAGCCCGTGGATGGTTCACGGCGGCATGAGCATTAGTCGAGCTGGTTGTAGCTCTAGTCCAACGCTGGGCGGCAAGTACATCTATATTTGGGACAACCAAGGGAGTACGATTGTCATCGAGCCCGGTCGGAAGTTTAAGCAGGTTGCGAAAAACCGAATCGAGCAACTATATTTCCGATATGGTCCAGAGCGTAATGAATGTAGCACTAGTAACCCCATTTTCTGCGGTAACCGGCTTTTTTACCGAGGGGAAATTAATCTGTATTGTATTGGTAATAAAGATAAATGAGATTGGCCATCTTTTAGTTGGAATCAGCCACTATATAACCATTACAAAATAAATAGGTTAAGCTTATTCCGACCTGATTTTAGCCTTATAATGGCTAACTCATTAAAAATTACCGATTCCCGATGGATTTCGTCTTGGTTAATGGGCTGGATGATGGTGAGGGTGGCTGGAGTGGTGATTGGTCGGAATTTTGGTCGAGATTCGTATTAGTGTCGACTTGGACCAACAATAATGGTGTCAGATGGTTTGCAATTTTTTCAACCATTGGAATTCGACTCAATTGAAGTCAAAAACGTGTATGTATTGGAAAGTCCTAAACATTGGTTTTTTATAGTTTAGAGAGTAATCTTTAGCAGTTTTAATGCATGTCAGATCCGCATCTGGTCAACTCAGAATAATGCCAATAAAATAAGACCTAACCGAAAACTTATCGATGAAATCAAATTTCTATCATGACCTCGCTGCTGCTGGTGCCCGGATTCCTATCGGCACAGACTTGGTTTTACACGAGAAGCCTGATCCCAAGGCAATTCTACAAGATGGTTTACGTCTTGGTGCTGTGATTGCCGAGGCAGCCCGCCGTTACCAGACACCCTTGGCGATTCCATTGATGGACTTAACAATTGAGAAGCATTGTCTTTTTGAGCTCCTTGGTTTGCCGGTGGAATCGCACTTGGAGTGTCTGCCAGGATCTGAGCAACTTGCTAGTGGGTTACAGCGACTTGCCGGTGCTCCATTTGGCCGATGGAAAGCGCACGTGGACGGAATCCGGTACGTTGCAACTCAACCTGATCTTGTACCGGTCGGCATGAGTATCGGGCCGTTTTCGCTAATGACCAAATTAATTCCCGATCCCATTACTGGCGTATACATGGCTGGCGCCGGTGCGAGTGCAGCTGACGATTCGGAAGTGGCGCGGCTGGAACAAGCACTAGAGTTAGGCTTACACATGATTCTACGTTCAATCACGACACAGATTGAAGCCGGAGCCAAAGCCATTATCGTCTGTGAGCCGGCAGCGAATCAGGTATATTTTTCGCCCAAGCAATTGGCGGCGGGTGCGGATGTGTTTGAGCGGTATGTAATGCAACCGAATCGTCGGCTCAAACAACTACTCGCCGGGGCTGGCGTAGATTTAATTCTCCATGATTGCGGGGAGTTGACGGATGAGATGGTTCGGCACCTTGCCACGCTGGAACCAGTTATCTTAAGTCTGGGTTCGTCGCGGCGGCTTTGGGAAGATGCGCGGCTAATTTCGAAGGCCATTGTGTTATATGGGAATCTTCCCACGAAAAAGTTTTACTCCAATGAACTGATGACTGTGTCACAAGTTGCCGAGCAAACTCGTGAACTACTGAAGCGGATGCGTGCGGTTGGGCACCCTTTCATTCTAGGGAGCGAGTGTGACATTTTGAGTGTACCCGGGCATCAAGCTGCGATTCAGGAGAAAGTAGCAACGTTTCTGACGTGTAATGTCGCATAAACCGGAGCGGTGTATTGCTCCCTGTGAATCAAGCGGCAACTTGCGGGGTTTGCTGGATAGCTAAAATTAACTTGTGGACAATCTCAGAGGGGATAAAATAACACCCAATGAAATCCGACACCGCGTGCTGATCCGTGGTGGTCATAAGGGAAATGTGAGGTAATTAAAACCGGACCATGAATTCTCCATTAACCACAGTTTTTGCTTCAGCTGAGCGCAGCACGACCGAGGAGGTGCAGCGCCAATTTGAACTGATCCAGGAGTTGCCTCAGGTTGTCCATTTCTTGGATGCGTTACCTACGTTAGCCATCGTGTTGAACCAGCATCGGCAGATTGTGTTTGCCAACCGTGCTTTCTTGAAGATGGTCAAAACGCACGATGTGAAAGCTGTTACGGGCCAGCGACCGGGAGAGGCCGTGGATTGTATCCACGCGACAGAAAATCGCGCTGGCTGTGGCACGACTATGTTCTGCAAGACATGCGGAGCCATTCGCGCTATTCTCAAGAGTCAAAACGGTGTCGAGGATGTTCAGGAGTTCCGCCTCCAACGGCAGGTGGGTCAACAAACTGAGGCGGTAGACCTGCGCATCTGGACCAATCCCTTGCAGGTGAATGATAAAACTTTCACCATGGTCACCATGGCGGATGTCAGCAATCAAAAGCGACGGCAGATGCTGGAACGTATCTTTTTTCACGACATCCTAAATACCGCCGGTGGAGTGTACGGGTTGGCCCATCTTCTCAAGCACTCCAAGGATGAATCCGAAGTTCACGAGCTAAGCGGACTGCTCTGGACAACTTCAGAACAACTCATTGGCGAAATCAACGCGCAGCGTATGCTAACCGATGCCGAAAATAACGAGTTGGAAGTAAAACCCATACTAACCGATTTAAAAGTATTGTTGTGCGATATTGCGGCAGCCTTCAGCTCGCACCTCGTTGCAAAGGAACGATTGCTCTTGGTAAGACCGGACATCCAAGCCATACAAATCCAAACTGATCCCGTGCTGTTGCGACGTGTGGTGATCAACCTGGTAAAAAATGCGTTGGAAGCCTCCGTCCCCGGGGAAACTGTGACGCTTAATGTTGAGGGAGGTCAAGGTGTGGCGGAGATTACGGTTCATAATCAGGCCGTGATGCCAGAAGAAACTCGGTTGCAGATTTTCTACCGCTCATTCTCCACACGCGGCACGGGGCGCGGCATTGGTACCTACAGTGCCAAGCTGCTGACTGAGCGTTATCTCGGAGGGAAAATCAGCTTCGACTCTACGGAACCTAACGGAACCACCTTCCGCATCACGTTGCCTCTCGAGTTTAACAAGGACACCCCGCGAAGTGGATTGAGTGACAAAGGGTCGAGGTAAGCGGGTATCAACAGTTCCGAATGTGAGGCTGTTTAGCAGTTGCCAATTAAACAGTCACAGGGCTTGCGCTTTTGCAGTATTAATTATACTTCGCGCACCCGTCGTTTCCAAACGCGGACAAGAAGACCGACACAACCGATGCCAAACAAAGTCAGTGAGGAGGGCTCTGGTACTGCAGCGGTAATGCCATAAGCGGCTATCCCATCGACGTAATAGGTCGAACCGGACTGAGTTACCAGTGGACTACCCAAACCGGTCGCGAGGTCGTAGCCAGTGCCAGCGCTATAATACCGCCCTGACGAATTAGTGTTGTTGCCGGTGGTAATGTCGTTAAAGGAACTGGTTGACTGGGCATACAGAAGCGCATTGAGGCTGGGATCCTGTGCTGTGTCGGTAGCACCCAATGGATCTAGTCCTGCGGCGGCACGTCCAGTGTCGATTAAGGCGGCAATTCCAGCCCACTGTGGTGCGCCAGCACTTGTTCCCATAACACCGTACCATCCTCCGTCATAGTAGATGCCGTAATTCATCGCGTTATAACTGACGTCCGGGGTGGCCCGAAAAGTTCCCGGATCCACTGCGGTCACTCCTGAGTTGTTTTGTTGATACGATGGCTTGGATTGATACGCGCTGATCCCGCCGCTGCTGGATACCCCGTTGCTGGAGTCCCAGACCACCTCCGACGCAATTGAATTATTTGAGTTCAGCGTTAATGTCGTTCCACCGACGGCCGTAACAAACGGCGATGCGGAGGGATAGTTAACTCCTCGTCCTGAGTCACCGGAGGAAGCAATGAACGTTACTCCGGGGACGTTGAAATAACTATTCAGGGATGGATTGCCAGACGATTCGGTTGCTCCCCAACTCATTGATACGACCGAGGCACCATCCCCCACAGCTGTATTGACCGCGGTTAGTAAGGACGCAGTGCTATTATCGGGTGCTTGAACTAAGACGATCTTCGAGTCGGGTGCGACAGCATGCGCCCATTCGACATCCAGAGTGGTTTCTTGTGCCCACTGCGAGTTGGCACCGCCGGTGCCCAAAACCGATACGGTAGTGCTCGGAAGTCCATAATAAGCAGAAAAGGAATTTAAGTCGGACTGAATCGTGGGGCTGCCGTATGCGTCGATAATAGCAATGGTTTGCCCTTGCCCAAGATCGCCAGCACTTTGCAGCGTATTAATTCCATAAGCCGTAAGGACTTGTTGGGGAGCAAAAGTGCCACCGATGCCAGTTCCACCATATGAATTGGGGGCGATGCTACTGAGAGGTGTCACTGTTGAAAACGGAATCGAATCCGCGTTGACGGGAACCGCCGCCTGAAAAACAACCAAAATCACGACTAGCCCTATAAGCCTGACTAAATAACTATATGATAGCCGTTTGAACATCAGTTAATTAACTTTCAGTGAAATCAATACAGGCACAAAATAACTCGCTTAGTCTTTCGGGTCAAGCCGTTTTGACATAGTGCTTGTCTGCCAGATCGCCTTATGCCAGTTTGTCACTATAACACTGTATGAAACCGCTCCTCATCATGCTCGCGTTTGGATTATCCCTGACCTGCCTAGCATCGGATTATTTCCCAGTGAAATATGACAGCAATGGATTTTTCCACCTCAACAGCGGGCAGAGTGAGTATGTGGGCTATCGTCCTGAGACCTACCATGCATCCAAACCAATCAGTCTCTTGGTCTGGCTGCACGGTTGTGGCGGAAATGCCGAAGGCGATCTGTGGAGTATTGCACCACCAGCATCACGGCGTACGCAGCATTATATTGCGATTTCTCTCGGTGGCAGAGATGGCGTATGCTGGTTTGTTCACAAAGACACTCCGAAGGTATTGGCCGCCATTGCAGATGTTTCCAAGCATTTTAATATTAATCCTAAGAAAGTGTATCTTGGCGGCTATTCTTCAGGTGGCGATCTAACTTATCGTGTGGGATTCGAGCATGCAGACTTATTTGCAGGGTTATTGGTGGAGAATAGCGATCCGTTTCGTGATACAGGGATCAGCCAAGCTGCCCTGTTGGCAAGCGCTTCATGGAAAATCCCTGTTGTGCATTTAGCACATCTTTCTGACACAACATATCCCATCGCAGAGGTGCGAAGCCATTTAGCAATCCTGAAGGAGAAGGGTTTTCCAGTGACGAAAATCGAAAAACTAGGCACGCATTACGATGCTGACAAAGGTGCTTTTGGAACGACCTATGATCGGATTCATTGCCTACTGCCAGTGATGGCCAGTGATTCTACTGCCCACTGATATATCTTTGCAGCCAGACTTTCCAACCTGTTGGAATATTAGTTCCCCATAAACCTGACTTTTCGCATCACCTCTGGCATCTTTTCACGATACAACTGTAATAATTCAGGTCGGCTCTTAAATGAATTTATGGCATCTGCTGCATAGGGCTCGGCTTCTGAATGCAGTCCCATCTTGTGCAGCATGATCCATGCAA
>Ga0364859_10753_pt1 | contig 12585 bp, 10 predicted proteins | sample ExccelAu500001D3_FD_206911 | JGI IMG/M metagenome (GOLD analysis project Ga0364859, IMG submission 206911) | Enriched cells from Trout Bog Lake Hypolimnion, Wisconsin, USA - BchlTB.Aug20.5000.01 .D3 | ecosystem: Environmental > Aquatic > Freshwater > Lake > Hypolimnion/Profundal zone | place: USA...
CCTGGGAGGAGGAGATCTGCAGTTTGCTGATGAAGTGGCAATCCGCATTATTGATCTCAAGAGAGAAGTCGAGCGACTTGTTGAAGAAAAACGGTTGTTAGAGACCGAAATGGTCAGAGTTGCTCCCTTTGGAGATTTTTCACTGGATGATATTGATTTTATTGAAAAAGAGGGGCAGTGCGCGATCCAATTTTTCTGTAATAAATCCAGAAAATCTTATGAGAGTGACTCTTCTGATGGAATGATCTTCATTGGAAGTGAGTATGACTTAGATTATTTTATTGGAATTCATAAAGAGCCCATCCAATGTTCTGATAAGATCGAAATGCGTATTGATAAGCCTTGGGGGGATCTGCAAACGCATCTAGGATTTGTTAAAGAGTCTGTGCATCAAATTGAAGCGGAACTCAAAGGGTATGCAGGTCATGTTGAGTTTTTACATGAGTCTTTGCTTGAAAGACTGAATGAACACCATCTTGAAACAGTGAAGAAAGATCTTCAGTTTCCTTTGGATAACGCGCTGTTTGTTGTAGAAGCTTGGGTTCCAGAGAATAAGACCATCATTCTTCACTCGATGATTCAAACAATGGCAATCCACTGTGAACAGATCCTTGTAGAAGAGCATGAGCGCATTCCCACCTATATGGAAAATCAAGGGACTCCTCAAATCGGAGAGGATCTGGTCAAAATTTACGATATTCCCGCCTCCCAGGATCGAGATCCTTCCGGGTGGGTATTCTGGTTTTTTGTCCTTTTCTTCTCGATGATTGTCAATGATGGAGGCTATGGCATTCTTTATTTAGGGCTTTGCCTCTATTGTAAATGGAAGTTCCCTCAGTTAAAATCGGGAGCTAAACGGATGCTACGCCTAGCAACCATTCTCTCGACAGGCTGTATTGTCTGGGGTCTATTGACATCGGCATTTTTTGGTCTCCAGATCGATCCCAAGGGATGGATGGGAAAACTCTCTGTCGTTCACCACCTGGTTGTCCAGAAGACCGAGTACCATATGGCCCATCAAGATGATGTCTATCATCTTTGGGTCTCCAAATTTCCCACCCTGTCTACCGTGCATTCAGGAGAGGAATTTTTAGAGACGGCGGCCGTGCAGAAAAATCACCACATACAATTTGTTGCAGAAGAAGCCTTTTCAGATAATATTTTCCTCGAGTTTTCTCTTGTGATTGGAATGATCCATATTTCCATTTCTCTGCTTCGCTATTTAGGGCGTCATTGGGCAGGGATTGGTTGGGTCACCTTTGTCTGTGGAGGCTACCTCTATTTCCCTTCGATCTTGAAGGCCACCTCGATGCTGAATTTTTTAGGAATTGTCGATAAGAAAACGGCAACAGCGATAGGGTTGCAAGCGATTTATACGGGAATTATTGCAGCTGTTGTACTATCTCTTTTGCAAAAACGATTCAAGGGAATTGGAGAGATTTCGACTCTCATTCCCGTCTTTGCCGATATCTTGTCTTATTTACGTCTCTATGCCCTGGGACTTTCAACCGCTATTATGGCAGAGACATTTAACGATTTGGGGCAAGAAGTGGGATTATTTTTAGGGGTATTGGTTATTATAGCAGGCCATGGGATTACCATTTTGATGGGACTGATGACAGGAACGATTCATGGACTTCGTTTGAATTTCATCGAATGGTATCATTATTCCTTTGAAGGAGGAGGCCGACTGTTTCGCCCCTTAATGTGTTTTAAATCTAAAGATGAGGAAGGAGAATAGGATATGGATTATAGCATGGTAGGACCAGCACTTGTATTGGGATTGGGATGCATTGGCAGCTCAATTGGTTGTGGAATTAGTGGAATGGCCTCTCACGCCGTGATGAGCCGAGTGGAAGAGAACCATGGAAAATTCATCGGGATGTCAGCGGTTTCCTCTTCACAAGCGATTTTTGGCTTTGTTCTGATGTTGTTGATGAAGAACGCCATCGTTGCGGGCACTCTGTCCCCGCTCTCGGCAATCGGCATTGGATTTTCTGTGGGATTAGCGCTGTTGTTCTCTTCGGTTTATCAAGGGATGTGCGCAGCGACCGGCATTCAGGCGGCTGCTAAGCAGCCAGCGATCATCGGTAAGTGCTTTGCGGCTCTGGGAATTGTGGAGTCGTTCTCCTTGTTCGCCTTCGTGTTCGCGCTGCTGCTGCTCTCTTAATTGGGTAAAAAAACTATCCATAGTTAAAGTGATATCAGCAGCTTCAAAATAACCTGCTTGATAGTTGACTCCATAGGGAGAAATTAGAGTGCTAATCTGGCAAAAATGGAGTGCATTGTTAGTCTCTCTTTAGGGCCAAAGGTCGCAGAATCTCTCTTTTTTAGGCAGATTCTGCGACTTATAGCCTTAGCCGTTGAGGTGGATCCCGATCTTTGTCAGTAGGTAACGGCTAACTAAGAGGGGATGTTTGAGAAACAACTTAAGTAGTACAAAGTAGGTCACTCCTTCAATTTTTTTGCACAGAGGGGTGGGATGGCCTGCTGCCGCATCATGGATCCACCCTTCATAGGGGGGAGGGAGCTCTGGAAGGGCCTGTAAGGGAAAGAAACGGACCCCTCGGGTCTCAGCGCCTGTGGCGGCGGATCCCCCCACGATTTGGCACTCAAAAAGATGGGAGAGTTGAGTCATTTTGTTCACGGGGAGGTATTTTGCGACTTTGCGCACAATTTTGGTCTGAAAGCCTGTTTCCTCATAGACCTCTCTCTGAGCTCCCGTCTCGGGGGGCTCACCGGGATCTAGGCCGCCTCCAGGTAAAACCCAAACGGGGATGTCGCGTCTTTGGATGAGGAGAACTTCTGTTCTGGATTCATTGAATACAATTCCGTAGACGGCTTGTTTTTCCTCTTGCATATAAGAAAAATTCTCTTTAATTTGGGTCCATCTTATCTATTTAGCGGCTTAAATTGCGATGAAAACTTACCGAGCTTTATTTTTTATCCTCCCTCTATGTGCACTTTTTGGCTGTAAACAGTATTATCTCTCTGTTTGCCAAGAGTGGGTCGATGTCAATTATTTGGCTAGTACCGCTATTTCCACGCCTGATCCTAGACAGGAGAATCCTCCTGTGGGGCAGATGTTAATCTTGGATTGGAGGGTCCCCAAGGAGATTTTTGATCAGAATCCTGTGGTCATTCTCGATTTAATTTTATGGGATTACACAACGCGTGAGATTAGAATTCCTATCCGTCACCGGATGGATTTTGCGGCTTATCGCTTGCTTAATGAAGAGTATCACAAATCAGAGGGGATTCTCACGTATAAGGCGAGGATTGAGACCCAAGATGGCACGATTTTTAAAGAGTGGCGTCATCAGCTTTGGGTCAATCTGATTAAAATTAGTGATGCTCAAGTGATGGAGACGGGTAATAATGCTACATGAGCGGCTCTAACTAATTGCTCAGTTGTTTCCCAGTCGATGCAAGCATCTGTAATCGAGACAGCGTATTGAAGCTCTGGAAGGCCCCCTGTCATCGGTTGATTGCCCGATTCAAGGTGGCTTTCGAGCATGAGTCCAAAAATTTGGGTGTTGCCCTCTAGAATTTGTTGAAGTGTATTTTCAAATACCTTGACTTGGTTTTCTGTTTGTTTTTGGGCATTTCCATGAGAACAATCGATCATCACGCGCTCGGGTAGTCCATGGAGTTTAAGGAGCTGCAAAGCTTGTTCTACACAGGAGCTGTCATAATTGGGTTCCTCGCAGGAGCCTCTTAAGATGATGTGGGTATTGGGATTGCCTTGAGATTGTAGAGCGCATAATTTTCCATTTCGATCAACGGATAAGCAGGTGTGACTCTCTGCTGCCGATTCCACAGAGTGAACGGCGCTTTTGAGATTGCCATCGAGGCTGTTTTTAAAGCCGATGGGCATAGACAGGGAAGAGGCGAGTTGTCGATGTGTTTGTGAGTAGGTGGTTCTAGCTCCGATGAATCCCCACGTGATCAGATCCTCAAAATAGGGGAGGATGAGGGGGTTGACAAATTCGGTTGCACAAGGGACCCCTAGGTCAGCTAAGTAGAGCAGAAGTTCTCTTGTCCAGATAAGGCCTGTTTCAATAGCATAACTGCCATCCAAATGGGGATCATATACAAATCCTTTCCATCCCTTAGCAGTGCGGGATTTTTCGACATAGAAGCGCATGACAAGAAAGCAGCTCTCAGAGACTTCTGTGGCTAGTTCCTTGAATCGTTGTGCATATTCTAGAGCAGATTCTTTGTCATGGATAGAGCAAGGACCGATAATGAGAGCTTTGCGAGGGTCGTTGCCGGAAAGGATGTTTTTAGCGGTTGAACGTGATTGTTCGATGAAGGCAAGGGTCTGAGCAGAAGGGGAAAACCGTTCTATTAGTTCATGGGGTAAGGGAATGGTAATTTGTGTCATAGGCTATTTAGACCCTCTTGCTTGAGTGTAGGTTTTGAACCTAACATAGTACGTTAAAATTTAGCAATATGACACGCTTTATTAGCTCAATTCTTCCAGCTTTTGGCAAGTCTGGACGAGTTCCTTCTCCGTTTGAACAAGCGTCGCTTGGAGTTTATCTACAAGCGCAGGAGGGGCTTTTTCCAAAAAGACGGGATTACCCAGTTGTTGACGCAGCCGGTTTTCTTCTCCTATCAATTTTTCTTTTTCTTTGACAAGGCGCACCTTCTCTTTTTCCTTGTATTCTTCAGGCAGAGGAATGATTAGGTTGAGCGCGCCTACAAGTGCATGAGCGCTCATGGTCATAGAGGGGGCCTCTTCTACAAAGGTCACTGTATTTAGACGCACAAGCGCTTGGAGGATGCCCAGATGGGTTTCTACAACCACTCGGTCACTCTCTCCCTTGCGAGCTACCACATAGAGATCCGTTGTGGATCCGAGAGGGAGTTGCATCTCTGCGCGGATATGGCGGATGGTGCGTAGCACTTCATCGAGGAAGGAAAAGGTTTTTTCAATATCAGGATTGATATCCAAGGGGCGTACCACCGTAGGATAGGGGGCTACGATACAAGCAGGAGCCATGAGGGCTTCTAGAGTTTCTTTTGTATAGGGGTCAATTCCTGCCTGTGAAGTAATTCCTTGGAATTGCAGTTTCAATTTCTGGAAGAGCTCTTCTGTGATAAAAGGGGCCATTGGATGCATGAGACGCAGGGTATTGCATAGAATAATACACAGGATTTTTTGTTTGATTTTCATCTCTTCAGGTGTGCCTTGTTTTCCAAAGAGGATCGGTTTTACCAGTTCCACGTAATAAGCGCAGAATTCTTTCCAGAAGAAGTCGTAGCCGCAAGTGGCCGCTTTATCAAAGGCGTAAGTATTAAGATAATTTGTCGTGTTTTGGATGGTTCTATTCATGAGAGAGAGAATCCAGCGGTCTTCTAGCTTCAAATGATCTAGATTAAGCCCTTGTGAAAACTCCTCAACTGTCAGCGTGTGAATATTTAAGAAGACAAATCTTGCGCCATTCCAGATTTTGTTGATGAAATTTTTATATTCTTCAAATCGTCTCCGATCTAGATCGATCTGGCGTGCATGAGTTGCACTCGCACATAGTCCCATCCGCATCGCATCTGTTCCATAAGCATCGATGATCTCAAGAGGATCGATGATATTGCCTTTTGATTTGGACATCTTTTCCCATTTGGAATGGACATCGTGTGGGGTGGGAGTTCCTAAATCAAAGCTCAAACGCTCTTTTTGTGAAACATAGGCAATGCCTCCTGTTTTTTGTTCTCGCCAGTATGATTTGCCATAGATTAGGCCATGCAGGAATGTTTCGGGAAAAGGGGGGGAGTTTAGTGCATATTCTCCCATCAAAATCATGCGGGCTACCCAGAAGAATAAAATGTCATGCCCTGTGATGAGGGTGCTATTGGGGTAGAATTTGTTTAAGTCTTCTGTCTGATTGGGCCATCCTAAAATGCTAAAGGGCCATAGAGCGGAGGAGAACCAGGTGTCTAGGACATCCTCATCTTGGAAGTAGTTGTCGGGATTTTTTTGCACTTCATCAGGAGGGGCTGATGTTCCTGAGCAGAGCATCTCCTGGGGGTTGTTTTTATTGTACCAAATGGGAATGCGATGTCCCCACCAGAGTTGTCGAGAGATGCACCAATCGCGTAGGTTATCGATCCAGTGAAAATAGGTGTTTTCCCAATTAGAGGGGATGAGGCGCACCTTTCCGTCTTGAACAATTGTTTTGAGAAGGGGTTTGAACTCACTCATCCGAATAAACCATTGCTTAGAGAGGTAGGGTTCAATGACAGCTTTTGATCTATAGGAGATCCCAACACGGTGTTTGTGAGGTTCAATTTTGACCAGGTGACCGAGCTTTTTCATCGCCTCAATCACGGCGTTTCTAGCTTCCTCTTTCGACATCCCTGCAAAGATGCCTGCATTCTCATTCATCTTGCCATCATCGGTGAGGATATTAATCATCGGGAGTTGATGCTCAAGGCCGACTGTGTAGTCATTGGGGTCGTGAGCGGGTGTAATTTTTACAGCTCCTGTTCCAAATGTGGCATCGACTGAGCGGTCCGCAAGAATGGGCAGTAGGCGATGCGTCAGCGGTTGCACGGCATTTTTTCCGACCATTTCTTCATAGCGGTCATCTTGGGGAGAAACGGCAATCGCACTATCTCCTAGCATGGTCTCAGGGCGAGTTGTAGCAACAGTGATGTATCCGCTTTTATCTTCTAGAGGATAGCGGAAGTACCATAGGTGTCCTTCCCGCTCTTCATGCTCAACCTCATCGTCAGCGAGGGCCGTTTGCGTGACAGGGTCCCAGTTAACCAGGTAGTCCCCTTTGTAGATCAATCCTGAATCAAACATTTTTTTGAACATCGCAAAGACTGCTAGATTGCGCTTCTCATCCATGGTAAAAGCTAGACGGGACCAATCGCAAGAACACCCTAATTTTTTCAGTTGGCTTAAAATTTGAGACTGACTGTGTTCTTTCAAAGCCCAGACATGAGAGAGAAACTCCTCTCTTGGAAAATCTTTTCTCCTCTTTCCTGTTGAGGCAATTAGGCTGCGCTCAACAACGGTCTGGGTCGCAATCCCTGCATGGTCAGTTCCAGGGATCCAAAGGGCTTCAAATCCTAACATCCGTTTGAAGCGGATCAGCACATCCTGCAGGGTATCGACAAGAGCGTGGCCCATATGGAGTACCCCTGTGACGTTAGGAGGGGGAATCGAGATGCAATAGGAGGGCTTTTTGGAGTGAGCATCGGCTTTAAAAAAGCCATTTTCTTCCCAAAATAGGTACAATTTTTCTTCTATCTCTTTGGACTGGAATGATTTAGGTAATTCTTCTTCGTTCATAAAGTGTGTGTTCAATTAAAATGTAGAGAAGCGCTAGAATAGCAGTCCTATTAGAAAACAGCAAAGAGAAATTATGAAGCAATTTAATGAACTGATCAGTGTGGCTGAAAAATTACTAGGTCCTAATGGGTGTCCTTGGGACTTAAAACAGACCTTTACCACACTGCAGCCTTACCTCTTAGAAGAGGTCCATGAAGTCATAGAAGCAGTCGATTTAAACGATGATGCTAAGATCTTAGAAGAATTGGGGGATTTACTCTATATCCTCATATTTTACGGGAAGTTAGGAGAGAAGCAGGGGCGGTTTTCCCTAGGAGATATCATTGATACAATTAAGGAAAAATTGATCCGCCGCCACCCCCATGTCTTTGGGGATGTGAAGGCTGATACAGTAGAGGAAATTAAAGAGAATTGGGAAAAGATCAAAGCACAAGAAAAGGGGAAGTCTACCTATGAAAGTGTATTGGATGGAATCCCTCCTACTCTCCCTTCTGTTGTGAGAGCGCAAAAAATCATCGAGAGGATGGATCGGGCCACTCCCTTTTCTCATCCTGATGGAAATATCGAGCTCTCAGAAGAGGAAATTGGCTCAGGGCTGCTCTCCCTCATCGTCCTTGCACACAGAAGTGGAATCAATGCAGAAATGGCTTTAAGACGCGCACTTTCTGAGGAGGAGAATCAATTTCGACAGAAAGAGAAAAAATCTTAACTGAAGAGGGAATTGCAAAACTCCATTTGGGGTCCAAAAGAGCCCTTTTAGCGCGGGCTCGGATATTTGCGGGACCCCTAAGGCCTAGTAGGTTATGTGGTCCCGCAAATATCCGAGTCTGCGCTAAAAACATCTCTTTTTGACCTACAAAGCGAATTTTGCAATTCCCTCTGAAATCTAATGTTTTTTTCGCTTCATGGCCTCAACATAGGGAATTAACACGAGGTGATGGAGGGCGCACAGGTAGACATTTCGTTCTGTGATGATTTTGTATAAGGCATTCACCCTTTCTATTGCGGTGGAGTGGATCCGAGGGGTTTTTGTTGCTGCATCACATAAGAAGGGAACTACAGTATCGCGTAATAAGGGAACTACCGTGTCACGTAAGAAGGGGAGAGCAGTCACTGCAGTGTCAAGTGCCTGATTTGTGACTTTGTGGCCTATAGGTTTTGCTATTTGCATTAAAGCCTCTTTGTCTTCCCATACAGTTCCAAGCGTGGATATAGGTTCCGAACAAGCTCTAAACATGCTATAAAGGATTTTTATCTTTTGGACCATTCTGATGAACATCCAAGAACTGGGAGTTCCATTTTGTAGAGTCTGTAAAAGAGGAGTTTTAAAATTAACTTGCGGAGGTTGTGCGGAAGGATCAGAGAGGCTTTCGCTATTGATCGTAGCCTCGGCTTCAGAATGTTTGGCACTCTTGTTAATGAGGATATTGATCCCTTGAGCTAGGCCGTTGATCCCTTGATTAATTAGGTCATTGATATTTTGACTAATTAGGTCATTGGTGACTCCATTGATACTTAGGTCGATAATTCGTTTAGTGGCTTCATTCACTTGTTTTTCTGTTTTTTGCATTTCTGCCTCAGTCAACACCTTTACAGGCGGCAAAAAAGCTTCATTGGTTACTGTGAATAGTTTAAGGATTAATGAATATATTTTTAGGGGGTTTGAGTGAGAGTCGATGAGATCAGAAATTAGTAAAGCTAGGCTGTTCATCCATTGCGACATAAAAAGAGTTTCTAGATGGCGACTTAGGACGGTTAAAGGAAATCCTGTATTGTTGACAACACGTGTCAGTTGGTCAACCGTCTGACACTGGGATTTATCTAGGAGTTCAATCAATTGACTGATCACGCCAGCCAATTCTTGTTGCTTGTTTTCTGAGATAGGCCTTGAACCAGGAGAGGGTTTTGGATTTTTAAGCAATTCTTCAAATTTATTCAGCTGTTCAAGAAGTAGGGTCTTCACAACATGAGAATAGCCTTGATTATCTTTAGAAGATCCTGCAATTGCTTGGACGAGAGACCCTACAATTTCTCCTGGTTTAATGAACCATTGTAAGGCTCTTGAAGCTAGAGAGCCTTTTAACTGACCTAGGGTAGATATGATCAGTGTTTTAGCAAACTCTTGGTACAGTGTTTCTGCTGTCATCCTTTGATTATAGCTTTCTTTACACAGTTCCTCTGTCACTCTGTCAAGAAGAGTTCCCGTGCCTGCTTTCCGAGTGGTCTCAGTAGTGATTTCGGTATAGGCTGCGTTGAGACTTGTTAAGCAACGGCTTAAATTATTGATGACGTCATTTTTAAAAGAACAATATTTGTCTAGGTTCATTTTATTTGAGTAATCGTCAAACATTTTTATGTGTGTAGATATTAAACTCTTAACATTAAATTGGATGACTCGGTTGAATATATAGTAAATTAATTCTGCTATACACTCTTGTCGGGTGTGATTTGCTTTTATAAAAATAATTTTTGTTTCTATTAAGCAAAATGAAAAAAAAGATCGAATGCTCCTGTTCGGATCATTGATAATCTCTGTTCTTAATTTTTCTATTCTTTTTTCATTTATTTGATGGATTGTTTCTAGAAATAGGACTTTTAGTTTTTCTCCAGTGAGTTCAGAGAGTTTGGAGAGATGTTCTTTTTTTTCTTTTTCTGACATTAAGGTCGTATCTACTTCATTTAGCTCATTTTTTGCCAGGGTTTGAGCTTTTTTAAGCATTTGTGTATAAAGAGCATAATTAGAAGTGGCTGTTTGACCGTTAACTTTTTCTAAAAGATCTTGATTCTCTCTTTTCCACAGATATTTGGGAGTAAATCCATAACCAGGACTCTTATACCAAGACGATTCTTCAAAGAGGTATTGAATGGTGAGGAAGTGGGTCGTATTTTGGATTAAGAGATTTTTTTGTTCATCGATTTGTTCTTCAATTTGTTTTTGAGTGATGTCCTGGGGGATTGGGGGCGTCGTTGTTATAGGTGAGATCATAGGGGGCTCTTATGTGGATTTGCGTGTTTCTAAGGCGAGTGGTACGTGCCCATGTTTTTGGAGTTCTCGAATATGCAAGGGTCTGTTTGAATTGGAAGCAGCCTAGTTTCGTCTATGATAGAGGTATTCCGCCTTTGATGCAAGCGTCTAAAGGTAAGACTGAGCATTTTGTCTTAAGGAAACCCGCAGAACTTTAGTTTTGCAGGTTTCCTCTTTGATTATTTCGTCTTTTGCATCGCTTTAAGGTGGGGGATAAAGAGGAGGTGATGGAGTCCGCTTAGGTAGACAGAGGGCTCTTCTGCGAGTTTAAGTAAGCCTTTTACCTTTTCCTTAGCCACCTTGCGAACGGCTGGTTTTGCATAGTCTTCTATTAGAGTGGGGAGGGTTGTTTTGGCATAATCTTCCACTTTTTTTAAAGTGTCCATTGTAAGGATTTCAAGTTTTTTTATGGCTTCATCTTTCTTTGTGTCTAGAGCAGAGCTCTGTGTTTTAATCGTTTCTGTTAGAAAAGCTGTCCCCTTTTTAAATAGAAAGGGTGTTGTAAGGATTGCCACAGGGATCCATGTATAAGCATACCCATAATGAGCTGTAGTCCCCGCAGCAGCAGCTAGCGTAACTGCTGCCAAATCGACCCGTTTACTATAAACATAATCAGATGCTTTTTTACAACCGCCTGCTATGAGAGATAGGGGATTGTATGAATAATGTGTCTGAGGAGGAGGTGCATTAGGAGTCTGTGTAGGAATTGAGAGGTCCTCAGCGGGCGCGGGCTGTGCCTTGGGCTGGGGATCTAAAAATTCTAGCGCTTCAGGGGATAGAGATGCCTTATTATCTAAAGCACGACTGCACCCTAAATCGATCAATTGAGTTAAAATCCGTTCAGTGGTCTCATCGACTTGCCGTTCTGTCTCTGCCATTTCTGCATCCGTGAAGCGTTTGGTTGGTATGAAGCAGTCGTTTGTTGTTTTGAGCAGGTTAAGAATGGATGAGTCCAAGGACTTTTCCGTCACTGTCGATTCGATGAAATCAGAAATCACAGGAACTAAGTTGTTCATCAAGGCTTGCATGCCAATTGTTTCTACATGGCGACGATGGACTTCAAGCGGGAATCCTGTGCCCTTGACAACGTGGGTGAGTTCATCCATTGTTTTATCTGATTTATTGATAATTTCGACAATTTGGGTGATGATCCCTTCTAGCTGTCGCTTTCTTCCCCCTGAGATAGGTGTCGTTGTAGAAGGGGTGCTTGGCTTTGCCAAGTCTTTTTCAATTTCCTTAAGTTTCTCCAGTACTAACGTTTTGATAGGATGGGAAAAGCCTTTATTATCTTTAGAAGACTCAGCAATCGTTTGAGTCAGAGACTCTACAATTTCTCCGGGTTTAATAAACCATTGTAGAATCTTGGATGCAACCCGACCTCTCCGGTGTCCTAAGGTCGATATGATGAGTGTATCGGCAACTTCTTTATAAAGGGTTTCTGGAGTTTTGCCGTCGTTGGCGATCTCTCTGCTTAACTCTGCGTTAAGTCTTTCATTAGGAGTTCCCATTCCATCGTTTCGAGTTGTGTTATTATAAGCTACATTTAAAGTGGTTAAAAGACTTGTTAAATTGTTAATTAGTTCATTTTTAAGGTTGTCTGTACCTGTTCTTTTTATGTAATCATTTAGTAGTTTGATGTGAGCGGATATCAATTTTTTTACATAAACTTGAATTATTTTGTTAAATACGTAGTAGATGACTTTTGCCTTCCATTGAAGCCTTGCATGATTTGCCCTTATGAGACCCACGCGTATTCCTGTTACAAAAGAGCAAGATGTAGATCTGTCAGATTTGAACTTTTGTATGCTTTTTTCATTGAGTTGATTGATCGTGTTGAAAAATACGATGCGGAGTTTTTCTTCAATGGCCTCAGCGCAGGGTTTTATTTTTTGTTTTTTCTCTGTTAGAGTCAACTCCCCGGTTGCTAAGTCCGTGGCTTCTTTGAGCATTTGTGTATAAAGCGTGTAATTAGAGGTGTTTGTTTGACCGCTATCTTTCTTCAGCAGATACTGATTCTCTGTTTTCCAAAGATATTTAGGGGTAAATCCATATGATGTTTCAAAGAGGTATTGAATGGTGAGGAAGTGGGTTGTATTGTGGATTAAGAGGTTTTTTTGTTCATCGATTTGCTTTTTTATAGCACTGTTTTGAGAGACTGGAGTTTGACCGGCAAGTGGCATTAAATGCCCGTTGTAATTTAGTGGCTGCATATATATCCTCTTCAGTTATTTAATTATAATTATACGTGCCACTT